>Ga0182014_10000478_pt1 | contig 52864 bp, 43 predicted proteins | sample 612S2DmetaG_FD_120489 | JGI IMG/M metagenome (GOLD analysis project Ga0182014, IMG submission 120489) | Permafrost microbial communities from Stordalen Mire, Sweden - 612S2D metaG | ecosystem: Environmental > Terrestrial > Soil > Wetlands > Permafrost | place: Sweden: Stordalen | collected... | reverse complement strand
GACGAAGGCACCTGTTCGATGCCGACCGAGGCCTGGCCCGTACCCGGGCCGCCGCACCGTCTTCAGGTGTGGAGCCGCTCGCTGCTCCCAAAGCAGCGTAGGGCTCGCTTAGTCGCAAAGACTCTCGCGAGAGGGTACTTAGCTAACCCTTAGGTCCGCCTCAGGGCGGGCTCAGGTATCCCCCAAGGTTGAGGGGCATCTGTCGCTACACTCGACTGTGGAGATGACCTCGTTCGGGATGGCCAGGCAACCTGAGCCGGTGGGCGCGAAAGCGCCTGGAGCCGACAGGTGAGCCGGCTGTGGTCCCGGGTTTGTAGCCGTTTCGCTGTGGTAGGTACCGCGCGAACTCCGGCGCCGGCGAGCAGTTCGCCCCGGCCGGCAGGGGCGTCTTCACGCAGGCCGGTCCCGGTCGAGCATCCTTCCGGGCGGGGGCTTGTCGACGGCGTAAGCCCGCAGGTTTATCTGATTATGGAGCGCGACGGCGCGTGGCTGCAGCCCCTATGGCTCAGCCGGGGAAGGCACTTAGAGCCCTGGTCGCGACGTGCGCAGGGCACGCTGCGGAGCGTGCCCCCTTGGAAGGGAAGTTCTCGATGTCGGACCCACTGCTTGGCGAAGCAGGCCTCCCCAGGCCTGAGCCGGCACTTGCCAATGGCAACCGCGCTCATGACGTCCCCGCTACGGCCCGCGTGTGGGCCGACACCGGCGACCCATCTCAAGACAGGGCCTCAGACCAGCCCATAGAAAACGATAAGGCACCCAAGCGCCGCCGCCGGGGCTCCCGTGGCGGGCGCGGGCGGCGAGGCGCGACCGTGGTGCTGGTCGACGGCAGCGAAGCTCCTGAGGGGGAGGAGGCCGAGCCGACGCCGGTCCCCGTTCCCGTCCCTGTCCTGGAGGCAGAGGGCCTGGACGTGAAAGGACTGGCGGCCCCCGTCGTCGCCGCCACCGTGGTGGTCAAGCCGAGGATCGGGGACACTCGCCCCGGTTCGCCCCCGGCACCGCCCAAGCGCCGGGTGCGCAAGGACGTGGCCGACGAACCTGGCGGGGTAGAAGCGGGCGATGCCGACGATGCTGCCGCCAGGGCTCGCCGCCCGCGACGCCGCCGGACCGTGCCGGGCGATGTCGGCCCGCTCGCCCACTCGCCCGCCGCCTCGGAGAGGCAGGGGCCGGACCGCCAGACGGTGGCGCGCCAGGTCGGCGGGGCCGGGGCCGTCCCGTCCCCGACGGCAAGAGCAGCCAGGACTGCCGCCGCCGACGCAGAGGCTCGCGACCCCGAGGCCAAGGCGAGGCGTGGCAGCGTCAACATCGAGCGCCGCAACCGGCCGTTGGGCCGTTACCTAATGGTCGTCCACGTCGGTCCCACCGCCACCCAGATCGCCGTGCTCGAGGGACGGACGCTCATCGAGCACTACGTGAGCCGGCCGGCCGACGACGCCACCCAGATCGACGGCAACATCTACCTAGGCCGGGTCCAGAACGTCCTGCCCGGCATGGAGGCCGCGTTCGTCGACATCGGGACCCCCAAAAACGCCGTGCTCTACCGGGGCGACCTCCGCTACGACGATGAGGAGGTGGACCGCCCGGGCGCCGATGACACCAAGCCGACCCGGGGCCGGCTGGGCGGGGTGGCCCGCGATGCCCGCATCGAGCAACTGCTGCGCACCGGCCAAAACATCATCTGCCAGGTCACCAAGAACCCGATCGGCACCAAGGGCGCCCGGCTCACCCAGGAGGTGTCCCTGCCCGGGCGGTTCGTGGTCCTGATCCCCGACAGCGACACGTACGGCATCTCCAAGCGGTTGGGCGACGACGAGCGCCGGCGCCTGCGCAAGATCCTGGACGACATCCGGCCCGCCGGCCACGGGCTGATCGTCCGGACCGCGGCCGAAGGGGCGACGGCCGACGAGCTCGGGCGGGACGTTGCCCGGCTGATGCGCCAGTGGGACCACGTACAGGCCCTGGCCCGTTCCTCCCGGGCGCCCCAGCTGCTGTACCGGGAGCCCGACCTCGCTGTGCGGGTGATCCGCGAGGAGTTCAACCGCGACTACCGCGGCGTCGTGATCGACGATGCCCGCCTGTACGACCAGGTCAAGGAGTACGTCACCAGCATCACGCCCGACCTGGCCGACCGCGTCGAGCTGGTGGACCCGGCCGAAGAGGCCCTGCCGTTGTTCGAGCGGTTCCGGGTCCATGAGCAGGTGCACAAAGCGCTCGACCGCAAGGTCTGGCTCCCCTCCGGCGGGTCGATCATCATCGAGCGCACCGAAGCCCTGACCGTGATAGACGTCAACACGGGCAAAAACGTCGGCACCTCCAATCTCGAAGAGACCGTTTTCCGCAACAACCTGGAGGCGGCCGAGGAGATCTCCCGTCAGTTGCGCCTGCGCGACATCGGCGGCATCATCGTCATCGATTTCATCGACATGGAGATCATGGCCAACCGGGCTGAGGTCATCCGCACCTTCCGCGAGGCCTTGGCCCGGGACAAGACCCGCTCGCAGGTTTTCGACATCTCCGAGCTGGGCCTGGTCGAGATGACCCGCAAGCGCATCTCCGAGGGCCTGGTGGAGTCCTACTCGGAAACGTGCCCGACATGCGGCGGGCGCGGCATCGTCTTCGACGAGTCGCTGCTCTGAGGCCGCCGGTCTCAAGGCCGCCGGTCTCAAGGCGCCCCCGGGCTACTCCACGTGGTATATGGCCGTAAGGGTGGCCCGAGCGAGCGTGTGGAAGGCCATGTTGAACCCGAGGATGGCGGGCGGGGAGCTCGGCTCGATATCGAGCTCGGCGGCATCGAGGGCGTGCACGGCGAAGATGTACCGGTGCGTGCGGTCGCCCTGAGGCGGGGCCGCTCCCATGAAGCCGGTCCGGCCCGTGTCGTTGCGCAGTTGGAACGCTCCTGGCGGCAGGCCGTCGCCCGAGGGGCCCCCGGCACCCCGGGGGAGTTCGGTCACTGAGGCGGGGATACCGGCCACCACCCAGTGCCAGAAGCCGCTGCCGGTGGGCGCGTCCGGGTCGAAACAGGTGACGGCAAAACCGGCGGTCTCGGGCGGGAACCCCGACCAGCGCAGATGGGGGCTGACGTTGCCGCCGCCCGCCCAGTCACCTACATGAGCCTCGGGCAGGCGCGCCCCTTCGCTGATGTCGTCGCTTACGAGATCGAAGCCCGGTACCGGGGGGAGCAGGTCGTACGGGCTTGGGCTTACGGGGCGCTCCAACATCGTTTACCTCCGGGGGACGGCTACGAAGCGGCCTCGTGCCGGTTCTTGGGGACGGGGCGCTCGGTCGGCCCGGTGTAGATTTGGGTCGGGCGGCCGATGCGCTTGGCACTCGAACTAGTCATCTCCAACCAGTGTGCCACCCAACCGGCCGTGCGCCCGGCGACGAAGAGGGGGGTGAACATCTCGTCGGGGAACCCGATAGCCCGGTAGATGACGCCGGAGTAGAAGTCCACGTTGGGGTAGAGGCGGCGGGAAATGAAGTACTCGTCAGCCAGGGCCACCTCCTCCAGATCCAAAGCGATGTCCAGCAGGGGGTCCTGTGGCGCGAGCTTCTCCACCAGGTCCAACGCAATGTTGCGGATGACCTTGGCCCGGGCGTCCGTCGTCTTGTAGACGCGATGGCCGAAGCCCATGAGCCGGAAGGGGTCGTTTTTGTCCTTGGCCTTGTCGATGAAGTAGCTGAGCGGGCGGCCCGACTCCTTGATCTCCTGGAGCATCTTGATCACTTCCTGGTTGGCGCCACCGTGCAGCGGCCCCCACAGGGCGTTGATGGCCGCAGAGACCCCGGCGTAAAAACCGGCTCCCGAAGACGCCACCATGCGCAAGGTGGCGGTGGAGCAGTTGAGCTCGTGGTCGGCGTGCAGCACGAGGAGGGTGTTGAGGGCCCGGGCGGTGACGTTGTCGGGGAGATGGTCGCTGCCTGGGATGGCGAAGCACAGCTGGAGCAGGTCCTCGGCATAGTCGAGCGAGCGGTTGCTCTTGCCCCGAGGCAGGCCCCGGACCGTGGACAGGGCGTAGCCGGTGAAGATAGGCATGGCTGAGAGCAGGCGCACGCCGGCCTGTTGCACGCCCGCCGGGCTGTCCGGCTTGGCGCCATCGTCTGCGTAAGCGCTCAAGGCCTCGGTGGCGATGGCCAGCATGGCCATGGGGTGCATGGACTGGGGGAAGGCGTCGAAAAGCCTCTCTATGCCGACGTGGAGCACCATTTTGGGGTCCCGCACCCGGCCCGTGAACTCGTCGGCGGCCTGGGCGGTGGGCAGCTCGCCGTTTATGAGCAGGTACGCCACGTCGAGGAACGATGTCGACGTGGCCAATTGCTCCACCGGGTAGCCGCGGTAGTACAGCCGCCCCTCCTCGCCGTCCACAAACGTGATGGCGGACTGGTAAGCCGCCGTATCGGCATAGCCGGGGTCGAGGACCGACAGGCCTTTTAGCCCGATGGCGGAGATGTCCAGGGCGGTCCGCCCAAGCGTCGGCCGCACCACCGGCAGCTCGAGCGTGGTCCCCTCATAGGTCAGGGTGGCCGGGGCGGTGGCCCCTTCAGGATTGGGCATCTTGGGGGCCCTTCCTTTCATCTACCGATCACCTGCGGATCGTCCAACGAGGTCGTCCCAGACTACCTGGGGGCCGGGCCCCGCCAATTATCGGTATACTTTCTCTCCCGTGTACGCAGTTATCAAAACAGGCGGTAAGCAAGAGCGCGTCGAAGAGGGCCAGCGGGTTGCCGTTGAGCTCCTCGGCGAGGCCACCGGCGCAGAGGTTTCCTTTGCTCCCATCCTGGTCGTGGACGGTGACAGCGTGCTGGCGACTCCCGGCGAGCTGGCCGGCGCCAAGGTGAGCGCCCGCGTCCTCGGCGAGGAAAAAGGCCCCAAGGTCCGGGGCTTCATCTACAAGAACAAGACCCGTGGGCGCCGTTCCTGGGGCCACCGCCAGCGGTACACCACCATTGAGGTGACGGCGATCACCAGGGAGGCCTGACCAAATGTCCAAGACCAAGGGTGGCGGCAGCACCCGTAACGGCCGTGACAGCAACGCCCAGCGCCTGGGCGTCAAGATCTTCGACGGCACGTCGGTGACTGCCGGGTCGATAATCGTCCGCCAGCGGGGCACCCGCTTCCACCCGGGCACGGGCGTCGGGCGGGGCCACGACGACACGCTGTTCGCCCTCGTGGACGGCCAGGTCCGCTTTGGCAACCGCAATGGCCGCCGCCTGGTGGACATCGAACCCTTGGTCGCGGCCAGCAGCTGACCCTTGCCGCCGGCAACTGGCCGACGGGCAACTGCCCGGCCGGCTCGTTCGTCGGCCTCACCGGCGAGGCCCTACCAGCTGTAAAGTCCGTCCCTCGGGGGCCATAAGTGTTTGTTGACGAGTGCCAGATCCATGTGAAGGCGGGTGACGGCGGCGCGGGCGCAGTTTCGTTCCGACGTGAGGCCCACGTCGCCCTGGGCGGCCCGGACGGCGGCGACGGTGGCAAAGGCGGCGACGTGTGGCTGGTCGCCGACCACAATGTCGCTTCGCTGCTCTCGTTCCGGGACCATCCCCACCGCAGCGCCACTTCGGGTTCCCACGGCCAGGGGAAAGCCAAGCACGGCCGGTCCGGGGCCGACATCGAGGTCCCCGTCCCCGAGGGCACCATCGTGCGCGACCAGGCCGGTCAAGTGCTCGCCGACCTGAGCGAGGCGGGGACGCGCTGGATGGCGGGCCGGGGCGGCGAAGGTGGCAAGGGCAACGCCCGGTTCCTCTCCAACCGCCGGCGGGCGCCGAGCTTTGCCGAGCAGGGCGAGGTAGGCGAGGAGGCGTGGCTCAATCTGGAGCTGAAGGTGATGGCGGACGTCGCCATCGTGGGGTTGCCCAACGCCGGCAAGTCGACTCTCATCTCGGCCATCTCGGCGGCCAAGCCCAAGATCGCCGCCTACCCGTTCACCACGCTGCAGCCCCACCTGGGCGTCGTGCGCTTTGGCGACCACGAGCTGGTGGTGGCGGACATCCCCGGACTGGTCGAGGGGGCGAGCGAAGGAAAGGGCCTCGGCCACCGTTTCCTGCGCCATATCGAACGCGCCCGGGCCCTGCTGGTGTTGTTGGACATGGCGCCCGATGACGGCCGGGCGCCGGCGGACCAGGAGCGGGTGCTCTTGAAGGAGCTGGAGAACTACGAGCCGGCCCTGCTCGAGCGGCCCCGCCTGGTAGTCGGTTCGAAAGCGGACGCGGCCGGCCCGGAGTGGCGCGAGCCCGGCCAGGAGGGGCGCCAGGACGGCGGGCTGCCGCTCATTTCGGCCCACACCGGTGAGGGTATCGACTGGTTGCTCGGCCGCCTGGCCCAGCTGGTGGACGAGGCCCGGGCGGCTCAGCCCCGTCCCCGCCGGACCGTCCTGCACCGGCCGCCGGCGTCCGGGGTCGTGGTCAAGCGGGGGCCCGATGGTGCCCTCGAGGTGAGGGGGCGCCAGGCAGAGCGGGCCGTGGCCCTGTCCGATCTCACCGACGCCGGCGCCCTGGCCTACGCCCAGGGCCGTCTGAAGCGTATGGGCGTGGACCGGGCCCTGGTCAAAGCGGGCGCCCGTCCCGGCGACCGGGTACGCATCGGTCGTCTCGAGTTCGACTGGGAGGCCGATTGAGCGCCGGCGGTATCGCCGGGCGCACCATTGTGGTGAAGATCGGCAGTTCTTCGGTGACCGACGAACAGGGCTTGGTGGACGAAAAGGCGCTGGCCAAACTCTGCTCCGAAGTCGCCGAGCTCAATGGGGCGGGCGAGCGGGTCGTGATCGTGACCAGCGGGGCCATTGCCGCTGGTCTGCGGGTCCTCGACCTGAGCCCCCGACCGAGCGACCTCTCCGTGCTCCAGGCCGTCTCCGCCGTCGGCCAGAGCCGGCTGATGGGCTACTACGAGCGCTCGCTGGCGGCGGAGGGCCTGGTCGGCGGCCAGGTGCTCCTGGCCCCGCTCGACTTCATGAACCGCGCCCACTACCTGCACGCCCGCCGGACCCTCCAGGTCCTGCTGGGCCTGAGCGTCGTGCCCGTGATCAACGAGAACGACGCCGTGGCCGACGACGAGGTCCGCTTCGGTGACAACGACCGCCTGGCGGCCTTGGTGGCCCACCTGCTCCAGGCCGACCTGCTCGTCCTGCTGACCGACGCCGCCGGGCTGTTCACGGCCGACCCCCGGGTGGACGTGAGCGCGTCGCTGGTCGAGGAGGTCATCGAAGTCGACAGCGTGCTGTCGCTGGCCGGAGGGGCGGGCACCGAGCGCGGCAGTGGGGGCATGGCTTCGAAGTTGGCGGCGGCGAAGATCGCCGCCTGGTCGGGCGTGCGTGTCGTGATCGCCTCGGCCGAGAGGCCCGGGGTACTTCAGGACGCGTTGGCCGGCACCCCCGGCGTGGGGACGGTAGTGAAGCCTCGCCTGGCCCGCCTGCCGGCCCGAAAGCTCTGGATCGCCTTCGCCCTGGCCGCCGCCGGCACCCTCGTCGTCGATGCCGGGGCCAAGCGTGCCCTATGCGAGGAAGGGGTTTCCCTACTGGCCGTGGGCGTCCGCGAGGTCAGAGGTAGTTTCGGGCCCGACGACGCAGTTGAGATCGCCGGCCCCGACGGCCACGTCTTCGCCAAAGGGCTGGCCCGCCACAACTCCAAGGCGTTGGCCGGCTGGGCCGGCTGGCAATCGTCGCGCCTACCCGCCGACGTCCCCCACGAGGTCGTGCACCGCGACGACCTCGTCATCCTGCCCTAAATCGGCCGTCCCGGCGACGGGGACAGGACGCCTTCTAAGAGCCCACCGAGCACAGGCCCCAGGCGGCTGAGACACTGCTCGGGAGGTTGGTGGGGCAGGCCCCGGGCGAGAAGGCGCCGACGTAGTGCCAAGCCCGGCCGGGCTTCATGTCGAACACGGCGACGCTGTTGAACTGGTCCAACATCGCTCTGCCGATGCGAGAAGCGGCGGTCTGCTCCAGCACTGGGGAGGGGACGAACCGGGAAATGGCCCAGAAAACGCGGTCGGACGGCTGCTCGGCATAAAAGACGGAGCCGGCCAGCGTAGAGACGATGTCGCGCCCCACCAGACCGGACCGGCCGGGGTCGGCGGCGACCCAGGCCTGGCGCAGCAACGGGCCAAAACCGGCCGGGACGGCCAGGTTGACGGCGGGGCCGGCCGCCGCCGGGCTCGGGGGCACCGCCGACCCCGGCCGGTCCGTACTGCGGCCCGACGTGCCGGGGTGGCCGGTGGAGCTCTGGCCCCGGGTGTGGACCGCGGTGGTGGGCCCGGGCGTGGCTCCGTGGAGAGACGTGGCCCCCACCCGGCCCCCTCCCGCAGCACCCCCGAGGAGAGAGATGGCGACGATGACGGCCACGACCCCCAGTGTCGCCAGGCCGGCCACGGCGACACCGGCCATCCGGCGGCGGTTGGACGGTACCGGCACCTCGGTGGAGACGCCGTGGCGGGGATGATAATGGCTCACGAAGGTATTTTCCTCCACCTGGCCCGCCGGGGCGCGGATGGTAGCACGACGAGGCCGGGGTTGGCCGGCGCAGGCGGTAGTTTGCAGCATCGGGCCGCCGGACCAAGCTTGCGCGAGGCAGGCCCAACTACGGACCAACTCTTAGGAGGACGGCATGCAGCTGGGGATGATCGGGCTCGGGCGCATGGGCGCCAATATTGTGCGCCGGCTGATGCGGGCCGGCCACACCTGTGTTGTTTACGACGTAAGTCCCGACGCCGTGAAGAGCCTCGAGGCTGAGGGGGCCACGGGCGCGGCCAGCCTGGAGGAGTTCGTGGCCAAGCTCGTGCGACCGAGAGCGGCGTGGGTCATGGTGCCGGCGGGCTACACGGGCGAGACGGTGACCAAGTTGGTCGCCCTCCTGTCGCCCGACGACGTCGTGCTCGACGGTGGTAACTCTCACTACCACGACGACATTGCTCACGCCGCCAAGCTGAAGGAGCAGGGCATCCATTTCGTGGACGTGGGCACCAGCGGGGGCGTCTTCGGTCTCGAACGCGGTTACTGCCTGATGATCGGGGGGGAGGAGGAGGTCGTCGCTCGCCTAGAGCCCATTTTCGCCGCCATCGCCCCCGGGCTGGAGGCTGCTCCTCGCACAGAGGGCCGCAGCGGCCCCCCGAGCCGGGCCGAACAGGGCTTCCTGCACTGCGGGCCGGCCGGCGCCGGGCATTTCGTCAAAATGGTCCACAACGGCATCGAGTACGGGATGATGGCCGCGTACGCCGAAGGCCTCGGCGTCTTGGCCAAAGCCAACATCGGCAAGACCTCTTCAGCCACCTACGACGCCGAGAACACTCCTCTTTCGGACCCCGAGCACTACCAGTACGACATGGACGTGGCCGAGATCACCGAGGTCTGGCGCCGTGGCAGCGTTATCGCCTCGTGGCTGCTCGACCTCACCGCCCACGCCTTACACCAGGATCCCAAACTCGCCAGCTTCCACGGCCGGGTCTCGGACTCGGGCGAAGGGCGCTGGACCGTGAAGGCCGCCATCGACGAGGCCGTCCCGGCCCACGTGCTCACTGCCGCGCTCTACGAGCGCTTCAGTTCCCGGGGAGAAGCGGATTTCTCCGACCGGGTCCTGTCGGCCATGCGCAAGGAGTTCGGGGGCCACGCCGAGCAGCCCCATACCTAGCCGCCGCGCCCGGGCGGCACGCTGTGGGCAACGGCGCTAACAGATCTTCCGCGCCGTCTTAGGCCCCTCCGGCTCATGTCGCGCCCCCGCTGCCGCGGCTATGCGGGGCCGACGGGCATGCCGGGCAGGGGACGGGACAGGGCCGCGCGTCTGCAGCAGCTGCACCGTGTGGCGCAGGTCATCGGCCAGGAGATCGGCCATGTCGCGCGAGAAGCTCTCCCGGACGACCACCCGCAGCACAGCGATCTCCTGGGCGTTGGGTGCCAAAGTGTAGGCCGGCACAATCCATCCCCGTGCCCGCAGGTGGTCCGAGATATCGAACACGGTATAACCCGGTCCCGCCTCGCCCGCCCTGGCGTCGCCAACCGTCCCGGGGGCCAGGCGGAAACAGACCAGCGGCACCGTCCCCGGTTTGCTCATGATCTCGAAGCAACCCACGCTCTCGATCGCCTGGGCCAGGTAAGCAGTTGTGGCGTCCAGTCCCTGCATGATCTCGGTGTAGCCCTTCCGGCCCAGGCGCAGGAAGTTGTAGTACTGGGCGATCACCTGCCCGGCGCCGCGGGAGAAATTGAGGTTGAAAGTGGGCTGGTCGCCGCCCAGGTAATTGACGTGGAAGATCAGCTCGTCGGGCAGGTCCTCTTGGTTACGCCAGATGGCCCAGCCCAGGCCGGGGTAAACCAGGCCGAACTTGTGACCGGAGACGTTGATGGAGGTGACGGCAGGAAGGCGGAAATCCCACTCCAGCTCGGGACGCGTGAAAGGAGCGACGAAGGCGCCACTGGCGCCGTCCACATGTAGCCCAACGTCCCAGCCGTGCCTGTGGTTGAGCTCCACAATGGCGTCATTGAGGGCGCGGATGGGCTCGTACTCGCCGGTGTAGGTACTGCCCAGGATCCCGACGACGCCGATGGTGTTCTCGTCCACCAGTTCCATGGCCTCCTCGACGCCGATCACGTAGCGCTCCGGGGTCAAGGGCACGTACCTGGGTTCCACGTCAAAATAGCGGGCAAATTTCTCCCAGCACACCTGGACGTTGCCGCCCATCACGATATTGGGTGCGTCAGTGGGGAGGCCCTCCTGGCGCCGCCGGCGCCGCCACCGCCATTTCAGCGCCAGGCCGGCCAGGTGTATCGCCTCGGACGACCCCACGGTGGCGCAACCGACGGCCGCATTTTGTTCGGGCGCGTTGAACAGCCGGGCCAGCATGTTGACGCAACGGTTGTGGATTTCGGTCGTTTGGGGGTATTCGTCGGCGTCGACGTAATTGCGGCCGAACGACTCGGTCATCAACATGTCCGCTTCCGGCTCCATCCACGTTGTCACGAAACTGGCCAGGTTGAGAGCCGGGTTGCCGTCGAGGTTGAGCTCGTCGTGAATTATCTGGTAAGCCGCTCTGGGCGGCATCTGATTTTCGGGAAGCTCATAGCGGGGGACCGGTTCTCTCAGGTTGCGGGAGCCGTACATGGGCGAAAGCAGGGAGCCGTCGTTTTCCAGCTCCGACTTCTTGACCTTTTTGGCAAGCATTGTCCCGCCACCCTAGTAGTCGGTGGGTCAGGACCAATGCGGATGGCCGGGGATCAACGCCCGGAGGTGCACAGCTCTACCGAGGAACTGAACTGGGGGCCCAGCGTCTGTTGCTGGGCGTCCAGGGCCTGGATCTGGGCCATGTCCTGTTGCACCCGCGACTGGTCCTTGGTCTGCGTCGCCGCCAGGTAGGCGTTCTGCAGGAAGACCAACGTCGACAGCAGCTGGACGTCTTGTTGGCCGAGCGCGGCGCCGTGCTGGCAAAGAGCGGCGTTGGCCTGTGCCGCCGACAGGTCGACCTGGGTGTGGCCGAGCTGGCCCTGGGCCTTACGGGCCAGGTCCTGCGCGGTACCGGCGCGCAGCTGCGCCTGCCCGGCCTGGCCCTGAGCCTGAGCGGCTCGGCTCTGTGCTTGGCTGAGCTCGCTCTGCTCTTGGCCGAGCCGGCGCTGAGCCTGTCCTAGCTCGCCCTTGGTCTGGCTCAACTGGTCCTCGCTCTGGGCCAATTGCGTCTTCAGGCGCTCCCATTGCTGGGCGCTGTGATGGAGCTCGGCCTGAAGGGCGACAGTGCCCTGCCCCTGCGCGGACAAGCTCGCCTGGGTCGAGGCCAACGTGTTCTGCGCCGCGGTCAGCTGCTGGCCCCGCAGGCTGAGGTCCCTCTCAGCCCTCTGCCACGCCACCGTTGTGCTCGCCGTCGTAGCTGCCAGTACGGCTACCACGACGGCGCCGGCCACGAACAGCCGGCGATAAGGGCGGGCCGTCCCCGGCTTCGCCTCGGCCGGCTCCCGGGCCCAACGGGCCCGCCACGAGGTTTTGGGCGCTCTTTCGGGGTAAATGTCGCCCCGTTCCTCGGGGCCCGGCCCAATGATTTGCGCCGCCGCCGGAGCGACAACGAGCCCCGCCTTGGTCGGTACCACCGGGGGCGGGGCTATCGCGGCTGCGGTCACCGAGGGCGGGGTTGGCGCGGGCGGGGCCACTTCGGCGCTGGGCACGGGGCTCAGCGCTGGGGCTGAGACCGGGGCCGGTGTGCTCGTAACCAGGGCGACTGGCGGGCTGGTGACTACTGGGCCTGGTGCGGGGACGGGTGCCCGGGTGGTGACCGGGCCCGGCGCCCGGAAAAGCGTGGGGCCGTAGGCGACAGTGTGAGATAGGGGTGAAGCGTGGGCCGGCGGGTCGTACAGGGAGCGCTCAAGGGCGCCGGCGGGCAGGACCCGTTTGAGGCCTTGCGAACGGGCTACCGGCGGGAGGTCCGACGGCGAGACGGCCGTCCCCCGCCCGCCCGGCCCGGGCGAGTCGGTCACGTCCACGGTCTCGCCGAGCCTGGGGACGTCGAGGCACGAGTTCAGTTGGGACAGGAACGAGCTGAGGGCGGCGGCGAGGTTCTCCTCATGAGAGAGGTCCCGAGGGTGACCGAACGAGGTGGGCCCTGGTGTCTCGGCCTGGCTCGTTTGGTCTGCCCGCGGCATGAAACTTTCCCCTTGCTCTGTCCGGGGCCGCCGAACCGGGGAGGTCGACAACGCGCCCAGCACCTGAATTCCTATTGTGCTTGTCGGGCCCGGGGGAATGCCGCTTTAGCCGCGGAATGACCGGAAAAACAGAACAAATCGGAAAACGCGCCGGATAGCGGAAGGTCATCGCTGCCGTTAGGGTGGGCGGTGGTGCCCAAACCCCCGGTGCGTGCCTTGACCCTGGGGGTGGCGGGCCCTCATCCCCTGGACCTGCCGACTGTCCGGACCGCGGCTTCTGCACTGCACCACGCGGCCTCGGGGTTCGGCGAGGCCGGTTACGAGGTGCAGACCTTGCGCCTCTCGACCCGCCCCGTCCTGGCCGACCTGGGCCGCCAGTCGCCCTCGTCGGTCATCCAGTACGCCGCCCGGTTGCAGGGGTTCCTGGAGGAAGCCGGTCTAGGGTTCTGTTCCCTGGGGCCGTTGGCCCCCCGGGCCGGTGCCGAGAGCCCGGAGATCATGGCCGACCTGATCGTCGGCAACCAGGCGATCGATTGCTCGGTGGTGGTGGCGACGTTGGCCGGCGGGCTGGACGTGCCTGCCGCGGCCGCCGCCGCCCGGACCATGGTGCGCCTGGCGGCAGAGACCGACGAGGGTTTCGGCAATTTCAACTTCGCCGCCATCGCCTGCATCAACGCCGGCACCCCCTTCTTCCCGGCCGCTTACCACGCCGGCCCGGCCAACTTGACGCTCGCCTTGCAAGGGGCGGGCATCGTGGCCGAGGCCCTGGCAGGCGGGGCGGAGCTGGCCGATGTCCCGGGCCGGGTAAAGGAGAAATTGGTCGAGCACGCCCAGCCCGTCGTCGAGCTCGCCCAGCGCCAGGCGGCCGAGATCGGCGTGGTTTTCGCCGGCATCGACCTTTCCCCCGCCCCCGACGGCCCGGACAGTATCGCCGCTGCCCTGGAGCAGGCGGGGCACGGGCCGGTCGGTTCTCCGGGGACGCTGTCGCTGGCCGCCGCCCTGACCGAGGGGCTGAAAAGCACAGGCCTGCCCACCTGTGGCTACTGCGGTCTCATGTTGCCGGTCATGGAGGACACGGTGCTCGCCCGGCGCTGGGAAGAGGGCTGGCTCGGGCTCGACCAGCTGCTGGCTTACTCGGCTGTGTGCGGCACGGGCCTGGACACCGTGCCCCTGCCCGGTGACAGTTCGGCCGCCGAGCTGACCAGGCTGATCTGCGACGTGGCCACCCTGGCGGTGCGCCTGCGCAAGCCACTGTCGGCGCGGTTGTTGCCGGTGCCGGGGAAAACCGCCGGCCAACGGACACAATTTTCCTCTCCCTATATTGTCAATACGCTCATAAAGTCCTTGGCGCCTGGGCCTTTGCCGCCCCGGCGTCGTCCGGAGCCCGCCGTCGGTTAGCCGCCGTCCTCGAACAGGAGAGCAAATGCCCGAGAGCCGTGAGTACGACGTCGTCGTGATTGGGGCCGGCCCCACCGGTGAGAACGTGGCCGACAGGGCCGTGAAAGGTGGGCTTTCGGCTGTGATCGTCGAATCGGAACTGGTCGGCGGTGACTGCTCGTACTGGGCGTGCATGCCGAGCAAGGCTCTTCTGCGGCCGGTGCAGGCGTTGCTCGGGGCGCAGCGGGTCGGCGGGGCGCGCCAGGCGGTGACCGGTGGCCTGGACGTCGAGGCCGTGTTCGAGCGCAGGGACAGCTTCGCCAGCCGCTGGGACGACGCCGGCCAGGTGCAGTGGCTGGAGGGTGCCCACGTCGACCTAGTGCGCGGCCAGGGCCGGCTAGCGGGCCCACGCCGGGTGGAGGTGGCCACCGCGGCCGGCGGCACGGTGGCCCTTACGGCCCGTCATGCGGTGGTGGTGGCGACGGGATCGGCGGCCGCCTTGCCCCCCGTGCCCGGGTTGGCGCAAGCCAAACCCTGGTCGCCGCGGGAAGCCACCAGTGCCAAGCACGTGCCGGGCCGGTTGGTGGTGCTCGGTGGCGGCGTCGTGGGCTGTGAGATGGCTCAGGCGTTCGCCAGCCTGGGCAGCCACGTGACCGTAATAGAGATGGCCGACGGGCTGCTCCCCACCAATGAGCCGGTAGCCGGGCAGCTGGTGGCGCAGGCTATGACGGAGTCGGGCATCGACGTGCGCACGGGACAGTCGGCCCAGAGCGTGGAGCGCGAAGGCACCGGAGCGGTCACGGTCCACCTCAGCGCGGGCGAGGTGCTCGGCGACGAGCTACTGGTGGCCGCCGGGCGGCGGCCTCGCACCGAGGACATAGGGCTGGGCACCATCGGCCTGGCGCCGGGGAGCTGGCTGGACGTCGACGACACCCTGGCGGTGCGGGGCGTGGAGGGCGGCTGGCTGTACGCCGCCGGCGACGTCAACCACCGTGCCCTTCTCACCCATCAGGGCAAATACCAGGCCCGGGTGTGCGGCGACGCCATCGCTGCCCGAGTGAAGGGCGACCTCGACCCTTCGCCCTGGGGCAAGCACAGCGCTACGGCCGACCACGGGGCCGTGCCCCAAGTCATCTTCACCGATCCCGAGGTGGGCGCCGCCGGCCTCACTGAGGCCCAGGCCCGACGGGCCGGTACCAATATCCGGGTGGTCGACTACCCCCTCGGCGATGTCGCGGGTGCCTCACTTTTCGCCGACGACTACCGGGGCCATGCCCGCCTCGTCGTCGACGAGGACCGCCGGGTCGTGATCGGCGCGACCTTCGTGGGGCCGGCCGCCGGAGAACTGGTCCACTCCGCCACCATCGCCATTGTCGGCGAGGTCCCCCTGGAGCGCCTCTGGCATGCCGTGCCCGCGTACCCGACGATCAGCGAAGTTTGGCTGCGGCTACTGGAGTCGTACGGGCTGTAGCCGCCGCCGGCCGCACCGCGGCGCGCAAGTACGACGTCGACATTTCGGAAAAAGACTGGCGGGAGCTCGCTAACGGCGGCAAAACGGGCTGGGCCCGAACGGTCAGTGCCGGTGAGTGGAACCGGGGAGGCCCCGGAAGAGGGGGTGCTCCTCGCCGGCCGGGACGGTGATGGCCTCCGCCACTCGCCGGTCGAGCCAGTCGAGCCAGGCGCGCCGGCGTCGGTACTCCGTCAGTTCCGCCCGGATCTCCGAGCGGCATTCCGTCAAAGTGCGGTCTCGGGCCGGACGGACGTCCTCCACGACGACTAGGTGCCATCCGAAGGCACTGCGGACCGGCCCGGTGACGCGCCCCGGCTCAGCCCCGAAGATGGCGTCCTCCAGCGGGCCGGCCAGCTGGCCCCGCTCGACCCAGCCCAGGTCGCCGCCACGGTCGCGACTGGCCCGGTCGCGCGAGGCCCCGGCTGCCAGCGACCCGAGGGTGGCGGCGTCAGGGGCGGCTTCGAGCAGTCGACGGGCCGGCTCCTCGTCCGCCAACAGGACATGGCGCGCACGGCGCGCCTCTTTCACCCGGAAGCGGCGAGGATTGGCGGCGTGGTAGGCCTCCACCTCGGCCTCGGTCGGCGCCGGGCCGGCCAGTTCACCGTTGGCTTCGAGACGGGCTAGCCAATCCGACGGCGACGCCGCCTCGTTCACTCCGAGGCGCGCCGCTTCTGCCTTTAGCAAGGTCTCCACCAGCAGCGCTTTGGTGCCCCAGGTCCGCAGACCGTCGGCTCGGGAGTGAGCCGGCCCGACCAAAGCGTCGGGCTCGGTCGTCACTCCGAGGCGGGCGCCTGCCGGCCGGGCGGCCACCCCGGCCATGTAGGGGGCGAGGGCGCTGGACGGCACCGGGGCGCCGTCGACCCATCCGATCACGGCTTCAGTCATGCGCGTCCGTTCAGTCATGTGCCGGCTGACGGCCCAGGCGCAAGGCGATCGAGGGCGAGTACCAGAGCCGCCCGAAGTAGGTCACCTTGACCAGTGCCCACGAGCTGAGCCAGCCGTGGCCAGGACCACGGACCGACGCCTCAGCCCGGCGGCGCTCGCCCGGCCCGAGGGCGAACCCCTGGGCCCAGGGGCCCACGTAAGGCCATGTTTCGACCGGGGACAGGAGCTGGAGCTCGCCCCGGATCTGGGCCGCGGTACGGTTGGTGAGGACAATGCCGATGGTGGCCGTCCCCCCCGGTCCGACGGCCACGTCCAGAGTGTCGAGAGCCACCTCCAGTTCGGCATCGACCTGGCCGCCGGGGTGGGTGAGGGGGGCGGCCTTGGCCAGCAGGCCCTCGGGCCCGCCCGGGAGACCGCCCTTGGCCAGACCGGTCTCGGCCTCGGCCAGCGCGGGGAGCACGTCAACGGTCAGGACGTCCTCTTGGGACTGGTCGGCCGGGCCGTTGACGCGGACGGCCAAGAAGTACCGGCCGGGCCGGCAACCCTCGGGTACTCGCAGGCGCGCCGGCACCTGGACGGACGCGGCCGCGCTGAGGGAGAACAGCTTCCCCGAGGGCTCCACGCCCCAGCCCGGGGGGGCCAAGATTTCGACTTGCCCGGACTGGGTGGAGCGGGCGGAGCCCGAGGCGACCTGAGCAATGAACTCGCCCTCCTCCCCGCTCCGCAGTACCAGGCCCGTGGGCAGCACGTGGACGGCCAGCGACTGGTTGCCCATCGGCGCCGGCCCCTTGTTGTGGAGCCAGTACCGGCTGAACACGGGCTGGGCCACCTCCGCGCCCAGGTCCTCGCCCCGCCCGGGGGCACCGCCGCCCGAGGCCGCCCCGATGAGCGGCCCGATGAGCGGCCCGGTTAGCGGCCCGAGGCGCAGCCGGAACGTGGCCAGCTCGGACGCGGCCAGGCGTAGCCTCACCGGGCTGCCACCAGTGCTGGTGGCGCCAGTGCCCCCGTCCAGGGCGACGGGCTCGCCCTGTTCCTCCAGGAGGTTGGCCCGGTTGGCCCCGAGGACCGGGAAGGCGCTGTCCACGTCGACCTCGGCGGGGTGACCGAAGGCCTCGTAGAAACGCACGCTCACGTCGGTCCCGGCGCCGGCGGCGCCTGCCTCCGGGGCCACGTCCCCGGACCCCAGGGAGTTGCCGGCGGGCTTGACGACGGCCAGTACGGCTCGACCCTCGGTGCTTCCATCACGGGCCCGGCCTTCGGCGTTCCCGGTTGGCGCCGGCCGCACGGTGAGCAGGCGGGCGCGGGCCGGCAGCGGGCCGGCGTGCGCAGTCGTGACGCTGGTACGCAGGGGCCGGTTGTAGGCCAGGGCCTCTTCCACGCAACCGGCCTGGCGCCAGTCGCCGCGCCCGAGGAGTAAAGCGTGTTCGAACACGTGGCTCCAGTGCTCGAGCTCGAAGGCCGAGCCGTCCGGTGCGGACCGGCGGGGCGGGTCTATCCAGACCCCGGACGGCCAGCCCGTGCAGGCTCGTAACAGCGAGACGTGGAGCGCGCCTGACGAGTCCACGGCGAAGCCCGGGGTGCCCCGGTTGAGCAGGGCCGCCGTCCACTCGGGGACCTGTTCGGGGTGAGGCACCAGGGCGGATGGCTGTTCCACCACCACATGCCCGCCGACCACCTCGGCGGACAGGGCGTCCGCCGCCGCCTCCGTCGAGGCCTGGTCCCGTCCCGCCACCACGATCACGGGCAGGTCCCGGGGGCCGCGTAGGTCGGCTCCGGGCTGCCACACCTCCCGCAGGGAGCGCTCCGCCGGCACCAGCAGGCGCGCCCAGCCCTGGCGGGCGAGCTGGCTGTCCAGAGCGGCGCGGTAAGCGGGCCCGGCGGCCTGCAGGACCTCGGCGACAAAGGGGTTCTCAGTCGGCCCGCCCACGGCGACCCGGAAGTCGGGCAGGTTGCTGTCGCCCTCGAGGCCGCCGTAGCGGTTGTGGTCGGCCTCGGAGCAGGTGGCGGTGACGCCCTTTTGCACCAGGGCCACCACTAGGCGGCGCGCCCAGGGGGCGGCCCCGGCGCCCACCGGGGTGATCACCTCGGCCACGCCGACAGAACGGCGGTGGTAGGAGCGGCCCGCCTCGGCCGCCTCCACTACCAGGGTGGTGCTCACCCCGAACCATTCAGCCGCCGGGTTGTCCAGCGTCCAGGGCAGCTCGGACGAGTCGACGTCGATGAGGCCGAAACCCCGGGCCACGACGGCGTCGCCCACGGCCGATACGGGGGTGCCCCCGGCCAGGGTGGTGGGGAAGCGCAGCCGGAGCAGGTGGTCCTGGATGGCCCAGCCGTGGATCTCGGTACGCAGTTCGGCCCGGCGGGCGCCGTTCCACAGCGTCACCACCTGGCGGTAGCCGAAGCCCCGCAGGGCTCCCTCCACCACCAGCCTCTGGCCGAGGGCCGAGCGCTCAGCCAGGACGGTGGCGGCCTCCGACCCCGAACGCGCCGGCGGCCCTAGCGGCAGCAGGTGCCACGGTCCTTCGCCGAAGCGGGGATGGTTGGCGTACTCGGGGTAGACGAGCAGCTCGTTGCCGACCTCTCCTTCGGGCACGAGCTGGAAGCCGCTGGTGGCGTCGGTGACGCGGCTCAGGCCTCCGCCCCGGGCGGGGTCGGCGGCGATCTCGAGGTGGTCGTTGGCGATCTCGGTGCCGGGCACCGCTTCCCACCCGGGGCGGCCACCGGGCGAGCCGCCGGCCGCCCCGGCGGCCCCGGCGGCCCCGGCGGCCTCAGTGGTGGGCCGGCGGCGGGCCCGGTAGGTGGCGTAGCCGACCCCGGGCACGTCCTGCGCCCGGAAGCTGAGGCGCACCGAGCCCGGCAGGGGACTGGGCTCGACCAGGACAGGCACGGCCTGGCCGGTGTTGTCGGCCACCTCCAGCGCCTCGCCCGCGGCGGGAGCCGGCACGTCCAGGACGGCCAGGTCGGAGCGGTCCCAGGCCTGGGTGTTGAGCACGACCGTGGGCTCCCCGTCATCGTTGGCCGCGGTGCCGCCGGCTCCCGCGGTGGCTATGGCGGCGACCAGGTGAGCGGTGGAGCGTCCCGTCACCCGCGCCGCCAGCTCGTAGGCCTCCCGCCACCCGCCCAGCAGGTCGAGGTAGACCTGGTCGGACTCCGAACCGGTGATGCCGTCGTGGTGGGCATTGAACACCAGCTGGCGCCAGGCCTTGTCGAGCTCGCGCTGCGGCACCGGCGCGCCCAGGGCGGCGGCCAGGGCGGACAGCAGCTCGGCGTCGGCCAGCTCGGCCTCGGCCTGGCGTTGCGCCTGCTTGGTGTCGATGAACGAGACGTCCTTGCCCGTATAGACCGGGCCCATGTCACGGGTCTGGGGCGACGGCTCCCGCCCCTGGCGGGCGAGCTCGGAGCGCACGGCGTCGAAGAAGTCGCGGGCGATGGCCACTTCGAAGCGGGGCCAGGCGTAGCGCCGTGCCCATTCCCTCGCCACGTCGGTGACCCAGCGGCTGGGCGGGGTGTAGTCGGTGCCCACCGGCAGGAGGGTGACCCTGGTGGCTGCCACTTGGGCCAGGTCTTCGAGCAGCTCGTAGGCCCGCCACATGGCCCCCTCCAGCGTGGTGGCCCGTTCGAGCTCCCAGCCCGCGGAGTAGTGGGTGGGCATGTAGCTGGTGAGCAGGCCCCGGCCGTTGGGGGCGACCCATTCGAACTCGGAGGGGAACTGCATCCACGCCGTGCTCCCGGTGGAAGCCTTGGGGCCCCACTGGTGGAACGGGCCCCGGGCCCAGGCCGAGGAGGTGAGCCCGGCTTCGGCCATGATCCCGGGGAACTGGGGGTCGTGGGCGAACACGTCCAACTGCCAGGCGCTCTGGGGATCGGCACCCATGACGTCGCGCTGGAAACCGAGGCCGTACACGGCGGCACGGATCCCGGTCTCGGCGCCGGTCAGGTTGGTGTTGGGCTCGTTGTAGGTGCCGCCGACTATCTCCACCCGCCCGGCCGCGATCAGGTCCCGCAGCTCCTGGCGACGGTCGGGGTAGAGGTCCCAGAAGGGCTTGAGGTAGTCGACTTCGGCGAAGACGACCTTGTAGGCAGGGTCGACGCGCGTCCGTTCCAGATGGGCCTCGACCAGGGCCAAGCCGCTGTGCTGAAAGGTCTCCCGCCGGTCCTGGGCCCAGACCAGCTCGTCCCAGCCGGAGGTGTAGGCGGCCTGGGTGTTCCACCACACCGGGTCGTAGTGAAAATGGGGGACCATCAACATGCGCCAGCCCGGCTCGCGGACCACCACCTCGCCCTCGGCCTCGGCCTCGGCGCGGGGCTCGCCCGATCGTGCCACCGCCCGCAACGTCACCGTGGCGCCGGGGGCCAGCTCGGCGTCGAAAATGACGGGGACCTCCACCACGACCCCGTCGGGCAGGCCCGGCGCGGCGGTGAAACGGGCCGGAGCGGCCAGCCCGGCGTCGCGGCCGGGTGCCCAGGCCGGGCCGTTCGCGCTGCCGGCCCGCTCCGGCGCCAGGGACCCCCGCCAGGGCTCGGTCCAGGCCAGGCCGTCGCCGGTCAGCGCCACCTCGGCCTCGGCGGCCGAAGTGGCGTCAGCTACCACGACGCGTACGACCTGAGCCAGCTGGTCGCCCCGGGCGACGAAGCAGTACGTACCGCGAATGGAGCTGATGCGCATGAGAGGCCCCTTTCTTGTTCGGTCCGGCGTCAACCGGGCCATGGTCCGGGGCAGAGTCCTTCTCGTGCCCGGGCCCGTAAGATCTCGTGATGGTAGTGCTCCTGGCCGTGGGTTTCCTGGCCGGGATCGTCACGGGGTTGTCTCCCTGCGTTTTACCCGTCGTGCCCGTCTTCGCCGCAGGCGGGGCCATGGGTGGCGGGCGGTGGCGGCCGGTGGGCATCGTGGCCGGGATGGTCCTGACTTTTTCCGCCGTCACCCTGGCCGGGAGCTCGCTGCTCAGCTTCCTCGGGCTGCCCCAGGACCTCCTGCGGGACCTCGGCATAGCCGTGCTTTTCGTGCTTGGCCTCAGCCTGGTCGTACCCGCCCTGGGCTACCTGGTCGAGCGGCCGTTCGCCCGCCTGACCCCCAAAAGGGTGGGCGGTGCCCGCAACGGCCTGTTGCTCGGGGCCAGCCTCGGGCTGGTCTTCGTGCCCTGCGCCGGTCCTGTGCTGGCTGCCATCACCGTGGTCGGGGCCACCCACCGGGTGGGGGCCGAGGCCGTGGCCGTGACATTGTGCTACGCCGCCGGCGCCGCCATACCCCTGCTGCTCATCGCCTACCTGAGCCGCCGGGCGGCCGCCCGGGCCCGGTCCCTGCGCCGCCGCGCCCCCCGGGTCAGGCAGGTCGCCGGAGCGCTGATCGTGGCCAGCGCCGCCCTGGTCTTCTTCGGCGCGGCCCAACCGCTCCAGCGGGACCTGCCCGGTTATGCGAGTGCTCTTGACACCCGGATCGAAGGCAGCGCCTCGATCGACTCCAGCCTGCGCCAGCTGAGCGGCGAGCACGCCACACCGGGCACGGCCACAGTCGCCGCCTCTGCATCGTTGGGGTTCGGCACGGACCTGCCCGATGCCTCCAATACGACGCTCACCGACTACGGCACCGCTCCCCGCCTCCTCAAGATCGCCGCCTGGCTCAACACGCCGGGGGGGCGCCCGCTGTCGCTCGCCTCGCTCAAGGGCAAGGTCGTCCTGGTCGACTTCTGGACCTACTCGTGCATCAACTGCCAGCGGGCGCTGCCCCATCTGGAGGCGTGGTACCGGGAGTACAGCAAGTACGGGCTGGTGGTAATCGGCGTCCACACTCCCGAGTTCGCCTTCGAAAGAGTCATCGGCAATGTCCGCCGGGCCGCGCGCAGCCTGGGCGTCGATTACCCTGTCGCCGTCGACAACTCCTATCTGACGTGGGAGAACTACGGCACCGAGGAGTGGCCGACCGAGTACCTGATAGACCAGACCGGGCAGCTGCGCTATATCCAGGCCGGCGAGGGCGACTATGGCCAGACCGAGACCCTCGTCCGCGACCTTCTCTCCGCTTACGGGGAGCGGTTACCCCCTCGCACCGACGTCCCCGACCTCACCCCGAAAGAGACCACCACCTCCGAGACGTACCTCGGTATTTTCGGGCTGCAATTATACGCCGGTACTCACCTCGTGCTGGGGGCGACGGAAAATTGCGTTTTCGCCCCCGTGCTCCCGCTCAACTACGTTTCTTTCCAGGGGACATGGACTAATAACGGTAATTATGCCCTCTCCCGTTCCCGGGCCGCCTTGCGCCTTCATTTTCAGGCCAAAGACGTCTACTTGGTGCTGGGCGGGAGCGGGACGGTGACCGAGAGGCTCGGAGGTCGCCTGGTGGGAAGCTTCAAAGTCGGTGGCTACCCACATCTTTACGCGATCGTAAAAGGGCCCCGCTCCACCACCGCGCTTTTGCAGCTCGATATGACTTCGGGGATATCGGCCTACGACTTCACCTTCGGCTAAACCCGGGTCAGGTGGGCCGTGTCCGGGGCGTACGCCGCGTGCAGCACCAATGACGCCGCGCCGAGGGCGGCGCCGTCGTCGGCCATGTCCGATATCGCCACCCTGACTATGTGGCTGCGCCGGGCCAACGGGCGGGAGCGGAGGAACTCGCTCATCTTGGCCCTGTAGATCTCGGCCACGTGGGTTATGCTCCGTCCCCCTATTATCAGCAGCTCGAGGTCAAGGGCATTGGCGATCGTTACCGCGCAGCCGGCCAGGTATTCGGCCACCCTGTTGACCACCTGCAAGGCGACAGGGTCATAACCGGCCGCGGCCAGGCAGATGGCGCGGTGGTCCACCAGCGCCGGGCCCTCCTCGTACATGAGCGCGAGCTTGCTGGCCCGGCCCAGGGCCAGCTCGGCGTGGACCTCTTTGACAATCGCGGCGGGGCTGCACATCGCCTCCAGGCAGCCGCGGTTGCCGCAATAACAGGGCGGCCCGTTGGGCTCGACCACCGTGTGACCGAACTCCCCGGCATTCAACGACACGCCCCGGTAAATATGGTTGGACAGGAACAGCCCTGCCCCGATGCCGGTCCCCATGTACAAAAAGGCGAAATCGGAGACGTTGCGGCCATGGCCGGACCAGCGCTCGCCGATGGCGGCGGCGTTGGCGTCGTTGTCGATGGTGACCGCCAAGCCGATGTGGCGCTCGAGGAGCCGCTTGATCGGTACCTCGCTCCATCGGTCGCGCCGGCGCGGTGAGCTGACCTGGCCCTGGGCCTGGTCTATGGGGCCGGGGCAGGCGGCCCCGACGCCGAGCACCCGGTCACGCGGTATGCCCAGGTCGCTCAGCAGCGACAGCGCCGTCCGCGCCGCCTCCGCGATGAGAGCTTCGGGGTCGACGCCCGGGGGGATCTCCTGGTGGGAGCGGGCCAGGGCCTGGCCGTTCATGTCCATCACGACGATCGAGACGTTGAGGGGGTCGAAGTGGATGCCGACGGCGTAGGCCGCGGCCGGGTTGATGCGCAGGGCCTTGCGGGGCTTGCCCGCCCCCGAGGGCCGCGAACCGCTCTCCTCGACTATGCCCTGTTCGATCAAACGGCGGACGATCACCGAGACGGTCTGGGCCGTGAGCCCGGTCTGTTGGGCGATCTCCACCCGGCTGGTCCCGTCCGACGCCTGGATGGCGCTCAGCACCACGTTGATGTTGTAGGTGCCGACTCTCGGTAGGTTCGCACCGCTGAACATTGTTGGTCCTTATGGCGACCTGGAGTGGTCCAGCCTCTAACGCTTTGTCGAACCGGTTAAGTAAGATCGATAGCCTAAGTGGCCGGTTTTGGACGGGCCCAATGGCCGCTCAGAGCGCAAATTGTAGCCGCGGGGCGTGGTGGGGTGCCTTGACTTCCTAAGTCAGGTTGACTTAGCTTGAGCCAAAACCGATCCTAGGCCGCCAGGACTTCTGGGGGGGCACTGGTCAAAGGAGGAACGCTATGCGTCGCAAAATCGTCGTGTCCGGCGTGGCAATGGTGGCAATGACCACCGCGGGGATGCTGACGGCACTGGCGCCGGCAGTATCTGCCAGCACCGGCGGTGTCATCAAGGTCGCCTACGAGAACTACGGCACCAATATCACCCTCAACACCCTCATGCAAAAGGCCGGGGCCCAGTTCGCGAAGGCTTACCCGGGCTGGACCGTCGACCTCGAGCCTATCGCCGCGGCCGAGAACCCCTATTACACCAAGCTCGACCTCATGAGCCAGTCGGCTGCGACGGCCCCTGACATCCTGTACGAGGACACCTTCCTGGTCAACAGCGACACCGCTGCCGGTTACCTGGCCCCTCTGAATTCTTACCTGACCAAGTGGTCGGGCTGGAGCCAGTACTCGGCTGCCGCCAAGGCTGCCGCCAAGGGTGTCAACGGCGAGATCTACGGGGTCTCCATGGGGACCGATACCCGTGGCCTGTGGTACAACAAGACGCTGCTGCAAAAGGCCGGCATCGCCGTGCCCTGGCAGCCCAAGTCCTGGGCCGACATCATCTCCGCCGCGGCGAAGATCAAGAAGGCCGAGCCGGGCGTGGTCCCCATCAACGTCTACTCCGGCGTCGGCACCGGCGAGGCCAGCAGCATGCAGGGCTTCGAGATGTTCCTGTACGGGACCAACAACCCCCTGTACGACAGCACCACCAACAAGTGGGAACAGGCGGGGGCGGGCTGGCTGGCTTCGCTCAACGCCATCAAGACGCTGTACGGCCAGAACTTGGCCGCCAGCCCGCAGGACGCGTTGAACCCCAACTGGGGCTCGTCGGTGGGTGAGCAGGAGCTGCCGCAGGGCAAGCTGGCCATCGACCTCGACGGCAGCTGGGTCTCCAGCGACTGGGTCAAGGGTGCAGTCGCACCTTGGCCGCAGTGGAGCTCGGTGATGGGCGAAGCCGCCATGCCCACCGAAAACGGCCAGGGCGCCGGCAAGGTGAGCATGTCCGGGGGATGGCTGCTCTCGGTCGGCTCCCACGCCACCAACAAGCAGATGGCGTTCAACTTCATAACGATCGCCCTCAACCAGCAGAACTCGCTGTTCTACGACATCGGGGCCGGCCAGATCGCCACCCGGGCCGACGTGGCTTCGGCGCCCTCCTACAAGGCGTCCAGCGCGTCGATCACGGCGTTCTCCAGCTTCGTCCCCTTCACCCACTTCCGTCCCGCCTATACCGACTACCCCAAGCTCTCCAATGAGATCCAGGTCATAACCGGCCAGGTCATGACCGGCCAGGCCACGCCCGCCCAGGGTGTGGCGACGTACAACAAGTACCTGATCTCGCTGGTCGGCTCGAGCAAGGTCGAACCCGCGCCCATGTAGGCCTCACCGACGGGCCCGGGCTACAATGCGCTCGGGCTCGTCAGTCCCCAAATTAACTGTGTGTCCTTAGAAATGCAACCGAGCCCTCCTGCGGGAGGGCTCGGTTGCTCTGTGGAGGCTTAATGCTGGCATCCAGATTAGCGAAGCCTAAAGGCACGCCGACCATGCGATGGCTTGGCCCCCTTTCCCCGGCGCTGCTCATCATGCTCCTGTTTTTCGCCGGGCCGATCATATGGGCCTGCTACATCGCATTCACCAACAAGGCCCTGACGGGGGTGGGGGCCTCCCACGCCAAATGGGTGGGCTTCAGCAATTTCACCCATATGTTCTCGGACCCGTTGTTCGTCCACTCTCTTTTGCTCACCCTCATTTATGTCGTCGGGTCGGCCATAATCGGGCAGAATACCCTAGGGTTCCTCATCGCCCTGCTCCAGCGGAGCAAGAACGCCATTTTCACGGCCGTGCTCAACACGTTTGTCATCGGCGCCTGGGTCATGCCCGAGACGGTGGCCGCCTTCTGCTGGTACGCATATCTCTACCAGGGCGGGACGCTGGACAGCTTCTTGCACCACGTGGGGTTGAGCCAGGACTGGCTGTACACGACGCCCATGCTGGCCATAATCATCGCCAACGTGTGGCGGGGCACTGCTTTTTCCATGCTCGTGTACTCGGCGGCGCTCTCCGACCTGCCCACCGACCTGCTCGAGGCGGCCCAGGTCGACGGGGCCAACCAGCTGTCGATGCTGCGGCGGATCATCATCCCCCTGCTGCGGCGCTCGATAGTCACCAACCTGATGCTCATAACCCTGCAGACGCTGGCCAGCTTCACCTTGATATTCGTGCTGACGGCGGGCGGGCCGGGGGAGGAGAGCCAGACGACGCCCCTGTACATCTACCAGCAAGCTCTCCAGCTGTACGACATAAGTTACGGGACGGCCATGTGCATTGTCCTGCTGCTTATCGGCGCCCTGTTCTCCGTCGTGTACATCAAGCTCATCAAGGTGGAGGAAGTGTCATGAGCGGGGCCCTCACCATCAGCGAACCACGGGTGGCCCAGGCGGCCCCGACCGCCAGGGCCTCCCGGGGCCGCTTCCAGATCACCTCGCCCAGGGCCACGATGGCCAAGCTCAGCGCCTACGGCGTCCTCGTCCTCGTCGGCCTCTTTTTCATCACACCGCTGCTCTGGCTCGTCCTGGCCGCGTTCGAGCCCGAGGCCGCCGTGGGCGCCAGTACCCCGCTGGTGCTGTCGTTCAGCAACTTTGGCAAGGTCCTCAACTGGAGCGGCACGTTCCTGCCCCTCATAAACTCAGCCATCCAGTCGGGAGGCACGGCCGTGTTGACCGTGGTCGCTTCCCTTTTCGCCGCCTACCCGCTCTCGCGGTACCACATGCGCTTCCGCCGGCCCTTCTTGTACACCATTGTCTTCAGCACCGGCCTGCCCATCACCGCCATCCTGGTGCCGGTGTACTCCATGTTCGCCCGCTTCGACCTGGTCGATAACGTCCCGGCCGTCATCTTGTTCATGACCGCGACGTCGTTGCCGTTCGGCATCTGGCTGATGAAGGGGTTCATGGACGGCGTCCCCATCGACCTCGAGCAAGCGGCCTGGGTGGACGGGGCCACGTGGGTGCAATCGCTGCGACGGGTGGTGGCGCCATTGATGATGCCGGGCATCGCCGTCATCACCATCTTCACCTTCGTCAGCCAGTGGGGCAATTTCTTCGTCCCGTTCATCTTGCTCCAGAGCACCAGCAAGCTCCCGGCGTCGGTCGCCATCTACCAGTTCTTCTCGCAGTACGGCCAGACCGATTACGGGCAACTGGCGGCTTTCTCGATCCTGTACACATTGCCCGTGGTGATGCTCTGGATCGTGATGTCCCGTTTCCTGCGGGGCAATTTCACTTTCGCAGGAGCAGTCAAAGGCTAAAAGCCGAGGAAGGACTCAAATGCACGACGACCGCGTCCGGACCGAGTACCGCGCCACCCGCGCCCTGGAGGCCCGCCTTCGCCCCCGGGTGTGGGCCGAGCGCCAGGCCTGTGAGGTCTCCGCTTTCGCGTGCCCCGGCGCCCCGGTGCCTGTGGCCGACGCGTTGGCGGCCCCGTACGCGCCCGTCGGACCGGGCACGCCCTGGGGAGCGCCCTGGTCCACGACCTGGTTCCGCATCTCGGGCCAGGTGCCGCCGGCGTGGGCGGGCCGGCGCGTCGAAGCCGTGGTGGACCTCGGGTTCAACGACCGCGGCCCCGGGTTCCAGGCCGAGGGGCTGGCCTACGGCACTGATGGCGTCCCCCTCAAGGCGGTGCTGCCCCGCAACAACTGGCTCCCGGTGCCGGCGCCCGGGCCCGGCCCCGGTCCAGGCGACTGGACTTGCTTCGTGGAGGCAGTGGCCATGCCCGGCATCATGGGCGCCCGGGGCAATGACGACCGGTTCGTGCCCACCGACCTGGGCGACCCGGCCACGGCCGGGCAGAGCCCGCTTTACGTGTTGGGGGGGGCGGACCTGGTCTTGATCGACGAGGACGCCCTGGCCCTGGCGCTCGACTTCGAGGTCCTGCTCGAGGTGATGAGCCAGCTGGCCGTCACCGATACCCGGCGCCACGAGATCCTGCGCGCCCTGGAACGGTGCCTGGACTCGTTCGACATGGCCGGGGGCCCGGCGCTGGCCCACCACGCCCTGGCCGAGGTCATGTCGGCGCCGGCCGCCCGTACCGCCCACACCGTCTCGGCCGTCGGCCACGCCCATATCGACTCGGCCTGGTTGTGGCCGGTCCGCGAAACCGTCCGCAAGTGCGCCCGCACCTTCTCCAACGTCGCCGCCCTGGGCCGGGAGTACCCCGAGCTCGTTTTCGCCTGCTCGCAGGCCCAGCAGTGGTGGTGGATGAAGCAGCAGTACCCGAGCATTTACGAGGGTATGAGGGAGCAGGTAAAAAGCGGCCAGATAGTCCCCGTAGGCGGCATGTGGGTCGAATCTGACACCAATGTGACAGGCGGGGAGGCGCTGGTCCGCCAGCTCGTGTTCGGCAAGCGCTTCTTCCTGTCGGAACTGGACGTGGAGACCGAGGAAGTGTGGCTGCCGGACTGCTTCGGCTATTCGGCCGCCTTGCCTCAGCTCATCCTGCTCTCCGGGTCCCGCTGGTTCCTGACCCAGAAACTTTCCTGGAACGACACCAACAAGTTCCCTCATCACACCTTCTGGTGGGAGGGGATCGACGGCAGCCGGGTTTTCACCCATTTCCCCCCTGTCGATACCTACAACGCCGAGCTCTTACCGTCCGAACTGGCCCACGCCGCTAGCAATTACGCCGAAGTGGGCTACGGGACGCGCTCGCTGGCCCCCTTCGGTTATGGGGACGGAGGCGGCGGCCCGACCCGGGCGATGATGGAAAGGGCCCGCCGCCTGGCCGACCTCGACGGCTCGCCCCGGGTTGTGGTGGAGCCACCGTCGAAGTTTTTCGCCGCCGCCCAGGCCGAGTTCCCCAATGCACCAGTGTGGTCAGGTGAGCTGTACCTAGAACTGCACCGGGGCACCATAACGAGCCAGGTCGAGATCAAACAGGGCAACCGTCGCTGCGAGAACCTGGCCCGGGAGGCGGAGCTGTGGTCGGCCGCCGCCCTGATGGCGGGCCGGGCCGCCTACCCCTACGAGGAGCTGGAAGAAATCTGGCGGGACATCCTGCTCAACCAGTTCCACGACATCCTCCCGGGCTCGTCGATCGCCGTGGTCAACGACGAGGCCGTGGCCAGCTTCGCCAAAAGTGCCGAGCGCCTGGAGGCGGTCATCGACCGTGCCATCTCCGCCCTGTGCGGCGATGGGGACGTGCCCGTGGCCTTCAACGCTGCCCCTCACGCCCAAAGCGGGGTCCCGGCTCTGTCGGCGGCCCCCGTGGCCCCGGGCGGCGCTACGGCTCGGCTTACCGACGAGACCGGCGCCGGTGGCGGCATAGTGCTCGACAACGGCTTGACCAGGGTTGAAATTGATGCCAACGGTCACATCAGCTCTTTGGTCGACCTGGTGGCGGGGAGGGAAGTCATCCCTCCCGGTGAGACCGGGAACGTCTTGCAGCTCCACCCGGATTTCCCCAACAGGTGGCCGGCCTGGGACGTGGACGCCTTTTACCGCCATGTCCACCAGGATCTGGGTGCCCCCGAGACTACGACGGTCCTGTCCAGCGGCCCCGAGGAGGTGGCCGTCCGCTTCGAGTACGTGTTCGGGCGCTCCCGGGCGGCCCAGGTCCTGCGCCTGTCCGCCGGCAGCCGGGAGCTCGTGGTCGAGACCGATGTGGACTGGCACGAGCACGAGCGCCTGCTCAAGGTGGCTTTCCCGATCGACGTGCACGCCGACCAGTCGTCGTCGGAGATCCAGTTCGGGCACGTGGAGCGGCCCACTCACAACAACACGTCGTGGGACGATGCCCGTTTCGAGTTCGTGGCCCACCGCTTCCTGCACGTCGGTGAGCCCGGCTACGGCGTGGCCGTGGTCAACAACGGGATTTATGGTCACGAGGTCAGGGCCCTGCCTCGGGCGGGCGGAGGAAGGGCCACCCTGGTCCGCCTCTCGGTCCTGCGCAGCGCCACCTTCCCCGATCCCCGGGGGGAAAACGGCCTCCACCACTTCCGCTACGCCCTCGTCCCCGGGGCCTCCATGGCCGACGCGGTGCGCCACGGCTACCGCTTCAACCTCCCCTTGCGGGCGGCCCTGGCGGCGGGCGAGATCGAGCCCGTGCTGGTGGTGGGCAACGAGGCGGTGGTGGTCGAGGCGGTCAAGGCCGCCGACGACCGGTCCGGCGACCTGGTCGTCCGCTGCTACGAGTCGCTTGGCGGTAGGGCGACGACCACGGTGAAGGCCGGCTTCCCGGTCCTCCGGGCACAGGTCACCGACCTGCTGGAGCGCCGTTTGGACGACCTCGAGGTCGAGGGCGGCCATCAGGTGCACCTGGAGCTCAAGCCCTTCCAAGTGGTCACGCTGCGCCTGTCACCGGAGCGCGCACAATGAGGCTGGGGATAATCGGGGTCGGCCGCATCGGGGCCTTGCACGCCGAGACATTGCATGCGCTGGCCGAGGTGGACGAGCTCGTTATCACCGACGCCGACACGGCTCGGGCGCGGCAACTGGCGTCGCAAATGGACGTGGCGTGGGCCGAGGACAGCGACGAGCTCCTGCACGGTGGCACCGACGGCATCGTCATCGCCACCCCTACGGGCACCCACGCCCCTCTCATCTGCGCTGCGGTCGAGGCTGGCGTCGCCGTCTTCTGCGAGAAGCCCGTCGCCGGCGACGTGGCCGCCACGAGGGAGGTCGTCCGCGTGGTGGAAAATAGCGGCGTCCAGGTGCAGATCGGCTTCCAGCGACGTTTCGACGCCGGGTTCGCCTCCGCCCGGGAGCAGCTCCAGGCGGGCAAGCTCGGGTGGTTGCACACCGTCCGGGCGGGCACGCTCGACCCTGCCCCCCCTCCCGCCTCCTACGTCGCGACATCGGGCGGGATATTCCGGGACTGCAGCGTTCACGACATCGACGCCGTGCGCTGGGTCAGTGGACGGGAGGTGAGCGAGGTCTACGCCACCGGTTCCAACCGGGGCGCCAGCTTTTTCAGCGAAGCCGGCGACGTCGACACGGCGGCGGCCGTGGCCACCCTGGACGACGGTACGTTGGCCCTCATCTCTGCCACCCGCTACAACGCGGCCGGCTACGACGTCCGTCTGGAACTGCTGGGCTCGCTGGACAGCATTTCGGTGGGCCTGGACGACCGCTTACCGCTGCGCTCGGCCGAGCCCGGCGTGACCTGGCCGGCGGGTACCGGCTATACCGGTTTCATGGACCGGTTCCGGGCGGCTTACGTGGCCGAGCTGCAGGCCTTCGTCGAGGTGGTAAGCGGGCGGGCCACCAGTGCGTGCTCGCCGGCCGACGCCCTGGAGACTTTTTATGTGGCCGAGGCATGTGAGCTGTCACGTAAGGAGCGACGTCCTGTGACCGTTGAGGAGGTACGGCTATGACTGCTGCGCGCATTGCTGCCGCCCCTATTTCCTGGGGGGTCTGTGAGGTCCCCGGGTGGGGTTACCAACTTCCCCGGGAACGAGTGCTGGCCGAGATGAGAGAGGTCGGGATGGTGGCGACCGAGTTCGGTCCCGACGGGTTCCTGCCCGAGGGCCCGGCCGAATGTTCCGCGCTGCTGGCCTCCTACGGGTTGAGCGCCGTGGGCGGCTTCGTGACCCTGGTCCTGCACGACCCGGCCGCCGACCCCCTGCCCGAGGCCAAGCGCGCCGTGGACCGGATGGTGAGCGCGGGGGCCGACGTAATGGTGGTGGCGGCGGTGAGCGGGCAGGAAGGTTACGACCAGGCCCTCGAGCTGGACGCCACAGGGTGGGCCACCCTTCTGGCCAACCTGGGGGCGGTGAGCGCGCTGGCTGGCGCCGCCGGGGTGACCATGGGCCTGCACCCGCACGTCGGCACCCTGGTCGAAGGCCCCGATGCCGTACGGCGCGTGCTCGAGGGCTCCTCGGTAAACCTGTGCCTGGACACGGGGCACTTGCTGATCGGCGGGACGGACCCGCTGGCGCTGGCCCGAGAGGTGCCCCTGCGTATCGTCCATGCGCACCTGAAGGACGTGGACAGGGACATGGCAGCGCGGGTGCGCGACGGGTGCTCCACCTATACCTCGGCCGTGGCTGCCGGCATGTACAAGCCGCTCGGCCAGGGCGACGTGGGCATCGCCGGGGTACTGTCCGCCCTGGAGGGTGCCGGCTACGGGGGCTATTACGTAATGGAGCAGGACAGCATCCTCGACGCCGAGCCTCCTCCCGGCGGCGGGCCGGTGGCCGACGTCCGAGCGAGCGTGGCGTTCCTTCGCGAGGCTCTGCGATGACCCAGACCACGGTCACCACCCATTTCAAGAGCCCGCTGCACGAGATGACCCAGACCACGCCGACGTGCCTGTGGAACGACTCGGCTTCGACCCGGGAGCTGACCTACTCGATCGACAATGGGGCGGTCGGCGCCACCTGCAACCCGGTCATAGTCCTGTCCGTCCTGCGCGAGGAGATGGCGCGTTGGGCGCCCGTGCTCCGGGACATGATCGAGGACAACCCCACGGCCACGGACGACCAGATCGGCTGGATGCTGGTGGAGGAGATCTCCAAGAGCGCGGCGGCCCTGCTGCGGCCTGTCTTCGACGCCGAGGCCGGTCGCAATGGCCGGCTGTCCATCCAGACCGACCCCCGCTTCTTCCGCGACACCGAGGCCATCGTCGCCCAGGCCGTCCGCTTCAGCGCGTTGGCGCCCAACATGATCGTCAAGATCCCGGCCACGGCAGCCGGGATCCCGGCCATCGAGATGGCGACCTACCTCGGGGTCAGCATCAACGCCACCGTCAGCTTCACCCTGCCCCAGTGCGTGGCCGTGGCCGAAGCGGTGGAGCGGGGGTTGGCGCGACGTGAGCGCGAGGGGAAAGAGACCGCCTCCATAAGCCCCGTCTGCACCATCATGGTGGGCCGGCTGGACGACTGGCTGAAGGTCGTGGCCGACAAGCAGGACATCAGCACCGACCCCGGCTACCTCGAGTGGGCCGGCGTGGCCGTGTTCAAAAAGACTTATGCGCTCTTTGTTGAGCGCGGTTACCGCATCCGCCTGCTCTCGGCCGCTTTCCGCAACCACATGCATTGGAGCGAGCTGATCGGTGGGGACGTGGTCGTCTCGCCCCCGTACTCGTGGCAGGTCCGTTTCAACGCCAGCGACATCCCCGTGGTCCCCCGTATCGACAAGCCGGTCGAGCCCCGCGTGGTCGAGGACTTGACCAGGCGGTTCGCCGACTACCGGCGGGCCTCCACGGAGGGCGGGCTTTCGGTGGCCGAGTTCGACACCTTCGGGCCTACCCGGCGGACGCTGCGCCAGTTCATGGCCGCCAGCGCCGAGCTGGCCGCCCTGGTCCGGGACGTCCTGGTCCCTGACCCGGACAAGGCCCTGGCGTGAGCCCGGAGAGGGGCTGACTATGGCGTCGGCGCGACTGCACTGGCCGGCCGGTTCCCTGGCTGACGGGGAGGGGCTCGCCGTCAGCCTGACCCCGGAGGTGGCGGGCTGGTCGCACACCGGTTTGCGGGTGGTCCACTTGGCCCCGGGGGACCACTTCGACCTTGTCACCGGCGACGAGGAGATGGCCGTGCTCCCTCTGGCCGGGAGCGTCGAAGTCCACGTCGAGGGGCGCGTCCTGCGCCTCGCCGGCCGGGACAGCGTCTTCGCCCGGGTGACCGACTGGGCGTACGTCCCGGTCGGGGCCGAGGTGCGGCTTAGCTCGCCGGGCGGCGCCGAAGTCGCCCTGCCCTCCGCCCGGGCCCGGCGCCGTTTCGACCCCGTCTACGTCGAAGCCGGCCAGGTCCCCGTCGAAGTCCGGGGGGCGGGACCGGCGACCCGCCAGGTCACCAACTTCATGGCCCCCGGCGTCTTCGACGGCGCTGACCGGTTGATGTGCGTGGAGCTTTTGACCCCCGACGGCAACTGGTCGTCGTACCCACCGCACCGCCACGACGCTTCCCCCGAGTGCCCGGTGAACAACGAGGAGATCTACTACTTCCGCGTCGGGCGCAACGGCGCGCCCAGGCCCGCCCCGGAGGGCTTTGCCCTTCATCGCACCTACACCCCGGACGGGAGCATCGACGAAAATGTCGTGGTCCGCGACGGCGACGTCTTTTGCATCCCACGCGGCTACCACGGGCCGTGCATAGCCGCCCCCGGTTACCCGCTCTACTACCTCAACGTGCTGGCCGGCCCGGCCGAGGGCCGGAGCATGGCCTTTTGCGACGACCCCGCCCACCACTGGGTCCGCCAGGCGTGGGAGCACATGGAGCCGGACCCCCGCTGCCCCATGACCCATGCCCAGGGCGCAGTGGGCGCCAAAGGCACAGTGGGCGCCAAAGGTACGGTGGACCGGTGAGCCCTCGCCGACCGACGGTCCGCCTGACTATGGCCGACGCCATTGTCCACTGGCTGATCGCGCAGCGCACGGTGCTCGACGACCAGGAGGTCCCGCTCTTCCCCGGGGTGTTCGCCATCTTCGGCCATGGCAACGTGACCTGCCTGGGCCACGCCCTGCAGCAGGCGGGCGACGCCCTGCCCACCTGGCGGGGCCAGAACGAGGGGGGCATGGCCCTGGCGGCCATCGGTTATGCCAAAGCGGCCCGCCGCCGCCAGGTCATGGTGGCGACCTCGTCCATAGGCCCCGGCGCTCTCAACATGGTGACGGCGGCCGGGGCGGCCATGGCCAACCGCCTGCCTCTACTGCTGCTGGTGGGCGACACTCATACCAGCCGCGTCCCCGACCCCGTGCTCCAGCAGGTCGAACACCCCGGGGCGCCCTCGGTCACGGCCAACGACGCCTTTCGGGCGGTGTCACGCTACTGGGACCGCATCACCAGGCCCGAGCAACTCGTCCAGTCCCTGCCTCAGGCGTTGAGGGTGCTGCTCGACCCGGCCGAGTGCGGCCCCGCCGTGCTGGCCCTGCCCCAGGACACCCAGGCCGAAGCGTGGGACTTCCCCCGGGAGTTCTTCCACCGGACGGTGCACGTACCCCCTCGCCCCCGGCCCGACCTGGGCGAGCTCGACCGGGCCGCTTCCGTTCTGCGCTCGGCGCAGCGACCGCTGCTGGTGGCCGGCGGTGGCGTCCACTACTCGATGGCCGAAGCCGAGCTCTCCCGCTTCGCGGCGCGTCACCGGGTGCCGGTGGTGGAGACGGTGGCGGGCAAGGCCAGCCTCATCGCCTCCGACCCGGCCTGGGCCGGCCCCATCGGGGTCATGGGCTGGGACGGTGCCAACCGCCTGGCCGCGGAGGCCGACACCGTCCTGGCCGTCGGCACCCGGTTGGGCGACTTCGCCACCGGCTCTTGGACAGTGTTCGGGGCCGACAACGTCCGCTTCGTCTGCCTCAACGCGGCCCGCTTCGATGCCGTCAAGCACGGAGCCTTCCCACTGGTGGCCGATGCCCGTGTGGGGCTGGAGGAGCTCAGCGCCCGCCTCGGCGACTGGCGCGCCCCCGATGCCTGGGCCGAGCAGGCCGGCGTTCTCACCGAGGACGCCAAGACGATGGTGGCCAAGACGACGGCCCCGGGGCCGGGGGTGCCGACTTACGCCCAGGTCGTGGGGGCCGTCAACCGAGCCGCCACCAGCGAGGACTATGTGCTCACTTCCTCGGGCGGCCTGCCTGGGGAGCTCAATGTCAACTGGCTGGCCAAGGCGCCGGGCAGCTTCGACTGCGAGTACGGCTTTTCCTGCATGGGCTACGAGATCTCCGGGGCGTGGGGGGCGGCCATGGCCCGCACCGCCATGGCCCGCACCGCCATTACCGGCACCGCCATTACCGGCACCGGCATTACCGGCACCGGCATGACCGGCACTGGCGCCGGTCAAACCGCCGGTGAGGTCTTCGCCCTGGTCGGCGACGGCTCCTACCTGATGCTCAACAGCGACCTCTACAGTTCGGTCCTCTCGGGCCACAAAATGATCGTCGTGGTGTGCGACAACGGCGGCTTCGCCGTCATCGAGCGGCTCCAGTTGGCACAAGGCGGCGTGGCTTTCAACAACATGATCGCCACCAGCCGTGTCGTCTCTGCCGTCACCGTCGACTTCGCTGCCCACGCCGCCTCGCTCGGCTGCACGTCCGAGATGGTGACGGACCTGGACGGGCTCGACCGGGCTTTGGCCCGGGCGCGCCAGGCCAAGGGCACGGTGGTCATCGTCCTGCGCACCGACCCCTCGGCCTGGAGCGAGGGGGGAGCCTTCTGGGAGGTCGGGGTACCCGAGGTGAGCAGCCGGCCCGAGGTGTCACAGGCCCGCCAGCGCATGGAGTCGGGGAAGGCTCAGCAGAAGGTCGGGCTTTGACCACGGCCCGAAGAGACGGACTGGACAGGGAGGGACCTGACATGAAGAGGATCGGCCATTGGATCGACGGCCGTAGCGTTGAAGGGACGTCGGGGCGGACCGGACCGGTCTACAACCCGGCCCTGGGCCAACAGGTAGCAGAGGTGGACCTGGCCTCCGCGGCTGAGGTCGACCTGGCCGTGGAGTCGGCCCACAACGCCTTCCCGGCCTGGGGGGCGACCGGGCTGTCGCGGCGGTCCGAGATCCTCTTCCGCATGCGTGAGCTGCTCGATGCCAACCGCAAGCGGCTGGCGGCGGCGCTCTCGGTCGAGCACGGCAAGGTCCTCTCGGACGCCGAAGGCGAGGTGGCCCGCGGCCTGGAAAACCTGGAGTTTGCCTGCGGCGCGCCGCACCTGCTGAAGGGCGCCCATTCCGAGCAGGTGTCCCGGGGCGTAGATGTTCATTCCGTTCTGCAGCCCCTGGGCGTGGTGGCGGGCATAACACCGTTCAACTTCCCGGCCATGGTCCCGCTGTGGATGTGCGCCAACGCCATCGCCTGCGGCAACTGCTTCGTGCTCAAACCGAGCGAGAAGGACCCCTCGGCCTCGCTCATCCTGGCCGACCTGTGGAAGCAGGCCGGCCTCCCCGACGGGGTCTTCAATGTCGTCCAGGGCGACCGCGAGGCGGTCGAGCGCATCCTCGAGCACCCCGTCGTGGCCGCCGTCTCGTTTGTCGGGTCGACGCCCATCGCCCGCCACATCTACGAGACCGGCACGCGCAACGGCAAGCGGGTGCAGGCCCTGGGCGGGGCCAAAAACCACATGGTCGTGCTGCCCGACGCCGACATCGACATGGCCGCCGACGCCGCCGTCTCGGCCGGGTACGGCTCGGCCGGGGAGCGCTGCATGGCCATCTCGGCCGTTGTCGCCGTGGGCGCGATAGCCGGACCGCTTGTCCGGGCCATAGCCGAGCGCCTACCGGCGATAAGGGTCGGGCCTGGGGACGACCCCTCGTCTGAGATGGGACCGCTCGTCACCGCCGATCACAAGCAGCGCGTCGCCGGTTATCTGCGGCCCGAGGCTCTGGGCCAGGCCCGCGTGGTGGTCGACGGCCGGGAGTCAGCGCCGACCGGTCCCGGTTTCTACCTCGGCCCCACGCTTGTGGACGATGTCAAGCCCGGCACCCCGGTCTATGACGACGAGATCTTCGGGCCCGTGCTCTCGGTGGTCCGGGTGGCGAGCTACGACGAGGCTTTGGCCTTGGTCAACGCCAACCCGTACGCCAACGGGGTGGCCATATTCACCCGCGACGGCGGGGCGGCCCGGCGCTTCGAGCGCGATGTCCAGGTCGGCATGGTGGGCGTGAACGTCCCCATCCCGGTCCCGGTCAGCTACTACAGCTTCGGAGGTTGGAAAGCGTCCCTTTTCGGCGACGTCCATATGTACGGCCCGGAGGGGATCCGCTTCTTCACCCGGACCAAAGTCGTCACGTCCCGCTGGCCCGACCCCGCCTCCAGCTCTGTCGACCTGGGGTTCCCGCAAAACCGATAGCCGCTGGCGGCGTCGTTCGTGGAGACGTCAGCCCGCGGGCCGGCACTGAGCAGGGTCGGCCTCACCCGATCCCGGGGACACCTCCAGACAGGACTCGTTCACCACCTGGAAGTCGCTGCCGGCGATCTCGCCCAGTTCGTGCAGGGTGTCGTTGTCCCAGTAGTTGCCGCCGGCGCCCGTGATGTACCACGGCGAGCCGTTGTCGGCCACGATCATGCCGTAGGTCTTTAGGGCCTGGAGGATGACACGGTCCATTCTCGGGAACTGGGAGATGGGGACGGAGGCTTTCAGGCGCAGCCGGAGCCCCATGGGCGGGCAGTTGGCGTCGTCCTGGCCCGCCTCGTGGCGGGCCGGCCAGATGAAGCGGTTGTCCGTGCACGGCACCGTGACCCGTATGGCGTGGTCGATCAGGCCGGCCCGGACCTCGTCGGCGCGGACCAGCCCGGCCAGTACGGGAAGCCCGGCGGCATCGGCCGAGGTCCACGTGGCTGGGCGCAACCTGTTAGAGGTGAGCGGGAACACCGCCCCCGAGCCGGCCTGCCAGGACGTTCCTCCGTGCCGGGGGTAGGAGGACCACATCTCGTAGTCGGTGCAGTTGCCCGTGTCCACGACGATCACGTGACGGTCCCCGGTGCTCGTCGGTCCGCCCTCGATCAGGGCGTCGGGCGGGACGGGATAGGGGCCGGGGTCGCTCTCGGACGCGTACATGAAATGGACGGGGACCTTGGGCTGTGTCTCGGCGACCACGTTGTAGGGGATGCCCATGGGCTCCCCGTCCCAGTCGCCTTGGCCGAAGTCGGGGTGGAGGGAGGCGTCGGGGCCGATGGCAGCGACGTACTGGGCCGAACGGGGGTCGACGGGGAGGTCGGCCACCGGGGTGTTCCAGACGTTGTCGGCCGGGAAGATCTCGCACCTGGGCGCGCCGGGGAGAGGGCTGGCACCGGCTGGGGCGGACGCCAGGGCGAGGACCGGAGGCAGAGGTAGGGCCACGGCCAGGGCGCATATCGCCGCCGCTCGGAGGGGCCGGGGCCGGCGGCTGGGGTGCGGGGCCGGCTGGCCCGGGGGCGGGACCGGGCGGCTGGTGTGAGGTGCCGGCCCGCCCGGGACGACCTTCGGCGACAGCTTGTCGTAGTTGTCCGTACCGGTCATGGTAGACCGGACCTGTCGAGCCGGCCGCGGTTGACCGGTTACGAGCCGCGTTTGCGGAAAAGCACGAGCCGGAAGAAACGGGCCCGGGACGAACGGACCGGGACGAACGGACCGGAAGGAACGGACCGGAAGGAACGGGCCCGAGACAGGCATGAGAGGAAAGGAGGGCCGTTCATGGAGGGACCGTTGGTGAAGGCGTTCGGCATGGCGTCGCGCTTTTTCGCCGAGGCGGTCGGGTTGGTCCCCGAAACGGCATGGCATCAGAACGGCCTGGGCGACTGGTCCGTTCTCGAACTGGTGGCTCACGGCAACCGGGCGCACACCACACTGGAGGAGTACCTTCTGCGGCCGCGCCCGCCGGAAGCACCTGGGAGCAGCTATTTCAGCGACGAGGCGGTGGCCGAGCGCGGCCGGGAAGCCGTGGCGGCCCTCGGTGCCGACCCCGTCCGGGCCGTGGTGGCGGCGTCCGGACGGGCCATCGCCCTCGTGGAGAGGACGCCCGCCAACACCACGCTCGGCAGCCCGGCCGGGACCATGGCCCTCGGTGCTTATCTCCCGTCGCGTATCTCCGAGCTCACGGTCCACGGCCTCGATGTCACGACCGCCCTGGGCCTCGACCTGGCCGCGCCCCCTCTCGCTCTGGTTGAGAGCCTGAGGTTCGTGACCGGACGGCTGGTGAAAAAGGGCGAGGGACAGGCGGTGCTGCTGGCGCTGGCCGGCCGGACGCCCCTGCCGCCCGGGCTTTCTGCTTACTGACTCTTGTACCTAGGTCTGTACTGGGATCTGTACTGAAATTGTACTTATGCCGCTACGGAGAGTGGCATGGCGCTCTTTTCGCTCTTCAGCCATGCTCCGGACCCGACGATGAAGGCCAAGTGGACATCCCTCTGGGCGCTGCTCAGCGCGCCGGATAGGCAGGAGTAGGCCTTGGACGGCATGTTCAGCGAGGCCCCGGACTACCGCGCTCTGATTCGTTCTCTCAGCCAGCGCAGCGAGGACCTGGCCCGTTCGTACGAACGGGAGAAGGAAATGGCGCAGGCCGTGCGGGAGAGCGAGGAACGCTACGCCCTCGCCGCCCGGGCGGCCAACGACGGCCTGTGGGACTGGGACCTCGTCCGGGGCACCGTCTACTACTCACCGCGCTGGAAGGAAATGCTCGGCTACACCAGCGCCGAGATCGGTGACGAGCCCGAGGAGTGGCTGCTCCGGGTGCACCCTGATGACCGCGCCGCTTTGTTCTCCGCCCTTTCGGGCCTGAAAAAAGGCCAGCAACCGTCGCTGATCAACGAGCACCGGGTCAGGGCCGGCGACGGCACTTATAAGTGGGCGCTATGCCGCGGTCTGGCCGTCCCCGGCGCAGGGGAGCCCGCCACTCGCATCGTGGGCTCGCTGACCGATGTCACCGAGCGGCACCTGCTCGAAGAACGCTTACGCCACCAGGCCCTCTTCGACAGCTTGACCGGCCTTCCCAACCGTGTGCTGTTCATGGACCGGCTCTCCCAGGCCGTCGCCAACGCCCGGCGCCATCCCGGCTACACCTACACGGTCCTCTGGCTCGACCTGGACAATTTCAAAAATCTCAACGACAGCCTGGGGCACCAGTTTGGCGACAAGCTTTTGGTCCAGGTGGCCGACCGCATCCGGGCGCAGCTACGGGAGCCCGATACCGCGGCCCGTTTCGGCGGCGACGAATTTGCTCTGCTGGTGCTGGACGTCCCCGACTTCGTCTCCGTCCAGGGGATAGTGAGGCGTCTGCTCGACAGCCTGTTGGTGCCGTACCAGCTCGACGGCCACGAAGTGGTGGTGGCAGGGAGCCTGGGGGTGGCCACCAGCGCGACCGGCTATGACTGCCCCGAGGACGTCCTGCGGGACGCGGATATCGCCATGTACAGGGCGAAGTCAACCGCACGCGGCAGTTACGCCACCTTTGACCAGTCCATGCACGCCTCCGCCGTGGCTCGCCACGAGACCGAGACCGAGCTCCGCCAGGCGATCGAGAGCTCCGTTCAACGTGGTCAGGTCCCGGGATCTTTCGTACCTTCCAACATGCGGGCACTTTTCGCCAACGGCGCCGCGCTCGTCGAAGCCGGAGCCGAAAACAGGTCCGACGCAGATCTTCCCGGCAGCTACCTCGAGCTGCATTACCAGCCTGTCGCCGACCTCGGCACGGGGGCCGTCGAAGCACTCGAAGCACTCGTGCGTTGGCGCCACCTCACACGAGGATTGGTGCCGGCCTATGAGTTCGTGACCGTGGCCGAGGACTCAGGCCTTATCGTGCCCATGGGGCGGTGGGTAGTGGCCCACGCTTGCCGCCAGATGGTCGCCTGGCACGTCTCTTCGGTACTGGCGCCCGGCACCCGGGTGAGCATCAACATTTCCAACCGCGAGTTCTGGGACCCTCGGTTCTTAAACCAGTTCGACCGGGTGCTCCTCGAGACAGGCGTGCCGCCCGATCTCATCGCTCTGGAAATAACCGAGGGGGTGTTAATGGACGATGTCGACGCGTCGGTGGAAATGCTGAACGAGTTGCGCGCCCGCCGCGTCCAGGTCCACGTCGACGATTTTGGGACCGGTTATTCGTCGCTGGAGTCACTTCACCGCCTACCGATCGATTTCCTGAAGATCGACACGAGCATTGTGGCCAGGCTGGGCGAGGACGACCGGACGACGGACCTAGTGCGCACGATCGTGCAGCTGAGCCGGAGCATCGGGGTGGGAGTGATCGCCGAAGGGGTGGCCACTACCGAACAACACCAGATCCTCCTGGACGTTGGTTGTCGTTTGGGCCAGGGCTTCCTTTTCTCGTCCGCGCTTCCGGCCGACGAGCTGGAAGAGCTCCTGGCCCGAGGGCCCACACCGTTTGCCGGCGCCGCCGCCGGCCTTGTCGGCGGCCACTTCTAGGTCGGGCCCTCTCAACCCGAGCGTATGGTTGTCCTCACGAAATGTACCCGGGAGGAGGCATCATGCCGCCTGGCCGGCCGGCAGGTCGACCGCCTTGTTCGACCGCCTTGTTGGGCAACGTTAGGCATAGAGCCATCCGCTCCGGTGGCCGTCGACGAACCATACATGTAGCTCTCGTCAATCGCGTAGGCTCTCTTTTTGCGCTCAGCTCGCATCAGTAGACCAGCGCGCGTCGATAGAAAGGTCCGTCGGATTTTGACCAACGTGCCACCTCTTGGCGAACGGCTCCCCGAGGGCTCGCAGCGCCGCCTGCGCCAGTCCTTCCACATCTGGGACCTCGTGCCGTTGTCCGTCTCGAGCGTAGGCCCACTGTTCTCCGTCGCCGCCACCGGCGGGGTCATGGCGGCGGACGCGGGATGGTGGACGTTGCCTGCCATCGCCGTCCTGGCTGTGCCCTTCATCGTTTCGAGCTTCGTGTTCCGTTTGCTCAACCGGCACTTCCCCCACGCCGGTGCCTCCTACCACTGGTCGGCCCGCGTGATCGGCAAGACGGCGTCGCGCTACCAGGCCTGGATCCTGATCCTGGCCTACTTCTTGTCGATCCCTCCGATCGCCATCCCGGCCGGCTCCTACACCCTCGCCCTCATCGCACCGCACTACCACGCCCCGGCCACGGTGCAGATGGCCATGACCCTTTTCTGGATCGCGTTTGCCGCCGTGCCGCTCCTGCTGGGCGGGAGGCCGACGGCGCGCATCACCCAGGTCTTCTTCTGCGTCGAGATGGTCTCCCTGGCTGGCTTCGGGGTCTTGGGCGCGTTCAACTGGCACCGGCTCTCGGTCCCGGTCCACTTCGGCAAACCTCCCATCGGCGGCATCCTCATCGTCGCCGTGATAGCCGCCACCATCCTGGACGGATGGGAGATCGACAGCTACGCCGCCGAGGAGTCCCAACGCCCCCGCCACCACCCCGGGGTCGGAGGGATCATCGGCGCCTTCGGGGCACTGCTTTTCTACGCCGTGCTCTACCCCCTGATGCTGGGCGAGACCCCGCTAGCCCAACTGGCGGGCTCCACCGACCCGCTCGCCGTGTGGTCTCACCGCATGTTGCCGGGCGAGCCGTGGGCCATGCTGGTCCCGATCCTGCTCTCGACCGCGGGCGGGCTGTGGCTCACGAGCTTCATCCTCACCCGTGCCCTGTACGCCATGGGCCGGGAACGGCTCATCCCGGCGAGCTTTGGAAAGCTCAACCGCCATCATGTACCCCACGTCGCCATCCTCGCCTCGCTCGGCCTCGCTGCTGTGGTCGTCGGGTTGCAGTTGTTCGTCTCATCGCTCGGGTCGTTCTTCAACCTCGTGCTGTCGGGGGCCGGCTTCTTCCTGTTGGCCGAGTTCTTCCTCGATTCGGTGACGGCGACGGTGTTCCTCACCACCGGGCACAAGCGCCTTCCTGACGTCCAGCTCCAGCCGCACGCCCACCGCCTTCTGACCGCCGGTGCCGTGTTCTCGAGCGTGGTCATGGGCGCTCTCCTGGTGTGTTTTTTCATCTACGGGCCCAAGGCCATTGGCGTAGGGGTCGACCAGACCTTCGCCGTACTGCTCGCCCTCGGCGTCGCTTTCGCCTGGTGGGCTGGACGCCGTTCGCCCTCGACGTTCCACTTTGAGGGCCTGGACGTGCCCAAGGAAGTCCCCGTCCCCTAGGGGACCGACTTCAGATTTCTAAATCAAGCCGGGTTCCTCGGTTGGGGTGACGGCGGGGGCTCGGGCGGACCGGGCCGCGGCCAGGACGCCGCCGCAGACGAGCAGGGCACCCGCCCACTGCAGGGCGGTCGGCCGTTGGGACAGGACCACGGCCGCCATGACCAGGGAGACGGCGGGCTGGAAAAGCAGCAGCAACGACGACAGGGCGGCCGGTAGACGGGGCAACGACCACGTGATCAGCAACCATCCGACCGTCTGGCTGGCGAAGGCCGTCAGCAACAACCAGCCGAAGGCGCTGAGGGGCGGGGCGAAGCTGAGCTCGCCGAGGGCGGCCCCGAGCGCCAGGGCGGCGAAGGCGGCCCCGGCCGTGGCGTCGGCGAGCGGGCCGGCCACATGTGACGAGGTCTTGGTGCTCCCCCGTAAGACGAGGAGGAAAGCGGCATAGGTGACGGAGGTGCCCATGCCATATAGCACGCCGGCCAGGGGGTGGTAGCCCGTGCCTGCCTTGCCCAAGAGGCCGGCCACCAGGACCACGCCCAGCACCACCACAGGCAGGGCGGCGAGGAACCCCGAACGAGGACGTTCCCGGAAAAAGGCCCACGTCACAAATACGACGAACACCACCTGAAGGTTGCCGAGGACGGTCGATACCCCGGCTCCCACGTCGTAGATGGAGTGCGTCCACAAGACCAGGTCGACGCCGAGGAACCCGCCTGCGACCGCCGCCCGGGCCCGTTCCTTGAAGACCCGCGGGCCGCTCCGGCGTTGCTCGAAGAAGGCGAGCACGGCCAGGCCCGGCAACGCCAGCGCGCACCGGTAGAAAGCGGTCGTGCCCGCGGCCGTGCCCGCCAGGCGCATGATCACGGCCGATGACGAGATGAACGCCGCCCCCACCAGCGCCGGCCCCACCGGGCCGACCCGGCCCAGTCCGGCGAGGCCATGCCCGGGCACCTGCGGCCGCCTCGCCGCCGGGGTCGCCTCGCTCCCGGTCGTCGCTCGTGGCACGGTCCTCACGCTAGGCGGAGGCGTCGGGAGGCTCACCGCTTTAGCTCAGGGCCCGAGGACCGCAGCCTTGTCAACGGACAGTGGTCGTGTATACACTCTGCGCACGCTCCTATGGCGACATGAAGGGCAAGCACCTAGACGCGCCCATCGTGGGCATCGTCCCGACCGGCTCTACGGGTGCTACGGGGGCGGCCGGCTTGATCGGCCCTACAGGTGCCACTGGCCCCCAAGGCCTGACAGGCTCGACCGGTCACCAAGGCCCGGGAGGGGCGCTGGCCGCAGGTAGCTGGTACGACAACTCGCCTACGAACTGGGGAGACGGCAACATTGTCCAGTTCAACACCACCGGACCGGCGGTGGGGACAGATATCACCACAGGTCCCGGCGGCTTCTGGCTCGCCACAGCGGGTACCTATGAGGTGAGCTATTCGTTGACGGTCGACCCGACGTCAGAAAGCCCGGAAGGCTCGTACGCCGACGTCTCGGACAATCTGCTCATTACGGCATCAGCGGACACCATCCTGGGCCCTTGTGGTTACGACCTATGGACAGGTCAGCTTCACAACGGCATCGATAACGATCGTAGAGATTGCTGACACCAATAACGGCTAACAACTCGCCGCCGGCCTGGCCACACGCTTAGCGCCGGCGCTCCTGGGAGCTCTTTTTCAGGAAGGCATCCCAGCAGCCCAGTCCGCCCCGCCGTTCTCGTACATGGCAATGAAAACGTCATCGCTCCTGATGCCGCATTTCACCAGTGCAGCGTTGACAGATCGTCCGATAGCCCGCTTGGACTCCTCGCTCTGGCCCCGGGAAAGCAGGATCTGCAAGTAAATGATCTTCTCGCGTTTCACGCCGCCGGGAAAGGCGGGGTCGAACACCAGTTCCCCCGCCGGGTGACGGGTAAAAATCTGGAACCGGTCTTTCGGCGGCATATTGATAGCTTCGACCAGCCCATCGTTGATGGCGTCGCTAATAGCAGCCTGCTGCTCGCTATCTATATCGTCACTCATATCAATACGAATCAACGGCACAGCGCAAGACTACCATCGCAGTTGGCTGGACGGGTCGGTGGGCCTGGGCGGCCCGATCACTCCTTGTCGGCCCACGGCTCCATGCCGGTGACTACCGGCGCTTGCTTTTCAGCCGCTTCGTGCATCGCCAGGCCAATGAGGTGGTCCTGGCAGGCCTGCGCCAATGGGTAGGGCGGGGCACCTTCCTGCCGGGCCCACGCTCCCGTGGCCACCATTATCGACCCGACAGCGATCTCATCGTCCATGAGGCGGGCGCCGAGGAAGGGGTTGCGCCAGACAACGTGACCTTCGAAGGAGATGTGCTCGGTGTCATGGCCGTCGAGGTTGAGGTCCTGGCCGAGCTGGTAACGCTGAAGTGGCGACCGGATGATGGTACGAGGAGCGGCGAGACGGACGACCGTGTCGTCTTGGATCTCGCCCAGGCTCCCCCGGACCAGGACGCGGCGCAGCCGGAGCTGGTTGTGCCACTGGTTGTCGGTGAAGTCGTACAACCCCCAGGAACCGCCGAAATCGATGGTGGCCAGGATCGTCGAAGCCGGCTGGGGTGTATCGTCCTCGTTCCACTGGTCGCGTAAAAGCGGGTTGGACAGCGGGCCGGAAAAGCGTACGGCCGACACTGTGGCCGGCCCGTAACCGGCGCCGAGGAAGCCCCGCATCATGGACACGGCGTGATAATCATGCGTCGACGACACCTGTGCTGATGTTGGTTGGCCGATCAGGGCCCGCTTGACGACTTCCAGACGCGCCGCGTGGCCGGGTAGGAGCAGGTATTGCTCCGCCACCTGCACCAACTGGCTGTCGCCGACCTCCGCCCAGAGCTGGCGCATGCCCTCGAGGTCCGTTGCCGGGGGGGTCTCGCTCAGTACCGGGGTCCCGGAGGCGACCAGGCCCGCGACGACCTCAGGGTTGACCGCCCGAGGGATGCTCGTTATCACGAATTCGGGGTGCTGCTTGCTCACGAGCTCATCGGGCGACAGGTACACAGCGGTCCCCCAACGCTGGCTTACCGCCTCGACCGACTCGGGGCGCCGGACGGCGGCGCCTACCAGGGTCAGCCGTTCAGGTAACAGCCGTGCCAAACGGGCGAAAAACTCGGCCCGCCAACCGCTCCCGACTATCGCAAATTTGCTGGGGCCCACCATTGCAAGCTCACCACCGATCAGTCTTCCCTTTGTCACGGCACCCGACCCGCGCCACCGGCCACCCACAAAAGCGCGTGTGGCCTAACAGTAGACGCTCAGGTGTGCCACCTGACAACTACCGAACTAGAGGGCGGACAGCTTGATGTTCCGCCAACGGCAACAGGCGCCGTCGCCCCAACGGGCATCGCCAAGGCGGTCGGTGTCGTGCACCTCGAGGGCGATATGGCCCTGGCGGCCGAGGAGCTGGGCCACGGCCTCGGCGTCGTAATGGGGGTGCTCAATGGTGCCGGTATCCAGCTCGTAGATGCGCTCGCCGTTGACCCAGGTGGTCAACACCGGGTAGCGGCCCTCACAGCGGATCCTGAAACTGTTCCACGAACCCCAGTGCCAGGCATCGAAGAAAACCGCTGGGGGAGCGGCAAAGGCGAGCATCTGGCGCTTCTGTTCCGTGACCGGTTCCAGAGTGGTCGCCGCGTCTTCTTCGATGAGCGCTTCGGGCTGCCCATCCGGCCCGTGGCGCACGTCGACGTTGTAGCTAAGGGCATGGAAACCGCCGGTCCCATTCCCGTAGAAGCCTCCGATCCCACCAGACTTGCGGTGATCGAGCAGGACTTGGAAGCCTTGGGACCCCAGCCCCGTACTGCGCACCATTATGCCGGTGTCAGCAGGCCAGTCGGGCCACGCCTCGATGAGTAGCTCGAAGTCGCCGAACACCTCGTCAGTGACCAGGTAGCCTCCGAAGCCACCGCCGCCGGGGGCTTGCTCGCCGACGATGGCACCGTCAGACACGTACCAACGCGCTGGGTTCTCCTGGGCGCTACGGTACCGCTCCGACGCGGTACTGGGCTCGTCGGCCCCGGGGTAGGTCGCCGTCGGCAGGCGCGCCACGGCGTGCCACCCGCTTAGTGTCGAGCCGTCAAATAGGTCCACCGAGCCCCTCATAACCGGCGCCCGATCTCTAAGCCGTTGCGCCTGGCCACTTCGGCATACCACGAAGCGCTAGTCTTCAGGATCCGTTCCTGGGTCTTGAAGTCGACCCAGATCAGCCCAAAACGCTGGGAGTACCCCGCCGCCCATTCGAAATTATCGGTGAACGTCCAGCAGAAGTAGCCCCGCAAATCGACGCCCGCGCTTATGGCGGCGTGGGCGGCTTTGAGGTGGCTTTCCAGGTAGTCGACGCGTTCGGGGTCCTTCACGGCCCCATCGGGATCCACATAGTCGTGGAAGGCGGCGCCGTTCTCGGTCAGGTAGATGGGCACGGGGCCGTACTCGTGGCGGAGGCGCACCAAGATCTCGGTCAGGCCGTCGGGTTGGACCGGCCATCCTCTTCCCGTTACGGGGACCGCCGCGTCGGGACGCCCCACGGCCCGGAGCACGGCAGGGCCAAAAGGTGCCGTGCCCGGCTGAGGAGCACCGTGGCTGTCAGCAACAGTGTGGCAAAAGTAATAGTTGACCCCCAAGAAGTCGATGGGGGTGGCGATCGTTTCCAGGTCGCCGGCGTGCACGTGGCTGTCCCCGGTCACCGGGTGGAAAAGGTCGGCAAGGTCCTTGGGGTACGTACCTTTGAAGAGGGGGCCCAGGAACCACCGGTTCGCATAGCCGTCGACACGGAGCGCCGCCTCCGCGTCGGCGTCAGAGTTGGAAGCCGGACGGGTCGGAGCAAGGTTTAGCGTGATGCCCAAGCTTGAAGGCGGGGCCATGACCGACCGGACGGCCTTGGCCGCCAGCCCATGGCCAAGCAGCAGGTGGTGGGAGGCGCGGATGGCCGAGGACAGGTCTGCGGTCCCGGGGGCATGCTCGCCCTCTCCATAACCCAGGTGAGAGGAGACCCAGGGCTCGTTGAGCGTTATCCAAAGACGCACCCTCTCGCCCAAAGCGCTGACGACCTCGTAAGCGTAGTCAGCGAACCGCTTTGAAGTGTCCCGGCTAGTCCATCCTCCGAGGTCCTGGAGCGCCTGGGGCAGGTCCCAGTGGTAAAGGGTGACAACCGGTGCTATGCCGTGCTCAACAAGACTGTCGAGCAGCCGACGGTAGAAGTCGATACCAGATTGGTTGTACTCCCCAGAGCCCTCCGGTTGTACCCGGGGCCACGCCACCGACATCCGGTAGGAGTTGACCCCGAGCTGGGCCATCAAGGCGACGTCCTCCTCCCAGCGGTGGTAGTGGTCACAGGCGACATCGCCGGTGTCGCCGTGAAAGACCTTTCCCGGCGTGTGGCAGAAGGTGTCCCAGATGGACGGGCCGCGCCCGTCCTCGTCGACTGCCCCCTCGATCTGGTAGGACGCCGTTGCGGTGCCCCATAGGAAGCCGTCGGGGAAACGTAGCATCTCGCTCATACCGAGGCCATCTCCGAGTGTGCGTGCGCAGTGGTCCTGGTGACCGCCGAGGACAACCCAAAAAGACCTCTTTGCCTCTGCATCACTGCTCTCTCCTAACGTCTGTGACCCCGAGCCACCTTAGTCTTCGGGTGTTGAGCAGATGAGCTCCCGCGTGGCCGGGAGCTCAAAGGATGGCAATTGGGTTGACGGGCGACCCGGTGCCCCCCGGGATGATCAGGGGGGCCACGGTGAGGAGGAACTCGAATGTCCCGGCCTCCTCGCAGGCCGCGCTCAGGGCCTCGAGGTCGAGGTTATCGAGCAGGCACATTCCCATGGCGTTCATGGCCAAGATGTGGACAGGGTGGTCGATCTCCGGCACCGGGGAGGGGTGGGCATCGTTGTCGCCATCACCGCCCAACAATGCGACCTGGCAATCGGCCAGCAAACGCAGGGAGGAGGAGGCTAAGCCGGCGCTGGACAGGTCCGGGTCCCACGGTCCCAATGCTTGCCGGCGACGCACATGCCCGGTGCGCACGAGGACTACGTCGCCGCGCCGCAACTCGACCCCCAATGCGGATGCGATCTCGCCCAGGTCTTCTGAGCCCAAGGCACAGGGGGGCTCGAGCCAATCGACGCGGCGCGCTCTCGGTGCGTCGAGCAGCACACCACGAGCGGCCACCCCACTGGCTAGGGCGGAAATAGGGGCGAAGCTCGAACCTGTCGAGTTGACCGTCTCGTCCCCTCGCCTCCCGTTGTAGAGCACCCCCTTATAGGCGACGTGGCAGAGCGCGTCAATGTGGCTTACCGACTTGCCGTGATAGTCGGTCCCGAAAAAGTCCATGTAGAACGTGGGCTCGGAACCAGCGCGCTCCGCCATGCGCGTCATGTAATGCAATGCCGGCCTTTGATTGTCAGGGCCGGAACTGGTGTCAAGCCGGCGGCTCAAAGGGACCCGTCGTCCTTGGGTCACGAGCTTGCAGGCGGCTATCACCTCCGCTGGCCCGAGAAAGTTGAGGGTACCGAGCTCGTCGTCCGGGCCCCATCGTCCCCAGTTCTTGAGCTCATCGAAGAGCAGTTCAAAGTCCTGAACACTTAACGGTGCATTTGCGGAGGTCGTCACAGTTTTCAGTCTAGAGTCGCGGGCGCTCGGCGGCCGCCGTCTCAGCCGGGACGTCCCGTCTCAGCTGGGCTGCGCCCTCCCGTCGGCGGCCCAGGCGAGAGCCTGGCGCAGGCCGGGTAGGTCCTGGGCCACCGCCTGTACGAGTGCCCCGGGACCGTCCAGGGGCATGGCTGCCCACCCAGTGCCGGCCGCCGCGCCACTGGCGTGCTCACCGTCACCGGCAGTGAGGACCAGTCCGACGGCCCGACTGGCACCAAGCATGGCCGGGCCGTCCCAGCCCGGGGCAGCCGGCCCCACTTCCAGGCCGTGACGGAGCAAGGGCCGTCCGTCCACGTCCACGTCGAGCCGCAGGTCCAGCCGCCCCGGGCCCTCGCCATAGCGGCCGAGCACGATCTCCTCGGCCCAGCGCAGGCGGGCGCCGGGGGCCAGCGAGACGTGTGCCCTCTGGGAGAAATCGCACCCTCCCGAGGCCACCAGCGGTTGCAGGCGCCAATCGAGCGTCCCGCCTTCCTCGACTCTCACCTCTATGGAAAAAGACGACCCGGTGGAGGCCCAGGCGATCGTGGAGGCCACCGACCGCAGCGTGAGCCGGGCACCTCGCTCCACCGTCACCTGCAACGAGATCTGGTCGTCGCCGACGGGCGAAGCGGCCGTGCCGACAAGGTATACCGCGCCGGGAGCCGCCCTGAACGCCATCGGGGGGGCGTCGCGCACCCAGCTCAAGCGGCAACCTTCTCCCGCCCTGTCCTGGCGGGTGGGAGCCGATGCCGTCAGCTCGGCTTTGCCGCGCACCGCTGCGCCAGGGCGCCCTCGAGCCAGGCGGAGACGGGCTTGGCCAGGGGGTCGCGGGCCAGGCTGAGGAAGGTGAAAGGGCGTCGGCCCCTCGCCTTCAGCGCGTCCCGGTCCATAACGCCGAGGTCAGCGTTGACCAGGGGGGCAAGATCCGTCTTATTGATCACGAGGAGGTCGGAAAGGGTTATGCCCGGTCCGCCTTTGCGGGGGACCTTGTCCCCGCCGGCCACGTCTATGACGAAAATCTGGGCGTCGACCAGGCCATAGCTAAAGGTGGCCGTCAGGTTGTCGCCACCTGACTCGATGAGGACGAGATCAAGGTCGGGAAAGCTCTTTTCGTGTGCCTCGACCGCCTCCAGATTGGCGGAAATGTCGTCCCGGATAGCCGTGTGAGGACAGCACCCGGTCCTAACGGCCAGAATTCGCTCGGGTGGCAGCACGGCTTCGCGCAGGAGTATGGCCGCGTCTTCGGTGGTGTAGATGTCGTTCGTCACCACGGCCAGCGACCAGTGGGGCGACAACGAGCGGCACAGAGCGGCGACGAGGGCGGTCTTCCCACTGCCCACGGGGCCGCCGATGCCGATACGGAGAGGACGTTCACGAGGCAAAGAGCTGTACCTCCCATTTAGCGTGATGTTCGGCGCCGATCTTCCCCGGCTCGGCCGGGGCCTCCGCACAGATCCTCGGTGACCTCGATGAACAGGTCGGTGTCGGCCAGGCGCACCCGGTCGCCCGCCGTCGGCCCGTAAAGGGCGGCGTAGCGGGAGCGGGTGACCTCAGGCATCCACGGGCCCTTTCACCTCTCCCCGGAAGCCGGCGATGTAGCGGGCCCCGGCGAACGGGACGAGTTGGACATCGAGGGCAATGCCGGTCTCGAAACGCACGCTCGTGCCCGCCGGCACGGCCAGTCTTTGCCGCGGGTCGCGGCCCGGTCGAAAACAAGGGCCGGGTTGGCTTCCGCAAAATGGAAATGGGAGCCCACCTGTACCGGGCGGTCGCCGGTGTTGTCCACCCGTAGTGCCGTCAGCGGGCGGCCTTCCACCAGGACGATCGTGCCTTCGCCATAAACGGTCTCGCCGGGGGTCATGCCGGGCCTGGGGTCATGCGGGGCCGGAGGTCATGGCGGGGTCATGGCACCGGGTGGTGCAGGGTGACCAGCTTGGTGCCGTCCGGGAACGTAGCCTCCACCTGGACTTTCTCGAGCATTTCCGGGACTCCGTCCATCAGCTGCTCACGCCCCAGGACGGTGCGACCGGTAGCCATGAGCTCGCCCACGGTCCTGCCGTCGCGGGCGCCCTCCATCACGAAGCTCGAAAGTAGTGCTACGGCTTCGGGGTAATTGAGCCTCACGCCCCGGCCCAGCCTTTCCCGGGCCACCAGCGCGGCCATCGAGACCACCAGCTTGTCTGTCTCATGAGGGCTCAGCTGCACCCCGACGACCATATAGGAGCGCCAGGTGGCTCCGTCCCTGTAATGGCCGGCGCCCGTGTTAAGACCGCATTAACGGTGCTACTCCGCTCGCAGGACCAGCGCCGTCGGGGTCCTCGCCGCGCCCCTACCGGGAAGGGCGGCGACAAGGTTGGCGAAGACGAACGCGCCCACGGCGACGAGGACCACCGATGTCGCCGGCACTGTGGCGTCGGGG
>Ga0182014_10000477_pt1 | contig 52878 bp, 43 predicted proteins | sample 612S2DmetaG_FD_120489 | JGI IMG/M metagenome (GOLD analysis project Ga0182014, IMG submission 120489) | Permafrost microbial communities from Stordalen Mire, Sweden - 612S2D metaG | ecosystem: Environmental > Terrestrial > Soil > Wetlands > Permafrost | place: Sweden: Stordalen | collected... | reverse complement strand
GTCCAGAGGTCAGCGGTCTTGTCCGCCGCGTTGCGGGCCTGGCTCGCCGCATCGCTGTAGTGACTGGTCAGGATAGTCATGTGCGCTCCTTCGTGGTGGCCGGATGAAACTACGCTCACTATACCAAGCAGCTGCGTACTAAATCAAGCACTGGTGGTCCCGGGGCGCACGCCGCTGGAGCTCCGGCGAGTCTGTGGCAGGTGGCTGGCCGGCTGTGGCAGGGTGGCGGCCTGTCAGGGGGCGAGGGTCTACGCTCGCGGAGGCGCAGTGCGCGAGGTTGAGGTCAAATACCGGATCCGGACGCGGAAGCCCTCCTGGCGGCGCTGAAACGGCGGGGCATCGAGCTGGGTGCGCCGGTCCGCCAGGACGATCAGGCGTACGCGCCTGACGGCTGGGTGTACGGGGATGCCCGGTGCGGGGAGCCGCCCGCAGGTTCCGGCCGTTTGCGGCGGCATTGGGGCCAGCGGCTGGCAGGATCTGCTGGCGCAGCCTCGCTAATGACGTAGCGGTGCCCCTGAACAAGAAACTCGCCAGGGCTCGACGATCCAGGCAAGCCATCTCGGCCGTCCGCCCGTATCCAGCTTATGACCAAGCGAGCCAGCGTCATGATCGGGCGGGTACCCGGGTCCGCACTGCGGCAGCGACAGCCAACTGCATGCCGGCCGGCGAAGAACCCGGCGATGCCGGCCGGTGCCGCGCTGGCCGGCAGGATCAATCCCAGCCCGTGACCGGCCGGGCATCGCAACTTCCCCGCCATCGGTCCCCTGTTCCTCCTCCAGGCGACCGCCGGCGGGCACCAACCCTCTCAATGGGCACCAACTCTCTCAAAGGGGTGGACCGTGAAACCTCGACACCTTGCTACCGCCGCGGCGGCCGCGCTCAGCCTGGCCGCCGCGGCGTGCGGATCCACCTCGGGCGCGAAGCCGGCCCCGGCACCGAGCGTGGCCTCCTCGTTCCTCAATCAGCTCCACACCGTCTCCCAGGTCGCTTCAACGGTTCCGGGCAACGGTGACGTGAACCCGTACGGGGTGGCGGTGGTCCCGGCCTCGGCCGGCCGGCTGACGGCGGGCGACACCCTGGTGAGCAATTTCAACGACAAGGCCAACGTCCAGGGCACCGGCACGACCATCGCCGAGATCTCCCCGGCGGGCTCGGCGAGGACGTTCGCCCGGCTTTCCGCGATGCCGGCCGGCCAAGCCTGTCCGGGGGGCATCGGGCTGACCACCGCGCTCGGCATCCTCCCCGGCGGCTGGGTGGTGGTGGGCAGCCTCCCGACCACGACCGGCGGTGCTTTGCCCGGTCCCGGCCCCGCCGGGTGCCTCATCGTGCTGAACGATCAGGGCACCCCGGTGAAGACCATCACCAACAAGGACATCGTCGGCCCCTGGGACCTCACCGTCAGCTCGAGCGCGACGTCCGCCGAACTGTTCGTCTCCAACGCCCTCGGCGGCAACACCAGCACCGATCATGGCGTACCCGTGGCCGGCAACTGCACCATCGTGCGCCTCGACCTCGCCCTCAGCGCCACAGCGCCGCCGGTGCTCACAAGTTCCACCGTTATCGGGACGCAGTTCCCATGGCGAGCCAACAAGGCCGCGCTCGTCCTGGCCCCCACCGGGCTCGCCCTGGGGCGCAGCGGGACCCTGTACGTGGACGACACCCAGACCAGCTTCATCTCCGCCATCCCCCAGGCGCGCACCCGCACCAGCGCCGTAACGGCGTCCGCCGGCATCTTCTCCTCGGGCGGAGCGCTCAGTGCCCCGCTCGGTATGACGCTGGCCCCGAACGGCGATCTGATCGTCGTCAACGGCAACAACGGCAATGCCGTCGAGATCGGCCCCGCCGGCCAGCAGCTGGCCACGAAAACGCTGGTGAAGAACGGCGCCGGTGACCTCTTCGGCCTCACCACGACTAAGGCGGGCAACGAAATTCTGTTCGTGAACGACGGGACCAACGCCCTCGACCGCTACCACCCCTGAACCCGCCCCAGCGCCGCACCTGCGGATCACGACGGCCATAACGCCGTCATTTGCGGTAGCGCCAAGCCCGCTGCCACCGAGAGCACCGGACCGCATAGACCACTACCGGCTGCTATGAGGCATCCGGTTTAGGGAAGCCCCACCGAGTCTGGCTGTACGGGGTGCCCTTACCGAATCCGAAAGCCGTCAAGGGTACGACCCGGAAGACGAGGGTTTCGTTCCGCCGTATGGCCGCGGATACTGCCCGGCATCTGCATCCCGCTGGTCGTGCTCGCGGCGCTGGGCGCGGCGCTGTTGATGGACAACGTCGCGCATGTGCGTAACGATAAGCAGGCGCTGCGGGACGCCAGCCGCGACCCGCAGACTTGGATCAGCGCGTTCTGTGCGTCTGCCTGACCTGGCTGTTCTACCTCCGCGCCGCCACCCGACGGGTCTGGCCGGCGTGTGAAGCCGTCTGATGTCTCAGCCATCTACCAGAAGGAAACCTGCTCGTGAGCATCTATGACTCCATCGGCGGCGGCCCGGCCGTCCGCGCCGCGGTCGACGACTTCTACACCCGCGTCCTAGCCGACCCGCAGCTCGCGCCGTTCTTCGCCGATGTCGACCTGCAGCACCTGAAGGCTCATCAGCGAGCGTTCATCGCCGCCGCGATCGGCGGCTCAGAGATCTACGAGGGCCGCGACATGGCGGCCGCGCATGCCGGGCTGGCGATCACCGATGCCGACTTCGACGCCGTGGTGGCGCATCTCGTGGACACACTGACGGGGCTGGGCGTGCCGGAGGAGACCATCGGGCAGATCGGCGGCGCGCTCGCCCCGCTGCGCGGCGACATCGTGACCGCCCCGTCGGACGAGCTTGCCAGCTAATACCGCCTTAGTAGCGCCATGTGCCATCTTGGTTACTGGCTCGCTCGGGTTCGTAGGCGAGCCGGTAACCGCGCCTCACCACGGTCTGGATGATGCGCGGGTCGCCGAGGGCATTCCGGAGCCTGCCCACCGCGACCTCGACGGCATGCTCGTCGCTGCTGTCGCCCGGCGTGATCTTCAGCAGGGCGGAACGGGAGACAACGTGGCCTGGCTTGTCGCTCAGCTCCCGCAGCAGGGCCATGCTCGCGCTGCTGAGCGGGACCATCTGGCCGTCTACCACGGCGGCGTGCCCGCGTACCTCCACCGTGTGGCCCGCCGCCGGCAGCCGCCGTCCGCAGCGGTCCGGAACCCGCTCGACAATCTCCCTGGCCAGGGCGCCCAGCCGACTGCGGGCAGGCTGGATCACCGGGATGCCGTCGCGCTGAAAGAGGGCGGCGGTCACCGGCCCGACGCAGGCAGCCACGACCGGCCCGCGCAGCGCGGCGCGCACGGCGCTGCCGCAGCCCTGCTCGTCGGCAGCACGCAGGAAGCTTGCCACGGCCGGCGCGCTGGTGAACGCCACCGCGTCGAGCCCGGCGACGCCGACAGACTGGATAAGCCGCCGCAGAGGCACGGGGTCCTCCGGCAGCACCCATCGGTAGACAGGAACCTCGATCACCTCGGCGCCGGCCAGCCCCAGCGTCTGCACCATGTCGGGCAGCGGCTCACCGTGCAGCTGGACAGCGATCCGCTTGCCTTCGAGGTCACCGGAGGCGATCAGGTAAGCCAGGACCTCACTGGAGGACTCCGATTCCGGTGACCATGTCTCGCGCAGGCCGGAGGCGCGGATCGCGCCGCGGGCCTTCGGGCCGCGCGCCAGCACGGCGGAGCGGCCGATCGCCGCGGTCAGTTGCTCGGTGAGTCCCCAGGCGTCGGCGGCGTCGATCCAGCCGCGGAACCCGATGCCGGTCGTGGCGACGACGATGTCCAGCGGGGCGGCGAGGCAGCGTTCGGTGGCGTCGCGGAGCCGGCTGTCGTCGGCTAGCGCCACGATCTTGATCGCGGGCGCGTAGACCACCGTCGCGCCGCGGCGTTCCAATGCCGTGCCGAGCTCCTCGCGGCGGCGGGCCGCGGTGACGCCGACCGTGTACCCCGCCAGCGGCTTGATTCCCGGCGCGTCGCCGCTCACCCTGCCATCACCTCCACCAGGCCGTCGCGTATCCGTACGTCATAGACTCCCGCGGCGGTGGTCCCGTCGTCGAGGCAGGTCCCGGTGCGCAGGTCGAAGACCTGCTTGTGCAGCGGGGAAGCGACGGTCGGGATCTCGCCGCAGCTTCCCACGATCCCGCGGGAGAGCACGTATGCGCCGGTGAAGGGATCCTGGTTGCCGATCGCGTACACCGTGCCGTCAAAGGTGCGGAACAGCGCCACCTGCACGCGGCCGATCAGCGCTGCGACGCCACGCTCGGGCTGCAGGTCATGGTAGCGGCACACGACCGTCCACACGGCCGCCGGCTCCGCTGCCGCGCTGGTCATCAGACCACTTCCAGCGTCGGTCCGCCCGCCTCAGCCGACAGAGCCCGCACGGGGACGGGAAGAGTGGCCGGGCGCGGCTGGCCGCGTTCGGAGACGAAGGCGATGCTCGGGTCAGGCGTGCCCGGGGCGTTGACGAAGGAGACGAAGCGGCGCAGTCGCTCAGGGTCGGCCAGCACCGCCGCCCATTCGTCGTCGTACCGCTCGACGTGCCGGGCCACGGCCGCGTCCAGTTCGCCGCTGATACCAAGGCTGTCATCGACGATGACGGAACGCAGGTAGTCGAGGCCCCCGTCGAGCGATTGCAGCCAGCTGGCGGTGCGCTGCAGCCGGTCGGCGGTGCGGATGTAGAACATGATGAACCGGTCGATGGTGCGGATCAGCGTTGCGCGGTCGGTGCTGGCCAGCAGCAGGTCGGCGTGCCGCGGCCGGAAGCCGCCGTTGCCGCAGACATAGAGGTTCCAGCCATCGTCGGCGGCGATCACGCCTATGTCTTTGGACCTTGCCTCGGCGCACTCGCGGGCGCAGCCGGATACCCCGGCCTTGATCTTGTGCGGTGAGCGGATGCCCCGGTATCGCAGCTCCAGCTCGATCGCCAGCGCCACCGAATCCTGCACGCCGTAGCGGCACCACGTCGATCCGACGCAGGACTTTACCGTCCGGACCGCCTTGCCATAGGCGTGCCCGGACTCGAACCCGGCGTCCACCAGCCGCCGCCAGATCGCCGGCAGCTGCTCCACCCGAGCGCCGAGCAGGTCGATGCGCTGCCCGCCGGTGATCTTCGTGTACAGGCCGAAATCGCGGGCGACCTCGCCGAGGACTATGAGCTTCTCCGGCGTGACCTCACCGCCGGGGATCCGCGGCACCACCGAGTAGCTGCCGTTGCGCTGGATGTTGGCCAGGAAGTGGTCGTTGGTGTCCTGCAGAGCCGCCTGCTCGCCATCGAGGATGTGGCCACGCTCAAGACTGGCCAGGATGGAGGCGACGGCCGGCTTGCAGATGTCGCATCCCCTGCCGCGGCCATGCCGCTCGATTAGCTCCGTGAACGTGGTGATCCCGCTCACCCGGACGATCTCGAACAGCTGGGCGCGCGTGACATCGAAGTGCTCGCACAACGCCGGGTTCACGGCGACGCCGCTGTCGGCCAGCAGGGTCTTCAGCAGCGGGACGCACGACCCGCACCCCGTGCCGGCCTTGGTGGCGGCCTTGACGCCGCCGACCCCGGTCAGGCCCCGGCCGGTGATCGCGGCGCAGATCGCGTCCTTGGTCACGGCATGGCAGGAGCACACCTGCGCGTCGCCGGGCAGCGCGCCGGCACCCACCGCGGTCCCGCCGCCCGCCGGGGCGATCATCGTGACCGGGTCGCCGGGGAGCGGCCGCCCGACTAGCGGCCGCAGCATCGTGTACTTCGAGGCGTCGCCGACGAGTATCCCGCCGAGCAAGGTCTTGGCATCGTCGGAGACGACGAGCTTGGCATAGCTGCGCGATACCGGGTTGCTGAGCGTCACTTCGAGCGCGCCGTCGGAGGCGGCCAGAGCGTCCCCGAAACTGGCGACATCGACACCCATCAGCTTGAGCTTTGTGGAAGTGTCGGCGGCGGTGATGCTGGCGGTGCCGCCGGTGAGCCGGTCGGCCAGCACCTCGGCCATCGCGTAACCGGGCGCGACAAGGCCGTACACCCGCCCGCCGACGGAGGCGCACTCACCGATGGCATAGATGTCCGGATCGCTGGTGCGGCACCCGTCATCGGCCACCACTCCGCCCCGCCCGCCGACGGCCAGGCCGGCGTCGCGGGCGAGCCGGTCTCGCGGGCGCACCCCGGCCGAGAAGACGACCACGTCGACGTCAAGCTCGGTGCCGTTGGCCAGGATGGCGAGCAGCCGTCCCGCGTCACGCCGGATCGAGGCGACCGAGGTGCCCAGGTGCAGGGTGACGTTGAGGTTCTCGATCATCTCGCGGAGCAGGGCGCCGCCGCCCTCATCGACCTGCAGCGGCATGAGCCGCGGGGCCAGCTCCACGACATGCGGGGACATGCCGAGCAGGCGCAGCGCACGGGCCGCCTCAAGGCCGAGCAGCCCGCCGCCGACCACCAGGCCGGCCCGCCTGCCGCGGGTGCTCACGGCCGCGCGCTGCGCCGCGGCGCGGATCGCGTCGAGGTCGTCGAGGGTGCGGTAGACGAAACATCCGGGCAGATCCCTTCCCGGGACCGGCGGGACGAACGGGTAGGAGCCGGTGGCCAGCACCAGCGCTTCGTAGCCGAGGATGGCGCCGCGGCTGGTGGTGACGGTGCGGGCGGCCCGGTCGATGGCGGTCACCGCCTCGTCCAGGCGCAGCGTGTAGCCGGCCGTGTCGTAGCAGCCCTCGGCGACGACATCGAGGTCGGCCGCGGCGACGCCGTCGAAGTATGACGACAGCGCGACCCGGTCGTAGGCGCGACGCGGCTCCTCCGACAGCACGGTAACCTGCCACGTCCGGCGCGCGTCACGGTCCCTCACCGCCTCGACAAGCCGCTGTCCGACCATCCCGTTGCCGACGACGACGAGATGGCGTTGCTGGTCCTGCATAGTGGGCTCCCTCATGCGCTCACGCTTGACCCGGCGTCGGCGCCGGTCAGCCAGGCGACGATCCCCTCGATAGCGCCGCGGCAGGTCCCGCAGCCAGTCATGGCCCGGGTACGGGCCGAGATCTGATCCACATCCCGGGCCCCGTCCTGCCATGCCGCGCAGACGCCGGCCTTGGTGATGCCATTGCACTGGCAGATGGTCGCCCGTCCGGGAAGCATGGCCGGTGACTGCACCACCGCGGCGGGGTTGTTGCGGCGGACCATCAGCAGGCAGGACCGGTCCTCCGGGAGGGCCGCACCGCGGTCGAACAGCTGCGTGATCGTGCCGACAGCCCGGGTGTCGCCGAGCAGGATCGCCCCGGCCAGCCTGCCATCGCGAACGACCAGCTTCTGGTAGACGCCGCGGGAGCTATCGGAGAAGCGGATCACCTCGACATCACCGGAACCGTCCTCGTCATCCGCGGTGGCATCACCGAGACTGGCCAGTTCGATGCCCGCGGCCTTGAGGCGGGTCACGGTCACCAGCCCCCGGTAGCTGACCGGTTCCCCGGATCCCGTGATGACCTGCGCGGCGACCCGGGCCTGCTCCCAGGACGGTGCTACCAGCCCGTGCGTCCGGCCGCGGTGCTCGGCGCACTCGCCGATCGCGAAGATGCGCGGATCGTTGCTGCTGCGCAGCTGGTCATCCACCACAACACCCACGGCGACGGCCAGCCCGGCCGCGCGGGCGAGCTCCACTCTGGGGCGGACGCCGCAGCAGAGCACGAGCAGATCAGCGTCCAGCGTGCCGCCGTCGTCCAGCACGACGCCGCGTACCCGGCCATCCACGCGAACCGCACGCACCCCCGCACCCGGGCGTACCTGCACGCCGAGCGAGCGGACGGTGCGGGTGAGCACCCGCGACGCATCGGCGTCGAGCTGGCGTTCCATCAGCCGCGAGCCGCGCTGGACGAGGGTCACCGGCAAGCCGTGCCCGGCCAGGCCGCGTGCCGTTTCAAGGCCCAGCACGCCCGCGCCGAGCACCACCGCATGCTCGGCAGTCACGGCGAGCTGGGCGATGGCCGTGCAGTCCGCGAGCGTGCGAAAGGCCACAACTCCCGGTGGCAGTCGCCCGTCATCGCGAAGGAGGCCGGCGACCGGCGGCAGCACCGGGCTGCTGCCGGTGGCGAGGACGAGAACGTCATAGGGGAGCGCGGCACCGTCATCGAGTTCGACCCGCCCGGCCTGACGGTCGATCCTGACCACGGCGGTGCCGGTGCACAGCGTCACTCCGTGGGCCGCGTACCACTGCTCGCCGGCCAGTTCGATGCTGTCCACACGGGCGACACCCGCGAGCACGTTCGACAACTGCAGCCGGTTGTATGCCCCGCCTGGCTCGTCGCCGACAACCGTGATCCCAAGCCGCCGGTCGGCGTCCCGCGCGAGCACCTCCTGCACGAAGCGGCAGCCGGCCATCCCGTTGCCGACGACCACCAGTCGGCACGATGTCATGCCACCGCCTCCAGCCGCACGGCGCAGACCTTGAACTCCGGCATCTTCGAGACCGGGTCCAGCGCCGGATTGGTGACCAGGTTCGCCGAGGAGGACCCGCCCCAGTGGAACGGCATGAACACCGTGTCCGGGCGGACCGTCTCGGTGATGCGGACCAGCACCTCCGCGGCACCGCGGCGGGACACGACGCGGACCCGGTCGCCCTCGTTCAGCCGGCAGGCCTCCGCGAGGTCGGGGTGCACCTCGACCACCGGTTCCGGCTGCGCCTCCCGCAGTGCCCGCACGCGCCGGGTCTGCGTGCCGGACTGGTAGTGCTCCATCAGCCTGCCGGTCGTAAGGTATACGGGATACTCGGCATCGAGATCCTCCGCGACCGGGCGGTGCTCGACGGGCACGAAGCGTGCCCGCCCGTCCGGCGTCGCGAAGGCGTTAAGGAACATCCTGGGCGTACCCGGATGGTCTGCCGCGGGGCACGGCCAGAAGACGCCGTCTTCGGCCGCGATGCGCTCGTAGCTGATTCCCGCGTAGTCGGCCGGACCCCCCGCGCTCGCGCGGCGCAGCTCATCGAACACCGCCTCGGGCTCGGCGTTCCACTGTCCCGGCGCGTCCAGCAGAAGGGCCAGTGCGGCGATCACCTCCAGATCGGTCCGCACCCCCGGCGGCGGCACCGCCGCCCGCTGGCGGAGCAGGACCCGGCCTTCCAGATTGGTCATCGTGCCGGACTCCTCGGCCCACTGCGCGACCGGAAGCACCACATCGGCAGACGCGGCCGTCTCGGACAGGAACAGGTCACACACCGCGAGGAAGTCCAGCGAGCCCAGCCTGCGGCCGATCCGGCCGGACGACGGCGCGGACACCGCGACATTGCTGCCCATCACCAGCAGCGCCCGCGGACCCCCAGCGGTCCCGAGCGCGTCGAGCAGCTCGAACGCCGACCGTCCCGGCCCGGGAATCCGCGCCGGGTCGACGCCCCATACCGCTGCGACATGCTCGCGGGCAGCCGGGTCGTCGATGCGGCGATAGCCGGGCAGCTGATCCGCCTTCTGACCATGTTCGCGGCCGCCCTGGCCGTTTCCCTGACCGGTGAGGCAGCCGTACCCGCTGCCCTCGGTACCCGGCAGGCCCAGAGCGAGAGCCAGGTTGATCAGCGCGGAGACCGTGTCGGTGCCCTTGCTGTGCTGCTCCGCACCGCGCGACGTGAGCACCATGGCCCGTTCGGCGCCTGCGAGCAGCCGGACCGCGGCGCGCTGCTCGGCGACCGTCACGCCGGTGATCCGCTCCACCCGCTCGGGCCAGTACGCGGCCGCCACCCGGCGCACGTCGCCGAATCCCGAAGTCCGCGCGGCGATGTACGGCTCGTCGACGTGACCCTCGGCGATCGCGATGTGCAGCAGCCCGTTCGCGAGCGCCAGGTCAGTCCCCGGCGTGACCTGCAGGTGCAGCGTGGCACGCCGGGCCGTCGGCGTCTGCCGCGGATCGACCACGACCAGTGCGCCCCCGTTGTCCTGCTGATCGGATAGCCACCGCGTGAACGGCGGCATGGTCTCCGCGACATTGCTGCCGACCAGCAGGATAGTGTCGGCGACCGCGAGATCCGGCAGTGGGAACGGCAGCCCGCGGTCGACGCCGAAAGCTCGCGCCCCGGCCGCCGCCGCCGAGGACATGCAGAACCGGCCGTTGTAATCGATATTGGACGTGCCGAGCGCGACCCGCGCGAACTTGCCCAGCGCATACGCCTTCTCGTTGGTCAGGCCGCCACCGCCGAAGACCGCGACGCTGTCCGGCCCGTACACGGACTGGGAGCGCCGGATTTCGGCCGCCACCCGGGCCAGCGCCTCATCCCAGCTGGCGGGCTTCAGCGGAGCCGCCCGGTACGCCCGGACCAGCGGCATCGTCAGCCGGTCAGGAGAAGCGAGCAGCTCCGCCGACGTCCACCCCTTCTGGCACAAGCCTCCCCTGTTCGTCGGGAAATCCCGGGTCCCCACCAGCAGTTGGCCCTCAGCGTCGCGCAGCGACATGCCGCACTGCAAGGCGCAGTAAGGGCAGTGCGTAAAAACCCCGGGCACTGGCACGCTTCTACCCTGTGCGGCTCCCGTTATCTGCAGTCTTCATGTACGTTACATTCGCGAAACGACCACCTCTCCGCCGCGGCGGCCCCGGTGCGATCGCGCTAGCGCAGTCAGCGTCCGGCGGCAAGCGGACGCGCCCAACTGGCGATGGCGAACGGCATCGACCGAAGCTGGACCGGCCAGAGCTGCCCTCAGAATTCTGTCGGGCTCGCCCTGGGACTACCGCAGTCTTGCCATGGTGCTGTGACGTGCTAGCAACGGTGTCACGGGCTGTTTCCGATGATCGGTCGCAATTGCGGGAGGCACGGGTGCAGGCTGGTCGGGAAAACCATGCGCCACGGCGCGGCGGTGCCGAGGCGACGAGGAGGGCCCGTGGATGGTTTCCTGCTAGCCTATGACGGCTTTGATCCCGGGTCGGAGGGACTTCGCGAAGCGCTGACCTCGACCGGCAACGGCTACCTGTGCACGCGGGGCGCGGCGGAGTGGGAAGAAGCCGACGGCGTGCATTATCCCGGCACCTACGTGCATGGCGGGTACAACCGCGAGACGACCATCCTGAGCGGTCTGCCCGTGCTCAACGAGGATCTGGTGAACCTGCCGAACTGGCTGGTTCTCCAGCTGCGGGTCGAGGGCGGGGACGCGATCCAGCTGGCCGACATGGAGTTGCTCGAGTACCGCCACGAGCTGGACATCCGGTACGTGGCCGTGATCCGCCGCCTCCGGTTCCGCGACCGCGACGGCCGCGAGACCACGCTGCATAGCCGGCGGTTCGTCAGCATGGCGGACCCGCACCATGGCGGGATCGAGTGGACGCTGGTGGCGGAGAACTGGTCGGGCCGCGTTGAAGTGGTCACGGCGATCGACGGCCGGGTCAGCAATGCCGGGGTCGCCCGCTACCGTCAGCTGGAAGGCCGCCACCTGAACCCGGTGAGCCCGCGGACGTTCGGTCCGGAGGTTATCGCGCTGAAGACCGAGACCCGGCAGTCGAATCTGTACATCAGCCAGGCGGCCCGCACGCGGGTGTTCCGGGGTGATCAGCCGCTCTGGGCCGAGCGGAGGCTCTACCAGATGGAGGACTATATCCAGCAGCTCCTGGCCTTTGACGTGCAGCAGGGCCAGGCGACGCGGGTGGAGAAGCTGGTGACGTTCTACACGTCGCGGGACCCGGCGGTCAGCGACACGCTGGTGAAGGCGGCCACGTCGGCGGCCCGTCACACCGATTTCGCCGCCACGTTCGAGCGCCACGCCGCGGCATGGGAGGAGCTGTGGCGGGTGTGCGACGTCCGGGTGTCCGGGGACGAGCGCGTGCAGCAACTGCTGCGGCTGCACATTGCGCACGTCCTGCAGGTCTGCTCCCGGAACACCGCTGACCTGGACGCGGGGCTGCCCGCCCGCGGCCTCAACGGTGAGGCCTATCGCGGGCATGTGTTCTGGGATGAGATCTACGCCCTCCCTTTTTTCAATGTCCGGCTGCCCGACGTCACGCGCGGGCTGCTGATGTACCGCTACCGGCGGATCGGCGAGGCCCGGGCGGCGGCGCGGGAGGCGGGGCTGCGGGGTGCGATGTTCCCGTGGCAGAGCGGGAGCGAGGGAATCGAGGAGACCCAGCGGGTCCACCTCAACCCGGTTTCGGGCCGCTGGGAGCCGGACCTCAGCCGCAACCAGCGGCATGTCAACGCGGCGATCTTCTACAACATCTGGCACTACTACCAGACCACCGGCGACCAGGCGTTCCTGCGCGATTATGGGGCGGAGATGATGCTCGAGATCGCGCGCTTGTGGGCGTCGATCGCTCGCTTCAATCCCGAGCGGGAGCGCTATGAGATCCATGGCGTGATGGGCCCGGACGAGTTCCATGAAAAGTACCCGGACGCGGCGCAGGGCGGGCTGCGCAACAACGCCTACACCAACGTCCTGGTGGCGTGGCTGTGCGACATCGCCGGCCGGCTGCCGGCGCTGCTGCCGGCGAGCCGCACGGCGGAAGTGCGCGAGCGGCTGGGCATCGGCGACGACGAGCTGGCGGTATGGCGGGACATGAGCCGCCGGATGTTCGTCCCGTTCCAGGGAGACGGGATCATCAGCCAGTTCGAGGGGTATGAAGACCTCGAGGAGCTGGACTGGGATGCCTACCGGGCGAAGTACGGAAACGTCCAGCGGCTCGACCGGATCTTGCGCGCGGAGGGCAAGGACCCCAACCGGTACAAGGTCACCAAGCAGGCCGACACGGTGATGCTGTTCTTCCTGTTCAGGGACGAGGAGCTCCGCGAGATCTTCGGGCGGCTCGGGTACGTCTGCCATGCCGACACAGTGGCGCGGAACGTCGCGTATTACGACCGGCGCACCTCGCACGGTTCGACGCTGAGCTTTGTTACCCATGCCGGGGTGCTGGCCGCCATCGACCCGGACAGCTCGTGGGAGCGGTTCCTGGTCGCGCTGCACAGCGATGCCGATGACATCCAGGACGGCACGACCAAGGAAGGCATCCATATGGGTGTCATGGCCGGTACGCTCGACCTCGTGCAGGCCAGTTACGCCGGCACCTTCGTCCGCGACGGAGTCCTGTACTTCGAGCCCCGGCTCCCGGGTCGGCTCGACGGTCTGTCGTTCCCGATGCAGTTCCGGGGAACCCCCATCCAGGTGACACTCACCGGCGATCGCCTGACACTAGCCGTCCACCCCGAGGGCGTCAGCCGTCCCGTCCGGGTCGGAGCATCCGGCGACGTCCGCGAGCTGCGCCCGGGCGAGCGAACCGTGTTCGAGCTTAGCCGCGACCCGGCGACCGCCGGGCCCGCCGTCCGGGACCCGTTAGGAGGCCATATGCCGAAGTTCCAGGCAGCGATTTTCGACGTCGACGGGGTACTGGTGGACTCGCCGCACGAGAAGGCGTGGCGCGAGTCACTGCGGGAGCTGATGGAGTCCAGCTGGCGCGGCATCCGCGGCCGTACCACGTGGTCGCCGGATGCGTTCACCGCCCATGTCTACCGGCAGTACGTCTCCGGCAAGCCGCGCATGAGCGGCGCCCGCGCCGCCCTCGACTACTTCCGGGTGCCCGACGCCGGCCAGCGTACCGCCGAGTACGCCCAGCACAAGCAGGAGCTGGTCGTGCGCCTCATCCAGGCCGGTGACTTCACCGCCTATCCCGACGCCCTGCGGTTCGTCATCGCGGCAAAAGACGCCGGGATGCTCATCGCGGCCGCCTCCTCGTCGAAGAACGCGGCATTGTTCCTGCGCCAGATCCGGCTTGACACGTTCGCGCAGGAACACCGGATCTTCTCGCCGACGCTGCGGCCCGGCCTGACGCTGCGGGACTACTTCGACGCCGACGTCTCCGGACGCGATTTCGCCCACGGCAAGCCCGACCCCGAAATCTTCCTGACCGCCGCGCACGAACTCGGCGTCGAGCCAGGCTGCGCGATTGTGATCGAGGACGCGTCCGCCGGCGTTCAAGCTGCCAAAGCCGGCGGCATGGCCGCGATCGGCGTCGCACGAGCCGACGACGCCGACCTGCTCGCCGCGGCCTACGCCGACCTCGTGGTCACAACACTCGACGACGTCGACACCACCGCGCTCTGCGAAGGACGGCTGGCGAGGCGGCAGGCATTATGCCGGGCGGGCACTGCGGTGCGCAGCGTGGCCTGGCCGCCCGCCCGGCGTGGCCGGCGTCGTGTGCCGGCGAGCGGTGGCGCACGTTACAGAACGCGCGGGCCTCCGGCGTGCTCGCCGAAGAAGCGCAGCAGTTCTGCGGACGCATCCGGCCCCTGCGGATCGGTGTACGAACCGTTCCGGCTTCCCCCGGACCAGGCGTGGCCGCCGCCATGGATGGTCCAGTGCTCGATGAGCGTGTTCCCGTCAGCGTCCTGGTAAACGGCGCGGGTGTAGGAATGGCCGCCGGGTACCTCTCCCCGTCTGGTCGTGACGCCACAGCGGGTGGCATCGCCGTGTCCAGCCGCCGTGCGGAACGCGCGAATGCCCTGGTCGATGAGGCGGTCAGCGTTGACGTGGTTCACCATCGTGTCGTGGTCACCGTGGAAGACGATCATCGGGATGCCTGCGGCGGATGGCCGGGGGCGCGGAGAGGCGCCCCATCTCATCGCGGCCAGAGCGGACGGGAGGCCGTGGGCTGCGCGGTGCGGGAGGCCGGAATGCACGCCGGCGGCGACGTACAGGTCGGGGTAGGTCGCGGCCATCACCGCGGCCATGGCGCCCCCGGCCGAGAAACCGGCAACGTAGACCCGGCCGGCATCGATGGAGCAGGCATGCCTGATCTGGCCGGTGATCCCGGCGATGAGGGACGGCTCGCCGGCCCCGGCGAGCTGGTCGCCCGGCCGGAACCAGTTCCAGCACGTCAAGGTGTTGGCGGAGGCCGCCTGCTCGGGGTAGGCGACGATGACGGTGTCGCGCTCGGCCAGCTCGTTCATGCGTGTACCGGCGGCGAAGTCGCCGGCGCTTTGCGTACCGCCGTGCAGCATGACGATCAGCGGCACGGCCTGCCCGGTATAGCCGCTGGGGATGTACAGCTTGTACGCACGCGTACCGGCCGCGTTGGTGTATGACAGATCGGCGAAACGGGACGGCCGTTGATCGGCGCCGGGAGCTCGCTCGACGAGAATTGGACGTACGCTGTCCGGCCGCCGGAGAGCGCGAGGACAGCGCGTTGGCCGTGGGACGGCGCGGCAGACGGTGCCTGCCGGCCGCGGCGGCTGGCCTGATTCGGGGGGCGTGGGCCCGGACGGGGCCGCGCGAGTGCCGGCCGAATCGTGGCCCGGCGGTTGCGGCCGCTGCTCACCGCGTGGCGGGTTTCGCAGTGTCCGCTGAATGAGGGCGGTCGCCTCGGCCAGTCGGCCCTGACGGGTGAGCCGGGTGGCCTCGGTCATCGCGCCCATCCACTGTTGGTCCATCGCAGTAGCCCTTTCTCGGCATTCTGGCCGGAGCTGGTCCTGGTCCGGGAGCGCATACTGTCCCGGGCCGCAGTCTCCGGTGAGGCTCCTTACTCGGGGGCTCACGCGATACGCCCCCGCAGCGCCGCCTTGACGGCCGTGCTCGCCCGGAAGGCACCGAGCACTTCGACGGAGGCGATCGTCGCCACCGCGAGTTGCGGCGAGACATCCTCGGCGATGGTGGCCAGACCCAGGACACGGATGTGCACCATCTGGCCGGCGTCGCGGATCTCCTCCAGGTCGCGGCGGGTGAAGTGCTGCGCGCCCAGCACGAGCGTCCGGCGGGCGACCGTCTGGTCGACCGCCGCCGCCCGGGCAGCCAGCTGGGTGCGGATCGCCGTGCGGATGAAGTCGGTGCGGTTGGCGTAAAAGCCCTCCTGGACCAGCAGATCGATCTGGCCGAGATCCACGAGCCCGAGATTGATGGTGATCTTCTCGGTCTTTTCAGCTTCGCTCACCACCATCCCCTTACCATCCATCTAGATGGTCACACGCCAAGGTTCGTGACGCCAGCCCGAAGGCCGAGGAATCTATGGATCCGGGGGAGGCGCTGCTATCGGCCGCACGCCGAACCGCGTCAAGCCGCCGCCCCGGACCCGCGTGCTGCAGGAGCAGAGTTACTCACATCGAGTGACATTAAGCCCGATATCGGGCCCAGTCGTGGCCTGCTTAGCGTTCCTGCAGGCGCGGTGGGTGCGGATAGTCCGGTGAACGGTGCTGGAAAGACAGGATGAGCGGATTGTGGATGATCCCGTCACGGATTTCGATGGCCCGCCGGATCGTCTGGTTCTGGTCCCACGCCTGAGGGCCGGCGAGCACCGGGCGCAGGTGCGGAAGCAGGGCTTCGCTTATCTCCCAGGTGGCGGAGTTCCACAGGTACGACGGGCTGTGATCCACGGCGTAGTAACTGACGTTATCGCCGACTATGACAATGGGCTCGGCGAAGCTTGTGGGGCGTGCCCAGCCGAAGCCCATGCCCTCGTCGCAGGACACGTCCACGATGAGGCTGCCGCGCGCGAACGAGCCCAGGTCGCTGGCCGGAACGAACATCAGCGGTGCGTCGGTGTCCTGCAGCACGCAATTGACCACGATGTCGTGCTCGGCGAGGAAGGCCGCCATCGGTATCCGGCCGGTCTCGTGCAGCACGTGGCAGCGGCTGGGGTCGCCGGTGTCCTCCTCGAAGTGCACCATGCGCGCCGAGTGGATCGGGGAGGCGACGGCGTTGATGTCACGATGGGTCAGAACGTCAACGTCGTTCACGCCGTGCGCGTTGAGCGCCGTCACCGCGCCTCGGCCAGTAGCCCCGAAGCTGATGACTGCCGCCCGGAGCCGGCGGCCATATTCACCCGTCGTCCCGATGAGCTCCAGGGCATGCAGCACCGAGCAGTAACCGGCCAGTTCGTTGTTCTTGTGAAAGACATGCAAGCCGAACGAGCCATCGGCGTCCCAGTAGTTCATCGCCTCAAAGGCGATCAGGGTCAGCCGCCGCTCGATGCTCAGCTGAGTGATCTCCTCGTCCTGGACACAGTGCGGCCAGCCCCACAGGACCTGCCCGTCCCGCATCTGCACGAGGTCCTCGGGCTGCGGCTTGGGCAGCAGGATGACATCGCATTCTGAGAGGAGTTCCGCACGGGTGCGCAGCCCGGCCACGCACGATGCCAGCTGCTTATCGGGCACGCCAAACCGCTCACCATAGCCGCGCTCGAGATAGACACGTTCCCGCAAATCGGCATCAATCCGCTCGAGGTGCAGCGGATGAATAGGGAGCCGCCGCTCGTTCTCCTTCCGTGACTGCGATATCACTCCAAGACTGAGCTGATCCACGCGCGCTCCCTAACCCGAGGCCGGCTTTGAGAAATCATCCAGGTTCCGTGAGCCGGGATCACCCAAAGCTCATGCGCCGAGTCTGTCATCTACCTGGACCTTTAGAACGAGCGCGAGGTCGGGACCGGGCCGGTCCACGTATACGCGGTGCGGCCCACCCGGGTTCTCGCCTTCACCAAGGGCACCTTCACCCACACCACGCACACGTTCTGACGCCTCGGGCCTGGGCCGGTCTGACGTTCCAGGCTCAGCGGTGCCGGGCTCCGTAGTCGCGGCCGTCGTGGCTCACCCGGCCGTGGCTGGCCGGCTCCCGGACGGGGGCCACGCGGACCAGCAGGTTATAGGTGATGACCGCGATGGCCAGGTGCATCAGGACCAGGAACAGCACGGCATGGGCAGGCTGGCCCTTCACCCAGATATAGAGGTCGGGCAGCAGCAGAACGATCGTGACCAGGATGGCCAGCCGGAAGAAGACCCAGCGCGGGTCGGACGTCACCCGGGCGACCACGGGCCAGGCGGCGCAGGCGATGATGACGCCGATGATGGTCAGCTTCGAGTAATCGGAGAACCGGAAGTGCACATATCCCTTGGTGGCCGGGAACACGGCCACACCGGCGCGGGCCAGCAGCCAGTCGGCGAGCAGGCACAGGACCAGGCTCGCTACGGCGGCGGCCACGACGGCGACGGCGCGCGGGCCGCGGTGCCGGGGCGAGAGGTCGACGCGGGCCAGTTCCATGGCCCGGTCCATCACGGGGGACGGCATCGTGCGGTGCTCCTCAGGTGTGTTCGGGTTACTGATCATCTTGGTCTGGCCGGGCGTGCCGTGGGTCTTCGGCGAGAAGGCTGGCGAGCAGTTCCTCGTCCTCGGGGCTGAGATCGGCCACGAACCGGGACAGCACGCCGGCCCGGTTCTGGCCGCCCTGAAGCAACTGCAGCATCCGGTGCGCCGTCATCGAGGCCTCGGCGTCGGCCGGGCCGCCGGACAGCTCATAGGCGAACCCGCGCCCGGATGGCCGGCGCGCCACCGCGCCCTTGGCGTGCAGGCGGGACAATGTCGTCATGATGGTGGTGTAGGCGAGTTCGCCGCCCAGCCCGGCCCGCACCTCACCGGGGGTGAGCGGGCGCCGGGCCGCCGCGAGGCAGGCCAGGACCTCCCGCTCCAGGGCACCGCGCGGTCTCCCGCGTGATGTGGACGTCACGGCACCTCCTACCTACTACTATCAGTGTAGTACTACAATATCGATCGTAGTTATCTTCCCAGCCCGCGGGGTCGATAGTCGCCACCAGGAGGAAGTGAGCATGCACGCGATCTATCACATGACCTATCTCCAGGCCGTGGTCATCGGGCTGATTCAGGGACTCACCGAGCTGTTCCCGATCTCCAGCCTCGGTCATACCGTGCTCATCCCCTCCTGGTTGGGTGGCACGTGGGCCACCCTGGTCAGCCAGGAGAGCGACGCTGAGAGCCCGTACCTGGCGTTCATCGTCGGCCTCCACCTGGCGACGGCCATCGTCCTGCTCGGCTACTACGCCAAGACCTGGGTGCGGATCATCCGCGGCTTCTTCACGAGCATCGCGACCCGCCGGATCGAGTCCGCCGACCAGAGGCTGGCCTGGCTGCTGGTGGTGGCCACCATCCCCGTGGGCGTCGCCGGGCTGGTCCTGGAGCACCCGTTCCGTGTCCTGTTCGCCAAGCCCCTGGCGGCGGCGATTTTCCTCACCATCAACGGCGGCATCCTTTTCGCCGGCGAGGTCCTGCGCCGCCGGCGCGCCCAGGAGGCGGTGCCCAATGCGGTGCCCAATGCGGTGCCCGGTGGGGCGCCCCAGCGCCAGCCGGTCGTTCAGCCCGCCGGTGTGACGCCGACCGCGCAGCCCGCGGCCGGGAGCCCGCACGCGATGCGGGCGGAACCGTCCCGCCTGCGCGGTGAGCGCGACGAGCGCGACGCACTGCTCGACCAGGCGGCCGATGAGCGGCTGGCGGCGGCCGTCGGCGTGAAGTCCGCGGTGTGGATCGGCGCCTCGCAGATCCTGGCCCTGTTCGCGGGGATCAGCCGCGAGGGAGTGACCATGGCCGGCGGCCTGTTCCGCGGGCTCAGCCACGAGGACGCGCTGCGCTTCTCGTTCCTGCTGTCCACGCCGGTCATCCTGGCCGCCGGGGCGCTGAAGCTCTCCGACCTGACCGGACCGCTCGGCCAGGGCGTCCGCGGCCAGGTCGTCGCGGGCAGCGTCGCGGCCGCGGCTACGTCCCTGTTCGCGGTGGTGTTCCTGGCCCGGTACTTCCGGACCCGAACCCTGACGCCGTTCGCCATCTACTGCGTGGCGGCCGGCCTGATCAGCATCATCCGGTTCGGGATCTTCTGACCCGCCGCACCGGTTCGTGTCCTCATTCCGGTTAACGGACGTTATGCGGAGATATCCCGCCACCGAGCGCACCCTGGGCGAGCCGACCCCTCCAGCCCGCCCAGGGTGCCCCCCTTACCGGCATGCCTTTGTCACACCCGGATTGTAGGCTCGGCCACCTCGGCGCGGCGGCGATGAATTTTGGGTGCCGCGGCCGTCAGGGATTGAGGGGACACGAGCAAAGGAGCCGACATGAGCGGTGTACGGGTGCTGGCCGGCACGCGGAAGGGCGCATTCATCCTGACCTCCGACGGCCAGCGCAAGGAGTGGGACGTCAGCGGCCCGCATTTCCCGGGCTGGGAGATCTACCACGTCAAGGGGTCACCGGTGGACCCGGACCGGCTGTACGCGTCGCAGAGCAGCGGCTGGTTCGGCCAGCTGATCCAGCGTTCCGACGACGGCGGCCAGACCTGGGGGCCGGTCGGCAACGAGTTCAGCTACGACGGCGACCCCGGCACGCACCAGTGGTACGACGGCACGCCGCACCCCTGGGAGTTCGCCCGCGTCTGGCACCTTGAGCCGTCCCTCACCGACCCGGACACGGTCTACGCCGGGGTGGAGGACGCGGGCCTGTTCCGGTCGTCCGACGGCGGCCGGCAGTGGGAGGAACTGCCCGGGCTGCGCACGCACCGCTCGGGGCCGTCCTGGCAGCCCGGCGGCGGGGGGATGTGCCTGCACACGATCATCCTGGACCCGCACCAGCCGGGGCGGATGTTCACCGCGATCTCGGCCGCCGGCGCGTTCCGGTCCGACGACGAGGGCGAAACGTGGCGGCCGGTCAACCACGGCCTGCGGTCCGAGGGTATCCCCGACCCGGGGGCCGAGGTCGGGCACTGCGTGCATCGGCTGGCGATGCACCCCAGCCGCCCCGGCGTGCTCTACATGCAGAAGCATTGGGACGTTATGCGCAGCGACGACGCGGGGGAGTCCTGGCGCGAGGTGAGCGGCAACCTGCCGACCGACTTCGGGTTCCCGATCGATGTGCACGCGCACGAGCCCGACACCGTGTACGTGGTCCCCATCACCAGCGACTCGCACCACTTCCCGCCGGACGGCAAGCTGCGCGTCTACCGCAGCCGGAGCGGCGGGGACGAGTGGGAGCCGCTCACCCGGGGCCTGCCGCAGGAGCACTGCTACGTCAACGTGCTGCGGGACGCGATGGCCGTTGACTCCCTCGATGACTGCGGCATCTACTTCGGCACGACGGGCGGGCAGGTGTATGCCTCGCCCGACGGGGGGGACAGCTGGGCGCCGATCGTCCGGGATCTGCCCGCCGTGCTGTCCGTCGAGGTGCAGACGCTGTCATGATCCGGGTCGTGCTGCCCGCGCACCTGAAGGCGCTCGCGCACGTCGATGGTGAGGTCGAGCTTCCCGTCGGCGGGCCGGTCACCCAGCGCGCGATCCTCGACGCGCTGGAGGCCCGGTACCCAATGCTGTGCGGGACGATCCGCGATCGTCGCAGCGGGAAACGCCGGGCGTTCGTCCGGTTCTTCGCCTGCCAGCAGGATCTGTCCCACGAGGCGCCGGACGAGCCGTTGCCCGAGGCGGTCGCCGCCGGGACGGAGCCGTACCTGATCGTCGGGGCTATGGCGGGCGGCTGAACGGCCGTTGGTCTTACCGGGCACTCCAGTCCCAACAGGCACCCCGGCCGCAGCAGGCGTTCTGGCCTCGCTCGGCCACTGTGACCTCACCGATCACTGTGACCTCACCGATCACTGTGACCTCACCGATCACTGTGGCCTCACCGGCACAGCGGCTCAGCCCGGCACGGCGGCCAGACGGTCCGCGTCGCGTTCGTCCAGCGTCCACGGCTCGCCGTTGACGATGACCCGGCGGGGCGGCTCCGGCCCGGCGATCCGCGGCCATTCCAGTCGGCCGAGCTGGCCCGGCCCCGTGGTCGTGACCTCGGCGGTGCCACCGGAGACGGTCATCACGGCCTCGGTCGTGCCGCGCTGCTCGTGCACGGTGACCCGGCCGCCGGCGCCGGCCCAGACTTCCAGGGTGAGGCTCCCGGGGTCCGCCGCCGCGCTGGTCGCCTGCCCGGAATCGACCGGGAGCAGCGCCCCGTTCCGTACGAAAAGCGGGGCCTGGCCCGGTGGGCGGGTCAGGCGGTGCCATCCGCCGCCGGGGTAGACGGCCCGGGTGGTGTAGTCGATCCAGTCCCCGGCGGGCAGGTAGACGTCGTGCTCGCCGTCCCCGGCGATGACCGGCGCGACGAGCAGGTCGGTGCCGAGCAGGTACTGCGCGTCGGCGTCGCGGGTGCCGCGGTCGGCCGGGTACGCCGCGATCATCGGGCGCATCAGCGTGCGGCCGCGCCGGACCGCTTCGATGGCGCTGGAGTAGAGGTACGGCAGCAGCCGGTAGCGGGCCGCGACGATCTCCCGGGTGGCGGCGTATACCTCCGGGCCCTGGTCCCACGGCAGCCGGCTGGTCTGGCCGTGGTAGCGGTTCAGCGGGGACAGCGCCCCGAACCAGGCCCAGCGCAGGTAGAGATCGGGCGCCGGGGCGCCGTAGAAGCCGCCGACATCGTGGCTCCAGAACGTCGCCCCGCTGAACGCGTACGACAGCCCGCCGCGCAGCGTGCTGCCCATCCCGCCGTACGTCGCGGCGGGGTCGCCGCCCCACTGCGCGGCGTGCCGCTGCCCGCCCAGGAACGACGAGCGGCCCCACACCAGCCGGTAGCCGTGCACGGCCTCGGTCACCTCGGCGGTCGCGTCGTTGTACAGCAGCGTGTAGACGTTGTGCAGGTCCCGGCCGGACATCCCGTTGGCGGCCACCACGGCGGGCGGGACCGCTTCGGCGAAGTCGGTCTTGAACACCGCCACGCCGTCGCGGAGCAGCGCCGCGAGCCGCTCCTGCCACCAGTGCACCGCCCCGGGGTGGGTGAAGTCCACGATCGCCATGGGCGGCAGCCCCTCGGTCTCGCCCCACGCCTGGCCGGTCCAGGTGGTGCCGTCCGGCCCGCGCAGGAAGTACCCGGCCCGGCTGGCCGCGGCGAACTGCGGGCTCGTCACGGCGATGTAGGGGTTGATCCACAGGCAGAGCCGGAACCCGAGGCCGGACAGTTCGGCGGTCATCGCGCGCGGGTCGGGGAACGTGTCTGAGTCCCAGGCCAGGTCGGCCCAGCATCCCGGCTTCTGCCAGTACGGGTCCACGTGCAGCACGTCGGCCGGAAAGCCGTCGCGCCGGATCTGGCGGGCGCGTTCGAGCACGGACTGCTGGGTGTCGGGCTGGAAGCTCGACGACACCCAGGTGCCGAACGCCCAGCGCGGCGGCACCGGCACGTCCCCGGTCAGCGCGCGCAGCGCGGGCAGTGCGTCCTCCGGCCCGTCCGCGCGGATGACGTAGAACTCCAGCGTGTCGTCCGGTGTCAGCACCGACACCGTCGAATGGGAGGTGCGGCCCAGGTCGATCTCGGTCGGCGTCCCGCTGTTGACCATGAGGGCGTAGCCGCGGGTGGACCAGAAGGCCGGGACCGCCTTGTAGACCTTCGGCCCGTTGACCCCGAGCGCGTCCTCGATCCACGCCACCGTCCGGCCGCCCCGCTGGCGATAAGTCCCGAACCGCTCGCCGAGGCCGTAGAACTCCTCGTCCGGCCGGGCCTCGAAGCTGACGTGGTAGGCGTCCGCGCCGCCGGGCAGCCTGGTCCGGCCGAACGGAACCGCCCACGGCGCCCCCGTCACATCGGTGTCGTCCCGCTGCGGGGTGAGCAGCGCCCGCCCGGCCGGGTCCTCGAACCGCAGCGACCACGGGTCCAGGGCGGCGACCGCGACGAGACCGCCCGCACGCAGCCGGACTCCCGCCCCGTCGCGTCCGGCATCCCCGTCCCGTTCAGAATCAACGTCACCGGCGTACGGCGGGAGGTCGCGGACCAGGGCCAGCGCCGCCTCCGAGCGGGGCCGTTCGGTGCCGTTCCGGCCCAGGCTGACCCGGATCACCCCGTCCGCGATCGCGGTCACCCGCACGGTCAGGTCGTCCCCGTCGCTGGCCTGGCCGGCGAAGATGGCCTGGCCGTCTCCCGATGAGATCAGCCGGACCCGGGTCAGGGCCGCGGGCGGTCCCGCGGCCGTCATCCCGGGAAGGTCACCGACCTGCTGCGGTGGACGGATCAGTGATTGCAGTGGAAGCACGGTACCCCCCGCATCGGCCGGTACGTCGCCGGGCCCGCGGCCGCCACCGGCTAGCGACAGGCCCGGGTCCGGCCACGACGCTAGCAGGCGCGTTGGCTAGCTGGCGGGCGGCTACCCGGCGGTGCTACCCAACGGTGGCCCAGAACGCGCAGTGGTGCTCGGCGGCGAAATCCGTCTCGGTCTGGGGACGGGGCGGGACGAGGGACAGCCAGGCCGGGCTGGCGCTGCCGAACCGCGGCCAGCCGGAACCCGGCGCGCCGAACTTCGCCAGGCTGGTCCAGTCCTGCTGCATGGCCCCGGCCAGGCCCTGCTGCGCCGCCGTGAGCGTGCTCGGGTAGCGCGTGCTGCTCAGCGTGAACAGGTACTGGATCTCGGATGCGTGCGCCGCGCCGTAGGGGAAACCGAGCGGGGGCAGGTAAAGCTCCGGCGCGTTCTCGTCGTTGAACTCGTAGGCGTAGGTCGGCACGTACGCGGACAGCGACTTCTCCGCGGTGAGGGCGGGGCAGGCGAAGATCGCGTCGGTGCCGACCGCGCCGAGTGCCACCGACGGGCTGGAGTAGTCGCTCAGCGGGTATTGCGCCGCGATCGCCGCGACCGTGGCCGCGGGCACTGCGCCGCCCAGGGTGTCGTTGATCTGGGTCTGGTAATTCGCCGTGGTCACCGTGTCGCCGAGCAGCTGGTCCAGGCCCACGAACAGGCGCCACTCGTCATGGTTGGTCCCGATCATGACCGGCACGTGGCTGAACTGCCCGCTGGCCAGTGCGGGCCCGATCGACTGGGTCAGCACGGCGCCGTCGACGTCGGGTGTGTAACCGGCCGCGCTCTCATTGTCGAGGATCGTCGATACCGGCACGCTGCGCAGGCACGCGGCGGTGTTGCCGGCGCAGCCAGCCTTGGCCGCGAACGCCGCCCCTTCGGATTCGGCCGTGGCCAGCGAGGCCTGGTTCAGTTCGTACGTCCCGCTTTCCACGATGGCGCGGGCGAACAGGCCGCGGGCCCCGGGCGAGACGAGCTGGGACAGGGTGGACAGGCCACCCGCCGACTCGCCGAAGACGGTCACGTCGCGGGGGTTACCGCCGAAGCCGCGGATGTTCCGCTGCACCCAGCGCAGCGCGGCCTGCTGGTCCATCAGGCCGTAGTTGCCGGACGGGCCGCCCGGCTGGCTGGCCAGCGCCGCGTCGGCCAGGAAGCCGAACAGCCCCAGCCGGTAGTTGATGGTGACCACGATGACGCCGTGCCGGACCAGAGTGGCCGGGTTGTAGTCGTCGCTCTCGCCGACCACGAGCGCGCCGCCGTGGATCCAGAACATCACGGGCAGGTTCCGCCCCTGCGCGCCGGGCGGGGTGAAGACGTTCAGGTACAGGCAGTCCTCGGACGTGCTGGCCACACCGAACGGCGACGACGGCTGCGCGCAATGCGGGGCGTAGCTCGTGGCCTGCCGGATGCCCGGCCAGGACGCGGCGGGCTGCGGGGGGCGCCAGCGCAGCGCCCCGACCGGCGGCGCCGCGTACGGGATGCCGAGGAATTCGTCGGTAGCGCCCGCCGTCTTGCCCTGCAGGAGGCCGCCGGCGGTCGGCACGATCAGGTCCCGGCCGTGGGCCGCCTGCGTGGTCCGGGCCCCTGTGCTGCTGACGACCCCTGTGCTGCTGACGACCCCTGTGCTGCTGACGACCCCGGTGCCGCTGGTGGCCCCTGAGCCGCTGGTGGCTGCCGTGGCGCTGGAGCACGCCGCGATCAGCGCGCAGGCCAGCGCAGCCCCGGCGCTCAGCTGTGCCCGGGTCCTGGCCCGGGTCCTGGCCCGGGTTCTTGCCCGGGCGGCCCAGCCGATTCCCAAGCTTCGTCGCATCCTCATAGCGTCCGTCGGCCGCTCCACATTAAGCAAACGAAAAAGCCCAGGAAGCAGGAGAAAAGCGGACGCGCCATGCGCGGATCACACAATTTCCGCGCGGGTCACGCCTGCCGCGTGCCCCACGAACCCCGCGCTACTCGTCGGGCATCACTCGTCGGGCATCCAGCTGCCGTGGAAGCCGACTCCGTGCACCATGCCGGAGCCGAGGAACCAGTGGCCGTCACCCCAGCGCGCGCCCGGGTCTTCCAGCCCCATCGGGTTCGGCCCGTTGCGCAGGTAACAGCCGTTGAGGTCCGGTGGTAAGGTCCCGGTGACCGGAAGGCCGAACGCGGTGATCTCCTCCTCGACCGGCGCGAACGAGCCTGCGAGGAACGGGTTCTGATCGGGCATGGCTATGCCCCCCTTGCTCTCTGAGCCCTTTCCCAGCATCATGTCCGCCGATCGGCAGGACCGGAAGGCCCAAGCGGTCACGCCCCCCGCGCCTCCGCAAAAGGCATGATCGCGTACTTTTGGGAATACGAGGTTCGCGACGAAATGCCCGGCCTGGATGACCTGGTGTTCCTCCGTGCCCGGGCGGTGGGTTACCTTTTCGAGTGTTGCGCCGAAGCTACGGAGGTCAGGCATGGCGGGAGCCCGGATTACCAGTACGATGCAGGACGACTTCCCGCTCACCATCACGACGATCCTGTTGCACGGCTCCCGGGTCTTCGGCCGCAGTGAATGCGTCACCTGGCAGGGGGACGGGGCCCGGCACACCAGCTACCGGCAGATCGAGGAGAACGCGCGCCGCCTGGCCGCCGCGCTGACCAAGCTGGGCGTCGGCCCGGGTGACCCGGTCGGCACGTTCTGCTGGAACAGCCAGGAGCACCTCGAGGCGTACTACGCGGTGCCCTGCATGGGCGCGGTCGTGCACACCCTGAACATCCGGCTGCCCGCCCAGCAACTCGTGCATATCGTCAACGACGCCCAGGACAAGATCATCATCGTGGACGGCAGCCTGCTGCCCGCGCTCGCGCCGGTGGTCGGCAGCTTCACCTCGGTCGAGGCGTACATCGTGGCCGGCGAGGGGGACACGTCGGTGCTCGGCGACCGGCCCGTCTACTCCTACGCCGAACTGCTCGCCGCCGAGGAGCCGTCGTTCGCCTGGCCCGAACTGGACGAGCGTTCCGCGGCGGTGATGTGCTACACGAGCGGGACGACCGGCGACCCGAGGGGCGTGGTCTACTCGCACCGTTCGACGTACCTGCACGCCGTCTCGACGCTGCAGAGCGCCTGCACCGGGGCGAGCGACGCCGACCGGCAGCTCACGATCGTGCCGATGTTCCACGTCAACGCCTGGGGTATCCCGTTCGCGGCGTTCATGGCCGGGACCACCCTGCACATGCCGGGCAAGTACATGACCCCGGGCGCGCTGGTCGACTTCATCGAGGCCGAGCACTCCACCCTGGCCTCGGGCGTGCCGACCATCTGGGCGGGCATCCTGCAGGTGGGCGCGCAGCGCGAGATCAACTTGTCGTCGCTGCGGTTCGGCACCTCCGGCGGGGCGGCCATGCCGCGCTCGCTGATGGAGGCGTTCCAGAAGCAGTACGGCGTCACGATCATCCAGGGCTGGGGGATGACCGAAACCTCACCGGTCGGCGGCCTGGCCCGGCCGCCCGCCGACATCGAGCCCGGTACCGTCGAGGAGATGGACTACCGGATGAAGTCCGGGCGGCTGCTGGCCGGGGTCCAGATGCGCATCGTGGACCCCGAGGGTAACGAGCTTCCGTGGGACGGTGAATCGACCGGCGAGATCGAGGTGCGCGGCCCGTGGATCACCGCCAGCTACTTCAAGGGCGAGCAGCCGGAGAAGTTCCACGACGGCTGGCTGCGTACCGGCGACATCGGCACCATGGATGACGAGGGCTACTTCCAGATCTCCGACCGCCTCAAGGACGTCATCAAGTCCGGCGGCGAGTGGATCTCCTCCGTCGAACTGGAGAACCTGCTGACCGGGAGCCCGCACGTGGTCGAGGCGGCCGTCATCGGCATCCCCGACGACAAGTGGACCGAACGGCCCCTGGCCTGCGTCGTCGTCAGCCAGGACACCGACCCGGTGGCCCTCGCCGAGTTCCTGGACGGCAAGGTGGCCCACTGGCAGGTCCCGGAGAACTGGGCGTTCATCGAAGAGGTGCCCAAGACGACGGTCGGCAAGTTCGACAAGAAGGTGCTGCGCGCCCGCTTCAAGGCCGGTGAACTGGATGTGAAGCGCACGCACGACTGAACCCGCCGTCGCCTTCTCCCGCTATGGTCGTAGCATCATGATCGCGTGGACACGGGGACCCGAAATGCACCTGAAAGACGACGAGCTAGTCTCGGCCCTCGGCGGGCACGCCGACGTGTCGGCGCTGCTGGCTGCTACCTACGCCCGGGTGACGACGGCGGTGAGCTTTACCCGGATGCTGACGCCGCTGGGCAACTACTTCATCGCGCGCCCGGCCGCCCGGGCCGCGGCGCACCACATCACCGAGGAGACCGATGTCCCTCTCGACGCCGCGGTCGTGCTCGGCCTGTCCGCCGACGCGCTGCATATCTGGAGTGCCGACCCGATGCTGGACCAGGTGGGGGAGTACCTCGGGCACGTCCCGCTGGAGCGGATCACCGGGATCCGGGCCACCCCCGGGCGGAGCTGGCAGGAACTGGTGATCACGCTCAACGGCGGCCACGAGATCAACCTGGAGGCCCGGGGCGCTAGCCACGCCCTGGCCGCCGCGTTCGACAAGCTGTCCTCCGCATCGAGTTGACCGATCCCCGGCTGATCCGGCCTCCCGATGACCGGCGCCCGATGACCGGCGCCCGATGACCGGCTCCCGGTAAGCGCCCTCGGCGTGCGGCCACTCCTCCGGCGGCTCGGCGCTGTCCTTATCGCATGCACCCTGATCGCCCTGATGGCCTGCGACCTGGCTGTCAGCGGCTTCGGAGCCTGGTGGGACGCGCACGCGCTCACCACCTCGGTGGTGTCCAGCCTGCTGATCGTGGGCGCGACCGCGCTGATCTTCGACGAGGTCGTGGCCCACCGTCAGCGGAAGGACCGTGGCATCTCGGTGGCCGCCCAGGCGCTGATCGTCTACGGCCAGGCCTGGGAGGCCTACCAGGCGGTGATGGCCAGCGATGATTCGGCGTCGGGTGCTCCCAGCGAACTGCGGGACCTGGCCAGCAACCTTCTCGTGGCCGCGCCCAGCCTGTTCGACGACCCGGCGGCCCGCGTGTTCCTGCTGCAGGTCGACCAGCTCATGTCCGCGCTGTACGTGGCGGTGGCTCAGTCCGGCCGCCCGCCGGACGCCCAGAACCCGGACGCCCAGAACCCGGACGCCCAGAACCCGGACGCCCAGTCCAGGGAGCACCTGACGGACCTGATGACGAAGGCGCAGCAGGCCTATGAGCCGCTGCTGGCCCGGTTTCCCCCGGACTACCAGTCCCGCGTCCGCGGCCTGGTCCAGTTAGCCAGGGACCTTGTCCAGGAATCCGAAGACCGCGACGATCTGGCCGTCCTCCCCGGTGACGGCCACGTCGGAGCCGACGACGAGAGGCTCACCGCCCTCCGGCCCGAGACCCCAGGTGAAACGGGCTTGCCGATGGTGGGCGTCGACCGGGCCGGCCAGGGTGAAGACGAGCCCGGGGAACTGCCCCTGCACCGCGGCGATGGTCGCGTCGATGGCGTCGCGTCCGTGGGCTTCCGCGAGTGGATCGATGTATTCCGCGCCGGGTGCCCAGGCCCCATCGATCAATTTACGGCGCGCGGACGGGTCCGTTTCGTTCCAGCAATCGAGATAGCGGGCGATCACGTCGTGCATGGCGTATCCCTTCCAGGGTGATGGTCGTTGCGATGTGGCCCCATCTTCATCGCCCCGGGGGACGTGGGTCGATTACCTGACGGGTAAGGCAGGCTCCCGCGGCCTTACTATTCGTCGCATGCAAGCACGCAAGCTCGGGCTGAAGCCGGGCCAGCGGGTGTCCCTCGATGACCCGCCGGCCGACTGGAGCCTTGCTGATCCCCCGGACGGCCTGGAATACGTCGACGGGGCCGGCGCGGCCGATGTGATCATCGCCTTCTTCGCCCGTGCGGACGACATCGGCCTACGGCTCCCGGCGCTGGCGGAACGGATCTACCCGGACGGGGCGGTGTGGGCCGCGTGGCCGCGCCGGGCGGGCGGGCACACCAGCGACATCACCGACAACGTGGTCCGCGAGCACGCGCTCGCCATCGGTCTGGTCGACGTCAAGGTCGCGGCCATCGACGCGGACTGGTCCGGCCTGCGCCTGGTCTGGCGCGTCGCCAACCGCGGCCGGGCTTAGACGGTGCCGACTCTAGACGGTGCCGACTCTAGACGGTGCTGGCCGGTATCCCCAGGCCGTCGACGACCTCCGCGGCCGGCAGGCGGGCCAGCAGTGGGCCCGGCACCAGCAGCTTGGAGCCGCGGATCCCGGAGCCGATGATGACGTAGGGCTGCTGGACGACCGCGGAGTCGATCAGTACCGGCCAGGTGGGCGGCAGGCCGATCGGCGTGATCCCGCCGTACTCCATGCCCGTCGCGGCCAGCGTTTCCTCGACGGGGGCGAACGACGCCTTGCGCGCTCCCAGCCGGTTACGGACGAGGCCGTTAACGTCGGCGCGGGTGACCGCCGTGACCAGGCACGCGGCGAATATGGTGTCGCCGCGGCGCTTGCCCGCGACGATCACGCAGTTGGCCGACTTCTCCAGCGGAATCTCGTAATGCCGGCAGAACGCCGCCGTGTCGGCCAGTTCCGGATCGATCTCGGCGACCTCGACCTGTCCGGCGTCCCGGGAGCCGGTGGCCCACTCGGCGAGCGCGACGGCGACCGGCTTGGCCAGCAGTTCCGGATGTGACAGCGCGGGCCGCAGCTCAAGGCTCATAGGCCAATCAAAGCAGCCGCCACGGGCGCCGGCGTGCACCATTGCCATAAAGGGTGCAGTTTGGCGCCCTTGCAGACCTTGTCGATGGCGTTGCGCGGGCCGTGGACGGCCACGCCGACCAGATTGAGCTCATCGGCGGTGACGGCGCCGACGGCGGCCCGGTTGTCGTCGTCGTTACCGGTGCTGAAGAGCTCCTCGGTGTAGATCATCATCGGCAGCCCGCGCCCGGCGGCTCGTTCCCGCATGGTGGTGAGCAGGGCGGCGTCCGCCGCATAGACGAGCACCGGCTGCCGGAACATCTCCAGGTACCGGTTCCCCGAACCATCCTCGTAGGGCTTGCCGGCCGTCTCCGGCACCCCGAACGCGATGGCGCTGGCCAGGAACGCGGTGACGTTCAGTTTCTGCCACTGCTCCAGGTCCCCGCGCACGGCAATGGCGATCTTGGTATCGAAGCGCATGGCATGATTCTGCCGCCCGCCGCCGCGCTGTTTCTTGAACGCTGGTGCGGCTCTTGAACGCTGGTGCGGCTCTTCCGCCATGGCTCTTTTCTGCCCAGGGGGGACCATACTGGTCAAGGTGGGCAGCTCACACACCGGGACGCAGAGCGACTGGGCCCGCTACTGGCGCGCGGGGCGACAGCCGATTGAGGCCATGCACGCGCACTTCTCGTCGCACGTGTACCACCGGCACAGCCACGACAGCTACTCGTTCGGCATGACCGAAACGGGCGCGCAGGCCTTCACCTGCCGCGGTGGCAGCCACGTCAGCGCCGTGGGCATGGTCATGTTGTTCAACCCGGACGATCCGCACGACGGCCACTGCGCGACGGGACAGGGCTTCACCTACCGGATGATCCACATCGATCCGGGCCTGGTCACGAACCTGCTGGCGGACGCGCGGGGGAGACCGTCCGGACTGCCGCTGTTTCCCCGGCCGGTCGCCGCGGACGTCGGCCTGGCCGCCTCGCTGAGCGATCTGCACGCCGTGCTGACCGGGACCTCCACGCCGCTCGAACAGCACGAGCACCTGACCGGTACGGTGGCCCGCCTCGCCCGGCACGCGGCGTTCCGCGACGGCGGCCCGGGCCCGGCCGGTCACGCGACATCCTCCTCCGCTGCCCGGGCTGCGATGCGCATGCGGAACCTGCTGCACGACTGCTACGCCAGCCCGCTGACCGCGGACGACCTGGCGGAAGCCGCCGAATGCAGCCGGTACGCGGCCTACCGGGCATTTTCGGCGACGTTCGGCCTCGCGCCGAGCGACTACCAGCGTCAGCTCCGGCTTCGCGCGGCCCGCCGGCTTCTCGGCAGTGGCATGCCGGCCGCCCAGGCCGCCACCGAGGCGGGCTTCGCCGACCAGGCCCACCTGACGCGATGGTTCCGGCGCGTCTACGGCGTCACGCCCGGCACCTGGATCCAGGCCGCCCGCTGACGGCTATCCCGTCCCGTACCTCACACCGAGGTGGCCGGTGATCAGGCTGGCGGTGCGCTCGTCGATGGCGGTGAACCAGTGAGCCAGGTCGCCCCGTTCGGCTGAGTAGATCACCGACGTCGGTCTCCACCGCATCTGGCCCGTTCGGCTATCCCTGGCGAAGGCCTCGTCGTGTTCGCCGCCCGCGGCCACCGTCCGGCGGGCAACCGCGCGGAACTGGTCACCTCGCAACTCAGTGACCGCGTACCAGCTCACCTGAGCGGCCGAGCAGGTCAGCGGAGGCGGCACGGGCAGGGCTTCGTCCGCGCCCGGCGGAGGCAGCGGCTGCGGAAGGATGTCCTCGGCGCCGGGCGGGACGGGCACGGCGGCCATGACCTCGCGGATCAGGGCCCGGATCTCCTGGCGCTCCTCGGTGCTGACCCCCGGCTGCCGGAACCGGTCGTACATCTGGAACGTGAAGTCGCGCGCGTGGCAGCTTTCCGCGATGTGGAACTGCTGCTCGAAGAACTGGCCACCCGGAGTACGCCAGACCGATGTGATGCCCTTGAAGTCGGGCCGGGGCCAGAAATTGGCCAGCCGGTCCAGCAGGTAGCCCTGGTCCTTGGTCTTTTCGATGACCTCCGCGACGCCGCCGGTGTAGTCGCCGGCCGGGAAGCCCCAGGTGTAACGGATCGCATCACACACGCTGGCCACGGCTTGCCGGGACGTACACCAGGGCTTGATGGCCAGGTATTCGCCCACCTTATTCAGGAAGGCGGAACGGTCCTTGTTCGGGCTGCTCACGCGATCACTTCCGCCCACGTGGTGGCGGGGTCCCGGCCGGTCTCGCCACGGTCAGCTACCAACCTTCCGGCCAGTCTTATTCATACTTATGCATAGCTATGTGTCCGGCAACAGTATCATTGGAATTACTGCCACAATCTCGTCGTGTGAGCAGGAGGGCCTGAACATGGCCGAAGCGCGCCGACGTCCGCCTAGAGCGGGGACCGCCGAAATGCTTTGGCCGTAAGGGATCCGTATTGCCATATGAGTGGCAAATCCTTTGGTGTCTCACGCCTGGTTGCCTACCATGACGGGATCGTGACCGTCGGTGTGGGCAAGGGAGCGCCTAGTGGGGTCCTTCGACCGCCACGTCCATCCGGACGAACCCGATCGCCCGGACCGTCGTGACGCTGCCGCCGACCGGCTGAGCCCCCCGCGCGAAACAGAAGCCCAACTGGCCGAACGCCTCGGCCTTTCGGGCCTGACCCGCGCCGCCGCCTACGAGTCGCTATACGCCAAGGCGCACGCCCAGGACGCCCCCTTCCGCGAGCGCCTCGCCCGCGAAGAACGAGAAGAACGAGAAGAGTCCGCCCAGCGGCGAGAGTCATTAACCGAATCAGCCGACTCACCCTCGCCCCCGGACCCGCCCGACCCGCCCGACCCGCCTAAAGAAAAGCCCGAACGCAACCTAGAAGCCACCCGAAGCTACTGGACCGAAGTCCCCCGCTTCCTCGCGTTCTGGGGGAACCATCAAGAACGATGGCCCGAGATTCGGCGCTATAAGGCTGACCGGCCCATAAGGCCAGAGCGAAGCACAGAAACGGCCGAATCTCTGAAAGAGATGTTCCAAGCAGAGCCCACAATAAGCGATAATGTTAAGGATATAGCGAAAAATAATGCCCGGCGCGGCTGGCTCGAGGGATTCGAGTTCCGCCTGAAAGGCGAAAATCGTCTGGTGGAGAAGGTTGCTGAGTCTCTCGAAACCAGCAGTCCGGATGCCGCAACGCGCGAAATAGTACAGCAAATACCAGACGCAATCCGCTATACTTTCTGTCTGCGATCTGCCGACTACACTGCCGGATGCAAGGATATCGCTGAACGCCTTAAGGGTTCCGGTAATGAGATGTACTACTCGAAAAACTTCTGGGCAGATCCGGAATATAAGGGAATCAATACTCGCTGGGTGACGCCGCAGGGGCAGAGGTTCGAAGTGCAGTTTCATACCAGGGAAAGCTTCCATGCGAAGCATCATGTCACGCACGGAGCCTATGAACGGCTGCGTAACCCATTGACCTCGAGCGGTGAGCGAGTTGAGCTAAGTGCTTTCCAGCGGGAGGTCTCTTCATGGATTCCAATTCCTAGCGACGTAACGCAAATCCCAGATTACAAGAAGGAAGGCTTCTAATGCCGGATAAGATTACCTTTTACGCGGTCATCGGAGGAGATCGCACAGTCGATAACCCGTATGGGCTTGTGCGGCGGTTGGAGACGGACTGGGGATTCACTGATGAAGGATTGCGCAGGGACTTCAGCTGGAAATTTACCCCGTCGATCGTGGAGTGGCATCGAGGAGATCTCGGCCAAGAGCTTGTCGAGATTACTCATGAACAGGCTGAGAAGATTATCGATTATTTCCGTGAGCGGTGGGGGGCTTCGGGGGAGCCGGGTGGGGCTTGACGGAGCCTTGCTTGCTGTTGGTCAGGTGACGGCCGAGCGGGCTTGTCCGCATGACCGTGGCGAATTCATCGACGGAAAGCTCCGGCGCCGGAAGCGGCGTGTATGAGTCACGCGCCGGCTGGAGTGCGTCGAGCCAGAGCGCCAGAAAACGGCGCCAGATCCCGGGCCGTACGTCGCGAGCGTATTCGGCCGTCACGCTGAGCATGAACTCGATGACCGGAATGTCGGTCGCGGCCAGATCGGGGCGCACCTGCCCCGCCGCCTGCGCCCGCTCCACCAGGCGTCCCACGGCGGGCCGCATCCGATCCCTCGCATAAGAGACACGGTCGTGGCCGTTCGCCGCGAACATGAGCATCTGGCGCAGTCCCCGGTCGCCCGCCATCATCTCCGTCGCGCGTTCCATGAACGAGACCAGCCCAACCCATGCGTCCGGCTCGCCGTGTGCATGCTCGGCCAGGTCGACGAGCAGGTCGATACGTTCCTCGAAGAGTGCGTCCGCCAGCGTCGCCTTGTCGGGAAACCGCCGGTAAACGGTGCCCACGCCCACGCCCGCGTGGTGGGCCACGTCGTCGAGGGTCGCCTCGAGTCCCCGCTCGGTGAAGACCTCCGCCGCGGCCCGCAGGATGCGCTGCCGGTTCCGCTCGGCATCCTTCCGCAGGGGGCGCAAGGCGATTTCGGCAACCGCTTCCGCTGGGCTGACCTCTGGGCTGACCTCTGGGCTGACCTCGCGTTCTTCCGTTCGGGGGGGTGCGTCGCGGTCGCTCACAACATTTATTTTAGCATGAGAGTGGAGATCACACCTCCGCTTCTGCTATCGTCGATCCAGAAGCGGAGAACATGCCTCCAGATGGGAGAAATCCATGGCTGCTACGAGCGCTCCCGGTGGCGCCGCTCCCGGAAGCCGCGCCGCCCCGACCGACCGCAGGCGCTGGCTGATCCTCGCGCTGGTCGGCCTGGCCCAGCTCATGATCGTGCTCGACATAACGATCATGAACATCGCGCTGCCCTCGGCGCAGCACGCCCTCCATTTCTCTAACGTCGACCGCCAGTGGGTCATCACCGCCTACGCGCTCGCGTTCGGCAGCCTGCTGCTCTTTGGCGGGCGACTGGGGGACCTCTTCGGCCGCAAGGTGACATTCCTGGCCGGGCTCGTCGGCTTTGCCGCCGCCTCCGCGGTGGGCGGCGCGGCGGTCAGCTTCACCATGCTCGTCGCGGCCCGGGCGTGCCAGGGAGCGTTCGGCGCCCTGCTGGCGCCCGCCGCGCTGTCCCTGCTGACGACGACCTTCAGCGACCCGAAGGATCGGGGTAAGGCGTTCGGCGTCTACGGGGCCATCGCCGGCGGCGGCGGCCTGGTGGGCCTGCTGCTCGGCGGCCTGCTGACCGAGTACCTCGACTGGCGCTGGTGCCTGTACGTGAACCTCGTCTTCGCCGGGGTCGCCGTCATCGGGGCATTGCTGTTCCTGTCGAACGAGCGGTCCGCGCACACGGCCCGTCTCGACATCTTCGGCGTGCTGACGGTCTCGGGTTCGATGTTCTGCCTCGTCTACGGTTTCTCCAACGCTGCTTCGCACAACTGGCATACCCCGTCGACGTGGGGTTTCCTCGCCGCAGGCGTGGTGCTGCTCGGGGTGTTCGCCTGGTGGCAGACCCGCGCGGCCCATCCGCTGCTGCCGCCCCGCATTCTGCTGGACCGCAACCGGGGCGGCGCCTACCTGGCCGTGTTCGTCACGGGCGCCGGGATGTTCGGCATCTTCCTCTTCCTGACCTACTACCTGCAGACCATCCTGGGTTACTCGCCCGTGAAGACCGGTGTCGCGTTCCTGCCGGCGATCGCCATGCTGATGCTGTTCGCGCAGATCGCCAACATCGTCCTGATGCCGCGCATCGGGCCGAAGGCGCTGATCGCCGTCGGCCTGCTCCTGGCCGCCGCAGGTATGGTGTGGCTGACCCGGATCGGGGTGCACTCAAGCTACGCAAGCGTCATCCTCGGGCCCCTGCTCGTGTTCGGCGCCGGCGTCGGCCTCGCGATGCCGCCAGCGATGAACACCGGCACCTTCGGGGTGGCGCCCTACGACGCGGGCGTCGCCTCGGCCACGCTCAACGTCGGCCAGCAGCTGGGCGGCTCCATCGGCACGGCCTTGCTCAATACCATCGCCACCAGCGCGACCACCAGCTATCTCGTCGGTCTGCACCTGCCCAAGGCGGTTCTGGCCACGCCGCGCGGTCAGCTGGCGCTCGCCGCCGCGGCCGTGCACGGATATACGACCGGGTTCTGGTGGACCGCCGGGATCTTCGCGGGCGGGGCCGTGGTCTGCGGATCCCTGCTCCGCTGGGGCCCGCTGTACCGGAAGGCCTCCGGGCCCGTCGGCGCCCCCGCCCAGCAGCCCGGCCCGTCCGTCCCCGCCTGACCGCCGTTCCCCCGGGGGCGCTCCTACTGGGAGATGGAGGGGGCCCAGGTGCCGGGCTGATCGTTCCGGTCGTCGGAGGACTCCACGAGGCGGGGCAGGACAATCGTGAACGTCGTCTGGCCCGGGTGGCTGTCGACACTTACGGTGCCGTGGTGCGCGGCCACGACGGCCTTGACGATGGCCAGGCCGAGTCCGGTGCTGCCGGCCGACCGGGACCGGGAGGAGTCGCCGCGCGCGAAGCGCTCGAACAGTTCCGGCACCAGGTCGGGCGGGATTCCCTGGCCGTTATCGCTGACGCTCAGCTGAACCGCGGGGCCAGTGCCGGCCCCAGAGCCAGCCGCCACGGACACCGTGATGGTGGAGTCGGGCGGCGTGTGCTTGGCCGCGTTGCTCAGCAGGTTGCTGAGGACCTGGCGCAGCCGGAGTTCGTCGCCCCGGACCATCAGCGGCTCGTCGGGAAGCTCAAGCTGCCACCGATGGGACCGGATCGCCACCTGTGCATCGCTGGTGGCCTCGATGGTCAGCCGGGTCAGGTCGACCGGTTCCTCCTCCAGCGGCCGCCCCGCGTCGAGGCGGGCCAGCAGCAGAAGCTCGTCCACCAGGACGCTCATCCGCGCCGATTCGGACTCCACCCGCCGAAGCGCGTGCGTTACGTCCTCGGGAACCGGGCCCCGGTGCCGCAGGGCAAGCTCGGCGTACCCGCGGATGGAGGACAGCGGTGTCCGCAGTTCGTGGCTGGCGTCGGCGGCGAACCGTCGCAGCCGGGTCTCGCTCGCGGCCCGGCGGGCCAGGGCAGACTCCACGTGCTGGAGCATCCGGTTGATCGCGGCGCCGACCTGGCCGACCTCGGTTCGCGGGTCGTCGTCGGGAACGCGGGCGGGCAGGCTGACGTCGGTGTCCAGCGGGAGCTGGGTGACCATGGCCGCGGTGGCCGCCACCCGGCGGAGGGGCCGCAGCGACAGCCGCACCAGGCCGACGCCGCTGCCCGCCACGAGCAGGACCACGATGGCGAACACGGCCGCTTCGGCGATCTCGACTTTGCGCAGGGTGTCTTCCACGGACTTCAGCGGCAGGCCGGTGTACAGGACCGGGGCGCCATTGTGCTGCTGGACGGCGGTCAGCTCATAGTCACCGCCGAGCGAGGGAAGATCGCGCGTATACGTCGGCACGGGGGGAGGCGGGGAAGCCGGGGACGTACTGCCGTTCGCCGCCGGGTGCGGGGACCGCTGCGTCACGGGAAGGGACTTGAGGGTGCCCTGATCCTTCCCCGACACGTCGCACTTCCCGCTGACGATCGTGGCGTCGGTGATGACCCCGTTCTTATCCCACGCACCGAAGGTGCCGGCCGCCTGGCCCAGGACGAATTGGTTTCCGCAGGGGGATGAGGGGCCGTCGTCGGTATCCGCGGATGTGTGACTCTGCGCGGGCTGGTTCGGACTGTTGTCGCCGTCGCCGTCACTTATGCACGCCGCGACCTGCCGCTGCGTCGCGGCCTGGAGCGACTGGGTGAAGTTGGTCATCAGCGAGTTGCGCAGCACGGTGTAGGTCGCCACGCCGACCACGGCGCAGGTCACGATGACCAGCGTTACCAGGCTAGCGATCAGCCGCGCGGTGAGGCTGCCGTGGAACAGGGAGCGCCACGGCCGGGCCGCCGAGCCAGCTAGCCTGCTGGCACGGCCGCGCGACCCGGGAGATCGGCCGCCCGCGGCACCCCGGTCCATCAGCTGCCTGGCTTCAGCACATAACCGACGCCGCGGACGGTGTGGATCAGGGGCGGCCGCCCGGCGTCGATCTTCTTGCGCAGGTAGCTGACGTACAGCTCCACAACGTGCGCCTGGCCGCCGAAGTCGTAGTTCCAGACGCGGTCGAGGATCTGCGCCTTGGACAGCACCCGGCGCGGGTTGCGCATGAGGAACCGGAGCAGCTCGAACTCGGTGGCGGTGAGCTCGATCAGATCGCCTGCCCGCCGGACTTCTCGCGCGTCCTCGTCCATCGTCAGGTCGGCGACGGCCAGTGAGCCCTCACTGTGGGTACGGGTCAGGTCGGCGCGCCGCAGCAGTCCGCGGAGCCGGGCCAGCACCTCTTCCAGGCTGAACGGCTTGGTCACGTAGTCGTCGCCGCCGGCGGTGATCCCGGCGATGCGATCTTCGACCGCGTCCCGGGCGGTCAGGAACAGCACGCAGATATCCGGCATCTCCGCGCGGAGCCTGCGGAGGACCTCGAGCCCGTCGAAGTCCGGCAGCATGATGTCGAGGATGACCGCATCCGGCTGGAACTCGCGGGCGACGCTGACCGCGTCGCTTCCGGTCCCGGCGGTGCGGGTTTCCCAGCCCTCATAGCGCAGCACGCTGCCCAGCAGCTCGGCGAGGCTCGGCTCGTCGTCTACGACGAGTACGCGAATCGCGCTGCCGTCAGGTCGCCGTGCACCGGTCTGCGCTGTACTGGCCTGCATTGGGGCGGCGGCCGGGGTCTGCGGAGTATTCATGGCCATCCATCCTCAGATTTTCTCGGCTGGAATTTAGTATGCCGTGGTGAGGAGGCCGGCCCTCACGTCAGTGGCGCAACGGTCCTCTCTCTATTCGCTTAACGATGTCTGACGGGGCGCAGCACAACTTCAGCATGTCTTATGAAATTCCTCTGAGCCGAGAGGGGAGTGCCGGGTGGGCAGGCGTCCCCGGGCGCGGGTCTCAGCGGGACAGTGCTTCAGCGGGACAGTGCTTCAGCGGGCCAGCCGGCTACCGTTTCCACGCCGCCGCTGACGTCGACCAGGCGGGCCGGCAACCGGATCGCCGCCAGCCAGCCCGCCGCCTGGGCGCCGCGAATGATGGCCGCCGTGCTGGCCGCGTTGGCGTCCGCGCAGGTTGCCGCGGTCACCGAGATCGTCCGCCAGACCGGAGCCGGCGGCAGGCCGGTGCGCGGGTCCAGGATGTGGTGCAGGATGCTGCCGCCGCGCCGCCAGCGCCGCGCGGTGGTGCTGGAGGTGGCCAGTCCTCCGCTGGTGATCGCCACGACCGTGGATGGACCGTCGGGAACCTCCTCTGGGCGCCCCGTGACGTCCTGCACGCGAATCCGCCAGCCGTTACCGGGGGCCGGCCCGGCGACGGCGATGTCACCGCCCAACCCGACGAGCACGCCACAACCAAGCTCAGCGGCGATGCGGGCCGCGGCGCGATCGGCGGCCCACGCCTTGGCGGTGGCGCCGAGGTCCAGGCGCGTGCCCGGCGGCATGGCCAGAGTGCGCGAGGTGAGGTCCAGGCGTACGTGCCGCCATCCGGGCACGGCCTTAACGACGAGGTTGAGGGCCGGCCCATCCGGCGGGACGAGGCTGAAGTCACGGTCGTAACCGGCGGCCACGATGGCTTCCCCGACTGTCGGATCGACGTCGCCGTCGGTCAGTTCGGCGGCGCGGAGAGCCACGGCGACGGCGCCGGCGAGCAGCGGGCTGAGCCGTACCGGCAGGCCGGCCGCGTGATCGAGCGCGACGAGTTCAGAATCGGCCCGGAAGCGGCTGCATGCGACGTCAAGGTCCGCCAGGTCGGCCTCGAGCATCGAGCGGGCCGCCCCGAGCGCCCCGGGATCGGTCACCACCAGGTGCACCCAGCAGCCGAGCGCCGTCCATCCCGCGGACGCCGTGTCGTGCTCTTCCACAGCCATCGGTGCCCTCCCGCCTTCCTGGCCCGCCTTCCTGGGCCACGACGCTCATTGAACCGCCGGGCACTGACCGATCCCTGGACGTCAGCTCTGAGCCACCTCAAGCCTCGCCGGCACCCGGAACTCAAGCGCCGCCGGCACCCGGAATCAGTCCGCAGCGAGCAGGCGGCCCAGCTTGGACGCGGACGCCGACGGGCGCGCCCCGGCTTCCCGGAGTAGATTCCCGGCCGACTCCAGCACGGTGGGCGGCCCCGAGACGAGCTCAACCTCGATCTCGTGCCATCTCATCGGGCTGCCCTCAGGACCCAGGCGGCCCTCGGGCCCCAGGCGGCGCGCGGTTACCTCGTCGTCGGCCACCTCGGCCAGCACCTGACCTTCCGAGCTGGTCAGACGGCGGACCGTTCGGCTGGTGTCCAGCTGTGCGATCGGGTGCAGCGCGGCACCGCCGGTTATGTCGGCCACCATGGCCTGCATCTGCCGCGGCACCGTATCGGTGCCCTCGCTCAGCGGCAGATGCAGCTCGCGCCGGGTTCCGGGCCGGACCGGCAGCTTGAGGTGCCAGGCCTCATCGGTTCCGCCGGTGCGCCGCCGGAGCGTGACGCGGTTGGCGGCCAGCCGCAGATCCCCGGTGTCGAAGTAGGTGGCGGACAGCTCATAGTGCTCCGGCCCCGCGACCGAACATCCCGGCAGCGCACCGAAGTCGGGCATGACGAAGCCCGGGTCGGCGTCGTACTTCTGCTCGGTTTCCAGATAACTCGTCGGCTCGGTGTCCATGGCTCCCAACCTAAGCCAGATCAGACCGGACGGACGACGAACGTGGTGTGCGGGCGCTCGATGAGGGCTGCCCCCGGGACGACCGGCTCGCCCCCGGCGCGGGGATAGGCGCTGATACGGAAGTTGCCGGCGCCCGGGCGGCCCGCCGCCGCCCAGGCCTGGATCGCGCTGGCCAGCTCGGCGGCCAGGTCCGGGCCGGCCGCGCCGTAACCGAGCACGCTGAGCTGGAAGACCGGCGCGGCCGCCAGCTGGCCCCGCCGCGCCTTTCGCGAACCGCCTGCGCCGGGTGAACCGCCGCCGCCGGGCGAACCCCCGGGGCCCGGCGGATCGCCAGCGGCAGGCAATTCGTCAGCCACAGGGAGGGGGGTTGGGCGGGCCAGAACCGCGAAGCCGCTGTCGCCAAAGATCCCCGCGGTGATGCGCCGGTTCGCCATGAGCAGGGGCGCCCGGGCCAGTTCGCCCTGGGAGGCATGCACCGATTCGCTGAGCAGGCCCCAGCGCGGCTCGTTCAGGGCCAGCCAGAACCCCAGCCCGTCGAACAGTTGCGCCGGGCCGGCCGTCACGCAGGTGGCGTGCTCGGCGGCGGGCCCGGTCGGCTCGGCCAGCGCGCGGGCCACGGCGATGATGTCGACGTCCCGGCCGCCCGGGATGGTGAGAGCCAGTTCCCGGTCATCGTGGGTCACCTGGGTCCGTTCGGGACCAGCGAGCTTCCCCCGCATGCGCATGAACCCGCACGGCACCACCGAACGGCTCTGCCAGGACGCGCCATCGCGCTCGAACGCCACCGAACGCTGCGATCCCCGCAGGTCAAGCGGTACGACGATCCGCCCGCCGGGAGTGAGCTGGTCCAGCCACGCGGGAGCCAGGTCGCTGACCCCGACCGTGGCGATCACCCGATCGTACGGGGCTCCGGGCGGGTACCCCGCGGCCCCGTCACCCGGTATGACGGTGACGCCCGGATAGCCGGCCTCGGTCAGGTGCGCCGCGGCCTGCCGCGCGACCTCCGCGTCGAGATCCACCGTGACCACGGTGCCCTGGGCGCCCACCAGGTACTGGAGCAGGGCCGCGTTGTACCCGGTGCCGGCGCCGATCTCCAGCACGCGCTGGCCCGGCATGACCCGCAGCTGATCCAGCATGTACGCCATGATCGTCGGCTGGGACGAGGAACTGGTGGGTTGGCCCTCCGCGCTGCGCCGGGTCACGATGGCCTCGTTGCGGTAGGCCTGCTCGGGTCCCAGTTCCGGCAGGAACAGGTGCCGCGGCACCGCCCGCAGCGCCTGGACGACGGCGTCGCTGACGGAGCGGCCGCCGTTGATCACCTGGGTGACCATGCGGTCACGCAGTGCGCTCAGCTCAGCGCTGTCCACTGACCCGCTGATAGACGCGGCCCGACGCATCGGCGCGGAGCAGGCGGAAGTTGGCCGTGAAATACGACGAGATCGCCGGCGTCCACGGGATCCGCCGCGGGAAGAGCCCGGACAGCCAGACGTACTGCGCGTGCGACAGCGTCGACAGCCACAGCCGGCGCACGGCAGGCACGTTACCGGCGCCGTTCAGGCCGTCCCGCCCGTGCGACAACGTGTAGTCGGTGCCGATGCTGTCGACCATGACCGGGCAGCCGGGCACGCCGGAGGTGAACCGGTTGGCGGCGATCGTGTAGGAAACCGCGTCGGTCACCACGCAGGAGCCCGCGGGGATGATGCGCTCGTCGGCCACGATCGCGTCCGCGACGCCTTTGTAGTTCGGGTCGGGCTGGGTCCGCCCCTGCAGCACCGCCAGCACCAGGACGACCATCGCCGTGGCCGCTACGGCCACCCGGTACACGGTCCGGGGTGCTGGCCGGGTTGCTGGCCGGGGTGCTGGGCGGGGGAGAGGCGCAAGCCGGGGGAGAGGGGTCCGGCAGAGCCGCGCGATGGGCAGGACCACCGACAGGGCTATGAACGGGCCGAGGAACGCGGCGTAGTGGTAGTAGTAGTCGTCCGGCCACCAGAAGGCGAGCACGATCAGCGCCCCGCTGACCAGGGCGAAGATCTCCAGCGGCGGCGGCAGCTCGCGGCTGGCCAGCGTCGCCAGCAGCGAGGCTCCGGCGGCCACCGCCGCGATTGCGCACGCCACGGCGAGCAGCAGCACGTGGGGCAGGTGGGGGCCGTGGCTGAGCCCGATCATGCTCGCCAGCCGGAACCACAGCGAGATACGCACGTCGTCGGTCCGGGACCACTGGGCCACGATCACGCTGTTGTAGAACGCGTGCGGGGCCAGCACCGCGAACGGGAGCACCGGCAGCGCGAAGCCGGCCACCGTGCCGCCAAGAAAGATGAGCGCGCGCCGCGGTACCCGGTGCAGCACGAGCAGGCCCAGCAGGACGAGGACCGGGATAACCGCCCAGGCCTTGCAGACCCCGGCGAACCCGAACGCGAGGCCACCGACGGCCAGCCGCCGCGAACTGCCGGTCAGGTGATCGCCGTCCATCACCGCCAGCGCTCCGGCCAGGCAGAACAGCACCAGCCACGGTTCGAGCAGCACGGTGTGGGCGGCGTACACCCCGTCGGGGTAGACCGCGAGGAACCCGCAGGCCGCGGTGATGGCCAGCACGCCGTGACGCCGGATGAGCAGCCCGGTGAGTGTCACCCCGCCCGCCCCGGCGCAGGCGGTCAGCACCCGGCCGATGGCCAGCGCCTTGGCCGTGCCGAGCGGCCCGGCGAACAGCGCCACCGGCGTCATCAGCAACATGACCCCGGGCGGCTGCACGATAACGAAGTCCCGGTACGGGACCACGCCGTGGAGCAGGCGCACCGCGCTGCCGAAGTAGACCCCGTCGTCGTATTCGGTCACCCCGAACAGGTAGCCGTGCATGCTCAGCTGCCACAGCCGCAGGGCCAGGGCGAGCGCGGTGGTGACGATGACGGCTCCCGCGGCCGGGGATACGCGCCAACGGGAGGTTACGGGGGCCGCCGCACCAGCGCTCTCAGCGGCGGATCGCTGCGCGCCGGGCACGGCCGGAACACTGCCCATCATCAACTTGGGCCCATCATCAACCTGGCACCTGGATCCTCTGCGTCTTCCCCCAAGACCACGCGAGGTTACCACGCGCGGCTCCGGTCCGGACCCGGGCGGCGAAAGGGTCAGAAGGCCGTGCCGCGGGCCCGCGGGAGGCGAAGCGGGCCAGGGGTTGTGCGGGCCAGGCGGTGCGGGGTATAGGCCCTGGATCGGGCATGCGGGCGCCGAAGCGGGCCGGGGGGTTGTGCGGGCGAGGCGGCGGGGGGTACAAAAAATTCAGCGCCCGGTAGCGGCGCAAAGGGCTGCCGGTGACGCTGCCGGCGTGCTCCCCCGAGGCGCCGGAGGTCGTTGGTTGGACGCTGAGATCCTGACGCGGCGGGCTGAGGTCGTCCGCGCCATCGAGGGCCAGACGATCTGCGGGCTGCTCGAACTGGCGGCGAGGGAGTTCGCCGGCCGCCCGGCCCTGTCCGAGCCCGCCCCCGTCGCTGACGCCCCGGACGCTGACGCCCCGGACGCTGACTCCCCGGACGCTGGCTCCCCGGACGCTGGCTCCCCGAACCATGATCGTTATGAAGATTCGGAACGGGCCGCGCCGGGAGCCGTCCCGCCGGAGGACGACGGCTGGCACACCCTGACCTGGCCCCAGGCCCGGGCCCGGGTGCTGCGGCTCGCGGCCTCGTTCGAGTCCCTGGGCCTCGCGCCGGGCGAGCGGGTCGCGCTCATGCTGCCGAACCGCACCGAGCACTGGCTCGCCGACCAGGCGGCCGTGCACGCGGGCGGGGTGCCGGTCACCCTCTACTCCACGCTCGCGCCCGAGCAGATCGCCTACACCGCCCAGGACTGCGACGCCAGGATCGCGGTGCTCGACGGCGAGCGCGAGCTCGCGCTATGGCGGCCGGTGCTGGCCACGCTCTCGGGGCTGAAGAAGATCATCGTCCGGGATCCGGCGGCGTGCCCGGCCGGTGAACCCTTCCTGAGCTGGGACGATTTCGCGGACATGGGGGAGCGGCGGCTGGCTGCCGACCCGGAGGCGGTGGCCCGGCGGGTCGCGTCACTCCGGCCCGACGACACGGTGACCGTGCTCTATACCTCCGGGACGACCGGCCAGCCGAAGGGGGTGCGGCTCACCCACCGCAACGTCCTGTACGAGCTGGCCGCGGTGACGCTGGCCTCCGGTGGCACCGTCGGCCCCGGCGGGATCGTGCACCCGGCCGCCGATCCGGCCGCCGAGCCCGGGACAGAGCCGGAACCGGCCCGGTGGGTGTCGTACCTGCCGCTCGCGCACATCGCGGAGCGGATGTACAGCATCTACCTGGCCATCGCGGGCGGCGGCCACGTCTACTTCTGCCACGACGCCGCCGCGCTGGCCGCGGCCATCAGCGTGGTCCGCCCGACCGGATTCTTCGGCGTGCCCCGCGTGTGGGAGAAGATCCAGGCCGCGATCAAGGCCGGCCTGGCCGCCGAGCAGGACCCGGACCGCCGCGCGGCGGTCGAGCGCGCCATGGACGTCGGCCGCCGCTACATCGAGGGCACCCAGATGGGCCGGACCGTTCCCCCCGATCTGGCCGCGGCGTTCCGGCAGGCCGACGCGCAGGTGCTTCAGCCGATCCGCGCGCTGGCCGGGCTCGGCGCGGTGACCCGGGGCAACAGCGCCGCGGCACCGCTGCCCGCGGACGTCATCACGTTCTTCGCCCGCCTGGGGCTGGCCATCCTCGACATTTACGGGATGACCGAGACGACCGGGGCCTTCACCGTCAACACCGATACCTTCTTCAAGCTCGGCACGGTCGGGCGCCCGGTGCCCGGCATCGAGGTCCGGATCGGCGAGGACGGTGAGGTGCTGGCCCGGGGACCGCTGACCACGCCCGGCTACCTGAACCTGCCGGACGCCACCGCCGCGCTGATCGACGCCGACGGGTGGCTGCACACCGGCGACATCGGCGCGCTCGACGACGACGGATTCCTGTCCATCACCGGCCGGAAGAAAGAAATGATCATCACCGCGGGCGGCGAGAACATCGCCCCGTCGGCCGTGGAGGGCCTGCTGACCGAGAACGCGCTGATCGGCCAGGCTCTCTGCTACGGTGACCGGCGCCCGTACGTCGTCGCGCTGCTCACGCTGGACGGCGACGCGGCCCGCGCCTGGGCCCGGGCACACGGGCTCGGTGACGCGCCGCTCGCGGAGCTGGCGACCCGCCCGGACGTGCTGGCCGCCGTCGCGGTCGCGGTCGCGGCCGCGAACGCGCGGCTGGCACGCGTCCAGCAGACCAAGCGCTGGCGGCTGCTGCCCCAGGAGTGGACCAGCGCGACCGGCGAGCTCACCCCGACGCTGAAGCTCCGGCGCCGCGTCATCCACGAGAGCTGCGCGGGCCTCATCGACGAGCTGTACCGGCCGTGAAGCTGTGCTGGCCCGGGGGGCGACCCCCCGGAACCCCCCGCATGCGCTCCGCGCCCCGCGGTGGTACTTCGCCGGCACACCGGCCGCTCACCGGGCACGAGGCCCGGTTCGTTAGGCCGGTAACGACCGCCTCGCCGTAGAGGTGGCCGGCGGGTGTGCCGCCGGCCACCCCAAGGTGGTGCTGCCTGACCCGGTCAGGCGGTGGTGTCGGGCGAGCCGGCCACCCGGTTCTCCTCGACCTCGGTGTTCGGCGGGGTGGTGGTGACCGGGCGGGCCGGGACCGTCGCGTCCGCGGCCTCCGGTGCCCTCTCTACCGGCACCCTCTCTACTGGCACCGTCTCCACCGCGGGCGGCTCGGCCAGCGCCCGTTCGCGGACCCCGATCACGGTGAAGCGCCCGAGCGCGACCGCGGCGAGGAACACGATGACGAGGCCGAGTCCGGTGAAGAACCCGATCTGCTCGACGACCCGGTGCAGGTTGTTGCCGATCGGCTGGCCGGCGCTGCCGCCGGTGTGCCAGAGCGAACTGAGCGAGCTGCCGAGCACGAACCAGGCACCGCTCAGCGCGGCCAGCCACGCGCCGAAGATGGCGACGGGCCGGCTGGAGGTGCCGCCCAGAATCAGGCCACCGAGAACGGCGCCGGCGGCGGGCAGGATCTCCAGCCACAGGCGCCCGGTGGTGTAGGTGAACGCCTTATCCGGCGTGTAGGCGTAATGAAAATAAGGGCCGACGAAGGCGATGAGCCCGCCCCAGATACCGAGCAGGACCAGCAGCACTCCGTTGAGGGCGCCACGGCTCCGCGGAACGCGCAGCATCCCTGTCATGACGATCACTCCTCCCGCGAGGGTGGGCTAGTGAACTTGTGTCAACGCAATACCCACCGTTCGGTCTCCTATGCCGTGCCGCTAAGTCTCAGTAATGTCTCGTTCGGTAACAAAACCGGCGGGGCATGCCGTTGAAACCCGTGTCATGACGGCGGGTAAGGTCGCGTCCGTGGACACCCGGCGTTTTGTCCCGCGCACCGACGTCCTGCTCGCCGACCCCAGGCTGGCCGAAGCGGAGCGGAAGCTCGGCCGGGCTCTGGTGAAGGCCGCGGTCGCCCGTGCGCAGGATCAGGCCCGCGCCGGGACGATCGCCCCGGACGGCGTGGCCGACGCCGCGGTCGCCGCGCTGCCGGCCCGCGCCGCCACCCTGACCCCCGTCATCAACGCAACCGGGGTGCTGCTGCACACCAACCTCGGCCGCGCCCCGCTGTCCGGAGCCGCCATCGAGGCGCTGCTCGCCGCGGCCGGCTGTACCGACGTGGAGTTCGACCTGGCCAGCGGCACCCGCGGGCGCCGGGGCCGGGGGACGCTCGCGGCCCTCGCCGCCGCGGTGCCGGCCGCCGAGAGCGTGCACGTGGTCAACAACAACGCCGCCGCCCTGGTCCTGGCCGCGACCGCACTGGCCGCCGGGCGGGAGATCCTAATCAGCCGGGGCGAGATGGTCGAGATCGGTGACGGGTTCCGGCTGCCCGACCTGCTGCAGTCGACCGGGGCACGGCTTCGCGAGGTCGGTACGACCAACCGGACGACGGTCGCGGACTACGAGGCGGCGGCCGGTCCTGGCACGGCGTTCGCGCTCAAGGTCCATCCGTCCAACTTCCGCATCGAGGGGTTCACCGCGCAGGCCAGCGTGCGTGAGCTGGCCCGGGCCCTGGGGCCGGGCATCCCGGTCGTGGCCGATATCGGCTCGGGGCTGCTGGCCCCGGACCCGCGGCTGCCCGACGAGCCCGACGCGCAGACGGCGCTGCGGGACGGGGCGTCACTGGTCACCGCGAGCGGCGACAAACTGCTCGGCGGTCCTCAGGCCGGCCTGCTGCTCGGCCGGGCGGCCCTGGTGCGGGCGCTCGCACGGCATCCGCTGGCCCGCGCGCTCCGGGTCGGCAAACTGACCCTGGCCGCCCTGGAGGCCACGCTGGCCGGGCCGCCCACCCCCGTCGCGCAGGCGCTGGCCGCCGTCCCGGCCGCGCTGACCCAGCGGGCCGGACGGATCGCGGCGAACCTTCTTGCCCACGGGATCGATGCGCAGCCGGTGGGATCCGAAGGTGCGGTCGGCGGTGGGGGCGCTCCCGGCGTGCCGCTGCCCAGCGCGGCCGTCAGCCTGCCGGAGAGCCTCGCGGCCGCTCTGCGCGCCGGGGATCCGGTCCGGCGGGGAGAGGTCCCGGCGGTCGCCGGGCGGATCGAGGACGGCCGGCTGCTGCTCGATCTGCGGGCGGTCGTGCCGGCCGACGACGAGTCGCTGACGTGGGCCGTACTCGCCGCGGCTGGTTCCGGGACTGGTTCCGGGGCCAGTCCCGGGGCTGGCCCCGCGCGCCTGGCGAGCCCCGCTCAGGGCCCGCCGGGGGCCGCCCGCCCGTGACCGCCATGCAGGTCATCGCGACCGCCGGGCACGTCGACCACGGGAAGTCCACCCTGGTGCGCGCGCTCACCGGGATGGAACCCGACCGCTGGGCGGAAGAACGCCGCCGTGGCCTCACCATCGACCTGGGCTTCGCCTGGATGGATCTGCCCGGCGGCCAGCGGCTCGCCTTCGTCGACGTCCCCGGGCACGAGCGGTTCGTCCCGAACATGCTGGCCGGGCTGGGGCCGGTGCCGGCCGTCATGGTGGTGGTGGCGGCGGACGGCGGATGGATGCCCCAGTCGGCCGAGCACCTGGCCGCCATCGACGCGCTCGGCATCTCCCGGGGGCTGCTCGTCATCACCCGGGCCGACCTGGCCGATCCCGGTCCCGCGCGCCGCCGCGCCGCCGCCGAGATCGCCGCCACGAGCCTCGGCGAGGTGGAGACGGTCGCCGTCAGCGCGGTCACCGGCGCCGGGCTGACGGAACTGCGCGATGCGCTCGGCCGGCTGGCCGCCGGCCTGCCCGTCCCCGATCCCGGCGCACCGGTCCGGCTGTGGGTGGACCGCGCGTTCAGCATCAAGGGCAGCGGGACGGTGGTCACCGGTACGCTCCCGGCCGGCACCGTCCGGACCGGTGATGAGCTTCTGCTCACGCCGTCCCTGCGGCCGGTGCGCGTGCGCGCGATCGAGTCCATGGACGAACCCGCCGACCAGGTCCGCGGGGTCGCCCGGGTCGCGCTGAACCTGCGCGGCGTCTCCCGGGAGGTCCCGGCCCGCGGGATGGCGCTCGTCCAGCCCGGCCGGTGGACGCTGGCCGGCACCGTTGACGTCCGCTGGGCGGCGCCCGCCGGCGCGCGCGGCATCTCCCGGGGGCTGCCGCGCGAGCTGATCGTGCATACGGGGTCGGCGCGCACCCCGGCGCGGGTCCGCCTGCTCGGAGCCGGCGGCCCGGGCGGAGCTGGCGGCCGGGGCGGGGGAGACGGCCCGGGCGGGGCATCCCCGGCGCCCGGCCCGGCCCGGCCGGAAGCCGATGCGGGACCCTGGCTGGTGGCCCGGCTCACCCTGCGCGACCCGCTGCCGCTGCATGCCGGGGACCGGTTGCTGCTGCGCGATCCCGGCGCGGCCGGGCTGCTCATTCTTGGCGCCGCCGTCCTGGACGTGGCCCCCCCGCCGCTGCGCCGCCGTGGCTCCGCCGCTTCGGCCGCGCGCGACCTGACGCGCTGGCCGGATCCGCCGGGGGCCCGCGACCTGCTGCGGCGGCACGGGCTGCTGCGTGCCGGGGCGCTGGCCGCGATGGGCGTGACCGGCGCCCCGGAACCGGTCGCGGCGGACTGGCTCGCGGACGATGCGTTCTGGGCCGCGGCCCGCGAACGGCTGGCTGCCCTCGTCACGGAGCACGCGGCCCGTGACCCGCTGGCGCTCGGCGTCCCCATCGAGGCGGCCCGTTCCGCCCTCGGCCTGCCCGACCGCCGGCTAGCCGAAGCGCTGGCCGCCGAGGCCCCCGGGGTCGCCGTGGCCGGGGGTTACCTGCGGCCGGTGCGGCCGCCGGCTCCCGCGCGGCCCGGCCCGGTTGAATCGTCCCCAGTGGAATCGACCCCGGCGGAATCGTCCCCGGCGGAATCGTCCCCGGTCCCGGAGCCGCTGGCCCGCGCGGTCCGCGCCCTGCGGTCCGATCTCGCGGGTGACCCGTTCCGCGCGCCCGAGGCGGACCGGCTCCGTGAGCTCGGCCTGAACCCACGGGCGATCGCCGCCGCGGCCCGCGCCGGGCTGCTGCTGCGGATCAGCGAGCAGGTCGTCCTGGCGCCCGGCGCCGACGCGGACGCGGCCATCGTGCTGGCCGGGCTGCCGCAGCCGTTCACCACGGCCGAGGCGAGGAAGGCACTGGGCACGACCCGGCGGGTGGCCATCCCGCTGCTGGAGTTTCTCGACCGGGCCCGGATCACCGAGCGCCTGCCCGACGACCGCCGCCGCCTGCGACCCCGGTGACTGGCCCCCCGGTGACTGGCCCCCCGTGACCGAAAGGTCAGGTCAAGGGGGAGTTGCCGCGCTTCTGGCGCATAGGTCGCCAGAGGGCTGATAACAGCAAGAAGCGTCCTTCTGCTCCAGATGCTGTGAGGTGAAGTCGCCACGAGGTGCGATTCGGGCCGAGGAGATGGGAGCGATGAGACGGGGATACTTGCCGCACTAACTTAGCATGCTAAGTTAGTGCGGTGCCGGGAAGGTTGAGCTATGAGCTGCACAAGCTGACCGCTCGCCTCGATCGCGTCGCCGACGGACTACTGCGGGAGGCGGCGGGCCTGTCCTACGCGAGGTTCCTGGCGTTGTTCGCCGTGCGGGAGTGCGGCGGCACGCAGCGAGACATGGCGCGCTGGCTCGGCCTCAGCGAGCCGTCCACCAGCCGCATGGTCCGTGTCCTCGCCGATGATGGCCTACTCGAGGTCAAGACCCTCGCCGGCCAGGGCAACCGGCGCCAGGTGCAGCTGACCGCCAAAGGTGACGAACTGATCGACCGTTGCGGCGAACTGCTGGAAGCGCGCTTCGAGGCCTTCGTGACGGTCTGCGGCGTCGACTACCGGACCTACCAGGACCAGACGCGCCGGCTGCTCGACAAGCTCGAGACGGCGCCGACGGTCAACGTTCCACGCCTGGAGATGGAATGAGCACTGCCCTGGTCGACGGTGTGCGCACCGCCACGACCGTTTCCGCAGACGGCACGACCATCGCCTACCACACGCTCGGCCAGGGCCCAGGGCTGGTCATCGTGGGCGGCGTGCTGTGGGACGGCTCCGACTACCTCCCGCTCGCCCGTGCCCTAGCGCACGACTACCAGGTCCACGTCATGGAGCGGCGCGCCAGGCCGGGAAGCGGCCCCCAACGCGAGCACCACGGCATCGACGACGAATGCACCGACCTCGTCGCCGTCGCTGCCGCGACCGGAGCGGCGACGGTGTTCGGCCACAGCTTCGGCGGTCTGGTGGCTCTCGAGACAACCCGACGCCACGACACCTTCGCCGAGGTGTTCGTCTACGACCCCGGGATCCCGCTGCGGGGACGGTTCGAGACCGGGTGGTTCGACGGATACCGGCGACTGCTCGACCAGGGAGATCGGCGAGGGGCCTTCGCCTGGATGACAAAGCACTCCGGTTTCGCGCCCGGGCCGGTCCGCCGGCTCCCGCTGTGGTACCTGCGCCTGGTCCTACGATGCGTCATCAGGGGGGACGCCTGGAGCCGCATGGATCGGCTCCTCGAAGCCAACCTTGTCGAGCATCGCCTCCAGGAAACCCTCGACGCCCCCGACCCGTCGCGGTTCTCCCGAATCTCCGCCCACACCGTGCTCCTCGGCGGAGCCAAGAGCCCCGCTGCACTCAGCAGCGACCTGCTGCCCGAACTCGCACACGCCATCCCCGGGTCAACCGTCGCACTTCTAGAAGGGCTTGGGCACTTCGCTCCCCGAGATCAGCCGGCCCGCCTCGCCGTCGCCATCCTCGAGAAGCGAAGCCCCAGCAAAGCGTCGAGCTGAAGGGCATCCTCCCCCAGCGCAGGGCCCTGCAGCACATAACGATCAGCGAGCCGCCAAGCGCGGGCCGCCGTCAGCCAAGCGCCGGATTCGGCAGGGAGAGTCCGGGACGGTGGTGGGTTGCCAAATAGCGCCGATAGTCCGCCGCCACTTACCGGCCAAAGTCACACCCCGGTGACCGGGCCCCCGTGACCGAAAGGTCAGGTAAAGGGGAACTTGCCCCGCTCCGGGCGCATAGGTCGCCCTAGGCTGATAACAGCAAGAAGCATCCTTGGCTAAACGATCCCTCCCGGTGCCTACAGCCCCGGGTGACGGTCCCCCCGGTGACCGGGCTTCGGGTGACCGGG
>Ga0182014_10000475_pt1 | contig 52917 bp, 39 predicted proteins | sample 612S2DmetaG_FD_120489 | JGI IMG/M metagenome (GOLD analysis project Ga0182014, IMG submission 120489) | Permafrost microbial communities from Stordalen Mire, Sweden - 612S2D metaG | ecosystem: Environmental > Terrestrial > Soil > Wetlands > Permafrost | place: Sweden: Stordalen | collected... | reverse complement strand
TTTGTGACCAAGCTGAATTCCACCGGAACCGGCCTTGTCTACTCGACATTTCTGGGCGGCGCCAATAATGCGTACGCAACTGCCATTGCCGTGGATGGCGCCGGCCGCGCTTACATTGCCGGCGACGAAAGCGAGTATTGCACCCCATACCAATCCTGCTTTCCCACTACCAGCGGCGCGGTAATCGGCGGAAACCAAACTGGCGGGGGCTCGCCCCAATACGCCTTCGTCACGGTGTTCGATCCCACCGGCGCCCACCTGCTCTATTCCACTATCTTCGGCGACTTGAACACCACCGCCGGCGGCACTACCTACGGCACCGGGGTCGCGGTGGATGCAAACGGCTACTTCTATCTGGTCGGCGAGACCACGGCCGGTAAACTGCCGACGACTGCCGGCGTCATTCAGCCCACCGGCGCTCCGCTGGGCAGCGATGGAACCTATGTGGAGGCCTGGCGCGGCTTCGTCGCCAAGTTCAATCCGGTCACTTCCCCCGGTGGAGTATCGCTGGTCTACTGCACCTACCTTGGCGGGCACACTGAATCCTTAGGCGACTACATCAGCGGCATCACCATCGATAGCGCCAGCAATGCCTATATCGTCGGATATACCAATTCTCCCGATTTTCCCGTCACGGCCGGCGCTTATTCGACAGTCTGCGGGCCGAATGGGCAGAACTGCTCGGCGGCCCACGTGACCAAGCTGAATCCTACCGGCACCCAGATCCTGTGGTCCACCTTTGTCGGAGACGCCAAGGGCGATGCAAGCGACGCGTTCTTCTTTACGGGCCCCATCCAGTTGGATGGACAGCGGAACGTCTATATCATAGGGCAACCGAACCCGGGTTTCCCATTGCTCAATCCGGTTCAGACGGCCGGAAACGGCGGAGACATGCAGATGCTGGTCGCCGAGCTTGACCCCACGGGCGCGAACCTGCTCTTCTCCACGTATATCGGTTCGGGCGGGCTCGGCGAATCGAGTCCGGCCGGGCTGGCAGTCGACGCCGCCGGTGACATCTATCTCGCCGGCAATAACCTCGGCACGGGCCTGATCACGACTCCCGGCGCATTCCAGACGACCGCCAGCAGCAACCCCTGCTGCTCCCACGGCTTTGTCGCCAAGATCGCGCCAAGCGCCGAGCCGGGTCTCGTAACCGGCAGTGCCGCGAATGACGCGACGTACATTGCCGGAGGGCTGGTGCCGGGATCCTGGGCGCTGGTTAAGGGCAACAACCTCAGCCCCGTCACGCGCATCTGGAACGAATCCGATTTCACCGGCCTCGGCAATAGCCTTCCCACCAATCTGAGCGGCGTTCAGGTGAACGTCGGCGGACAGGCCGCGGCCGTGTATTACATCAGCCCCACGCAGATTAATTTCCAGGTGCCGTCGGGAATCTCGGGCACGGCCACCGTGCAGGTAATCAACAATGGCGTGGCGACCAATTCCATCACCGCCCAGGTCCTAGCCAGCTCGCCCGGCATTTTCCCGGTGATCGTGAACGGAACCAACTACGCGGCCGCGGTCTTCCTGGATGGCAAGCTTGCCGGCGATCCGGCCAATGGCGCCGCGTTCCGCAACGCCGTTCCCGGCGATACGGTGCAACTCTTCGCCACCGGCCTGGCTTCATCGCCCGCGGGCACAATAGTCTCGACGATGCCATTCAGCGGCGTGACGGTGCAGATTGGCCCCATCACGATTCCGGCCAGCGCCACGTACGCCGCGCTGGTTGCGGTGGGAGAATTCCAGATCAACTTCACCGTGCCGCAGAGTTTTGCCTCGATGTCGGCGGGCTTGTACGCCATCTCGATTTCCATCAACGGGGTTACCTCGCCGGCGAGTATCAATTCCTCGCCGCCGGGTCCGGTAGTGATTCCGATCCAGCCCTGAGCCAAGGCCGGCGTCAAACGCAAAGCGCTCGCGGCCGTTCATGAAACGGGCGCTCCCCACTGCCACCGTGGCGCGCACTCTTCGGTGCCGAGTCGAGTCTCCGAACTACCGATCTCAAGACGTTTGCCGATCGGGCGATGTGAGGTTATTCTTGCGTGGGCGGCGGCAGGAAGGGGACCGCGATCTGCCGGGTCCACGCCGCTCCGCTGGCGTCCCGGCCAGTGAATAGCATCACCACCGACGAAGGCACGGCAATGTTCCCCACCTTTAGACTCGAGGAAAGCGTGCCGTGCGCCGGCAGCGCGGTGCTGCCGAAAAAATTCGCGATCGAGCCCGCATAGCTCACGCCATCGAAAGTGAACCCGGTCACGGTGGTGGCTACCCCCGCGGTTTCGTTCAGGCTGACGGTGAAAGAGAACGTGGCGCCATTGGCATCGGGCGCCTGCTGGTAGACCGGATTCGGCGTCTCCGACAGTGCCACCGCCGAGGCCGCGGTGGGAGTGCCCAGGCTGAGCGTTGCCGCTGCCGACGAGGAACTGAACGTGGGGCTGCCCCCGTAGTAAGCCTGTACCATGTTGTTTGCCACCAGCAACTGGCCGCCGAAAACGGTGATGGAGGCAGTGGCGGTGGCGCCGGACCCGGAGAGCGTCGCGGCGCCCAGCGAGAGGTTCCCCAGGGTGAAGGAAACCGGCCCGGTGGGCGACGTGGCGCCGCTGGCAGCCTTCACGGCAGCGGTCAGCACCGTGGACCCGCCCGCCAGGATAATGGCCGGGCTCGCCGTAAGCGTAGTGGTGGTGGAGGTAACCGGAATGCCTGCCCATGCCGTGATCAGGTTGTACGCGTCCACCGAACCCAGGCCCGTCACAAGGTCGTAACCCACACCGGCCGTGTACCCAAACTGACCGTTGGCACAGTTCGGCGTACCCACCTGGCACGGCACGATGTTGTTCCCCGCGGTCACGTCGTGAAAAATGCCGGAGGCGCCGGCCGCCGCCATGGCATACAGCTTCGGGTTGATGTTGCCCACGCCGGATTTGTTTTGCACCGCGTTCTGGACCAGGTACTGATTGAGCACGGCGATCATTCCGGCGAAAGAAGGCGCCGCGGCCGACGTGCCGCCCACGCCAATTTCCGCGCCCTCGGAAACGACGATGTAGGGGTCGTGGGCGTTCGACGCGGCCAGGGAGACGTCGGGCACGTCGCGCGCGCCGTCGCTCGGAACACCCGGCCCGGTTTGCCAAGCGGGCTTCTTGTAAACCGAACTCAAACCGCCGCCCGAAGCCGCAAGTCCCCCGCTCGCCGCTGTGTCGTTCCACGCTATCTCGGGGATATAGGAAAGCGCCGAGGCGCCGGTTGGCCCGTTGCTGCCGCTCCAATAGCTGAGGCTTCCTTCGTTGAATTCCGTCCCGCCCACCGCGGTAACCTCGGGAACGCTGGCGGGAAGGCTAACTCCCAGACCCCCGGTCGCCGTCGCGACGTCGTAATCGCAGCCGGCCGCTCCCGAATCGCCCGACGAAGCCAGCCAGGTAATTCCCAGCGCATTGCCTTTCTGCGCCTCCACTTGAAAGCCCGAAAGACCCATGCGATTCGAGGCCACCTGGTATTCGCACAGCCCAAAGCTCTCACTGATCACCGGCGCCAGGTTGTTGTCAATCGCATAGTAAGCCGAGTAGCCCGCGTCGTCGCTGTAAACGTAAATCAGGGTCGCGAATCGAGCCACCGCGCCGGCCCATTCCAGGTCCAAATCCGCTTCTACTTCGTCGCCGTTGACCCCCGGGTACGTGCCGGTGGGAACCACCTGTATGGTGGTTGGGGGCAAGCCCCAACTGTCGCGGAACGCCGCGATGTCGCCCGGATCGATGTCGCTCTGTCCTACGATCGCAATGCTCTGACCCGCGCCCATATATCCGTAGCTAAACAAGGGGACGAGATCGTAAATGGCCGCAAGATCGTCCGGGATCAGGTAGTGGCTTCCGTCAGTCTCGGTATAGTTCGGCAGGGCTTGCTTCCGCGGCGCCTTTGGGTGAAAGTCGTGGAGCCCCAGGACACCCGCCACCATGGGCTCGATGGCCGCCGGCAAGAACAGGTCGGTGGCGTTGGCGAAGTGAGTTTCAGCGCCCACCTGGTAGCGGTGGATTTCCGTATGCAGGGTTGCCTCGACCTGGCTGGCCGTGCCGCTGAAACTGATGAAATCGCGGCCGCGCGCCGTATACTTCACGGCGAAGCCCTGGGAGCGCAGCCAGGCCGCGACCTTATCCAAATCCGCCGTACTCGAACCGAACCGCTCGGCATAGGTTTCCGGTGTCAACCAGTTGTGGTAGTTCGGCGATGCGGGATCCTGCTGCTCGGCCAGCAGTTGCTCGAGCGCGGCTTGCCGATCGGCCGACGGCCTCAGCATCAGCGTGATGTTGCCGAGCTCGAAATCGGGTTCCACCGCCCCCCGATCGTACTTCGGCTGCGCCTGAGGAGGAACGCTGCCGCTGACGACTACCGGATGGCGTGCATCGATCGGGGCAGCGATCGAATCCTGCTGGGCCGGTAACACGGAAGCGAACAAGCAAACAATGAGTACGGGGCGGAAGCCGGAACACGATACCATGATTCGTTCTACCGCTCAGAGCCAGGTCGTATCCATTACCAAAAGGTTCACAGACGGATGTAGCCTGAGGTAATACGGAAACCGCCTGATAGCGCACGCTAAAGACGCGGCCGAGGGTCCAGTTTCGTGGTCTGTCAGGCTCTCGCCAGGCCACGGCAGCTCGACAGACGACAAAAAACGAATCGTCTGTCCCACCTGGCACCCCGCACCGGCTCCTCGGAGTCTCTACTCGACGCGTATGCGCCCCGTGGCAGCGGAAGTGGGCATGCGTGCCGACGCGGCACGCATGACTGCGTGCGCCCCTTTTGCCGGTCAGGGGATGTGAGGCTATTCTTGCGTGGGCCCTATTGGTTGGTTCAGAATCACCCGGCCGTTCCATCCTTGCCGCACAGCCGGGCAATCGCCATGGCACTCATCCCTTGAGAAACCCGATCACGGATGTTTCCCGAATTGGCGGTCGGCGAAATCCAGGTACCGGTCCCAGTCGTAGGCGGTCACGTCGTGTTTACCCGCACGGATGTGATACGCCACGGTATCGCCCACGGGTTGGTGCAGGCCGGGCATCCGGCCCGCGCCGATCCCGCGCTTGCCCAACAGGGCATAGACCGGGCCGGTTTCGGCCCGCGTATCGGATGTGATATCTTGGCGTCGCAGCCATGAAACACGATCGATCCCTAATCCTCGCTCTGCTGGCCACCGCGGCGTGTGCACACGCCCAGCCGCCGGCCCAAGCGCCGGCCACGGCGCCCGACCCCGGCATCTATTACCGACTGGCGCCCGATGCGGCGCCGCAGGAGGGCGTTCCGAAAGGCGAGATTCGGGGGCCATTCACGCTGCCCAGCGAAGCCTATCCCGGAACCCAGCACACCTACTGGATCTATGTGCCGGCGCAGTACGACCCGGCGGTCCCCGCCAGCCTCATGATCTACAACGACGGACAGGCGTTTATGGCGCCGCAAGGCGATATTCGCGCCCAGTTCGTCTTGGACAACCTGATCTACCGGCGCGAGATTCCCGTCATGATTGCAGTATTTATCAACCCGGGCCGGCGCCCCGACCAACCGGAGCCGACCCCGCAGGAATGGGGAGATCGCACCACCAACCGCCCCACCGAATACAACACGCTGGACGATAAGTATGTCCGCGTCGTCGTGGATGAATTGCTCCCCGTGCTCTTTAAGGGCTACAACATATCGAGAGACCCGGAGCGCCATGGCATCGGCGGATCGAGCTCGGGGGCGATTGCCGCGTTCACAGTCGCGTGGGAGCGCCCGGACCAGTTCCGCAAAGTGCTGAGCAATGTCGGCAGCTTTACCAATATTCGCGGCGGCGATGCCTACCCGGACATTATCCGGAAGGCCGCGAAGAAACCCCTGCGCGTGTTCCTGGCGGACGGGCGAAACGACAATCGGGCCCTCGGCCCCGACGGAAGCTACGATGAACGCCGCGACTGGTTTTATCAGAACGTCCGCATGGAGCAGGCCCTGAGCGAGAAGGGCTACGACGTGAATTACTCCTGGGGAATTCAGCGGCATGGCCAGAAGATGCTGCAGACCGTTTTCCCCGAGATGATGCGCTGGCTGTGGCGCGACCATGGGGTTTCGACCGATCCGCACGATATGGTGGAGCGGTCGCTGAACACGCCGAAGAAGCAACCATAGTTGCCGCGAGCCGCCTGAGAGACTTCTTGTGGGGCAGCCGATTCGCCTGCCCCACAAAAAAGGCGCCGCAATTCCGAACGGCGCTGCTAACGAAGCTCCCGGAGGCGATGCTCACGCGCGATGCCGCCCGTTACCGGGGCTATTTTCCGAAACTGGAGATCCTCGCTCCCACGAACCGCTGAATGTGATCGTACGGCCGCCTTCCGCCGTCAACTGAAACCCCGCGCGTCACGTACGCGCGCAGCCAGGTGCGTGCCCGCAGGCGGCCCTTCGCGTTCCCACCCACCGGGGCCGAGTGGGCGTTATCTGTTGCGGGTTGCCGCCGCGGCCGCCTGCCTCACCTCCCGTTTGGCCTGATCCAACAACTCCTTGGCCTTTTGAGCATGACCGTTCATGTCGAATTCATTGGCCTGTTGGGCCGCCACGATCTTTTCAAACGCCTGGTCGATGAAGCGTTGTGCGGCGGCGAGATTCGGATGGCGCGAAACCTGGCCTACGGCGACGCCGCCGATAAAGATCAGAATACCCAGCGCTACGGCAATTCTAGTTTTGATCATGAGCAGTATTTTATCCGAATTTTATCCGAGCCAAGGCAGCCTGTCGAATTCTTTTTCCACGTGAGAGCACCAAAACCTCGAAGCATGACCGATTTGCCCTTCCGCTCACGGTGCCACAGCCGGACTTGCGAAAATAGCAGGAGGGATGTTCGATCGCTTGCGGATAGCAACCCGGTACAGCCGCGCTCTCGTCTTTGGTGCGTGGCTCCTTGCCCTTCTGCTGGGTATCCGCGGAGCCGCGGCGCCCGATTCCTTCCGTTTCGCGATTCTGGGCGACCGGACCGGAGAGGCTCAACCCGGCGTCTACGACCAGGTGTGGAAGGAGGTGGCGGCCGAAAACCCCGCGTTCGTCGTCAGTGTGGGCGACACCATTCAGGGGATGAACGACCGAAGCGCGGAAGAAGAGTGGCGCCAAATCGGGCAGCTTCTCGGTTCCTTCCGCCGCTATCCGCTCTATCTCGCCGCTGGCAACCACGACATCTGGTCTCCGGCATCCGAACGGCTGTTCCAGCACTACGCGGCGCACCCGCCACACTACAGCTTCGATTACCGGCAGGCGCACTTCACCATCCTGGACAACAGCCGGTCCGAACAACTGCCGGATCGGGAACTGGTCTTCCTCGAAGCCGACCTGAAAGCCCATGCCGGGCAACCATTGAAGATTGTCGTTTCGCACCGGCCGTCCTGGTTGGTTGACGTGGCGCTCCGGAACCCGAACTTCGCCTTGCACCAACTTGCCCGGCGGTACGGCGTCCAGTATGTGATCGCCGGACATGTTCACCAGATGCTGCGTCTCGAACTCGAAGGCGTGACGTATATCTCAATGGCGAGTTCAGGCGGGCACCTCCGCTTATCCGGACTCTACCAGGACGGTTGGTTTTTCGGACACGCCCTGGTTGAAGTAGACGGCCGGAGCGCCGGCTTCGAGATCAGGGAAGCCGGTCCGCCGCGCGGCCAAGGCCGGATTACGAAGCTGACGGACTGGGGCATGGCCGGCCTGGTCACGAGAGACCGGGAGCCGGCGCCCGCCAGGTAGCGTGTCGGGAAACGCGGGATCCCGGCGCCCTATCGCCAAAACGCAAACCGGCTCTTCTTTCGAGGCTCGACCGGCGTCGCAGCGGAACTCCACACCGGGTCACCGGCAATAATCGCCGAAGGATTCGTGACCAGCAACAGTTCGGCGGCTTCGGCCCCCATCTCCCGAGTCAGGATTTCGCGAGCAAAGTCCAACCGCGGCGGGCGATCTTCGGTATCGTGCGCATCGCTCGCGATCACGTGAACCAGTCCTTTTCGCAGCAAGGCCCAAGCCGATTCCCGAGCGGCTTTGCCGAAACGATCCGTCAACGACTGCGCGGTCACTTGCAGCAGGCAACCCATCTGCGTCCAGCTTTCCAGCCGCTCGAAAGAACTTTGCAGAATCGGGTTGCGCTCCGGATGAGTGACCACCGGACAAATCCCGCGCGCCATGAATCGCCGGAAAATCTCCTCGCTGCTCGGCGGAATCAGCACATCGTCGAATTCCACCATCAAATAGCGAAGACCGTTGATGGTAAACCTGGCGGGTTCCTGCAAAGCGAGCTGGATGTTGTCGAAATTCAATCGAAAATCGCAGGCCGGATGAATGCGCGGCACTCCACCGGTTGCCTCCGTCAGCTCGCGAATTCGCCGGTCCCGCACCACCGGATCGAATTTGTACTGCGCATCGCAGTGCGGGGTCGCCACAATATCCGTCGTTCCGGTTTCGGCGGCGAGCCGCAACATCGCGATGCTGTCGTCCCGGCTCCGGGCTCCGTCGTCCACACCCCAGATGACGTGGCTATGAATGTCGACCATCCGTCCCTCCATTGTAGAGGCCGCGGATTGGAATTGTCTCGGGCCTTCCCGCCACAACCGCGCGCGCAAATCGCGGGCGGAAAATCCCCTCGCCATGTCTTGGAATTGAGTTCGCCACGGAGGCCTGGAAATGACGATGGAATTGAAACTGCTTCAAAATACACCTCCTTGGGAGTGGCCGCCAAGGGCCGGAAACACGATCCGGAAAACCCTCCGGGATCGCCGGAGCCCCGCACCGACGTCGCGATCGCCCCGATGCCGTGCCACAATATAAGGTTGCCATGTGCCGCATACGATTCGTCCGCCACGCTCTGCTGGCCGCAGCCGTGTCGCTGTTGGCCGCCTGTACCGAAGACCAGCCTGCGCCGCAGTTGGTGCACACTTACGCCATGGGTGACCGCGTCAATATAGGCCACATCGTCTACCAGGTCTTCGAGGCGCAATGGAAGCCGTCGCTGGGAGAAGACACCGATTCCCGGGTGCCGCAGAACCGCTTTTTCATCTTGCGTTTCAGCGCCACCAACAGCGGCAGCAATAACGAGATCATTCCCAACATGACCCTGGAGGACGAGGCCGGAAATAGCTATCCGGAGCTCAAGGACGGAACCAAAGTGCCGCTCTGGGTGGGCTATCTCCGCCAGGCGGCGCCCGCCGATTCCATTCAAGGTACGGTGGTGTTCGACGTTGTTCCCAAACGCTACAAGCTGCGCCTGTGGGACGAAGACCACACCATTTCAGCCCTGGTCGAACTGACGCTGCAATTCGACGATCAAAACAAGGGCATTCCGACCCAACGTTGAGCGGCTGATCGCCGATTGCCGACCGCTGAAGGCTTGCCGCCGAAACGCGACCGGATTCCTCAAACCATGCACTAGAATAGTGCCATGGTTCCCCATCTGCTGCTCTACGCCGCCCTGGTCAATAACGTCCGCTCTCTGGTGGCGCGGCGGGACTTTGCCGCCGCCGAATACGCCGTAGCCGCCTATCGGGCATCGGCCGGCGCCACCAGTGAGTTGGCCGCGGCGATTTCGTGGATGGCCCGCGCGGCGCTGGATGCCCACGACTACGCCAGGGCCGATGCCTACGCCGCCCAGGCCCGTCAGATGGCGGACGGACTTCTGTCCACCCACGCCCTGGCCGGCGACCCCTGGCTCGCAACCGCGGTCGGCGCCTCCATTGAAGTCCACTCGCAGGCGCTGGCGGGAACCGGAGGGCGCGACCAGGCCGTGGACTTTCTGAACGCCCAATTGGCGCTGTTCGGCGCCACCGGTTTGCACGAGCGAATCCAAAAGAACCTGAATCTGCTGAGCCTGGTCGGCAAGCCGGCGCCACCGCTTGAAGGCGTGCCGGCCAGCCAGTTGCGCGGCCATCCACTGCTCCTGTTTTTCTGGGCCCATTGGTGCCCCGATTGCAAAGCCGAAGCCACCGCGCTGGCCAACCTCCGCCGAGCCTTCGCCCCCAAAGGCCTCCTGCTGGTGAGCCCCACCAAACTGTACGGATATGTGGCTCGCGGCGAGGACGCGCCCCCGGATACCGAAACTCGCTACATCTCCGAAATCTGGCGCAAGTATTATGCGGCTCTGGAACCCTCGCCGACCCCCATCGGCTCGAACAACTTTATGAGATACGGCGCCAGCACCACCCCCACCCTCGTCCTGGTGGATGCCCGCGGCATCGTGCGCTACTATCATCCCGGAGCGCTGAATCAGGTTGAACTGGAAGCTGAGCTCGTCCAAACGATCGGAAATTAGTAACTGGATTTGCTTAGATAGCCCAATGCCGTCGATTGCCCAAAACAAGATTTCGAAACGTGGGCGAGGATCTTTACGCCGCCTCTCGCCACCCTCACCGCACCAGAATATCCGGCAACTCCACGTCCTGCCCATTCACATCCACATGAATCGACGGCCACCCCTCCACAAACCCGATGTTCTCGAACCGCCCCCCGTTCAAGATAAAAGTATCGAACGACAGCGCTCCCTGAACGATCGGATTCCACGCGAACGCCTGCCGGTCGTGCACCACTTCCTTCGAGCCGGGGAACGCCACCCACTCCCGCTCCGCATACCCGATCGCGCCGCCCTGGTGGTGCAATTCCATCTCGCCGGGGAATCCGTTCTCGGCGAACCACGCCTTCGACCGCTCCAGAATCTCGCCCGCCCGCGCTCCCGGCCTGGTGTTTGCGAGAAAGCGGGCCGTCACCTGCGCGGATGCGTGAACGCGCTGGCGGAGATCGCCGGGTAACTCACCGAAGTACACGAAGCGCCCGGTCGAAGTTACCAAACCCCACTTTCTGGCGCAGACATTGACAAAGGCGTAATGGCGAAGCCGCGCGCCGGACGGAACGGTGTGCCGGAAGCTCAGCAACCGCTCGTCGACACCCATCAGCAACACCGTGGGCCGGATGCCGCGGCGAAGCAACTCGTCCGACGCCATCGCTTCCATCTCGTACTCCGTCATGCCGGGCTGGATGCGACGGCACACGGAGACTACCGCTTCGGCCGTGTTCCGGCCCAGCCAACGGTACTTCTTCATCTCCGATTCGGTAAGTTCATAACGCAGCCGCGCGAACTGGGCGCCGACGTCTTTCAATCCGTCATAAGGAGTATCCGATCCCACCTCGCCGCCGCCCGCGATTTCGCGGATCAGCGCCAACTTCCGGTCGGGCGCGATCTTGTCTTCGTACCACTTGAACTCCCTGCGCTCGTAGCCGAGGCCCTTCAAGTCCTCGGCCATCAACCGCGGCATCTCGCTGTTGCTCGCCACGGCGAACTTGCGGCCATCGGCGGCGACCAGCAGCGATGCGGCTCCGGTCTCGCTCGTGATGACGACATGATTATCGGCCAGCCCGGCCGTCATCCAGGAGAAATTATTCACCGCGGAAAGAAGCACGCCCGCGAGTTTCTGCTCCCGCAAAAACTTCTGAACGCGCGCCATCTTGATGCGGATCTCCGCCTCGAGTTCGGCGCGGCTGACCGGCGCCGCGCCCTCCCGCGGCGGGGCGGGCGGTCCTTTCGCGTCGTCTGCCATGGACTGACTTCCTCCAGCCGCGACAGCCCCCGAAGGCGCCTTCAGCCGCTCGAACAGCGCCGCGTCGAACTCCCGCAACCCTGCGATGCCCTTCAGGTGACTGGTTGACACCCACGGCAGCCAGCCCCGGTGCAATCCGAATCCACGGACCGGCGCGATGCTCCAGTGCTCCTGCTGCCAGCCGGGACCTTTCAGGTCGTAGGTACGCCCTGGCAACGCCAGCATCGCTTTGGTGTTGTGCAACAGAATTCGCGCCACCTCCAGGTAGTGCGGGTCTTTGGCGTAGGCCGACAACTTGGCGAACTCATCGGCGTCGAACGCCATGTACTCATCCACCAGCGAGTGTCCCGTGGAAATGATCTGCAGCCCGATGGTTGAAACGCCGGCTTTCCAGTGCAGCTTGGCATTGTCCTCATCGGCCGGCATCGGCGCGTTCCAGATGTAAATATAGGTCTCCGCGTAATCCGCCGAAGCCTCGGCGCGGTCGAGCCATTTCGGGTCGTGCGTTCTCTCGTACAGCGACAGGTAAGCCTCCAGCGATAGGGTTCCCGCCTCCTTGTCGATCACGTCCGGATTGTCGATCGTTCCACCCACGAACCTGCCTTGCGCCTGGCCGCTCGTCCACGCGAATTCGGCGGCCCGGACCGCGGAATCCAGATATCTCCTTTCGCCCGTGAGATCGTTCAGCAGCACCAGCAAGGGAACGGCGTTGTAGGTGGAAGCCGGAGAAGGGTCCATCACCCTGCCCGTGCCCGGCTCCCATGCGCGCGGGAAGCCGCCCGCCGGCTGCTGCTCGGTCAGCAGCCAATCGGCGAACTCCCGCGACCACGCCAACCATCGCGGATGCTCCCGCCCCGCGGCTCGTTCCCTCTTCACCGCCCGCAACGTAGCCTTGATGTCGTCTCCGAATGAGCGCAGGTAAACCCGTTTGTCGCGCGGAATCGCCAGCGCCGTCGCGCCGGTATCCAGGTTGAATCCCTCGCCTTCGGGCGGAGCCACTTTGAGCTGCGCGAAGGAGTCGAAGATCGCGCTTCCAATCGCGCGGTGTTGCGCCGCCCGCGCACCCGTATCGCGCGCTGCGTCTTCGAGCAGAAACTCGGCGGCTTCCAGATTCTTCCCCGTGAAGCCCAGGATCGCATTGCGACTCGTCCGGCCCTCCCCCACGCTCTCGATGTAGTTCGGGATCCCGGTGCGGCCGTCGGGCGCCTTCTCCGCGCGCTCGCCCAGCATATCGATCAGGCTGCGCTCGACCGCGTCGATATCCTGCCAGTTCACCCGCGGCTCCAGCACCCGCCACGCCCAGCGCCAGGAATCGCGGGCGAGTGCGGGCAGATCCGCCGCTCTGCCGAAGCGGAACGAGGCCTCGTATTGCTGCGTCAACCCGTCTTCGATCGGGTGGAAGCGCCGCCGCCACTGCTTCATCTGGCCGCCCGGATAAGTGCCGCCGCTGTAAGTGACCTCTCCTTCCGAGCCCGGAAACCACAGGCCGGCCGCGATGCTCTCGCCCTCCGGCCTCGCGCCGATCGCCGCAAAGCGGAAGCGCCGGTCCACCATCGGTTTCGCCGCCTGGTCGTGTGAGTCCTCGGCGGTGGTTGCCGCGTCGGGCCTGCTGTCGAGCACGGCCAGCGAGCTCCCATCCGCAAGGCGAATTGCGAACAGCGGCGCCGGCGTGCGATCCTCCCGAATCCGCAGTTCGCCCCAACGGCCGCCCTCGTACAGATCGGCGCCGCCGATCGCCGATCTGGTCAGGTTCCGCGGTCCACCGTAGATCAGGCCGGGCACGAACAAGTCCACCTCTTCGGGGCGCACCCGCCCGCCCGCCGCCAGGGTGACGGCGGAAACGAATCCGCCCTCGGCCGACCCTTCCACCCGAAGCTCCCGGCGAACGGTGACGGCCTCACCCCGCCGCGCCCAGTTGTCTTCGACTACAAATCGCGCGCCCCCGGCCGCCAGAGTCGCCTTTCCCGAGAACCCGTTGGCGGTGGTGGACACCGATTCGTAGCCTCGCTCGAATCGCGTGACAGCGCGCAGCGACTTGTCCGCGATCTCGATCTCCACCGGGCGCGCACGGGAGAATCGTATGCCGCCTCCGAACACCACGCCATACTCGCCACCGGGGCCCTTTACCGCGGTGACGCTCTGTGCGGAGATCGGTCCACTGGCGAAGGCTACAACCATGGTGGCGAAGACGGAAAAGCCCTTTGGACAACCCAAGTCAGCTCCTCTTTTGAATCGTTCTTACATATATCATGAGACCGCTGCACGCCCTTCTGGCTGGACCGCGGTCCGGCTGAGCCTGTGCGTGCAGGCAGCGCCGTCACGCGAACAGCACACGATAAACGCGCCCCGGTTCGAGCCGGAGCCGCACGGCGGAATCGGCGTCAGGCTTGCCTTGGACGGTGGTTCCGTCCTGGCGCCGGATTTCGCGGATGCGCGTGCCCGTGGCCGGCCGGAGCAGATGCTCGCCAGAGAGGCTCGGCCGCAAAATGGCTTCCGAGGCCTTCCCGCCGTCCCGGCGGATGTCGACGGTGACGCCGCCGCGCGACCGTAATCCGCGCACGTTGCCCTTGGTCCAGGCTTTCGGCAACGCAGGCAGAAAGTCGATCCCTCCGTCGTGGCTCTGGAGGAGCATCTCGGCGATGGCGGCGGTCGCTCCAAAATTACCGTCGATTTGGAAGATCCAGGAGCTACCGGACGGGTGCGTGTCGAACAGATTGGGCCCGGTGCTGTGCTGGAGCAGCAGGCAAACCGATTCCCAGGCCTTTTCGCCGTCGAGCAGCCTGGCCCGGAAATCGATCGCCCATGCACGGCTCCAGCCGGTATACGCGCCTCCGGCGCTCGGCCGCGAACTGCAAGTGCGGCCGGGCATGGGCAGAGGGTAGGGGACCTGCGCTGGAACGGGAACCGCGACCGCACGGCGAGGATCAGATCGTGGTCTCCACCCGTTGAGCCGCTATAGAACCCAACCGTCGTATTGAGCCGGAGGAAAAAGGCGTCGCCCTCCCGGGCCGGATAGCGCCCTTCGTTGCCGTCCGCGCCGCCGCCGGCCACCATATCGCCGTGTCCCCGGAGAACGTAGTAGATCTCTTCTTCACTCTCATGATGGTGAGGGATGTTGGTGCCGGTGGGGGAAAAGTCCATGATGAACAGGCTCACCATCTGGCTGGCCACGGGCTTCACGTCGGCGGCGTTGGCCAACATGAGCAGTGAAAAACGAGCCGGAGGCTCACGTGGAGGCGGTCGGATGTATACTGATTGCGAGCCGGGATGCCCAACGGAACTCCCAGGCTTTACAATCGATAAGAGAGTCTAAAACTATGAAAGCAAACAGACGCCAGTTCATGCAGACAATGGGGACGAGCGCATCCGGAATTGCCGTTGCTGCAGCAGCGGTGTCCACGGGATATTCTCGGGCACCCAGCAAAGGCAAGGATGGGCAGATTCTGCTTGTCGGCGACAATATCGCCGTAGTGAATACCCAGTACGGAAAAGTCAGAGGATACGTGCTCCGCGGAATCAATTACTTCCTCGGCATGGCCTATGGCGCGGATACCTCCGGGGCAAATCGGTTCATGCCTCCGCAGAAACCGAAACCCTGGACGGATATATACCCGGCGCTCTGGTGGGGCAATTCGGCGCCTCAAGACATGGAGAATCGGTATGCCAACAAATACGGTTCATTCCGGGATCACTGGAACTATGACGACGTAAGCGAGGATTGTCTCCGGATCAACGTCTTCACGCCTGCCATCAACGACGGTCAGAAAAGACCTGTGATGTTTTGGATCCATGGCGGCGGGTTCACGAACGGCAACGGGATCGAACAGGATGGGTACAACGGCGAGAACTTCGCCCGCTTGGGTAACGCGGTTTTTTGCTCCATCAATCACCGGCTAGGTCCGCTGGGGTTCTGCAATCTTGCCGGCGTGGGCGGAGAAGACTTCGCCGCGTCCGGGAACGTGGGCATGCTGGATATTGTGGCTGCTCTCGAGTGGGTTCGCGACAACATCGCCAACTTTGGCGGCGATCCAGGGAACGTCACCATTATGGGGCAGTCTGGCGGCGGCGCCAAAGTCTGCATCCTCACCGCGATGCCTTCGGCCAAGGGATTGTTCCACAAAGCCGTGGTATTAAGCGGGGCATCCCGTCGGGGAGGAGACAAGGCTTACTCCGAGAAGTTGGGCGCCGCAGTGCTGAAAGAGTCCGGGCTGAAGTCCACTGAGTTGCAGAAACTGCAGAGCATGCCCTGGAGAGATTTCTATGCCATTGCTACTAGAACGGAGCAGGCCATGGCCAAGGAACCGGGGCCCGGAGGCGGCATGACACGTGGATTCGGCCCCATCGTGGACGGCAAGATTCTGCCCCAGCATCCCTACGATCCCGAGGCTGCACCCACGGCAGCCGATGTGCCGATGATCATCAGTTCCGTCCAGAACGAACAGTCGCCCAGTTGGGCTGATTCCTCTCTGGAATCGATCACACTGGAACAGGTTGTGGAAAAACTCAAGGAAAGAGCAGGTTTCGGCGCAGGCTTAGGCGACAAAGCGAAAGAAGTCGTCGAGTCCTATGCGAAAGCCTTCCCGGGCAAGAAACCAGTGGAAATCTGGTCGCTGGTCAGCAGCAACCGGCAAGGAGTGGTGGCGCTGGCGGATGTGAAATCGAAGCAGCCCGCCCCGGTATTTGTCGATTGGTTCACCTGGCAACCTCCTTTATTCGACAACCGCATGCGGGCGTTCCATTGTGTGGATATCTGTTTCTGGTATTACAACACGGATCTGATGCTGACCCACACGGGTGGCGGCCCCAGACCAAGAGCGCTGTCGGCCAAGATGGCCGGCGCTTTGCTGCAATTCATGAAGACCGGCGATCCCAATGGTGGCGGGCTTCCCACCTGGCCCAAGTACTCCTCGGTCAAAGGTGAAACCATGGTCCTCGATGATACCTGCGAGGCGAAGAATGACCCCGACAGGGAGGCCAGAAAAGCGCTGCCGCAATTAACCTAATTTCGCGTCCTGCTTGGGCAGGACCGTGTTCTCGGCCGTGATCATGATGCGCCGCGCCCGCCGCGTCGATGGCGCAGTTCGAGCGGCGCCGGCATGCGCGCTTCGCGCGACGCCGCGGCGGAAGAGGCCGGAGCGACGTGCACCCGGGTGTGTGGTGTACGTCTAAGGTTGGCGCGGCGTTGCGCTTTCCTGCTTGCGGTCCTGTGCTGCTAGTAGTCTGTCCAATCTGGAACGCGCGTCCGCATCCCGCGGATTGAGCCGGAGGCTTTCTCGGAAGGCTGCCTCCGCCTCTGTGGCGCGGCCCTGCTGAGCCAGCAGACGGCCTAGATAGGAATGAGCGGCCGAATTCAGCGGATTGAGGCGGATGACTTCGCGGAAAGCGCTCTCAGCCTCGGGTGCGCGGCCCTGCGATGCAAGCAGCATGCCCAGATAGCACTGCGCGGCGGAATCCTGAGGATCGAGCAGGATGACTTCGCGGAAAGCGCTCTCCGCCTCCGCCAGGCGGTTTTGTGCAATCAGCAGAATGCCCAGATTGTAGTGCGCGGCCGAATCCCGTGGATTGAGACGAATGGCTTCACGGTAGGCCGCCTCCGCCTCCGCCGCATGACCACCCTGGCCATCGAGAATGACAGCCAGATTGTAGTGCGCAGCCGAATCCAGAGGATTCAGACGGATGGCTTCGCGAAAGGCCGCCTCCGCCTCCGCCGCGCGGTTTTGCCGCGTCAGCAGAACGCCCAGATTGTAGTGCGCGGCCGAATCCTGTGGATTGAGACGGATGGTCTCCCGGTACGCCGCCTCCGCCTCCTGCAGCCGGTTCTGCTTGGTGAGGGCAATGCCCAGCCAGTAATGCGAATCCGAGTCCAGCGGACTCAGCCGGATGGCTTCGCTCAGGACTTGCTCAGCCTCCTCGACACGGCCCCGCCCGGCCAGCAGAACACCGAGCCGATAATGCGCGTGCGGATCCGCCGGATTGAGCCGGATGACTTCGCGGAAGGCTGCTTCCGCCTCCTGGGAACGCGTCTGCTGCGTCAGGGCAACGCCCAGATTGTAGTGCGCGCCGGCATCCAGCGGATCCAGGCGAATGGCTTCGCGATGGGCCGCTTCCGCCTCCTCGAAACGGCCCTGTCGCAGAAACACCAGGCCCAAATTCGTGTGTCCGCCCGGTTCCAGCGGGTTGAGCCGGATGGCTTCACGATAGGCCTTTTCCGCCTCGCCGAGACGGCCCTGTTGCAGAAGAAGAAAGCCCAGGTCGGTCGCACATGGAAGGCTCGAATAACCCGCCGTCCAGGCTGCTTCGGCCACATCCGGGCGCTTTCTCTCGTATGCCGCAAAACCAACCGCGAAACAGTCGTGTTCGGATCGCAGGCGGCCGAGAGCGAGCTTCCAGGCTTCTTCCATCATCGGGTATCCTTTTTTTTCCAGGTAATCGCCGAGATAGTCTTCCAGAGAGTAAGCCTCTTCCGCGCCGGCCGGCTGGCTTTTGTCCAGTTTCAGCAGGGCGATGTAATGCGTGACGGGAGTCCGCGCGTCCTTGAGAGCCGCCGTGAAGACTTCCTCGGTCGGATCCTCGGCAGGCGCCAGGTCTTCGCAATGAAACTTGAATAAGTCGAGAAGGTCGGAGCGGCGGATGGGAACGGTGAAACCCGTCCTGCGCCAGTCGTTAGCCGCCCGCACCGCCGCAACCATGGGCCGGCCGCCAAAATCGTAGCGTTGCTTCAGCTCCGGGCCGGCAATCAACGACTCGCCCAGTCCGCGCCCGAGTTTCAGGTCGGGATACAGGGCGCGCGTCTGTTTCTCCTCCTGGGGGCTAATGAAATCTTCCAGCTTAATGATATGAGCCCGCTCCAAAACCTGCTGGCCGTCGCGGGCGATCACGTCATTCAGCCCTTTCCAGCGAATCAGCTCACGGCTTCTCATGGTTGCGACGATCCGCATCCCGAGTTCGCGCAGGGCTATGTCGACGAGGCGCGGAGTGAGCGTTCCTTTGTTCAGAAATCGATCGAGATCGTCCAGCCAGAGCACGGCGGGAGCTTGATAGTCCGCCAGATCCCGCACCATTTCGATAATCTTCTGAAGGCTCTCCGCCTCGTACGGAACGATCATGGGCGTGGAAGGAGAGACCTGCCGCAAAGCTTCAAAGGCGGTCCGGGTCTTTCCCGCCTTTGCCTCACCCGCCAGAACTACGAAGGTGTCGCTCTTCAATGCTTCCGTCAGTTCATGATCGAGGTCGCGCGGCACATAGGGAGGGTCTTCGCCCCTCGCTCTGTATTGGTCGAGGTATTCCGATCTTGAGACTCCAAGGTCATAACAATCGGCCCCACTGACTTTGGGAAACGGAAAATGGGCAAGGTCCGCCAGCGCGCTTCGACTGGCGAGGCAGACCTGGAACTCCGGCCATCGCTTGACAATGGCGTAAGCCGGGCAGGCGTATACGGTCCCGCCTACTGCCAGGGCTTCCTCGTCGTCGGCTCTCGTCGGGTTCCAGCGAATCAGCCCGATCGCCGCCCGCTTCGCGCCACACGCAACCAGGACAGGCGCGCCGCTCATGCCTTGCAAGGGCATGCGGTCGCCCGCCTCCTCGGAATGGATCTGGATTGCCGGCAATCCGTGAAAGATCGAGGTTCGGGGCGCAACCACGGTTCCGTGGATATAACTGACGTCGGGGCCATCCAGGCGCGGGTGTCCGCCGCTCACGAACGACTCGCCGGCTTCCGCTTCCGAGCTCAGCGCGATCGGCAGCAGGTCGTCCGGCAGCGCTTTTTCCAGCTTGAGGACGGCGGCGTCGATTTCGGAATCCCCATCGCGGTAGCTCGCCGCGAATTCAACCGGCTCGCTTCGCTGGTCCTCGCGAAGCCGGCGGAACCGCAACACCAGGGGATTGGCTCTGGCTACGCCGGTTTCCCGATCGCCCACCACGTGAAAGGCCGTCAAAGCGAGACTCGGCGTAACGGCGAAAGCCGTGCCTGCCGAAAGGCGAGTCCCATCGGCCTGCGTTTCCAGGACTTCCGCTATGGCCTCGAGTGCCACGATGGCCGTTCCTTCCTTATGTTATGCGGATCCCGACTTCCACCCGAGCGACACTTCAAAGCCGGCCGTGGTCTTCGCCCGCGCGATCAAGACTCCGGCCTCCGCTTCCAGGTCGAGCGAGAACTTGAGTTCCACCTCATTGAGCCGCCAGCCCGGCTGCTTCTGTTCGAAATGGTCGAGATGCTTGCTCAGCCGGTCGGCAATCTCCTGGAGGCTTTGGCCGATTTCGTCGATCCGACCCATAAAGGCCTCGGGAACGGCGGGTTTGGCGCTCAGATCGCCGCGCGCGCCCTTGGGCCTGACTTCCACTAAGATCTCAGCCATAGACTTGAGATGCTATCACACGGGGCCATCACGCAGCGGCGCGGGCACCATCGAAACCGGTAGAACGAAGCGCTGCGGATTGGTTTGCGGCCTGGCGTGGGAGAGGTGCTTGTCGAACCAGTCGAAGTCGCGTCGCGATTTCGAGCAGGGCATGAACCGAGGAGCTGCGGTTTCACATCGAACAATACACGGACGACCTGGCGCGCTCCGGCCTGCCTCGGCAAGAAGCGGCGCGGCGGAAAGCGGGTGGGACGGCCTGGAAAGCGGGTGGGAAAGCGGGTGGGACGGCCTGAACTAATACCTTTTCATCCGTTTGAAAAGGGGACGGAGCAGACTGGCACATTACCCCAAATCGTCGGCCGACGATAGCAGGCAGCCAATCCCAAAGTGCAAGTTCAGGCCGTCCCGTTTTCGCCAACCGTTTTCGCCAGTTCAGGCCGTCCCGTTTTCGCCCCACAGAGCAGCAGAGCCGCAACCAAGGCTCCGGGCTGTCTTCGCGTTCCCGCGGAGCACGACAGGCCATGCTAACTCAGAAGGCGGCACTGGGGGAAAACTGAGTGGCATTGGGTTCCCAACCCGCCCCACGGCTTCTGGCCGCTGGTGGGGCGGTCCGCCCCACCAAGCGTCACTCCTGGCGGGGGTGAAGGTGGGAGTGGGAATGGGTTTCGCCGGAGGGGTGGTGGTGGCGGTGGGCGTGCACCAGGTTGGTGCGTTCCAGGAGCGCGCGGTCGGCCAGCACTTCGGCCGGAGTTCCTTCACCGGCGACGCGGCCGCGATCGAGGACGTAGCAGCGGTCGGCGATATCGGCCAGATCGCCGAGGTCGTGAGTGGCGGTGATGACGGATTTGGCGCCGCCGCCCCACTCGATCAGCAAGTCGATGAGCTGGCTCTGGCTGCGCGGATCGAGGGAGCCGAGGGGCTCGTCCAGGAGCAGGACGGCCGGGTCGAGCACCAGCACGCTGGCCAGCGCCACGCGCTTCTTTTCGCCGCCGGAGAGGCGGTGGGGCACGCGGTCCTTGAGGTGCGAGAGGCGCAGGCGCTCCAGGATTTCGGCGACGCGCTGGCGGACTTCGGACTTGGGCCAACGGAGCTGCAGCGGAGCGAAGGCCACTTCGTCGAAGACGGTGGGGTTGAACAGTTGCACGTCGGGGTTCTGAAACACCAGGCCCACCTGGCGGCGGAAGCGGAAGGCGAACCGGTCGTCGGCGAAGCGTTCTTCGGTCAGCTCTTCGCCGCGGAACCGGACGGCGCCGGACTGGGGGAAGTACAGGCCGTCGAGGAGGCGCAGCAGGGTGGACTTGCCGGAGCCGTTGGCGCCCACCAGCGCCACGCGGCTGCCCTCGGGAAAGGCGAGGCTCAGGTTGTCGAGCGCGGCCAGGCTGTCATAGCGGTAAGTGAGCTTGGCGACCTCAAATAGCATGGTCATATTGGGTGGGCAGTGGGGTGGTGGCCACGGGCGACAGACCACGGAATACGACGGTCTGTCCCACTGCGGCTGGATAGGTCATCGGGGTCACCGGCCCGCCCAGACAGCGGCGGCGGCCAGGCCGGCAAAGGCGGCCAGGGCGAGCCAATCGGCGGCGGTCATGCGGAAGTCGTCGAGCAGGTAAACTTCGCCGCGGAAGCCGCGCGCCTGCATGGCGAGGTAGACGTCGCCACCCAATTGGAGGGTGCGGCCGAGCAGCACTCCGGCGCTGGCAACCGCCATGCGGCGGCGGTCGCCCGAGGTGAGCTGGCCCACGGTGCGGCTCTGGCGCGATTCGAACATTTCGTGCGCGGTTTCGACTAAGAGCAGAATATAGCGCGACGTCATCCCTAGCACCACGACGAATACCACCGGCACGCGGAAGATGCGCAGGGCTTTCAAAACGTGCATCCAGGGTGTGGTGAGCACCAGCAGCAAAGCCAGGGTAGCGGCCGTCTCCGCTCGCAGCACCAGGAAGGCGGCCGTGGTCGCTCCCGGCGCGGTTACGGCCCAGCCGAGGGCGGGAATGCGATAGAGCGGCGGACCGGGCGTGAGAAAAAGGGCAGGCAGGGCGACGGCGCCGGTGAAGAACAGGGCGGCGATCCAGACGCGCGCGGCGAGCAGGCGGATGGGGATGAGCGAGAGGGCGGCCAGCAGGACCGCCAGGGCGAGGATGGCGGCAATTACGCTCAGCCGGGTGGCCAGCACGCTGACCAGAATGAGCGCGAACAGGCCGGCCACTTTCACTCGTGGATCGAGCGATTGCAGCACTCCCCCGCGGCGCACCGAATCCTCGGCCTCGAGGGTACGCTCGATAACCTGGTAGAGCCCCTCGATGGTGTGCTCGACGAAACCGCGGCGGCGCCGGTGGGCGGCGCTCATGTGGGCCGCTCCGGCCGGTAGCCAGGGCGAAGGAATCTTCCGAAGGCGAGGCAGGCCAGCACGACCAGGCCGGCGCCAAACATGGCGGAGAGCAAATAGCCGAACGCGGCGCTGCGGATGTACGGGGGAGCGTAGCGGGCGAAGGGCGCGGTCCATAGCGAGGACAGGTGGGCCAGGCCAGCGGGCGCCTGGGCGGGCGCAGCCTGGTGGAACGACGAGGCCGCGATCTCGCGGCGGGCTGCCGGGTCGGCGTAATCCGAAGCCGCCCACTCGCCCCAGGCCGATCCCGCCGCCAGTATCCCGAGCGGCGTCAGCACCAGCAACGCGCCGAGGCCGGCCCAAAGGGGACGCAGGGAGACGGCGGAGGCGGTGGCAGGATCGGGCCGGCCGGCGGTCGATTGCAGCAGCGAGGGGTCGGACTTCTGCAGGAAGGCAACCACGCCGGCCGAAACCACGAACTCGGCCAATCCGGCGATGGTCAGGTGGCCGATCATCATGGCCGGGATCGCCACCCGGAGCGGGTAGGGGCAATACAGGGGCGCGCCGGAGGCGGTGCGGTAAAGCAACGGCTGGATGCCGAACTCGATGGCGGCCGCCAGGGCCGAAACGTTGATGGCGAGGTAGCCCGCGATGCCGGCTGCCAGGGCCCGGCGCGGCGCGGTGAGGGGCGCCCTCGCCGCCAGCAGCCGGTACACGGCGTAGGATACCAGCGAGCCCACAATGGCCATGTTGAAACAATTGGCGCCGATGGCGGTGATGCCGCCGTCGCCGAAGAATAAAGCCTGAATGACCAAAGCTACCGAAACCGCCAGCATGGCGGCCCACGGTCCCAGCACCACGCTGGCGAGGCCGACGCCGACCGCGTGTCCGGTAGTCCCCCCGGGCAGCGGCAAGTTGAACATCATCACCACGAAGGAAAACGCCGCAAACAGCGAGAGCAAGGGGACGAGTCGCGTCTGCAGCGCCTTTTTCACCCGCTGGACGGCCACGTACCAGAACGGCGCCGCGCCGGCATAGAGCGCCGCGCAGGTGGCCGGGCTCAGGTATCCATCCGGTATGTGCATGTTCCCTGGAACTCCAGTGTAGTACGATTGGCGGAATCGTAGCACGTGGAGGGGATCAGCGTTCAGCCCAAGAGCGGTGTCAGCCCACCCGGATTACGACTTTTCCCATGGGGCCTTCGCCGAGGCGCGTGAAAGCGGCTTTCAGATCTTCAAAGGCGAAAACCCGGTCGATTACGGGGCGGCGATCGATGGAGCGCAGGCGGCTGACGATTTCTTTCCATGCGGCTTGGGCCTCGGGCGGCGAATAGGAGCCCACCGACACGCCGCCGATGCGATTGCGGCGGAAAAACAGGGTTGCGGTGTTGAACTCCGGGACGGCGCCGGCGCCGCGTCCCACCACGCTGATTCGGCCGCGATTGCCAAGCATGGCGACAAGCTGGTTGAAAAGCGGGCCGCCGACGTTGTCCACGGCCAGGTCCACTTTAGCGGGCGCCAGGGCCGTGGCAACTTTCCTGCGCAGATCCGGATCGGCCGGGTCGAAGACAAAATCGGCGCCCAGTTGGAGCAGGCGGGCGCCTTTTTCGGCGCTGCGGGACAATGCCGCCACGCGCAATCCCATGGAGCGGGCCAGCAGAACGGCGGCCACGCCGACGCCGCCCGAAGCGCCGGTGACCAGCGCTGTCGATCCGTCCAGCGGCGGCGCCGGCGGATCGCTCCACTGGGTGAGTGCCTGCCAGGCAGTGAGAAAAGTCAGCGGCGCGGCGGCCATCTCTTCCAAGGTCCAGCCTTCGGGCACCGGCGCCACGCTTGCGACGGGAACGGCAACCAGCTCGGCCAGCGTTCCCCATCTCTCCACGCCGGCGTCGCAGCGCAGGATGCCCACAGTCTCGCCCACTCGCCGCTCGGCGACGCCTTCGCCCACGGCAACCACTTCCCCCACGCCGTCGCGGCCGAGCACGTGCGGCAGGGCGGGCTTGGCGGGGTACAGCGCCTGCGCCAGGAAGGCGTCGGCCGGGTTCAACGCCGCGAAACGCACGCGCAGCACTACCTCTCCGGGACCGCACCGGGGCGGGGCGGCCTGCCCCAGCCGGAGCTTGTCTATACCGTCGTAGGAATCGAGCAACCATGCGCGCATAAGTCTATTGTCGCGCGCGGACGCCGGCGGCGAGCATGACAGACGACAAAAGACGATCGTCTGTCCCACTGGCGCTACGACGGTAGCCCGAAAGAGTTAGACCCGCGATAAGTCCCGAATCGTCCAAAGAATCCTGAAGTTCGATAGAATTGAATATCAGTGAAGGTCCTTTCCGCGCCGCGATAGCGCCTGGCCTAATCATAATTCTGCATGTGGATCGTCAAACTAGCTCTTCGCCGTCCTTACACGTTTGTGGTGATGGCGCTGCTGATCGCCATCCTCGGGGTCGCTTCCATCGTCACCATGCCGGTCGATATCTTTCCGTATATCGACATCCCGGTGGTCAGCATCGTTTGGAGCTATACCGGCCTTACGCCCGAAGAGATGGAAAAGCGCATGATCACCGTCTTCGAGCGCTCCCTGACCACTACCGTGAACGACATCGAGCACATCGAATCGCAGTCCTATAGCGGCGTGGCGGTGACCCGCGTGTACTTCCAACCGAATGCAAAGGTGGAAATGGCGCTGGCGCAGGTGACGGCTCAATCGCAAACCCTGCTGCGCATCTTCCCGCCCGGCACCACCCCTCCCAGCATCATCAAATACGACGCTTCGAGCGTGCCCATTCTGCAGCTTGCCCTGGGAAGCAAGACCCTCAGCGAACAGCAATTGTTCGACCTGGGCCTGAACTATATCCGCACCCAGCTTGCCACCGTCCGGGGCGCGGCGGTGCCGCTTCCCTACGGCGGCAAATTCCGTTCCGTAATGGTGGATTTGATTCCCGACCAGCTTTACGCCAAGGGCCTGTCGCCGGTGGACGTGTCGAACCTGCTGGGCAACCAGAACCTGATTCTCCCCGCGGGCGACGCCAAGATCGGCCCCACGGACTATCAGGTGCGGCTGAACACCAGCCCGCGCGTGCTGGCGGATATGAACAATCTGCCGCTGAAGATCGTGAACGGCGCGCCCATCTACGTCCGCGACGTGGCCCAGGTGCGCGACGGTTATAACGTCCAGACGTCGATCGTGCGCACCAACGGAACGCGCGGCGCGCTGGTGACGGTTCTGCGTAGCGGGCAGGCCTCTACGTTGGCGGTGGTGAACGCGGTGAAGGCGGCCCTGCCCAGGATTCTGGCCGGCCTGCCCGCGGCGCTCGAAGTCCGCCAATTGTTCGATCAATCGCTGTTCGTGCGGGCGGCCATCAACGGGGTGGTGCGCGAAGCGGTGACGGCCGCGTGCCTGACCGGACTGATGATCCTGATCTTTCTGGGAAGCTGGCGCAGCACCGTCATCGTCTGCATTTCGATTCCCCTGTCGATCCTGGTTTCGCTCATCATGCTGGGCCTGATGGGCCACACCATCAACGTGATGACGCTGGGCGGGCTGGCGCTGGCGGTCGGCATCCTGGTGGACGACGCCACCGTGGAAATCGAAAACACGCACCGCAATATGGGCATGAAGAAGCCGCTGGTGCGCGCGGTGCTCGATGGCGCGCAGCAGATTGCCGCGCCGGCCTTCGTTTCCACCCTCGCCATCTGCATCGTCTTCGTGCCGGTGCTCATGCTCACCGGCGCGGCCAGATACCTGTTCACGCCGCTGGCCGAAGCGGTGGTGTTCGCCATGCTGGCTTCCTATCTTCTTTCGCGAACCCTGATTCCCAACATGGTGCATTACATGTTGAAGCCGGAGCTGAAGCTTTACGAGCAGGGGGAGCACGGCGAATCGGCGGGCGGCACCGGCCCCATCTGGAAGACGCACTACGCTTTCAGCCGGCGATTCGAACGGATGCGGACCTCCTATACCGGCCAACTGGACTGGTGCCTGAACCATCGCGCGCCGGTGCTGATTTGCTTTGCCGTATTTGTGGCGCTTTCGCTCGGCCTGGCCGGTTTCATCGGGCGCGATTTCTTTCCCACGGTGGATTCCGGGCTGATGCGCCTGCACGCGCGGGCGACTTCGGGCACGCGCATCGAGCAGACCGAAGTGTTGTTCCAGGATATCGAGCGCGAGATTCGCGCAGAGATCCCGCCGGCGGAAATCGACACCATTATCGACAACATCGGCGTTCCCAACGGCGGTTTCAACCTGGCATTCGGCGATAACCCGACCCTGGGCGTGGCCGATGGCGACATCCTGATCTCACTCAAGCAGGACGAACACGGCCCCACCGCCGGGTATACCGACCGGCTGCGCCAGCGCCTGCGCCAGCGCTTCCCTGAAGCCGTGTTCTATTTCGAGGCCGCCAACATCACCAACCAGATTCTCAACTTCGGTCTGCCGGCGCCCATCGACGTACAGGTGGTGGGGCGCACGCCGGCGGTCAATTACCAGATCGCCAGCCAGTTGCGCGACCGCATCGCGCGCATCCCGGGCGCGGTGGACGTGCATATCCACCAGGTGGTCGACTGGCCCACCATCGATATCAACGTGGACCGCAACAAGGCCGGCTACGTCGGTCTGACCGAAAAGGACGTCAGCAACAGCCTGCTGGTGTCGCTGGCTTCGAGCGGGCAGGTGGCGCCGACCCAATGGCTGGACTGGAAAACCGGCGTGAGCTATTCGGTGTCCGTCCAGACGCCGCAGTACAAAATGAATTCGCTGCGCGCGTTGATGGCTACGCCGATCGCGGTTGCGAGCGGCGCCATGAATTCCACCACGCAAACTTCGATCGCCGGCGCGGGCGATGCGACGCTCTCCTCGGTGGGCGCCGGTCCGTCGCAGTCCTCGGCCGCTTACGGCAACCCGGGGGCATCCGATGCCGGCCCGCAATTGCTGTCCAACCTGGCCGCCTCGGCCCGCGGCGTAGCTCCGGAGATCATCAACCATTACAACGTGCAGCCGGTATTCGACGTTTACGCCAACATCGACCGCCGCGACCTGGGCGCGGTGGGCGACGCAGTGGACCGCATTGTCGCCGACGCCTCCAAGCGGCTTCCGCAGGGGACGACTATCGATGTGCGCGGCCAGATCGCCACCATGCAAAGCTCGTTCTACCGGCTGGGCCTGGGCATGATATTTGCGGTGGTTCTGGTCTACCTGCTGATGGTGGTGAACTTTCAATCGTGGCTGGACCCGTTTATCATCTTGATGGCGTTGCCGGGAGCGCTGGCCGGCATCGTGTGGATGCTGTTCCTGACCCAGACCACCTTCAGCGTTCCGTCGCTGATGGGAGCCATCATGTGTATCGGCGTGGCTACGGCGAACAGCATTCTGATGGTGGTCTTCGCCAACGATCAGCGGGAGGTGGGGATGACTGCCCGCGAGGCGGCGCTTGCCGCCGGCCACACCCGCATCCGGCCGGTCATCATGACGGCCGCGGCGATGATCGTCGGCATGCTGCCGATGGCGCTGGGGATGGGCGAGGGCGGCGAGCAGAACGCGCCGCTGGGCCGCGCCGTGATCGGCGGTCTGCTGGTGGCCACGATCACTACGTTGTTTGTGGTGCCGATGGTCTACAGCATGTTGCGCACGAAAGTGCCGGTAGACCACGTTCAAGAAATCGCCGAGGAGGAGCGCGAATACCTGAGCGGCCGGACAATGCGGCCCGAGGACCTGATATGAACGACATCGAAATTACGGATAGCCAACTGCGCGCGCAAATCGAAGATTTAAGGCGCCAACTGGAAGAGCAGAAGAAGCTGGTGGCGCATCACGCCGCCCCGCCGCCCTCCAGCCGCACGTTCCTGGTGGTGGTGCTGCTGCTGGTGGCGTTGGTGGCGGCCGGCTACTATTTCGGTTACGCGCCCCGCCAGCGGAGGGAAACCGCCCTGGCCGCGGAGAGCCTCCAGCAGGGCGACGTCCTTCCGGTGGTGAACGTGGAGCCGGTCGTGCGCTCCCTGAATTCGGAAAATCTGGTGCTTCCCGGGAATATCGAAGCTCTGACGGAAGCGCCCGTGCTGGCGCGCGCCACCGGCTATATTCTGAAACGCTACGTGGATATCGGCGACCGCGTGAAGAGCGGACAGCCGATGGCCGAAGTCGACGCCCCGGATTTGAACCAGCAAGTCCTCCAGGCCAAGGCTTCCGTCGAGCAGGCTTCGGCCGCCATCGAGCAGTCCCAGGCCAACCTGGAACAGGGACGCGCCAACGAACACCTGGCCCAGATCACCGCCCAGCGCTTTGACAACCTGTTCCGCAAGGGGGTCATCTCCCGCCAGGACAACGATACCTATCAGGCCCAATCGGCCTCCCAAACGGCCAACGTGCAGGCCCTCGTCATGGCGGTGGACGGAGCGCGCAAGAACCTGGCCGCCGCCCAGGCCAACCTCTCCCGCTTGAACGATCTGTTCGGGTACCTTACCGTGCGGGCGCCGTTCGACGGCGTCGTGACCGTACGCAACGTGGATGTGGGCGCGCTGGTGAACGACGGCAGCACGCTGCTTTTCCGCGTGGCGCAGACCGGGCGGTTGCGCATCTACCTGAACGTGCCCCAAGGCGAAGCCGATTCCGTGCACGCCGGGCAAAGCGCCTCCATTTCGGTTGCCGACCGCCCCAACCAGAAATTCCCCGGCACGGTTACGCGCACCTCCAACTCGCTCGACCCGGCCACTCGCACGCTGCTGGCCGAAGTTCAGATACTGAATGGCGGCGGCCAGCTTCTGCCCGGCATGTTCAGCCAGGTGGATTTATCCGTGCCGCGCAGAAATCCTCCGCTGCTCATTCCCGGCGATGCCCTGGTGGTGCGCAGCGATGGCCCTCAAGTGGCCGTGGTGGACAGCGCCGGCAATGTTCACTTCACCCATATCCAGCTCGGCCGCGATTTCGGCGACCGCCTGGAGGCTCTCTCCGGTCTCGAAGAAGGGCAAATGCTAGCCATCAACCCCAGCGACGCCGTGCGCGAGGGGGCCAAAGTGAAAGCCGTCCACGCGGCCAAACCCGCCGCCGGACGACGCTCCTAAACGAATGCAAAAACCGATCTTGTGTGTCTTCCTCGCCGCGCTGATTGGCGTTGGCCCCGAGGGCGCAGCCCTCGCACAGCAAGCCGGCGCCCCGCAGCAAAGCGCGGCGCCGCCACAGACCCCGGGCGCCATGCCTCAGCCCGCTCCCACCGCGGCCAATCTGATACCGGCGCGCGCCGGCCATCCGCTCAGCTTCGCCAATACCCGCCACATCCAGGAACTGATCCGCGCGGGAACGCTCTATCTCTCTCTCCAGGATGCGCTGGCGCTGGCGATTGAGAACAATCTGGACGTCGAGCTGGAACGGTATAACCTGGAGGGTGCTCGCACCGAGGTGACCCTCGCCAAAGGCGGCGGCACAACCCGCGGCCTCGATTACAGCATCTACGAAGCCCCGCCGGGCGTGGGCGGCCCGCTCAGCCCCCTGACGGTCAATCCGGCCTCCGGGTCCGCCACCAGCGGCACCGCCGTACCCACCACTGCGCTCGAAGCGGGCGTCCTCGGTGAACCGCTCGACAACTTCTCCATGACCGGCCTGGTTCCGCTCTCGAGCGGGACGTCCGTGCCCGGCTACGATCCCATGCTCGGCGGCATGCTGAATTTCTCGCACCAGTCTACCCCCGAAGCCTTCTACCAGAGCTATCTCACTAATAACCTCGTCAATAATAGCGTCACGGCCAATACCGCGATCACTCAAGGGTTCGGCACCGGGGCCACCGCTTCGCTCAGCTTCGACAACTCGCACAATTCGCTGAACGCTCAGAACATCGGCTTCAATCCGTACAACCTGTCGAGCCTCGGCCTCACCGTAACCCAACCCCTCATGCGCGGTTTCGGACTGAGCCTCAACCGCCGCTACATCCGCATTGCGGCCAATGAACAGCGCATCGCCAGCTTCCTGTTCGAGAATCAGCTCAACTACACCGTTTATGGCGTGATTCGCCTCTACACCGATTTTGTGGCGCTATTCGAAGACGTGAAGGTGAAGCAGGAAACCGTCAAGGCGGCCGAAAAACTGCTGGCCGATACCCATGCCCAGGTGACCGAGGGCACGCTCGCCCCGGTGGAGTTGACGCGCGCCAACGCCGAGGTCTATTCGACGCGCCAGGACCTTATCAATTCGCGCGGACTGTTCGAAGAACAGGAAGCTATTCTGCGCCGCGTGCTCACCCGCGACGAGGATGAACAGCTTCGCGGCACTCACATCATGCCCACCGATACCCTGGATATTCCCGCTCAAGACGACGTGCGCCCGATTCAGGACCTGATCGCCGACGCCCTGGCGGCGCGGCCGGATATCAACCATTCCCGCCTCCAGCTGGAGAACTCGCTCATCACCCTCGAAGGCTCGCGCAATAACACCCGCCCGGAAATCGATCTGGTGGGGACCTTGCAGAATAACGGGCTGGCAGGACCGGCCACCGGTTATCAGCTTCAGCGGATGTTCTCGGGTGGTTACGGCAGCGCCCTTGCCCAGGTGCTGGCGCACGACTATCCCACCTATGCCATCGGCCTGCAGATTAGCGTGCCCCTGCGCAACCGCGTGGCGGAAGCGGATCGCGCGCGCGACGAAGTGCTGGTCAAACAGACCCAGGTGCGCTACAAGCAACTCCAGAACCTGGTGGCCCTGCAGATCGAAGACGCCCTCATCGCCATGCGCCGCGCGCGTTCTTCCTATGAAGCCGCCACCGAGGCGCGCAAGTTCCAGCAGGAATCGCTCGAAGCCGAGCAGGCCCGCTTCGAGGTGGGCGCCTCCACGGCCTTCTTCGTCATCCAATACGAGAGCTTGTTGGCGCAGGCTCGATCCACCGAAGTCGCCGCCAAGAGCTCCTGGCTCAAGGCGCGGGCTGCGCTCGAATTCGCCACCGGCCGGCTGCTGCGGGAGAATGCCGTCTCCCTCGACGCGGCCAAGAAAGGCTCCATGAAGTAAGCCGGGTTGGCGGGCGGCGCGGGGTTGCGTCTTCGGCCCAACTTTGGCGGAGATTTTCCGGCTCCGGGCGCCACTGTATCCATAGTCATGAACTGGCTATTTCGGTACCGTCTCCGCCATCCCCTGTTTCCCGCCCTGGCGGTCACCTTTGCCGGCCCTCGAATCTCGCGTTGCGCAATCCTCGCGGGCAGGATCGAGGAGTTAGGCCGGGCGGCGGCTCGCGGCACGCGCGTCTCTCGCTCGGTTTGCGTGGTGTGCGGCCCGAACGAGCCGCCCTTGCGCAGCGCCGACCGCGCCGCGCTCTGGGCTTGGTTCCAGGTTCCCATCTACCGAATGCTGCTCGATCCGGCCGGCCACCTGGCAGGCTACGAGTGCGAAGCGCTGGATGGATTTCACCTGGATTCCTCCGTTTCCCGAGCCGAAGTGAGGATTCCCGGCGCAAGCCTCGAACAGACGCCCTGTCCCTGTGGCCGCCCCGGCCCGCGCCTGGTGGAGCGCACCGCCAGCGCGGCCGCCTGACGCTTCATGACGTTCTAAGCTCGCTCCCACCTTAACCAGTGGCCCCGGCGCCGTGAGGCTTGGTCGCGCCGCGCTAGCGCCGTTTCATATGCTGGCGAAGTGAAGGTCGTGACCAGCAGCGACCCCGATGGAGTTTCGAGTATCCCCGCGTCGCGGTCGTCGATAGGAGAGTTCGGAAGCACCTCGGGCCGGGGACCATGGCGGCGGAAACCTTCGACAGCGAGAGGCTTCCGGACTTCCTGCGGCCGCAAGAGCATCAGGTGATCTTTAAGGATGCCCGCGGAGTCGTCTACCCGTGTTCGCGGGCAACCGAAATGCATGGCGTTCAAGAGATTGATCCAGACGCGGACGCGCCAGATCTGCGCGAGATGCTTCGCAGCACGTACCATTTCGGCACTTCAATCCCGCATGGATTCCACCACGACGCCCAATTCGAGTACGGGCGGCGCTTCGACAAGACGCGGTTCATCGCTGGCAGGGAGCTCAGGGGGGCTCGGCCGACTGTTAAGTCCGGAAATTCCGGCCGGGTCACGCGCGACTCGGAGAGAACGACTTCCGCGGCTATCGCTCTCCAATTAGGGCCCGAGCGAGGCGCGGCATCATGATTGGCCATATGTCGCGTTGGAGGAAGTTCGGAAGCCGGACGCGTCGCGAAGCGGACTCGCCCTGGTAAACGCCGACCCTTGATCGAACCCGCTCACGCCCGTTCCCGCACCGCAGCCCCAACGAAACGCCGGCAAAAACCAATGGGACCCTCCTTGGTCACAGAACTTCCAAATTCCTATCTCCCTCATTCACCGCCACTTACCGTCCCATAACCCCAGGCCCCAGCCCCTCGCCGTGCTACTTCTCAAAGTGGAATGACTACTACGTCACAACGATCTGATCAACCAATCTCGGAAGCGCGTCTCGCTGCTAACCGGGCCAACGCCAAGAAGAGTACGGGTCCGAAGACCCCCGCGGGCAAGCTCCGTTCCGCCGCGAACGCCTCCCGGCATGGCTTCGCCGGTAACAATTTCGCTGTCGTCCGCCTCGAAAATCCCGACGATATCGACAAGTTAAAAGCCGATCTCGTCGCCACTTATCAACCTATCAACTCTCAGGAAATGTTGGCCATAGAGCGCGCCGCCATGGCCCAGAGCTCCATCTTCCGTTCCTATCGTCTCGAGTCCGGCATCTTCACCGCCTGTCTCAACGAATCCCTCGACCGCCGCTCCGACAACGTCCTCATCACCATGACCCCGGACATGGTCGGCCCCACCGGGAAGTTCACCGGCATCGAGCGCTGCGACATCACCCGCGCCCAAAACCGCAACTACGGCCTCGGCGCCGGCTTCCACCGTTTCGTCCAGAAGGCCAACACCTGGTCGCTCTTTCTCCGCTACCAGGCCCAGGCCGAACGCAACTACCGCCGCGCCATCGAAGACCTCGACCGCCTCAGGTCCATGCGTGACGAACTGGCAAATGAACAACTCATCTGCGAACAACCGCCCGTCACCCCCGAACCTCTCTGCACCCCCTTCGAGCTGAACCCCTTCGCCTTCCCCCACCCCGACCGTCCGCCCGATCCCAATCAGCCGTTACCAAACGAACCCACCGCCTCCGATCAACCCGCTGAAACCAAACCCGTTACCTCTCCCGCGGCAACCGCCCACGATCCCAATCCCGCCCCCGATGGTCCGGAGCCGAGAGCGGAAAGCTGAGAGCTGACAGCTCACAACGACCCAAATATCGAGGAACCACCCCCCAAACCGAACCGGCCTCAAACTTCCGCCCCGCTACGTGTTCTCGGGAGCCGGCGCTCGGGTTTCAGCCCATCCAGCTCGGGTTGAGCGCCGTGCCGTCGGCTCGCGGAGTTGTCTTGAAGTACTCGTACTTGCCGCTAAGCGCGGCATCGCGCGTCTTCGACAGCAGCGCCGAAAGCTGGCCCTGGCTGAGCGGCTGGAACGTGCGGACAGCTTCGAAGGCCTGATCGAGCGTCTTCTGGTCGGGGATTCCGGTAATCACCACCGAGGTCGGCAGATTCAGCGCGTAATGCAGGCATTCGATCGGCGTGGCGAGTTTCGCCGCCGGAACACCGCCGCCGGCCATGGTTTTCATCGCCAGCACGGCCACGCCCCGCTCCACCAGTTTCGGAACCGCCTGCCGGGCGAAGCTCCGGAAGTTCGCATCCAGCGGCCCCAGCGGCATTTGAGCGGCGTCGAACTGGAAGTTGTGCGCCTGCGCCACTTCGAGCATGCGCAGGTGGACCAGGGGATCTTTGTGTCCGGTGAAGCCGATGTAGCGGATCTTGCCGGCTTTCTTGGCATCCAGTAGCGCCTCGACCGGACCGTCGTTGAAGAAGCGGTCCGGGTCTTCGAGGCGGATGTTTTCGTGGAACTGCATGAGGTCGACGTGATCGGTCTCGAGGCGCGTCAGCGAGTCCTCGATCTGCCGCGCCGTGGAAGCGCGGGTGCGGCCGTCGAACTTTGTCATCAGAAAGACCTTCTGCCGGTAGCCGTCGCGTAACGCCTTGCCCATCCAGGTTTCGCACTTACCGTCCATGTAGTCCCAGGAGTTGTCCATGAACGTCATACCGCGGTCGATGGCGCTTCGGACCAGACGGATGGCATCCTGCTCGCTCGGAGCCTCGCCGATGTGATAGCCCCCGAGACCCATGGCTGAGACGCGTTCTCCGGTTTTACCAAGCTTGCGATAGATCATGTCGCCCTGGCGCTCGTCCGCGGCGAAGAGGCCGCGCGCCAGTGAGGCGGCAATCGTAATTGCGCCGGCAGTGTCCAGAAACTCGCGCCGGCCGACGATGTTGGAATTGCGCATGCTGCAATACCCCCCGGTCAAGGATACCGCATGGCTGCGCCGGCGCAAATCCTATAAGAGCGTGGGTGTTCTCCGCTATCCGGTGGCGTACGGCGCCGTGCCCGATGCGGCGAACCGGCCGGGACAATCGCGGGTTTGTTCCGGCCGGTTGCCTTCTGCGAGAATGAGGGACACAACCGAGTCGCTTGAGGAACTTGAAAATGCAAGATCGGAACATGGCAAGACGAGGTTTCATCGGCGGCATGGCCGCCGCACAACTGGCGGTTTCGCAGGCCCGGGCAGCAGTCGCGGGTCCGGTCAAGTGGAACCTGGTGGTGGGGTGCGACCACGCTGGCTTCCCACTTAAGGGGCCACTCATCAAAACGGTCCAATCCTGGGGGCATACCGTCAAAGACATCGGGACCTACAGCACCGATCCGGTCGATTTTCCGGATATAGCCCAAAAACTCTGTAACGAGATCCTGTCCGGACGGTTCGAGCGCGGCATTATGGTCTGCGGCACCGGCGTAGGCGCCGCGATTGCCGTCAATAAGGTCCGCGGCATGCGCGCGGCGCTGTGCCACGACACGTACTGCGCGCATCAATGCGTCGAACACGATGACGTGAACGTGCTATGCCTGGGCGCATGGGTGATCGGGCCGAAACTCGCCGAAGAGGTTCTCAAAGCCTATTTGAATGCCAGGTTCGCGAGCGAAGATGCGGATCTCAGGCGCCGCGTGCAGAAACTGCGGGAGATGGAAAAGAAGTAGGGACCGTCCCCCGGCGCAAGCGTAAGTCTATATTCCCGGTAGCGCCCTACGGTACCCATTGCGGCTCGACGTACGCCAGGAACATGGTAATCAAGGCGACCAGCAAGGTCAGCAGAAGGCTGTGGCTGAGTGCGAACCGGAATAACTTTCCCTCGTCGGACGACGGCAGGCCGGCGCCGGTGGCCGCCACGGCGATGCTCTGCAGGCTGATCATCTTTGCCATCATGCCCCCATTGGAGTTGGCGGCGGCCATCAGTATCGGGTTTAGGCCGAGGCGCGTGGCCGTGACCACCTGGAGATTGCCAAAAAGAGCGTTGGCGGACGTATTCGAGCCCGTCAAGAACCCGCCCAGCCCTCCGAGCACGGCGCTAAAGAAGGGGAAAAGCGCGCCGGTCGTGGCGAACACGAGGCCGAGCGTAGCCGTGGCCCCGGAATAGTTCATGACAAACGCCAGCGCGAGAACCGCGGCGATGGTGACTTCAGCCAAAAAAACCTGCTTGGCCGTTGCCAAGAGAAGCCTGACGAATCTGGCTGGCGACAAGCCCAGCAAAGCCGCCGAAAGCACTGCCGAGAGTACGCCTGCCGTGCCCGCGGCGCCCAGCCAGTCGAATCGGTAGATCGCCGGGTAAGAAGTCGGGGCTGGGACGACAGGGGGCATTTCCGTCACCATCAGGTGCAGCCCGGGCCAGGGGAACGCTATCGAAACCTTGTTCAACTGCGTCTTGAACGCGCCCCACAGGATGACCATGATCACCAGAATCAAGTAAGGACTCCAGGCCCAGAACACCGCGCCTGGCCGATGGCGCTTGGTGGCTGTCCGGATCGAGTGGTCGCCTTCCATCACGAAATGGTCCTTGGGCTTCCAAACAAGCAGCAGGATGACGAGCCCCACAAGGGTTACCAGCGCACTTCCCATACTCGCGAGATAAGGACCGGCATAGTAGGCGATCAGGAACTGCACGCCGCCCCAGAGTACGCCGCAGACGAGTGCCGCCGGCAGCACGCCCGCCAGGGCCTTCCGGCCACCCATTACCAGAATGATGTACGCAGGCAGCAACAGGGAGGCCGGCAGGCATATCAGTCCCACGGCGCCGCTGAGGCTGTTGATCGGCAGGTTGGTCACGGCGCTCAAAGTGATCACGGGAATCCCGATGGAACCGAAGGTCACCGGCACCGTGTTCGCCAGCAAACACAGGCTCGCCGCGTAGAATGGCGAAAATCCGAGTCCGATCAGCATAGTGGCCGCTACCGCCACGGGCGTCCCAAACCCCGCGGCGCTTTCCAGAAAGGCGCCGAAACAGAAGGCGATCAGCAAGGCCTGCAAGCGGCGGTCCTGGGTGAGGGAGCCAAGCGAATCCTTGATGATTTCGAACTTCCCGGATTCCACCGCGACGCGGTACAGCAGGATGGCGCTGAAAATAATCCAGCCGATTGGGAACAGGCCGAAGGCCGCCCCATAGCCAACTGAACCCGCCACCAGTCCCACTGGCATGCGGTAGACGAACAGTGCCACCACAACGGCGGCGCCGAGCCCGGCGACGGATGCCTTCCAGGCTGGGAGTCGTTTGATCCCGAGCAGGTAAAGCATCGCAAAGGCAGGAAGAGCGGCCATGATCGCGGACAGTGCAAGATTGCCCGCAAGAGGGGTGTAGTTCTGGGTCCACATATCCGGTTAACCTCTGATAGGGTAAGCGGCAATGCTGTGTCAAGTCAAAGCGGCTCGAAATGAGCTAGCGAAGGGCGTCGATTCAATTGCATACTAGCTAGATATGTGGCAACAAAACTATACGCCGGTCGCGAACAGCCTGCCGCTCTCGGCGCTGGTGGCGGCCATTCCCATTTTTGTGTTGCTGGTTCTGCTGGGCGTGGCCCGCAAGCCCGCCTGGATGGCCGCGCTGGTGGGGCTGGGCACGGCCGCGCTGGTGGCCGCGGGAGTCTACGGCATGCCTTTGGGAAAGCTCTTCGCCGCCGTCACCTACGGCGCGGCGTTCGGCCTGTTGCCGATCGGCTGGGTGGTCTTCGCCGCCATCCTGCTTTACCGCGTGACGCTCGAGAGCGGCAAGTTCGATTTGCTCAAGGATTCCATCGGCCACATCACCGAAGACGCGCGTCTGCAAGCGCTGCTGATCGCCTTCGCGTTTGGCGCGTTCATCGAAGGCGCCACGGGATTCGGTACGCCGGTGGCGGTGGCCGCCGCCATGCTGGTGGGTCTGGGATTCGTGCCGTTCTACGCCGCCGCCATTTGCCTTCTGGCCAATACCGCGGGGGTGGCCTTTGGCGCCATCGGAATTCCGATCGCCACCCTGGCGGTCACCACCGGCCTGCCCCTCGATCGGCTCAGCGCCGCGGTGGCCCGCATCTGCACGCCCGCCTCTTTGGCTGTCCCGGCCTACCTGATCCTGGTGATGTACGGCCGCAAGGCCCTGCGCGGCGTGCTTCCCGCCGTGGCGGTTTGCGGTATTGCTTACACCGTCGCGCAGTTGCTGGTTTCGAATTCCGTCGTGGCGCCGCTCACCGGGGTTCTGGCCGGTATAACCGCGCTGGTCTCGCTGGTGGTGCTGCTTCGCGTGTGGAAGCCGCGCGATAGCGGGTCGGACTGGAGCACGCTCAAGGCCGCCGGCCCAGGCCAGGCTGGGGGGGCCCCAGCGCCGCGCGCCTCGCATACAGCCGGCGAGATGGCGCACGCCTGGGCGCCATACGCGCTGCTGGTGGTCTGCGTGCTCCTGTGGGGCTACAAACCTCTCCAAGCCCAATTCAACCGCGTGAGCATCGTGGTTAACTGGCCCGGTCTGCACAACACCATCGAGCGCATGCCGCCGGTAGTTGCCAAGCCTTCGCTCTACGCCGCTTCCTACAACTTCAACTGGCTGGCGAACTCGGGCACGGGGTGCCTGTTGGCGGCCATCCTGGGCGCCATAGTGGCCGGCTTGAAGCCCCGCCAATTCGCGCGCACGGTGAGCCACACGGCGAAGCAACTGGCGCTGGCGGAACTCACGCTGGCGGCGGTGCTGGGGCTCGCATTTGTGATGAACTACTCGGGCGCCACCGCCACGCTCGGCCTCGCCTTTGCCACCACCGGCGTCCTGTTCCCGTTCTTCAGCGCGCTGCTCGGCTGGGTGGGCGTCTTCCTCACCGGCAGCGACACTTCCGCCAACGCCCTGTTCGGCACCCTGCAAGTCGTGACCGCCAGCAAGCTGGGGATGAACCCGGTGTTGATGGCCGCCGCCAATTCAGCCGGTGGGGTGATGGGCAAAATGATCAGCCTGACCAGCATCGCGGTGGCCGCCGCCGCCACCTCCATGAAGCGCGAGGAGGAATACCTGTTGTTCCGTTTCACCCTGAAGCACAGCGTGCTGCTGGCCTCCATCATCGGCCTGACCGTGATGTTCATCGCCTATGTGGCGCCGGGCTGGGCGCCGTAGCGGCTCCTTCGTACTGCTGTGGGGATGGCACCCTTTAATACAAAAACCAATACAAAAACGCGTCCGGGCTGCGCCGATCGGGAGTAGAATACTTCAGCAGGACCCCGATTGGAGGAAGAACTCATGAGACGACTCCTGCTTTCGTTACTGCTTATAAGCTGCGCCCTGCCGGCGCAGACCAAGAAGGTTATTGCCAACCTCCCGCCGGACATGGTGAAGGAACTGGCGACGACTGCTCCAAACGTGAAGATCGTGGCGGCCCGCGGCGCCGATCTCGCCAAGGAAATCGTGGATGCCGACGCCATGGTCGGCGTCCAGTTGACACCCGAGTTATTCAAACTGGCCAAGCAGTTGAAGTGGCTTCACATCTCGAGCGCGGGCGTTGAACCCCACGGCGGCCAGGTCGGTCTTTTCCCCGCATTAATCGATAGCGACGTAGTGGTGACCAACGCCAAGAACGTCTACGGCCCGCAGATCGCCGATCACGCGTTTGCGTTCCTGCTGGCATTGACGCGCAGGTTGAACGTGACGATTCCCCGGCAGCATCTCGAAGAATGGCCTCCGGGACGGAGCGGAATGTTCGAGTTGAATGGCAAGACAGCCGTCATCATCGGTGTCGGTGGAATCGGCAGCCAGATCGCACAGCGGGCGAACGGCTTCGGCATGAAGGTCATCGGCGTCGATATCCGCGATATTCCAACGGGCAACACGGTGCAGCGCGTCGTGCCCCCGGACATGCTCGATTCGGTGCTGCCCGAGGCTAATGTCGTCTTCATCTCGGTTCCGCACACCAAGAAGAGCGAGGGAATGATGGGCCCCCACGAATTCGACCTGATGAAACAAGGCTCGTATTTCATCGCCATGTCGCGCGGGGCGATCTATAGCCACGCAGGGCTGGTCAAGGCGCTCGACAGCGGGCGGTTGGCCGGAGCGGGCCTGGATGTGACCGACCCTGAGCCGCTGCCCAAGGGCGACCCCCTCTGGAAGTTTCCGAACGTCGTGATCACGCCCCACAGTTCCGGGGGATCCGACAACTTACAGGCGCGCCTGGACCACATCGTGGGAGAGAACATCAGGCGGTTCGGCGCCGGACTTCCATTGCTCAACGTGGTGGATAAAAAAGAGGGTTTTTAGGTCCTCTTCACTTCTTCCGCCGGCTGCCACAGGGCGCAGAAAGCGCCGAGTAGAGACTCGACGCGGCACGCACGAGTGCGTGCGCCACTTAAACAAAATCGATGCGGAAGATAGCTCCGCTCGACGGGCTATCGCGGTCCTTCCAGCCAGGGTGCACGCCGGCGTCGCAACTGATAAGGGCTCCGTCGTGAAATTCCAGTCCGTGCGGGTCCGCGGAGCCGGGGAGAAACTCCGCGGTTTCGAGCACGCGGCCGGTTCCCGCGTCGTACTTGACCAAGGCGGGCCGGCCTTCGGCAAAGCTTTGGCTGTCGTTTCCGGTCACCTGCCAGATGGCGCCGTCCCGATCGAACGTCATGTCGTGCCACCGCGGCATTTCCGGTGGGTGGTGGATCGGGATCAGGAACTCCGGCTCCCAGGTCTTGGGATCTACGCGCAGAAGCCCGGCGATCCGGTTCGCCACGATCCACAGCTTGCCTTCGTGCCACTGGGCCCCGTGACAGCCGCCCCCATCGTTTACGGGCCCGAGCGGAATCTGACGATGGCCGACGGTTTTGGAGTCCATATCCGTCTGGAAAAAGCCCTGTGGTTCCGTATTCGCACCCATCCAGACGCACCCATCGCCGTAGGCCATTCCGCTGGTGTTCCGGGACTGGGTCGTCACCGTCTTCAGCAGCTTGCCATTCCAGTCGACAAGCCAGGCGGCTTCGTTCCGGTCTTTCGGCACCGGCTCGTTCCACAGGGCGGCCTGCTGGGCCGAAATCTTTTGCTGAGCGATCCACAAGCCTTCGGGTGCTACGGCAAGCCCGTTGGGGTACATGCCTGGCGACCGGAACAGCACGGTTGTCTTCACCTTACGATGAGGAACACCCACCGCGCCGCGTCGCCGTTCACCGGCGGCGGCCGCAGCGCCCGACTGGGACTCCCGGGCGAAAGCCGAGCGCGCGCCCAGCCACCCAACACCCAAACCGGCGCCGATAAACTCTCTTCTTTTGGTATCCACGTTTCATCTCCCCCCGCGGAGTCGAATCTTAACTCAGAATTTCCTCTTTGGCCCCCTGGCGGTGCCGATTATACATCCAACCGCCTCCATTGGAGCGTTTTTTTCATCCTTTCCCCGGGAAAGGCGACTGGGGAGGTCGATCTTGTTGAAAAATCTCGGATTTCAGATTGCTTTTGTCCTTGCTTTTGGCAACAGATCAGTACACGATATCGTTAATTGGGTTGTTCAAAACAATTGGGTGGCCTAGAACCGAAATTCCGAATAAATCCCCAAACGGCAGCAAGCGGCTGTTGAGTACGGTCTGCAACCGTTTACCGTCGATCATGGGACACGGTGGAAGGAAGGTAGGTAGGAAATGTTACGACGGTTGAGCGTTCTTCTTCTCATTGCGTTACCTGTTTTCCGGCTCTGCGGGCAACAATTCGGTGAAATCACGGGGACAGTCACCGATGCCAGCGGCGCGATCATCGCGGGCACCCAGGTTAGGGTGACGAATGCCGCAACACAACAAGCTCGTAGTGCGAACAGCAACGACTCGGGCGTTTATTCCATTCCTTATCTGGTGCCTGGCACTTATGCAGTCCGCGCCGAGAAATCCGGATTCAAGGTGACCACGCAGTCGGAAGTGGAGGTACACGTCGGCGATGTGGCGCGTATCGATTTCCGGCTGGAACTCGGCGAGATCACCCAGCAGGTAGAGGTCACCGGCGGAGCGCCGCTGCTCAATACCGAATCGGTCGCGATCGGCAGCGTCATCGAATCGACGCAAATCGTGAATCTCCCCCTCAACGGGCGCGACTATCTGAGTCTGGTGATGTTGAGCTCCAACGCGGTGGGGGAAATGACCGGCGGCGGGGGCGGGGGCTTGCAGGGCGGCGTGCGCTCCGCCACGGCGATTTCGGTGGCCGGGCAGCGCCTGGAATACAACCACTATACGCTCGATGGCGTGGAGAACACCGACCCCAACTGGAATTCCTACATCATCCATCCATCGGTGGATGCCATTCAGGAATTCAAGGTGCTGACGGGTGTTTACTCAGCCGAGTTCGGGCGGGGAGCCTCTCAGATCAACGTCAATACCTTGCCTGGGGCCAACGCCTACCACCTGGCGGCTTTCGAGTTCTTGCGGAATAGCGATTTGGACGCCAAACAATGGGAGCTTATAGGCTCGAAGAATCCGTTCCGGCGCAACGATTACGGCTTCACGTTGTCGGGGCCGACCTCGATCCCGAAGGTATTCAATGCCAAGAACCGGCTCTTCTTCATGTCGAATTTCGAAGCGCTGGGCGACCGGACCACTTACCAGGAGACTAATCCGGTAGCTACCGACCTGATGCGCGCCGGCAACTTCTCGCAAATCAGCCAGATCATTTACGATCCCCTGACGCGGGTCTACAACGCTTCGGGCGCGGGCACCGCCAGCCCGTTTCCGGGAAACATAATCCCCGGTTCGGAGATCAGCCCGCAAACGCTGGCACTGCTCAAGTACTACCCGAGCACGACCATCCCCGGCGACACCCTGAACGCGCGCAATTACCATCGCAACGCACTGTCGCCCACCGACTCCACCCAGTTCAACCAGCGAATCGACTGGGTCGAGAACGCCAAGTCGACCTGGTTCGGCCGCTTCAGTTGGGGCAACGATTTGCAAGAGGCCGCCGGGGCTTTTTACGGCGGAAACACGATTACCGGGACTATAGTTCGCCAGGGTGTGCTGGCCAACACGCGCATTCTGAGCGCCGCCATGGTGAACGAAGCCCGGTTCTCCTGGAATGAGTTTGAAAACAATCTGACCGGCGACTACGCCAACACAACCAACGTGCAGGCCACGCTCGGGATCACTGGCCTGGCAGCTCCCAGCCCGTTGGCATACGGCATCCCGGCGATCGGCCTTGGGGAAGGCTTGACCAGCTACGGCGGGGTCACTCCATGGATTACCCGGGACAATAACTTCCAGGGGACCGATACCATCTCGATTCTCAAAGGCGACCACAGCATCAAAATAGGAGGCGACCTTCGCCGCCAGCGCTACGACCAGTACGGTAACCAGAAGACCGATGGCGAATTCGATTTCGACGGCCAGTCCACCTGCAATCCGGCCAGTTGCGCATCGAGCGGATTCATCTTTGCCGATTTCATGGTCGGCCTGCCTTACCAGGCCTACCGTGCACTTGGCGAAGCCAACGCGATGATGCGCACCACTTTCTTTGCGGGTTACGTCCAGGACGACTGGAAAGTCAGCCACCGGCTTACGCTGAACCTCGGTTTACGCTACGAAAACGAGCGCCCATGGGTGGACAAGTACAATGACATGATGAACATCCAGGTGTTTGACACGGGCGTGGGTCCGGCCGGGGCTTATCTGATTCCCGGCGCGGCGGCACCGGTCTTCACCAAACCGGGAACCGGGAGCTTCTACCCCAACAGCACGTGGGAATTTGGGCAAGGGCAGGCGACGCAAGTCAGCAACGCGATGGGGCGAGGCCTGGTCAACCCCAGCGACCGCAATTGGGGGCCGCGCATCGGTCTGGCCTACAACCCGGCGCAACACTGGAGCGTGCGGGCCGGCGCCGGGATGTTCTACGTGCAGGATATCACCAACATCGTTTTCGATATGGCCCGTAACCTGGCTGCCAAAGACGGATACGTGATCCCTGTCAACAATCGGACTACCTATCTCTCTTCGCCGTGGGCTACGGAGTCGGGGAGTCCCAATTGCCCGGGTTTTGGCGGGGTGTGCCTGGCGGCGCCGCAGGTCCAGGCCACCGACCAGAACAACCGTACGCCGTATGTCGAGCAGTTTCTGTTGAACGTGCAGCGCGAATTGTCGCACCACATCGTGATGGAGGTCGGATACCTGGGGAATGAAGGACACCACCTGGACCGCTACCAGGTCCTCAACCAGGCGATCCTTCCGAGCGGACCGAACGACCATAGCAGCACCGCGTCGCGCCGTCCCTGGCCGTTGTACGGCAATCTACAGGAAGTGGCGGGCGTGGACAACTCCAACTACCACGCCCTCAATTGGAAACTGACGCAGACGCCGGTCAAGGGCCTCGCCTACACGGTTGCGTTCACCTGGTCGAAGGCCATCGACGAGGGCAGCGCGACGCGCACCAATTCCGGCGATACCCTTTGGCCGAATAACAGCTACACGCTGAACACCATGCGTGGGCTTTCGCAATTCGACGAGGGGCGGCGGTTTGTGGCTTCCTACGTGTATAACTTGCCGATCGGGCGAGGCACGGGTTTACTCGGGACCGGCGCTCCCGGCGCGATCCTGGGCGGCTGGCAGCTCGGAGGCATCCTCACGCTGACGGATGGCACGCCGGAACAGGGCTCAACGTTGGGCGATACCACCAACATCGGCAACCTAAATGATTACCCGGAGGTCACGGGAATCAGTCCGGTCCCGGCGAACCGCTCCGCGAGTAATTATTTTAATGCGGCGGCGTTCAATTTCACCAGTCCGACCCTGTCCTATCTACCGGGTGATGAGGGAAGAAACGTGCTGATCACGCCGGGAGTCGCGAACTTCGATGCGTCGCTGGTGAAGCTCATCCATATCAAGGAGAGCCACGCGCTAACAGTCCGGTTTGAGGCCTTCAACTCAGTCAACCATCCCAACTGGAATGTACCGCCTAACGATCCGCGGTCTCCGTCCGTATTCGGCATCGTGACCAGCGCCAGGACCATGCGGCAACTGCAAGTCGCGCTGAAGTATAGTTTCTGACGGGCGGGGCGCGCGAATCGAAGAACTGGAGAGCCCTCCAAGAGGGCTCCTGATGCTGTATGGCAGCTAGCCAGGAGACTGCCGAAATCGGCCGTAAGTCCACCAAGCGCCGGATGCCGTGGTAAGGCGCGGCGCGCCCTTGCGAGTGTTGGCGGAGAGCGAAGATCGCATCGTTTCCAAATTCGAGACGTACCCACTTGGCTGGGGGGACGTTTCAGACGGAGCAGTCTGGAAAGCAAGACATATATGAAACCATACGTAAGTTCGGTTGGCTTGACGCTGATGATGACAGCGGGTCTGTTCGGTGCGGACAATGTTCTGACTCCCCAGGAGAAAGCTCAGGGTTGGGTGCTCCTGTTCGACGGCAAGACCCTTAATGGCTGGGATACGGCTGTTCCGTGGACCGGCCCCCGGCCGGCCGGCGCCCCGGGGACTGGCGCTCCGAAGCAGGCGAAAGGCCCGGCGCGAGCCGGCGGTGCGCCGGCCCAAGGCTCCAATCCGCGGCCCTGCGCGACCCAACCGGGGTTGGCCGACGTCCCGGCCGGCGGTTCCCACTGGGAGGTCATCGATGGAATCCTCTCACCGTGCGGACCCGTTGCCGGCTACCTGACGTCGGCGCAGGACTATAAGGACCTGGTCCTTTCGGTGGATTTCAGGACCGCCGAGGACACCAACAGCGGCGTGTTTGTCCGCTCTCCCGTGGGCAAACTGGGCTACGAGGTGCAGATCTGGAAGGACCAGCCGGCGGGTTATAACACCGGCTCGATCGTAGGCGCGGGCAAGACCGACAAGGAGTACAAGTTCATTGCGGACCAGTGGAACCACTACGAGATTACCGCCGACGGCGACCACCTGGTGGTTGTCCTGAACGGAATCAAAACGCTGGATATTCACGACGCGCAGTTCTCCGATGGCCGAATCCGGCTGCAATATATGAAATTCCCGATCGAGTTTAAGAACCTCAAGATGCGAGAGATTAAGCACTGATGGACCCTGGGTCGCACGCGCACCGAGGGCGCCCGGCCTATATGGCGATGGTCCTATGATCAATCTTCGGCAAAGTTCCGAACTGCCTCTCAAGGCGCCGGCCGGTCCGGCCAAACCTCCTCCCGCGACCCGGGTGCGCTATCGCGTATTGGGCCTGACTTGTCTGATGGCTTTCATGATGTACATGGAACGTGGCGCTATCGGCGCCGTGGCCCCCGCCATCATGCGCGAATTCCACGTGAATAAGATCTCCATGGGCTGGGCCGTCTCGGCGTTCAACTGGTCCTACGCTCTGTTTCAAGTGCCCGGCGGCTGGATGGCCGACCGTTTCGGTCCGCGCATCGTTCTGGCTGCCGCCATGGCGTGGTGGTCGGTTTTCACCGCGGCCACGGGGTTCACGTTAAGCGCCTTTTCGTTGGCCACCACGCGGTTTCTGTTTGGCATGGGCGAAGCGGCCGCGTTCCCGGCCGGTTCGCGCGCGCTGGTGCGCTGGCTGCCGGTCAGGCGGCGCGCGTTCGGACAAGGATTCCAGCATTCCGGCTCCCGGCTGGGCGCGGCTTTAGCTCCGGCCCTGGTGGTGACGCTGACCGCGTTGTCCGGCTGGAGGCCGGTCTTCTACATTTTTGGCGCGGTGGGAATCGTTTGGGCGGTGGTGTGGTACGCGTATTATCGCGATTATCCGCGCGAACACGCCGGAATCAACGCCGAAGAGCTGACGATCCTGGGTCCCGGGGGCTCGCGCCCTCCCTCTGCCGCGCGGCCCGCCGTGCCCTGGGGGCTGATTTTACGCAGCCGCGATTTGTGGTATCTGAGCACGATCTATTGCTGTTATGGCTGGGTGCTGTGGTTGTATCTGGCCTGGTTTCCCACATATTTGCGGGAAGCGCGCCACTTCACCCGGCTCGGAATGGGGTTGGCGAGCCTGCCTCTGCTGGCGGCAACTGTGACTAATGTGGTGGGCGGATTGTTATCGGACCGATTAGCCCACCAGTGGAACGACCTGCGCCGCGGCCGGCTGACGGTTTCGATCTGCGGCTTCGCGATTGCGGGGGTCGCTCTGTTACCGGGCGTTCTGGCGGCCAGCGCCATTGCGGCGATGGTTTGTCTGACTATCGCGCTGGCGGGGCTGGAACTCACCGTCTCGGTATCCTGGGCCATCTGCATCGACATCGGCGGCGACTTCAGCGGCTCGGTTTCTTCGGTGATGAATACCTGGGGTAATATCGGCGGGGCTGTGTCCGCCGTAATGGTCGGCTACCTGGCTACGATTTTTGGATGGACTTCGCCGTTCCTCCTGGCCAGTGGATTGTGCCTGTTCTCGGCGTTACTTGTCAGCCGCATCGACCCCCGGCGGCCGGCTGCCGGGCATCCTGCCGGAGAACACAAGACTTCGGGGAGCACACCGGTATGAGAATCGACCCCGCTAAGTGCGTGGCTTGTGGCAACTGCACCTACGTTTGTCCCATGGGCGCGATCTACATCGATCCCGCTATCGAGCGCGCCACCGTGAACCGCGACGAATGCGTGGAGTGCTATGCCTGTTACAACGGTCTGAGCCAGGAGCATCTGAATCCGACGCTGGTGCGGACCATGCGGAAAGTATTTAAGATGATGCGCCTGCGTTTCGACCCCGAACCGGACGTCTGCCCGACGGCGGCGTTTGCGCCCGAAGATCTCGCCTGGCCGAGAGTGGTGCGGCGGGCGTTTTCCGACCCGCGGGTGCCGCACGAATCGACCGGCGTGGAAGGGCGCGGGACCGAAGAGGTGAAGACCAACGACATCAGCGGCCGGGTGAAGGTGGGCGAGGTCGGATTCACGATCGAATTCGGCCGGCCGGGGGTGGGCGTGTGGCTGCGTGAGATCCAGGAGATGGCTTGGGAGCTGGCGCGCGCGGGAGTCGCGTTCGAAAAGAAAAACCCCATCACGTCGCTGATGTCCGATGTTTCCACCGGCACCATCCGCGAGGACATCCTGAATGAAAAGGTGCTGTCGGCGATTCTCGAGGTCAAGGTTCCGGTCGGGCGCACCGAGGAGATTATCCGGCTGGTGTGGGATGTCGAGAAAAGACTGGAGACGGTGGTGGCGCTGGGAGTGGGAACGCAGTGCGACCCGGACGGGGAAGACCGGACGGTGGCGCCCATTCTGGAACGTCTGGGATACAAGCTGGAGCGGGCCAAGACCAATACGGGCCTCGGCCGGATCACCAATAGCGCGCCGGTGAGTTAAGCGGAGGTAGCGACGAGATGACCAATACTTTACATCGGTACGGAGACGCGGACAGTTTCCGCGACGATTACATTGTTTTCGCTATCTGCAGCCGTGGGAAGAACGATGAAAATTCGGTCCCCAAGCTGCGCAGGTTTTTGGAGATGGCGCTGCCGTTCCAGCCGGTGAACCTGGGTGACGCAAGGCATGGCGGCGCGCTGCGCCCGTCGAAATCGATGAACCCTCTGTCGCACTGGAAGCGGGATGCGCAGCCGGATTTTCAAGCCGTGATCGACGGCTTCGACACTCCCACGACGGCGGCCGCGGTTTTCGACAACCGGGTGGCGGCGGAGGATTTCTTGAAAAGCGTCAAAGCCGCGGACCTGGGCCTGAGCGTGAATATCTCGACCTCCATCGAGGGCGCCGAACAGTGCTGTCACGCGGCCGGTATTTGCCGGCACAGCGTGGGTTACTCGCTGGGGTTTGAAGGCAAGACCGGGCACCTTCCCAATGAAGACGTGCTGAAGCTTTCGACCATGTGCGGGCACGGGATGGTGAGTTCCTCGTTTGCCAAGAAGATGGTGGATTGGGTGAAAGAAGGGCGGCGAACCCCGGCGGAGGCAGTGACTTATCTGTCGCGCTTCTGCTCTTGCGGAGTTTTCAATCCGGCGCGCGCCAAACGGATTCTCGAAGATGCTCGCACAAGAACGAAGTAAAACTGCGTGTCTGGTGGCACTGCTGCTCGGCGCTTCCCTGCTTCGCGGCGAGATCAAGGTCCTGAAGAACTTCACCTTGATCGACGGCTCCGGCCGCCCGCCCCTCGCCGGCGCCGCCATGATTCTCGACGCCGGCCGTATCGTCTGGGTGGGCCCGGCGGCGCAGCTCCAGGCTCCGTCCGGGGCTGAGACGGTCGACCTGGCCGGCAAGTATGTGATGCCCGGGATCATCAATCTGCACGGGCACTTAGGCAACACCGTCGACCTGACGCAGGATGCCAGGTTCTTCACGCGGGAAAACGTCGAGAAGAACCTCAAGACCTATGCGTCTTACGGCGTTACGGCCATGCTGAGCATGGGCACCGACCAGGACTTTATCTTCGAGATCCGCGACCGGCAGCGCGCCGGAAGGCCATCAATGACGCGGGTCTTCACGGCCGGCCAGGGTTTCATCTTCAAGGGCGGGTACGGCGGCATCGCGGGAGTGAACCAGGGCGTGTCCAGTGCCGGTGAAGTGGAAGCGGCGATGGCGGCGCAGGCGCGCAAGAAGGTGGACATCGTCAAGCTCTGGATGGACGATGAACTGGGCAGATTGCCGAAGATGCCCTATCCGATCGCCAAAGCCATTATCGATGACGCGCATCGGCGCCACCTGCGGGTGACGGCCCACATTTTCTATCTGCGGGACGCGAAGCAGTTGACCGATTACGGCGTGGACGGCTTGGCCCACAGCGTGCGCGACAGGCCAATCGACCAGACGCTGATCGAGAGCATGAAGAAGCACGGCACCTGGCAGATGGCGGCGACGCTCTCGCGCGAGGCGTCCATGTTTATCTACGCCAGCCCCGCCCCGTTCTTAAGCGATCCATTTTTTGCGCGCGGCGTGTCGCCGGCGGTCCTGCAGACGCTTGGCAGTCCGGCATATCAGCGGGCGATTTCATCCGGCGCCCATTTCAAAGAATACCCGGCCTTTCTCGATACCGCCGAGAAGAACCTCAAAGCGCTCGTCGATGCGGGCGTGAAATACGGTTTCGGCACGGATACGGGACCCCCCGGGCGCTTCCCCGGCTATTTCGAGCACTGGGAAATGGAACTTATGGTGGAAGCCGGGCTGACGCCGATGCAGGTTCTCACCGCGGCCACGCGCAACGCGGCGGAGTTTCTGGGGGCGAAGGACCTCGGTACGCTGGAACGCTCGAAATGGGCCGACCTGATCGTGCTCGACCGCAACCCGCTCGACGACATCAGGAACACCAGAACCATCGACGCGGTCTATATCGCCGGCAACCGGGTGAAATAAGGGCGCATTCTGTAGTCACTGTATCAACCGCTCCCTTGGAGGCCGTGGAAGAAGGAATTTATCTGTGTTTATCTGTGTTCATCTGTGGCTATAATTTGACTATTTCACAGCACGTCAAACCGGGAAATCGACGGGCTGGCCGGTCTGGCTGGAACGATAGATGGCGGCGAATATCTCGACCACGGCGCGGCCGTCGGCTGCGGTCACCAGCGGCTCCCGGTCTTCCCGGATGGCGCGCAGAAAGTCCTGAATCTGCAAGGCGTGGTAGTGAAAGGTGGGATCCACCTCGCCGAAACGGCTGCGGTCGTCGGCCTGGAACCGGCTCAGCAGCGGCTCTTCGCCGGGAACCGTCCAGAGGTCGTTCAGCGGCGGATCGAGGACGCCCGTCATGCCAGCCACGAAGGTGGCGCCGGTATCGGTTTCGACGCCCACCGAAGCGCCGTTCGACCCGTGCACGTGCAGCTTGGTGTAGATGCCCGGCCGCTGGCTCAGGCTGGTGAGGATCGAACCCAGGCCGCCATTGCGAAAGCGGACGATGGCGAGCGCGGTGTCTTCCACCTCTATATAAGGATGGTTCAGGTTGGCGCAGGCGCCGGTGATTTGCCGGATGGGTCCCATGAACCAGCGCAACAGGTCCAGGTGGTGGGGGGCCTGGTTTACCAAAACGCCGCCGCCTTCGGTGTCCCAGCGCCCGCGCCACGGATCGGAGCGGTAATACGCTTCGTCGCGCCAGCTCAGCATGAGCACCGTGCCCAGCACCGGCGTTCCGATCTTGCCCGCGTCGATGGCCGCCTTGAGGCGCATGACGGGCTCGTAGAAGCGCCGCTGGCTGATCGCCCCCAGCCTGACGTTTGCTTCGCGGGCGGCCGCGATCATGGCGTCGCAATCCGCCAGGCTCGCGGCCATGGGCTTCTCGACCAGCACGTGGACGCCGGCCCGGGCGGCCAGAACGGCGGGATGGCGATGCGCCGGATGCGGCGTGCAGATGCACACGGCCTCGACGCCGGCCTGGGCCAGCATCGCGGCGGGATCTTCGAACGGAAGCGCGCCATACTGGGCGGCGAAGGCTCGGGCGCGGCCGCCCTGCTCGTCGCACACGGCCACCAGCTGCGATTCCGCCAGGCCGTACAGGGCGCGGGCGTGGATGTGCCCCACCTTGCCGCATCCGACGATGGCGGTTCGCACCGGGCGCATCAACCGCGCTCCGGGTAATATTTGGGGATTGCGAAAAGTCGCGGTTTCATACTGGTTTATGGCGGACCGAGCAGGGCATGTTCCAGGAGCACTCCGGCCAGGCCCACCAGGGCGATCAGGATCTCGAGCATGGTCCAGGTGGACAGGGTCTCGCGAATGCTCAGATTGAAATATTCCTTGAACATCCAGAACCCGCTGTCGCTGAAATGCGAAAGCGATACGCTGCCCGCACCGATGGCCAGCACCAGCAACTCGGGCCGCACGCCGCTGGAAGGGACGATGGGAACCACGATGCCGGCCGCGGTTATGGCGGCGACGGTGGCTGAACCGGTGGCGCCGCGGAGCAATACGGCCGTGGCCCAGGCCAGTACGATGGGCGAGAGAGACATGCCGGCGGTGAGGTGCTTCACGCTCTCGCCGGTTCCGGCATCGAGCAGCACCTGTTTCCGCGCGCCCCCGGCGGCGACGATGAACAACGTCCCGGCTACCCCGGAGACGGCCGTGTTGGCGTCTTTCATGAGCGCTTCCACGGTTCGTCCGCGCCGCAGTCCGAGGGTGTAACACGCTAAAACCACCGCCAGGAAGAGGGCCACATTCGCGTCACTGAGGAAGCGCATGGAGACGGTCAGGCCGTTGTCGTGCCGCACCGCCAGGGCCACGATGGAGCCGGCGATCATGAGCGCTACCGGGAACAAAACCGTGCCCATGCTCACTGGGAAGCCGGGAAGACTGCGGCCCTCGAAGGAGCGCTCCACGTGCAGGCCGGCGGGAGGCTGGCTGCGCAAGCCGCGGAAGAAGGTGGCCCACCCCGGTCCCGCGACGATCGCCGCTATGATCGCAATGGGCAGGCCGTAGAGCAGCGTCCGGCCCGAATCGGCGTGAAACGCGATGGCGATGGCGGCCGGCGCGGGATGCGGCGGCAGCATGCCATGCACGGCGGACAGGGCGGCGGCCATGGGCATCCCCAGCCAGGCGAGGGACAGACCGGTGTCGGTGGCCAGCGTATAGATGAGCGGAATCAGAACCAGGAAGGCGGCGTTGTAAAACATCGGCAGGCCGATCAGAAATGCGACGATCAGCACGGCCCACTGAATGCGCTTCGGTCCCATGGCGGCGATGAGCGCGCCGGTAATGGTGTGGGCCGCTCCGCTTTCTTCGATCAGCTTGCCCAGCATGGCCCCGAACAGAATCATCAGCGCCAGGCTGCCAAGCGTATCGCCGAACCCTTTCAGGATGGATTTGAGCGCCGCGTCCGCGCTCATGCCGTTGAGGACGCCGGCGCAGAAGGCGGTTACCAGCAGCGCCAGAAGCGGGTTCAGTTTGGCCCAGGTGATGAGCGCCAGCAGGATGGCGATGGAGATTGCGAGAACGATCAGCGCCATGGCGGCTCAGGTTTCAGGATGGAGGAGCACCTTCAGGGCTTGCTTCCGCTCGCACAGATCGAAGGCCTGGCGCCATTGGGAGATGGGCAGCCTGGCGGTGATCATGTCGTCCAGGCGGATGCGGCCCTCGGCCAGGATCTTCATCACGCGGTCCCAGGTGCGGGCGGTGTAACAGAGCGTGCCGGTCAGGGTGAGCTGCTTGTAGAAAATGAAATCGATGGGGAAAGGGATCTCGCGCCCGCAGATGGCCACCTGGGTGTAGTGTCCCATGGGCCGCAGGGCCTCCAGGCAATTGCGCACGGAGAGCGGGTGGCCGGCGCACTCGAATGCGGTATCCACGCCCACGCCGCCGGTTTCCTCGCGGATGGCTTCGGCCAGATTGCGCGAGGCGATGTCGATGGTTGCGGCCGCACCCATGCGGCGAGCGGCTTCCAGGCGTTCGGTATCCGCCGCGGCGCCGGCCACGATGGTCTTGACGCCCTCGGCCACCAGCAACTTGAGGCACAGCAGTCCGATGGGTCCAG
>Ga0182014_10000471_pt1 | contig 53136 bp, 45 predicted proteins | sample 612S2DmetaG_FD_120489 | JGI IMG/M metagenome (GOLD analysis project Ga0182014, IMG submission 120489) | Permafrost microbial communities from Stordalen Mire, Sweden - 612S2D metaG | ecosystem: Environmental > Terrestrial > Soil > Wetlands > Permafrost | place: Sweden: Stordalen | collected... | reverse complement strand
GCTTTGCGACCTGTTTGCTGCACGCCGCGCCGCCTTTACCTTCTTCTGCCGCACCATGGGTCAAAGGGTAGTTGCGGTTTTGCTCGGTGCCTCGATCCACCAGTGTTGTCGGAGGGCCGACGTGACAGATGTGCAACCTAATGGCACTGGCGATTGTCCAGCTAGACACCGACTGACTTCAGAAAGAGAGCCTCGCTCTCGGCGCACATGTTCGACAGCCGCCGGAATTGCTGACCATGTTTGGTCTTCTTGGGAAACAGGAGAGTTACTCGGCTAAATCACGAACGCCCGAAGCGGACAGTATGATAACGAGATGACCAGGAAGAAAAGCACGTTAGTAGTGCCGAGTGTCCTGATTGCGTTCGTGGGAGTCCTCCTTGCAGGCTGGAAGTCCTCAAATCACGGAATCTGCAGCAGCGGTCAGGAATTGCCGGGTCAACAGTCGATTTGCGCTGTCTCGGAGACGATTTATTACATTGGCATTGTTCTGATTGTTGTGGGAGTAGTTTCGCTAATCGTTGCCCTGGTATCACATCGTGAGGCAACGAATCAAACTTCAATACCGGTTTCCGCGCCCCCGGGGTGGGTTGCACATCCAACTAAGCAAGGTTGGACAGTTTGGTGGGACGGGACAAAGTAGGCGCAAGAGCGGCCACCAACGGAGACGCGTGACGAGTAAAAGGACATTTCGGTGGTCGCCGGACTTCCAAACATGACTCGTGCCATGAAGAGATGAAGGGTTGAACGTCAGCGAGTGATCGACCGTAAGCCAGAATCTATTTTTTAGGGTCGAAGGCCCGGCTTAACGGAAATGCAACCTCGCATTGGCGACTCGATTAAACCGTGTGGGTTCAAGACCGTGGCCCGACGCGACAAGTTTGCAACCAGACATTGGAGGCTGGTTGGCTAGGCGAATCTTGAATCTCGTAGTGCCCGACACGCCTCCAACTTCTAGACGCTCCTCTCGGTGCGGGTAAATTCAATTCGGATGCCGCTGGCCCATCCATCAGCATCGATGTCCGGAACGACTCCGCAGATGAATGCTTAAGGTTCGAAAAGGTCTTCGGAGAAGTCGAGGCTTTCGACGGTTGGCTTCGGTCAATATTGGAGCGATCTCATTCCATGTACATTCCAATTGGTCGTGACTTTTCATAGGAGAATCCGTATGGCGAAGATTGAACCAATACCGGAGCATTTGCACACTGTGACACCGAGGCTCATCGTGGGCAATGGAGCAGACGCCATCGAGTTCTATGTTTGCCGCCTTTGAAGCGAAGGAGTTCGGAGAGCGAGTCATCGGACCTCAAGGCGAAGTGATTCACGCCGAAGTGAGTATTGGTGATTCAGTTGTCATGATCACTGAAGGCGTTGAGCTCGGGGCAGAGTCGCCTGTGTCACGCGGGGACTTGGTCACCGCAATCATGGCCACCTACTGGGAAAACGTTGACGAAGCCTGGGACCGCGCGGTTAGCGCCGGCGCTCAAATTATCTTCCCATTGGAAGACCACTTCTACGGAGAACGCGGCGGCCGTTTGCGTGACCCGTTTGGACAACAATGGATGTTGAGCCAGCGAATTTAGGCGTCAAAGGTATCGGTCTATTGACTAACCAAGTGTCGGCGGGCCGCCTTGCACATTCTCCGAGTGGAGACTCGGTGGTTGCTACGCAAATCGAAGTGCGACATAACGTGTCGGTATGAACTTTCCACGACTGCACCTTGTCCTGCTTGACTGTCCCGAACCCTTCGAACTCGCAAAGTTTTACTCGGCCCTAACTGGCATTGCGGTAGAGACTAGGCCCGGTTGCGCCCCGGAAGATTTGACAGACATCGACTTGGTGCATGATTCCCTTCCGGCTTTGAGTTTTCAGAGAGTCGAGAACTATGCGGCGCCCACCTGGCCCGATGGGATCATGCCGAAACAGATGCATCTCGACTTTGAAGTCGATGATCTCGACGAGGGAGAACGTCACGTCCTTAACATCGGTGCTCGAAAAGCCGATTACCAACCCGGCGAGACTTTCAGAGTGTTCCTGGACCCTGTAGGTCACCCGTTCTGTCTGATTATGAAGAGTGACTAGGCGCGTCACTTCCGCCGAGAAGTCAAAAGCAGTCACCTAATGCTTTCACCCGGGTGTGTATCACAGCACCTGCGGGTTCAGACGGTCGACGCAATGACCACAATTGAAACCCCACATTTGCAATGCATTGAGAGGTTCGCAGATCGTTGGTGTCGGAGGCCCCGCTCGATTGGTATTACGAGTGCGGCACCAGGATTGTCTCTTCTCCATCTTGGATTCATCTTTACAACGACGTCATCGTACCGATGCAGAATCTCAACAGGAAAACTTCCTTCACCACTCGCAATGTTTTGACAGAACGGACACAAGTAATCATTCGGAGCGTGATTCCACATATAGTCATTCTGCTCGTTTGCGTGGTCCGCTAAGGGCAACACCATGAGCGCTATTGCGGCCCATCCTGGTGTCGGAGGGCCGACCTACACAATCCGACTGGCGGATTCAGGCCTGGAGGTCAAATTCCGACTCGTCGCTCTAATTTGCACTTCGCTGAAGTTGCCAAGCATTTTCAAGGGCGTCCGCGATTGCGTCCCCGTCACCCAGCACCAAATCGGCGACGACCATCATGTGCTTCACATATCGATTGGGCACACTGAAAGTAGCGGCGTCCGATTGCATCAGTGATCGACGAAAGTCAAAGTCAATGCGAATCACCAAGTGACCACTATCTAATTGACGGGCAACTAATCTTCCGTGGTAACGCCACTCGGGGAAGTGTCCGTGTCGCTCCGTCCGGCGTACTCCTTCCAGTTCCCCTAGTAGCTTCTCCACGTCAAAGAGACTCACGCGACAATTCTGTCAGTGAGCGGCGATGGCAGTCGCACGCGGTTTTCGTTGGGTTAAAAGGGCCGACGTGAACCCGCACTCCTATCGCGAAAAGTGCGCAATCCGCAGATGGAGACTTCCAAAGATGTGGTCGAAGCATGCACAAAGTGACGAGAAGCTCCTGAAGTCAACATTCCCCATCTTGGCAACTCGTGGTTGGTTTCGACTGAGCCAAGAATTACTAATGGAGAGAATATCCGTGAATCGGCACTCGTGTGAATAAGGGCAAATCGTGGTTTTCTGAAAACTGACAAAACTCGAGCCCTCTGGGTATTTTGAAAAAGTAAATTCTGAATCTCCGAGTTATTCGCGATCGCAACAATCGGCGAATCGGACGGGTTTGTCGCCTCGTTGAAACGGGGCGTTGATTGGTTCCTCTGGGACGAGTCTTGACACACCGTGGGCTAATATCAGTCCACGTCTTAAAGGTGTGCCGGGAAGACTGGTCGGCGGCAGGGAGCATGTCAATGATCAGCATTCTCGGACGTCCGCATGGTCGTTGCCGCTCTTCTTCAATTAGAGCCGCCGCTAACGGCCACTGTTCCAACCGTCAGGCGGCAGGCAACTTCAAGTTCGGCGGGAATCCAAACAGCGTGACGCAGTCATCGTCAAAGTCTCTGTGGATTGAGCGTCGATGAAAGGCCAAAGTAAGAGGCTTCCAAATTGGCGATGGGAGGCACTACGAACCACCCTGTGGTTCGTACCGTCGATACTCATCGTCGTCGGGATTGTGATCTTCTTAATTACTTTCAATATTGACGTCGCCGCGCACTTCCATCACATTCAACTTCCGACGTGGATTCGCAGCGGAAATTCAGAACCGGGCAGGGAAGTGCTCATTGCCATCGCTGCGGCGATCATCACGGTGGTCGGTGTCGTCTTCTCCATAACGATCCTCGCACTCACCCTGGCCTCTCAGCAGTTCGGTCCTCGAATGATGCGAAATTTCGTTCGTGACGTTGGCAATCAAGTCACCCTGGGAGTCTTCGTTGCCACCTTTGTCTTCTCGGTGCTGGCGCTCGGTTCGATTACCGTCTACCCCCACGGTAATTTTGTGCCCCACGTGAGCATCGCCGTCGCAGAAGTCCTGCTGCTCGTGGATTTGGCGGTACTCATATATTTCATCAATCACATCGCCTCATCCATCCAACTTCCTGCGGTCATCGCGGGAATTGCTCGAGACCTCGATTCGGCAATCGACACCGAGTTTCCGGCAGTGAATCGGGAGATCTCAGTTAGCTCGAGCGCGAATCCAAGACTTGTCCTGAACGAACAGCCGGCGGAGCTGTTGGCGACCATTGAAAATCGCGGTGGCGTCGTTCTCGCGTCCAGGAGTGGATATCTCCAATTCGTCGGGTACGCGCAACTCGCCAAGATTGCCAAATTGGTCGACGCCGTCATTCGCCTCGACTACCGACCGGGCCATTTCATCGTCGCCGGTCGACCGGTGGCCAAGGTTTATCCCCAAGGCGCGGCCCAGCAAGTTGAAAAGGCGCTAGCCAAGGCGCACGTGACCGGACCCCACCGCACGCTCATGCAGGATCCCGTGTTCGCAATCGACCAACTAGTGGAAATCGCAATTCGAGCGCTCTCGCCGGCCGTGAACGACACTTTCACGGCCTTGACGTGCCTCGATTGGATCTCCTCGGGCCTGAGTCGAATTTCGGGGCGGGACTTCTCCGAACGAGTGTACCGAGACGACGAAGGTCGCATCCGCCTCATCGGCGCAGACTGGTCCTACCCAAAAATGGTCAACCGTGCATTCGACAAGATACGGCAAGCAGCTCGCGGTATGCCGGCGGTCATCATCCGTATGCTCGACTCACTCAACGCCGTGGTCGACGCCACGACAACTGCGTCTCAGCGTGAAGTCCTGCTACGACAAGGTGAGATGATCGTGGAGGGTTCACAAGATTCGGTAAATGACCAGAATGACCTCAATGACATCTTGTGGCACTTCAATCGATTGGCCGAAAGCATCGAAGAGCGAAATCGTCCGAGCGCGACGTGATGTCACAGAGGCAGCAACGTCACCTACTCCGTCGGTGTCCAATGATCCCCAGCTGAACCCAACCACATGGATTGGCTAGAGCCGTCGAACTCACGTAGTCGGCTGTCGCAACCGAAATCAATCGTCGGTCCCGTCAGCGAGTGTCCAAGCCTGACAACACTCGTTATGCGTTCAATGGATCCAACCGGGCGATAACTTCAGCGATCGCTGAACCGAGATCAATTGGACACGCGCGGTTATAGATCGGGCCCGCGCCGTCGCTCAAAAGTGACCTCGCCATCGCCACGCCACGTGCGGTGGGCAGCGGAGCCATCAGGGCGTCGGCCAGAGATTCAATTTGATACTGTGCCTCGATCACTCGGTCGCGAACGATCGGAACCTTCGGGCTCAAAGGCGCAAACGGTGCACGTGCGCACACGATAACGTCCAGCCAGTTCCGTGCCAACGCCTGACGTTCAGCCATCGAGACGATCACTCGGGCCCGCGTCGCGAGTAAACGGCTGGTCTCCGGAGAATTCCCCTGCGCGAGTTTGTCATCGAGAGAGATTCCGAGGACTCTGGCTCCAAGGTTGAAGCGCAGGGGAACAAGATCGGCGCGACCTTCCGATGCTGTTGTCTCAATCTGTGCGCGGGTCGCGTTCGCCCCCTGGTTCTCGTTCCGCAACGGGAAATCCGTCTTCGTCCCACGGTGTCCGTGACGAACCTTCTTCGACGATACGTGCCAACGATCGTGTTTCGTCAGGTCCGATGTACGTTCAGTACTCATTGTCCCCTCCTAAGGGAAGTCTCATTACCCTTCAATTCTTTTGGCACGGAGATAAATAGATCCTTAATAATCGTCGAAGGCTCGTCATAATTCCTTAATGACGTCACGTTCACTCGTTACGGGGGTGACCACATTTCAATAACTGAAAATCTCGCCCGCTAATTGTCCGAAATGATGCCAACGTTCTCGGCGCGGCTCACAGCACCACACGCGAAACCAGAACCACCAACCACGCCACGACGAAACTCGTCGATTCGGTGAAGGTGTCGGCCGCGCTCGATCAGGGTTACAAAACCGGTGCACCCGAGTGTCGCCGTCGGGACCTCAGTGACGCTAGAGATTCCCGACGATGTAATTGATGCACGCGCAGAGCGAAGCGACGTCCTCGGAGTCCACGCTCGGGAACATTGCGATCCGCAATTGATTTCGACCAAGTTTGCGATAGGGATCAGTGTCCACGATCCCGTTCGCTCGAAGGATTTTCGCAATGTTCGTCGCGTCGATGTCGTCATTAAAGTCGATCGTTCCGACGACGTTGCTGCGAAATGCCGGATTCTCGACGAAGGGTCGGGCGAAGGGCGACGCTTCGGCCCAGGTGTAGAGGATTTCCGCTGACGTCCTCGAACGACCCGCGGAGAAACTCAGTCCTCCGTTGTCATTTATCCACTTGATCTGGGAGGCGAGCATGTGGATCGTGGCGAGGGCCGGTGTGTTGTAGGTCTGATTGAGTCGCGAGTTGTCGAGCGCGATCTTAAGGTCGAGCGAGGCGGGAGTCCAACGTCCCGACGCGGCGAGTGACTCGATGCGTTCGAGGGCGGCGGGCGAACATACGGCGAGCCAGAGTCCTCCGTCAGAGGAGAACGACTTCTGGGGCGCGAAGTAATAACAGTCGAACTGCGACGCGTCGACCATCAAGCCGCCCGCGCCGGACGTCGCGTCGACGACGACGAGACCTTTCGCGCCCACGGGGCGCTCAATGGACATCATCACGCCAGTCGACGTCTCATTATGAGTCAGCGCGTAGGTGTCGACACTGTCGTCGGCCACGGCAACCGGGTGTGAGCCCACGTCACTCTTGATGATGTGCGGATTCTTCAGATGCGGTGCTTCAGTGACGCAGGTCGCAAACTTCGAGGAGAACTCGCCGAAGCTGAGGTGCTGGGACTGATCGGCAATCAGATGGAACGTGGCGGCATCCCAGAATGCGGTGGTGCCGCCGTTGCCGAGAAGGACTTCATAACCGTCGGGCAGCGAGAAGAGATTGTGCAGACCGTCTCGAACCTCGGCGACTTTGTTGCGGACGGTCGATTGGCGATGCGACGTGCCCATGTACGTCGAACCGTCAGCGACGAGCGCGCTCAACTGTTCGGCACGTACCTTCGACGGGCCGGATCCGAATCGTCCGTCACGGGGGAGCAAGTCGGCGGGAATCTTTAATGTGTCGGGGGAACTCATAGACTTATTCTTACGGATATTGAACGGAGCCTCCGATGACATCGAGAGTGAGTCACCTTTTAGGCGGCTTGGCCCCCAGCGCAACCCTGGCCGTGGACGCCAAAGCCAAGGCCCTAAAGGCCGCCGGCGAGCCGGTCATTGGCTACGGCGCGGGCGAACCGGACTTCGCGACCCCTGTTCACATAGTGGAAGCGGCCGCCAAGGCTTGCTATGACCCGGTGAACTACAAGTACACGCCGACGGCCGGTCTGTTGGAGCTGCGCGAGGCGATCGTGGCTAAATCCATGCGTGATTCGGGCCTTCGCACCACGCCAGGTCAGGTCCTGGTTACCAATGGTGGCAAGCACGCGATCATTACTGCCATGATGACCAAGCTCGACCCCGGTGACGAGGTACTGATTCCCGCGCCGTACTGGACGACGTACCCCGAGGCCGTCTACCTCGTCGGAGGAAAGCCGGTGCCGGTCATGACATCTGAAGCGAACGGTTTTCGCGTCACCGTTGACGAACTCGAACGGGCCAGAACACCCACAACGACCATGCTGGTCTTCACGTCGCCGTCGAACCCTTCGGGCGCGGTCGTTCGCCCCGATGACGTCGCGGCGATCGGTCGTTGGGCGGCCGAACACGACATCTGGGTCCTCTGTGACGAGATCTATGAACACCTGGTGTACGGCGACGCCGAATTCGTGTCGATGCCGGTCGTGGCCCCGGAGCTGGGGGATCGCTGGATTGTGGTGAACGGCGTCGCGAAGACCTACGCGATGACGGGTTGGCGCGTTGGGTGGATGATCAGTGCGCCCGACGTCATGGCCGCCGCTGTCAATTACCAGAGTCAGACGACTTCGAACATCTCGAACATCTCCCAACGCGCGGCGGTCGCGGCGCTGAACGGCGACCTGGGTGCGGTCTACGAGATGCGAACCGCCTTCGATCGCCGCCGCAAGGTGATGACCTCGATGCTCAACGCGATCGACGGCGTCAGTTGCGCCGAGCCCGAGGGCGCGTTCTACTGCTACCCGAACGTGTCGGGGCTGTTGGGTCGCACCTTCGGGGGGCGAGTGGCGCACTCCTCCACGGAACTCGCCGAGATTCTCCTCGAATCGATCAAGATAGCGGTCGTCCCGGGCGAAGCCTTTGGCACGCCGGGCTACTTTCGACTGAGTTCGGCGTTAGGCGACGCCGACCTCGCCGAGGGACTGGTGCGATTCGCCAATTTTGTCGACGCGGGCTGACGCTCCCTCGAATTCCCATAGTCTGAGAGGACTCAACGAAAGGTGACCTTGTGGCTCGTGTATTGGTAACCGAAGAGATTGCCGACTCCGGTCTTCAAGAGTTGCGCGACGCCGGGCACGAGGTGGACATTCGTTTGGGACTCTCACCGTCTGAATTGATCGAGGCTTTGGCGGGTGCCCACGCATTGATTATTCGCTCGGCGACCAAGGTTGACGGCCCGACCCTCGAAGCGGCGAAGGATCTCATCGTCGTCGGACGAGCCGGCATCGGGCTGGACAATGTCGACGTCGCCAAAGCGACCGAGCTCGGGGTCATGGTCGTCAACGCACCGGTCTCGAACATCCTCTCCGCCGCCGAACAGACCATGGCGCTCTTGTTGGCGCAGGCTCGAAACATTCCCCAAGCTCACTCGGCCCTGAAGGCCGGCAAATGGGAGCGCAGTAAGTGGGAGGGCGTTGAACTCTACGGCAAGACACTCGGTGTGGTGGGCCTCGGCAAGATTGGTGCACTCGTCGCTCAGCGTGCGTCGGCCTTCGGCATGCGACTGATTGCTTTCGACCCGTTCATCTCTGAGGATCGGGCGCGTCACATGGGCGTCGAGTTGGTCGACCTCGACACGCTTCTCGCCGAAAGCGACTTCATCACGATTCACCTTCCCAAGACGAAAGAGACGACGAACCTCCTTGACGCCGCGGCGTTGGCGAAGACCAAGCCGGGGGTGCGCATCATCAACGTCGCGCGAGGTGGCATCGTCAACGAAGCCGATCTGGCCGACGCCATCCGCAACGGACACGTGCAGGGTGCGGCCCTCGACGTGTTCGAAAAGGAGCCGACCACGGAGTCACCGCTGTTCGAACTGCCGTCGGTCGTCGTGGTCCCACACCTCGGCGCCTCGACCTTCGAAGCGCAGGACAAGGCCGGGATAACAATCGCTGAGCAGGTGCAATTGGCACTCGCCGGAGATTTCGTTCCTTACGCGGTCAACGTCGCGGCCGGTGAAGTGTCCAACGCCGTTCGTCCCTTCATGGGTTTGGCTGAAGTTCTCGGTCGTTTCATCGGCGGACTGCTGGACGGGAAGCCCGCTGACTTGGAAGTCACTTACTTGGGTGAGCTCGCCGGCTCGGGGACCAAGATCCTCACGCTCTGTGCGCTCAAAGGTCTTCTCACGGCGACCGGCCACGACGGGGTCTCCTTCGTCAACGCGCCGCAATTGGCCGTAGACCACAACCTCACGTATAGCGAGATATCGACCGTCGAGTCACCGGAGTACGTGAACCAGATCTCGGTCCGGTCCGGAGACCACATGGTGTCGGGCACGTTGGTCACCATCGGCACGCGACTCGAAACGCGCATTGTCGGCGTTGACGGTCACAGCGTCGAGATCCCTCCCGCGGCCTCGATGCTCGTGGTGCACAACGACGACCGACCGGGCATGATCGGCATGGTGGGCGTGGCGCTCGGTGAGGCGGGCGTTTCGATCAGCTCTATGGCCGTCGGTCCCGACCAGCGCACGAAGACCGCGTTGATGGTCCTCTCGACCCAGATTCCCACGCCGTCGGACGTCATCGATCGACTTCGCGACACGGCCGGCATCCAAGATATTCACCTCATAACACTGCGCTGAGGATTTCGACTCAATTGGCGCAGTTGAGGGAATAACCGACGCCCGGGACCGTGGTGATGAGTTCGGCCGACTCGTCGTTCAGTTTCTGGCGCAAACGGTGTACGTAGGCGTGGACGTACTGCGCTTCGGCACCGTAGCCGCTACCCCAGACGGCACTCAGGATCATCTGATGCGTGCAGGTCTTGCCGGCGTGTCGGGCTAAGAAGGCGAGTACCTCGAACTCCTTGGTCGTGAGCGCGACGTTGACGTCGTCGAGCGAGACGTCGTGGTGAACCAGGTCGAGCGAGAGTGCGCCACACGTCAGGGTCATCTCGGCGAGGCTCTCTCGATCGGCGTCACGACCGCGCGTCACGACCCGGATCCTCGCTTCGAGTTCGGGCATGCTGAAGGGTTTGGTGACGTAGTCGTTCGCGCCAGCGTCCAGCGCGGCAACTTTACGGTTCTCGGCGCCGACCGCCGAGAGGATGATGATGGGCACGTCGCTCCATCCACGAATGGTCCGGCACACTTCGATCCCGTCCATATCCGGAAGACCCATATCCAGTACGACGACGTCCGGTGCCGTCAACGCGGTTTGGGAGATACCGTGTTCGCCGGTCGCGGCGGTCGTGACGTCGTGACCCACGGCCTGGAGGCCGAGTCGCAACGCTCGATTCAATGACGGGTCGTCATCGATCACGAGAACTTTGGCCATAGACTTTACCGTAGCGGGGCGGTCTCGTCAGCCACCGGGAGGGTGAAGACGAATCGCGCGCCGTGGTTCGGGGCATCCTCGTACCAGATTTCTTGCCCGTGCGCCTCGACGAAGTTCTTGGCGATCGTGAGACCCAGGCCCGCGCGACCGCCCGTGTCAAGTCGAGCAAAGCGTTCGAAGACGGCTTGACGCTGACTCGGCTCAATGCCTGGTCCCTGATCGGTAACCGAGAGAATCACCTGTCGCATCTCACGGCGCGCCTCGACGGTGATGACGCCGTCATCGGGCGAGTGTCGAATCGCGTTGTCGAGCAGGTTTATCAACACCTGGCCGATCAACAGTGAGTCCACGTTGACCGCGGGCAGTGACGCTGGCACGATGGAGTCGACGCGGTGGGCGCCCATGGTTGGTTTCATCGCGTTCACCGCTTCGCGCACCAAGTCGCGTACGGACGTGGGGTTCGGATGCACGGTGAAGACCCCGGCTTCGATTCTCGTGATGTCGAGCAGATTCGACACGAGTCGCGTGAGTCGATCCGACTCAACCTCGATGAGGTTGTAGAGCTCTCGTACTTCGTCCGACGTGAGTGACGCGGAGCGGTTCGCCAGTGTCGAAGAGGCGACTTTGATGGTCGCAAGAGGCGTTCGAAGGTCGTGGGACACCGCGCCCATCAAACTCTGGCGAAAGTGGTCAACCTCTTCAAGGAGTTTCGAGCGCAATGCTTGCTCGCGTAGTTGCGCACGCTCCAGCGCCAAAGCCGCGTCATTGGCGAACGTAGTGAGGACGGCACGATCGTTCTTCGAGGTCGGCAGACCGCGAAGCGCAAGGATGCCAACGGCGTGACCGGATGCCGAGAGGGCGATTGTGCGCAATTCCCCGGACGATTCAGTATCCGTGCCAATGCTGATCGGCTGTCCCGAGTGTGGACCGAGCCGTGCGAGTTCCTCCGCGGAGAGCGGATCGCCCGCGCAAGCCACGACTTTCAAAAGCCCCTCGTCGAGGACCAGCATCGAGACTCCGGGGACCTCGAAGACGACGTGGACCGCCGACACGATGGTCTTGAGCAAGTCGTCGACGGGGCGATCGCCGACCAAGTGTTCGGAGAGTTCTGAGAGGCGGTGCGCCGCCTCGTTGCCCCGCTTCGCCTCGATTCGCGATGAATCCAGACTCGCGACGACGCTCGCCACGGCCAACATGACGATTACGTAGACGGCTAGGGCGGTCCAGTTCTGTGGCGTGCCGACATCGAGGGTCTTGTAGGGCGGTATGTAGCCGTAGTCGTAGACGAGGAACCCGGCGACGACGCTGGCAACTCCAGCTCGTATTCCCCCGATGGCCGATCCGACCACGACCGGTACCACGAGGATCAGCGCCGCGGTCGACACGCTGATGTGCGAACGAAGGGGCAGCATCGCGAATCCGAGTACGAGGACACTCGCCACTCCGACGACCGATCCGACGAGATCCTTACGCATCGTCTCAGTATTGTCCAGCTTTCGATTCCGGTTGAATGAGGGAAAATCAAGAGATTATTAAGACGAAATGATCGTTATTAAGACTGGGTTAAGAACGCGTCCATGACACTGGGGTCATGGCAGATCTATTCACAGCACTAGGTATTGTTGCGTTCACCGCGGTGATGCTCGGACTCATTTGGGCGCTGGACCGCGTATGAGCTTCTCCCAGATAATCCTCCTCGCCGTCGCCGTCATCATGTTCGGTTACGTCGGCTACGCAATGTTCAAGCCGGAGAAGTTCTAAATGGGTTTCTTTCTCACCATCCTCACCCTCGTGGTGACGCTGGGCTTGGCCTGGCGCTACCTCGGCTCGTACATGGCGGCCGTCTTCGAAGGTCGCGTGCATTTCCTCGGCTTCGTCGAACGCCCGATCTACCGGATGCTCGGCACGAGCCCCGAACAAGAACAGACGTGGAAGCGCTACGCCGGTGCGATGATCATCTTCAGCGCCGTCTCGATCGCCTTCACCTACGTGATTCTTCGGATTCAGGGCTCGTTGCCCTTTAATCCACAGCACTTTGGCGCCGTCGGACCGGCGTTGAGTTTCAACACGGCGACGTCATTCGTAACCAACACCAACTGGCAGAATTACGGCGGCGAAACGTCGATGTCGTACTTCTCCCAGATGGGGGCCCTCACCGTTCAGCAGTTCGTCAGCGCGGCCGTGGGTATCGCGGCCGCCATTGTGCTGGTTCGAGGTTTTTCGCGTCGTAAGTCGCCTACTATCGGCAACTTCTGGGTCGACATAACGCGCTGCTTGTTCTACGTCTTGTTGCCGATCTCATTCATCGCCGGCATCGTGCTCGTCGGCCAGGGCGCGGTGGACACGCTAGCTGGAACCACGACTTTCCACGATGCTTTGAACGGCGTCACTCAGACCATCGCGCGTGGCCCGGCCGGATTTATGGGCTCCATAATGCAGCTGGGAACCAACGGCGGCGGGTTCTTCAACGTCGATCTGGCCCACCCCCTCGAGAACCCGACAGGGTTGACCAACCTGCTCTACATCTGGCTCACCCTGTCCATCCCGTTCGCTCTCACCTACACCTTCGGCAAGATGGTGGGGAGTATCCGCCATGGTGTTGCCCTGCTGGCGGTCATGGTGATCATATTCGGGGTGTGGGTGGGCTTCACCGCCAACGCCGAGCACCAAAACAACCCGGCCGTCGCCGCGGCGCACGTGTACTCGCCCGTGGGCAACATGGAGGGCAAAGAGGTCCGCTTCGGCGACACCACCAGCGCCCTGTTCAACGTGTCTATGACCCAGACCTCCGATGGTGCCGTCGACAGTGCAACCGATTCGTTCAACCCAATGGGCGGCTTCGGACCCTTGTCGGGCATGATGCTCGGCGAAGTGACGCCGGGTGGCACGGGCTCGGGGCTCTATACACTTCTCATTTACGCGATCATCGCCGTGTTCATCGGCGGATTGATGATCGGGCGCACGCCTGAGTTTCTGGGTAAGAAGATCCAGGCGAGAGAGATCAAACTCGCGGGCCTCGGGGCCCTCGTTATGCCCATTACAGTGTTGGTGCTCACGGGGCTGGCGGTCTCTCTGGCCGTAGGGCGCGCGGGACCTCTCAATGTCGGGCCCCATGGTTTCAGCGAGATCCTCTACGGGCTCACCTCGCAAGGAAACAACAATGGCTCGGCCATGGCCGGCCTGACCGGTAACACATCCTTCTACAACATCATCGGCGCAATTGACATGTTGATAGGTCGCTTCGGCATCATGATCCCGGCGCTCGCGCTGGGAGGTGTCCTGGCGGCGAAGGATGTTGTGCCCGAGAGCCTCGGTACGTTCCGTACCGATAACGGGATGTTCGTCGGTCTCACGATCGGTGTGATCTTGATCATCGGCGGACTGACGTTCTTCCCCGCCGTCTCCCTCGGCCCAATCGTCGAACAACTTAGCCACTTGAGGTTCTTCTAATGACCACTGTTATGAATCAGCCAACTGCTGAGCCGGGCGCCCACGGCGTGGCCCAGGCCCGGGGACTCTTTGACGGGCCGATCATGCGCCAGGCGTTGAAGGACTCGCTCACCAAGCTCGATCCGAGGTTGCAGGTCAAGAATCCCGTGATGTTCGTAGTGCTGGTCGGCTCGGTCATCTCACTCTTCGAGGCGTTTGCGCACCCCAGCACTTTCACTTGGTCCATCACAATCTGGCTCTTCCTGACGGTAATCTTCGCCAATTTCGCCGAGGCCATGGCCGAGGGTCGGGGCAAGGCCCAGGCGGAGACCTTGCGCAAAATGCGTTCGGAGACCGAGGCGCGTCGCCTGCGACCGGACGGCACGGAAGAACTGGTTCCCGCCGCGTCCCTCTCCAAGGGTGACCTGGTGGTTTGCGAGGTGAACGACGTTATTCCTTCCGATGGCGAAATCGTCGAAGGAATTGCTTCGGTGGACGAATCAGCGATAACCGGCGAATCGGCGCCCGTGATCCGCGAGTCCGGAGGCGACCGATCGGCCGTCACCGGGGGCACGAAGGTGCTGTCGGACCGAATCGTGGTGCGCATCACGGCCGAGCGCGGCCACACCTTCATCGACCGGATGATCTCGCTCGTCGAAGGCGCCAACCGCCAGAAGACCCCGAACGAGATCGCCCTCACGATATTGCTCGCCGTGCTGACCATCGTTTTCATCCCGGTTGTGGTCACTCTGGTACCCTTCGCCAACTTCGCCCACGGTTCCGTGTCGGTCGTGGTGCTGGTGGCCCTCCTGGTCTGCCTCATCCCTACGACGATCGGCGCGTTGTTGTCAGCCATCGGCATCGCGGGCATGGACCGTCTCGTCCAGCGCAACGTGCTAGCGATGAGCGGACGGGCCGTCGAAGCGGCCGGGGACGTGCAGACGCTGCTGCTGGACAAGACCGGCACGATCACGTTGGGCAACCGCATGGCGTCCAACTTCTACCCGGTGGTTGGACACAGCGAGCAAGAGGTCGCGGACGTAGCCCAGCTCGCGTCGCTGGCGGACGAGACTCCCGAGGGTCGCTCCATCGTGGTGCTCGCGAAGGAGCTCTTCGACATCCGAGGGCGTTCGCTCGAGGCCGATCACGTCTTTGTGCCCTTCACCGCAACGACCCGCATGTCGGGGCTGGACATGGGCGAGCGACAGATCCGCAAGGGCGCGGGTGAATCGGTCAAGCGCTGGGTCAGTGAACTGGGCGGCACGCCGCCGAGCGATCTTGATGAGATCGTCGAGCGAGTCTCGCGCGCCGGATCGACTCCGCTGGTCGTGGCCGACGGCGCGGTCATCCTGGGTGTCATCGAATTGAAGGACGTCGTGAAGCAGGGCATCCGCGAAAAGTTCGACGAGATGCGCCAGTTGGGTATTCGTACCGTCATGATCACCGGCGACAACCCGTTGACCGCGGCCGCGATCGCGCAGGAGGCGGGTGTGGACGACTTCCTCGCCGAAGCCACGCCCGAAGCCAAGATGGCGCTTATCAAGAAGGAGCAGGAGGGCGGCAAGTTGGTGGCCATGACCGGTGACGGTACCAACGACGCTCCGGCGCTGGCCCAGGCCGACGTCGGCGTCGCCATGAACACCGGCACGACGGCCGCCAAAGAGGCGGGCAACATGGTGGACCTGGATTCAAACCCCACGAAACTGCTCGACATCGTCGAGATCGGCAAGCAGTTGCTCATCACCAGAGGGTCACTGACGACCTTCTCGATCGCCAACGACATCGCCAAGTACTTCGCGATCATTCCCGCGCTCTTCGTCGTGGCCTATCCCCAGCTGCACTCGCTCAACATCATGCGACTGCACAGTCCCGAGAGCGCCGTGCTTTCGGCCGTGATCTTCAACGCCCTCGTGATCGTGGCACTCATCCCCTTGGCGCTTCGAGGAGTCAAGTTCCGTGCCGCCAATTCGGCGGCGATTCTCAGGCGCAACGTCTTGATCTACGGGGTGGGCGGCATCATTATCCCTTTCATCTTCATCAAGCTCATCGATCTCGTGCTCGTCGCGCTGCACGCCTACTAAAAGGAGATTCGTCATGCTCGTACATCTTCGCCGCTCTCTCGTCCTGGCAGTCATCTGTCTCGTGTTCTTCGGGTTCGTCTACGCCTTCGCGGGTGTCGGCGTGTCTCAGTTGCTGTTCAAGCACCAAGCCGACGGTTCACTGACGGCCAACGGATCGACGCTCATTGGCCAGAACTGGGCCGCTACCAAGTGCCCGGGAAACCCAATGGGTAGTTGCGTCTTCAACGGTCGCCCCGATGACACCGGACCCTACGCCGCCAACCCCAAAGACAACGTGTCCGGTGGAGACAATCCCCTCGTCGCCAATGGCGTCAGTGGAGAGTCCGGGGCGACCAACCTCGGTCCCCATTCCAAAGTCCTGCTCGCCGACACCAAGGCGCTCGTTGCGTACTGGCACAAGCTCGGCGTCGACCCCACGCCGGATCTGGTGACCACCTCGGGCAGCGGCGTCGACCCCGATATCTCGGCGCTGGACGCGACGGTTCAGATTCCGATGGTGTCCAAGGCCACCGGGATCTCGCCGGCCCGACTGCGTACGCTCATTAGGCAACAGACGCACCCGGCGCAGTGGGGATTCATGGGTTCGAGTTACATCGACGTGTTGCAGTTGAACGAAGGCCTCGCGAAACTAGAGAAGTGATCGACGTGGTGAGGTCCCCAGTCTGCTCCCCGACAGAATTCGGTGTCGGTGTGGAAATTCACACTCTGAAGGAGGCAACGTGAAATGGGGGCCGCCATGACACGCCGTGTTCTTCTCTATCGCAATCGACTGGCCATCGCCGCCGCGGTCTTCGGACCCATCGTTGTTGCGGCGGTGCTCGTTCCCTTTCGCGGTACTTTCGCGAATACCGCGGCAGCCCTCACGATGGTGATCGTCATCGTCGCCGTTGCCGTGATCGGTCCTCGTCCAGCGGGCATCGTGGCCAGTGCGTCGGCAGCGCTCTGGTTCGATTTCTTTCTCACCAGTCCCTATGACCGATTCGCCATTAGTCATCGGCCGGACCTCGAGACCACGATCGCGATCTTCGTCGTCGGGGTGCTCGTGACCGAACTCGCGGCCCGCAGCCGCCAACACTGGCAGGCCGCGAACAATTCCACGGCGTACGTCGGCATGATTCACGGCGTCGCCGTGCTCGCGTCCAACTCGGCACCGGTCACCGAAATCATTGACCAGACAACCAACTCACTCGTTCAACTACTCTCATTGCGGGCGTGTCGATTTGATAGATCTCTCTCGGATCCACCTCTGGCACAGATTCAATCAAACGGCAACGTCGAACTCGTCGGACTGCGTTGGCCGGCTCGAGAGATCGGTATACCCGGACCGGAAGCCGAAATAGTGGCCAAGTGGCGCGGTCGGGTCGTCGGCCGCTTCGTCGTGACACCTACGCCTGGTGCGACCGTGACGTTGGAACAACGAATCGTGGCCGTCGCGGTGGTGGACGTCGCTGCGGCGTACCTCGTCGGCGAGCTGCATGCGATGTAAACCGAGGGCAATCAGTGGACCGAACGGGCGCCGTCATTCGATGAATTGCGTTGGGGCGTCTCGCACGACATGGCACCGACGGCAAATCGTCAAATCCGAACGACGATAAGGGATACTGGTTCAATGCAGCGAGGAGTCCTACGGGTCTATTTGGGTTCGGCGCCCGGTGTCGGCAAGACCTATCGAATGCTCGACGAGGGTTGGCGTCGTCGAGAACGCGGTACCGACGTGGTCGTCGCGTACGTGGAGACGCACGGTCGCGCGCTCACCGAGGCCCAACTCCGAGACCTCGAAGTCATACCGCGCGCCACCCACGAATACCGCGGTGCGATATTGGAAGAGATGGACCTCGATGCCGTCTTGGCGCGCCACCCGGACGTGGCCCTGGTCGATGAGTTGGCGCACACCAACGTTGTCGGCAGCGCCCACGAGAAGCGATGGGAGGACGTCGACGCGTTGCTCGACGCGGGCATTGACGTGATCACCACCGTGAACATCCAACACCTGGAGTCAGTGAACGACGTGGTGGAGAAGATCACGGGTATTCATCAGCAAGAGACCATTCCGGACGCCATCGTTCGCCGCGCCGAACAGATCGAGATCGTCGACTTGACGCCCGAGGCGTTACGTCGCCGAATGGCGCACGGCAACATCTACGCCGCCGACAAGATCGACGCCTCGTTGTCAAACTATTTCCGCGTCGGCAACCTCAGCGCGCTGCGCGAATTGGCACTGCTGTGGTTGGCCGATCGCGTCGAAGACTCGCTGCAGCGCTACCTTGACGATCACGCGATCGATCAGACGTGGGAGACCCGCGAGCGGCTGATCGTCGGGATCACCGGCACCGCCGCGGACGCCGATCTACTGCGCCGGGCCGCGCGCATCGCGTCGCGCACCGGGGCCGAACTCTTCGCCGTGCACGTTGTGAAGTCCGATGAGATCCGTAATGCCCCGGTCGACACCTCCGAAGCTCGCGAGCTTGTCGAGGAGTTCGAGGGCAAGTTCCAAGAAGTCGTCGACGACGACACCGCCTCAGCACTGGTCTCTTTCGCCCGTAGTGAGCGCGGGACTCAGATCGTCCTCGGCGCGAGTCGACCACGTCCCCCCTGGCGACCGGCGAATGGAGTCGTGGAAAAGGTACTTCGCCACGCACGAGACCTCGACGTCCACATCATCGCCGTGGGGGGAGAACGGCCGCCCCACGTTCATCAAAGACGACAGACCAAGCGCGTGACGTGGCAGCGCCAGATGCTAGCGACCATCGTCATGTTGTTCCTCCTGCCGTTACTCACGATCGTCATGAGTCAGATTCGCTCGAGCCTGTCGCCGTCCACGGTGTTCCTGGTGTACCTCGTCGCGATCCTCGCCCTTGCCACGTGGGCCGGTGTGATCGTCGGTGTGCTCAGCGCCCTGTTCGCGTCGGCTTTGGAGAACTACTACTTCGTGAAGCCGCTGCATACCCTCGAGGTCGCCCGTCCCGATAACGTCGTCGCCATTGTCGCGTTCCTGCTCTTCGCGGTGGCGGCGAGCGTGATCGTGAATCGTTTCTCCCAGAGTACCCACGAGGCCGATCGCGCTCGCGCGGAAGCCCAAATTCTCGCGGGAGCGGCTGCGAGCGTCGCCTCTTCGCACGAAGACCTCCATCCGCTGCTCGAATCCCTGCGAGCCGTCTTCGCGGCCTCGAGCGTGGCGCTGGTTGTCGAACGAGAGGGACAGTGGGTCAGTGACCTCGTGAGTGGCGAAGCGATCGATGTGTTCGAGACCGGTTCATTCTTTGAAATCGACGACGAGCATCGTTTGTACGTGATCGGGGCGACCCTGAGCGATCAGGACAATCAACTGGTCAGCGCCTTCGCGCGTCGAGTGGCCGCCGGACTGCGGAGCCAAATCATCTCACGTGACGCGACGCAACTCCAAGAAATCGCCGAAGCCGAGTCACTACGAATGGCCCTGTTCAGAACGGCTTCGAAGGAGTTACTCGGACCACTTGAGAAGGTGCGGGCCAACATCTCGATGCTCACCGGGAGCCACGAGCGCCGCCCGCTCGACGAGAGGAACGCCCTCCTCGCGGGCATCGACTCTCAAGTGCGCCAACTCACGCGTCTCGTCGTCAACCTCATTGACGCCGGGCGCCTCGAAGCGGGCGAAGTGTCGGTTCATCCAGAGTCCGTGATGCTAGACGCGGCGTTGACGAACGTGGTCAACAACATTGACACCCGAGGACGAGTCGTGGAGTGCGACGTACCGAGTGATCTGCCGGCGTTGCGCACCGACCCGATATTGTTGCAGCGCGTCATCGGCAACATCGTCAGCAACGCTTGTCGATTCGGACCGGCCGATAAGCCGGTCACCATCAAAGCGGGCGTCGTCGGCGACAACGTTCAGTTGCTGGTGGTGGACCGAGGACCGGGCATGCCGGTCGCGCTGCGCGACGCCGTCCTCGCACCATTTGACCGACTAAGTGGGGCCCAACTCAACGCGGGACTCAACCTCACCGTCGCCTCCGGATTCATTCAACTGTTGGGCGGACGGCTCTTCTTTGAGGACACGCCCGGCGGGGGTTTGACCGTCGCGGTCGATCTCCCCATGACGACTGAGCCGTAATCGGGCCGACACACTCGTGTCGACGATCGGTCGATTCGAGACGACACCACAACGAGCATCACGGACGCCGTTAACCTCGTCAGCGTGAACGACACCGCCGGCCCGATGAGACGCTGGCAACTCTCGTCGCAAACGCGACTCTCTGCTCGAGCGGCCGTATGTCTGGCGACGCCCCTGGTCGTGGGCCTCATCACCGACCAGCGAGCGTACGGGACGCTCGTGGCCATCGGCGCACTCTGGGGCGTGAGCCAAGACGGATCGGACCGCTGGCGCAACCGATCTCCGAGAATGCTCGGCGTCGCTCTGGCGGGCGGTCCGGGACTCTTCGTCGGGGCGCTGTTCGTCAATCACGTCAGCGCCCCGTGGTCACTCGTCGTGCTCTTCGGTGTCGTCGCCTTTGTCGCCGGACTCATTGAGGCGTCACTCTGGGCGACCCAGGGTATGTACCTCTTGCTGGGCGCCATCCTCGGCGGGGGACTGGGCTTTGCCGGACGGGTCTGGCAGTCGGCGATCTGTCTCATGGTGGGCGGACTCTTCGTGTACTCGGTCGCCAGGCTGACCGATCGCCGTAGCCGACGAGCCGACCAACGTCTCTGTCTCGAGAACTCGATGCAGGCGCTCGCGCAACTCCTGGACGCCGTCGGCACCGAGGGACTAAATCACGCGCGCAGCCGCGCCGTCGTGATCCTGGACGCCGCCCAAGACGTGGTCGGCGCGAGAAGACTGCCGAAGGACGACGAGGGTGTGGCAATCCACCAAGTGTTCGTCGTGGTGCTGCAGATCGGTGAACTCGCCTCGTATTTGACGAGCAAGATGGAAACCGTGGACGCCGTGGTGTCCGATGCTCTGCGCGAGGTAGCGGTGACGATTCGTGAGCGGACCTGCGTCGACGCGGTCCGGCAATTGGACGGCTTGGCCGCAACGTTCACGTCGACGCTCGCGTCTGCGTCACGTCGGCTCATCGCCGACTCATTTCGTTGCCCCGAGCGCACGACGCTCGTGAGTGAAATGCCCTTTCGTTCGACCATCCAACGATTACCGATGATCGACCGATTGCGCTTCGCGCTGTTGTTCGCCAGCGCGGTCGTTGTCGCGACGATCATCGCGCACGCGCTGGACGGCCCCAGGGGTTACTGGCTGCCGATGACGGTGGCGTTCGTCTTCCGTCCGGACTTGGGACCGGTGATGCGTCGTGCAATATCACGAGTGATTGGGACGCTCGCGGGCGTCGGCATCGCCGCGCTCGTGGCGATCGCGGGCAATCAACAGGTCTCACTCATAATTCTGTGTTGTGCCATGGCCGCGGCGGTACCGTGGGCGGCGCAACGAAGCCACGCGCTCACCGTTATGGTCTTCACGCCGATTATTTTCGTCTTCGTCGGCGTGCTCGGTCCCGACCAGAGCCTGTTCGGACCTCGAATAGTCGATACCGCGATCGGCGCAGCGATCGTCCTCGCGATCGACTACGTGTTGTGGCTGCACGCCCCGTCGCTACGGCCCCGTCAGCAACTTGAACAGGTCGGCGAGGCCGTCGCGAACTATCAGCGGACCTCTCCGACCAGCGATCCCGTCACTCGTCATTCGCTCCGTCGCAACGCCTTTCGCTCGGTCACCACCGCGCGTAGCGCAATCAAGCTCGCCGGTATTGAACCGCATCTTTTCCACGAATCGGGCGCCCCGTACCTTGCGCAATTGAACACCTACATCGACGAGATCGACGATCACACGGTGGAACTCTTTGAGATCCCGACCGACCCGGATAGCTAAAGGGTTCGCGACCCTCGAAGCTCAGGCCGCGAGCAACGCCCGTACGTGGGCCTTGGTCGAATCGATCACCGGGAAGGGCTCGTCTTCGCTCATGAGCATTCCGAATTCGGTGCAACAAAGTCCTACGATGCCCGCGCCGCGCTCGAGACACGACGAGGCCACTTCGCGTAGATAGGCGCGTGAACCTTTGGTGACGACACCACGGGTCAACTCCGAGAAGATGATGAACTGCAGGCGTTCGGTCTGCTCCTCGGTCGGCTTGATAGTCGTGATGCCGAGTTCGCGTAAGCGGTCCGAATAGAACTCACCCTCGATCAGGTATTTCGTCCCGAGCAACCCGATGGTGTCGTGCCCGCTCCCCAGTGATTCCTTGGCGACGGCGTCACGCACGTCAACGACGGGCACGGCGACCGCGTCTTGCACTCGAGTGAAGTTGACGTGCATGGTGTTGGCGCCGATGCCGAGCACCGTCGCGCCCGCGCGTTCGAGACGTTGCGCCGAGGCGGCCAAGATCTCTCCCGTGGCCGCCCAGTTACCTTCGCGCTGCAGCGGCACGATCGCCCCGAAGTCGATCGAATCGATGAGGAGTTGCGGTTGCGACCACTCGTTGACCCCCTGGAAGAGTTCATTGAAGTAGCGATAGTACGCGGCCGTCGATTGCCACGAGAGGCCACCGATTATTCCGATTCGCGATTCGCTCATGACCGGAATCTAGAAGTAGCTGATGAGGTCGACGCGCTCCATGATTTCGGGCGTGAGCAGCGGCATCACGTCGAGGGCGGTCATGTTCTCTCGAACCTGCGCGGCGTTCGACGCGCCGGTGATGACGGTCGACACGTGGGGGTTCGACGCGCACCACGCCAGCGCGAATTGGGTCAGCGAGACGTCGAGTTCATCGGCGATGACTTTGACGTCGGCGACTTTCTTGTTGCGCCCTTCGTCGGTGAGCATGCCCTTCAGCCATTCGTAGCCGGGGAGCGAGGCGCGCGAGCCTTCGGGCACACCGTTCAAGTACTTTCCAGTCAAGAGGCCCGAAGAGAGCGGAGACCACGTCGTCGTACCGAGTCCGATGTCCTCATAGAGACGCAGGAATTCCTTATCCACCTTGTCGCGGTGAAAGATGTTGTACTCGGGCTGCTCCATCAGCGGCTTGTGCAGGTGGTGGCGATCGGCGACGTCGTAGGCCGCGCGGATCTCATCGGCGCTCCACTCCGAGGTGCCCCAGTAGAGCGCCTTGCCTTGGGTGATCATGTCGCTCATCGCCCAGACCGTCTCTTCAATCGGTGTCTCGGCGTCGGGACGGTGACAGAAGACGAGGTCGACGAAGTCGAGACCAAAGCGTTCGAGTGATCCGTCGATGGCCTGGGAGAGGTACTTGCGGTTCAGGGTGTTGCGCATGTTGGGAGATTTGTGCAGTCCCCAGAAGAGCTTGGTGGAGACCACGTACTCGTGACGCTTCCAGCCCAGTTCGCGAAAGGCCTCACCCATGACGCGCTCGGACTCGCCGGCCGCGTAACTCTCGGCGTTGTCGAAGAAGTTCACGCCGGCCTCTTTGGCCGCGTGCAGGCACTCGGCCGCCTGCTTACCCGTTTCGATCTGGTCGGCGTTGGCGAAGGTGACCCAGCTGCCGAAGGACAGGAGGCTTACTTTGAGTCCGGAACGGCCGAGACGGCGATATTGCATGTCAGTCATGGTTTCTCCTTGCGATGCGGTATTGGGGGCGGACTATTCAGAATCGGGATTGCGCGGAACGTCGGGCCATTCGTCAAAGGAGACGGGATTGGCGTCTTTGGGCCGTTTCACCAACATGACGACGCCGGCGATGCTCGCCGCGACCACCAGAATGAACATGAGTTTGAGAACTGTCTTGAGTGCGCCCATCACCCTCGAGGTTAGTGGCGACTTTCTATGGACATTTGCGCCGATGGGGATAGAATGTTGACGTGAGAACCGGCCAGAACGACCTGCTGCTTCGATAGGGGTGGGCACTCGCTCGCCCCGACCCCCGCTTTGGCGGGGGTTTTTTGTTTCTCGTTCGACCGCGACGGAGAGGATTAACCAGGTGAAGGACAATCAGCAGCCCAGCCCCATGGCCCACGCCAAATACGTTGCGACGGTGCCGGTCGACCTACCCGACCGCACCTGGCCCGACCGCCGACTGACCAAGGCGCCTCGTTGGTGCAGCGTCGATCTTCGCGACGGTAACCAGGCCCTGATCGATCCAATGGACCTGGAGCGCAAGAACGTGATGTTCACGCAACTCATAGAAATGGGATTCAAGGAGATAGAAGTCGGATTTCCGTCCGCCTCCCAGCCCGATTTCGACTTCGTACGGCACATCATCGAAAACGACCTGATCCCCGAGGACGTCACGATCCAGGTCCTCACGCAGTGCCGCGAGGACCTGATCCGCCGGACCTACGAATCGGTCATCGGGGCGCGCCGCGCCATCATCCACTTCTACAACTCGGTCTCGACCCTGCAGCGACGAGTCGTCTTCGGTCTCGACAAGGCCGGCATCCAAAAGATCGCGACGGACGCCGCGGCGTTCTGTCGGACCCTCGAGTCGATGTCGCCGTCGACCGAGTTCTTCTACGAGTACTCGCCCGAGAGTTTCACCGGTACCGAGCTTGACTACGCGCTCGAGGTCTGCAACGCGGTCATCGCGGTGATCGATCCGACGCGGGATCGCCCGTTGATTCTGAACCTCCCGGCGACGGTCGAGATGTACACGCCCAATCTCTACGCCGACGCCATCGAATGGTTCCTTCGTCACGTGGATCGCCGCGACAGCGTTGTGCTCTCCTTGCATCCGCACAACGACCGTGGCACCGGCGTCGCCGCTGCTGAACTGGGCGTCCTCGCCGGCGCCGACCGAGTCGAGGGCACGCTCTTTGGCAACGGAGAGCGCACCGGCAACGTGGACGTCGTGAACCTGGCGCTCAATCTCTTCTCCCAGGGCGTGGACCCCGAACTGGACATCCGCGACATCGACAAGGCCCGTCACGTCGCCGAATACGCCAACCGGTTGCCGGTGCACATGCGCCATCCGTACGTGGGCGAACTCGTCTACACCGCCTTCTCCGGTTCCCACCAGGACGCCATCAAGAAGGGAATGCTGGCGATCGGGGATTCCTACGACGTCTGGGCGGTTCCGTACCTGCCCATCGACCCCAAGCACACGGGACGCACCTACGAGGCAATAATCCGCGTGAACTCCCAGTCCGGTAAGGGCGGCGTCGCCTACCTACTGAGCGCCGAGCACGGATTGGACCTGCCGCGCGCCATGCAGGTCGAGTTCTCCAAGCAGGTTCAAGAGTTGACCGAGGCGACCGGCACGGAGATCTCGCCGGCCGAGATTTGGAACGTCTTCACGACGACGTACCAACCCGAGAACCCCACGATTCAACTGCTCTCGAGTGAGGTCTCGGCCGACCAGGCCAGTACCCGTATCTTCGCTCAGTTGGTCGTGAACGGCCATCACGTCACTGTGAAGGGCGAAGGCAATGGTCCGATCGACGCCCTCATGGATGGACTTCGCACCGAGATGGACGTGAAGTTCAGCGTCCGCGACTACTCCGAGCACGCACTGACCTCGGGGTCGGCCGCGTCGGCGGTCGCCTACGTCGAAGCCGAAGGTGACGACGGCACGACGTGGTGGGGCGTCGGAATGAGTTCGTCGATTCTCGACGCATCACTCGAAGCCGTCATTTCTGCAGCAAATCGCCGTCGATAGAAATCGTCGCAACTAAACTTAAGTGATGACCTGGCACTCCATCACGACATCGATGGGGTGGCTGGCCGTCGCCAGCGGTGTCGTCGGGACCTCGTACCAGCTGCGCCGAGTGCGGGCCCTGGGTGTTGAAGGGGTGTCGCTCGCGACCTGGGTTCTCTTTGTTTATATGGGTTGTTTCTGGATTACCTACGGTTTCGCGGCCCATTCGGCTGAGGTAGTCCTAGGCAGCGCACTGATTCTGCCGATGCAACTCTCGATCCTCTTTCGACTCGCGCCGTGGCGCCGGTGGGCCGTGCCCGCGAGGGCGTTGGGCTACATCGTCGTGTGTTGTGTACTGCCGACCATGGTGTGGGGTTGGGCCGGTGGCGTCTTCGGAACCGGCGTCGCGATGACCATTAACCGCGCGCCGCAACTGATCGAGTTGGTCCGTCACGCTGACGCGACGGGAGTGTCGGCGACCTCGTGGTTCGTCGGAGCGTTCGGGTGTTCGCTCTGGATTCTTTTCTACACCGGCGTACACCTGTGGGCCGCGCTGACCGCGACGGCCTTCGCCGGTCTCGCCAACCTCGCCATTGGGTTACTCGCGACGTGGCGACACGGCCAATCGCGCCAGGACTTTATCGCGCGAGAGGTGTTCGCTCCGTCGACGTAACCAACCTTGACGACCTTCGGTGCGGAAGAACTTCCGTAGGATTCGCTCAAGCCGGAAAGACTCCGCGCGCCGAATGCAGGTTGGTGTGACGAAAGAACTCGTGAATGACGCCCTCGCGATCAGTGACGCGTGGTCGAGCGAGCTGGACCTTCGAGACCTGATCGAAGCGGAGCTTCGTGCGTCGGGCGTGCTGAATCTCCGCGTCGACGTCGTTGCCGTCGGTAAGGCCGCGCGCGAGATGGCGTCGGCCGCGCGCGACGTGCTCACAGAACACGTCCAACGTCAACTCGTCATCGTCGATGAGGGCCCGGCAATCTCACTGGACGTCGACGTCGAGTTCGTCATTGGCGAGCACCCGCGTCCCGGTCTGGGAAGTCTGATGGCCGGTGAGCGTCTGGTCGAATTCTTGGAGGGCTCGAAGAATGCCGAGTGCACGATCTTCTTGATTTCCGGCGGCGCATCGAGCCTCTGCGCGTTGCCGCAGTCGCCCGTGGACCTCGACGATCTGGGCGAGCTGTTCGCGGCAGTGCTCGAGTCCGGTGCGGACATCACGACACTCAACCAACTGCGTGCGGCGAGTTCGCGGATCGCCGGGGGCGCGATACTTCGCCGTGTCCGGACCTCGCGCTCGATCGCCCTCATCATGGTCGACAACGTCGTGTCGGGGGAGCGTTGGGTGGCGTCGGGCTTGACGTTCGACTACACGCCGCAGCGTCATGACGTTGAATCACTGCTCCACACCATTGGACGCGACACCGGACGCTTGGCGCAGAACATTCTCGAGGCCTACGAGCGACGTGGCGAGGCGATGGCCGTTCCGATTGCGACCAACCACCAGAACCGGGTCCTCGTCGAGCCGGCTCGAGTTCTCGTCGCCGCGATCAACGAGGCCACCCGACGCGGCTATCGCGTGCTCGACGTCGGTAGTTCGTTGCACGGTGACGTCCACGACGTCGTCGCCCTCGTCGCCGAACGACTGTCGGCCGGCGCCACCGGCGACGGACCCTTTTGCATCGTGGGAGTGGGCGAAGTGACCTTGCGGGTTCGGGGATCGGGCGTCGGTGGTCGATGTCAGGAGTTCGCGTGGCGTATGGCCGGGGCGCTTGACGGATACGGCCGCGACGTCGTGGTCGCGGCACGGGCCACCGATGGGCGAGACTTCGTGAAGGGCATCGCTGGTGGTTGGGTCGACGAGACGACGCTGCGTCGCGCGCGAGAACGCGGCATCGACTGGGGACACGTGGTCGAGGAGAGTGACAGTTTCACTGCGCTGGCCGACTTGGGACAACTCATAACGGGAGGTCGCACCGGATGGAATCTTTGCGACGTCTACCTCGTCGTCGTGGGCGAACGGTGACCTAGGTGCGCAGTATCACGTTGATTGGTTCCTCGCCACGCTGCATCCGCTCGATCTGTTGGTGAACGAGGCGGCCAATTCTCGGTAGAGCCGCCGAACTCATTCCTCCGACATGCGGAGAAATGAGGACGTTGTCGAGCGCGAAGAGGGGGTGGCCGTCCGGTAGGGGTTCGGGATCGGTCACGTCGAGGGCGAGGCGTAGTCGCCCGCTCTGAGCCGCCGCCAGCAGCGCCGCGGTGTCGGCCACGGCCCCGCGCGCGACGTTGACCAGCAGGCCGTTCTCCGGCATCAGGGCGAGAAAGTCGGCGTCCACCAGATGGTGCGTGTTCTCATCGAGCGGCACCGCGATCACCACAATGTCGGCGAAGGGGAGAAGTTCGTTCAGCGAGTCGCGCCCGTAGACGCGACCGCGATCGTCACTTCGTTCGTGTTGGGCGAGGCGAAGGACCGTCGTTTCGAACGGCAACAGTCGCGCCTCGATGGCGCGACCGACCCCGCCGTAACCGATGAGCAGCACCGTGCGATCGGCCAGGCTCTGATGCCACGACGGCGACCACGTGCCCGCCTGGGCCGCTCGCACGAACTCCGGTATCGCCCGCTGGGACGCGAGGATGAGTGCCAACGTCAACTCGGCGGTCGACGCCTCATGTACCGAGGCGGCGTTCGCGAACGTCATGTGCCGAGGCAGGAATTCGGCGACGCCGTCGTAGCCGAGCGTGAGACTCTGCACCAGTCCGACGTCGAGACCCTCGAGACTCCTGAGGACCTCGAGCGACTGCAGGTACGGCGGGATCACCATGTCGGCGCGCGCCAGCGGTGCCGGTCCGGACATGTCCCACTCCACGATCTCCACGTTGTCCGGCAACTCGCCGAGAGTCGCGCGCACCAACGAGTTGGGAACGGTGACGATGAGGGGGCGGTTCACGGGCGGCTACTGGAAGAGACTGGCGTAGGCGTTGAGGGCTGGCTGGCCACCCAAGTGGGCGAAGAGCACGTTGGCGTCAGGTGGTATCTCGCGGTCCTGGACCATGTGAATCAAGCCGGCGAGGGATTTGCCCTCGTAGACCGGGTCGGTGATCATCGCCTCCATTGAGGCCCCAAGTCGCATTGCCTCGAGTGTGCGCTGATCGGGGATGCCGTAGGTACCCGCGTGAAAGCGGTCGTCGAGGATGATCTCCTCGTCCGCGATGTCGCGCTCGACGCCGATGAGCTTCGCGGTGGCGCGGGCGATGCGCGCAATCTGCGCCCAGGTCTCTTCGGGTTTGGCCGATCCGTCGATGCCGATCACCGTACGTGGATCGTTACTCTGCGCAAAACCGGCGATCATGCCGGCTTGGGTCCCACCGGTCACCGAACAGACGACGACGTAGTCGAATACGACCCCGAGTTCCGCCTCCTGTTGCTCGACTTCCTCGGCCCACCCGGCGAAGCCCAGGCCGCCGAGGGGATGGTCCGACGCACCCGCCGGAATGGCGTAGGGCTTGCCGCCACCATCTTCAATGTCGAGAATCGCCCGCTCCCAACTCTCCTTGAATCCGATTCCGAAACCCGCTCGCACGAGACGGACGTCGGCGCCCATCAGCCGACTAAGCAGAATGTTGCCGACGCGGTCGTAGGTCACGTCGGGCCAATCGACCCAACTCTCTTGGATGAGGACACACTTCATTCCGGTCTTGGCCGCCGCCGCGGCCACCTGTCGAGTGTGATTCGATTGCACGCCACCGATCGACACGAGCGTGTCACAGCCGCTCGCCAGGGCGTCGGCGACGAGGTACTCGAGTTTTCGGGTCTTGTTACCACCGAAGGCGAGTGGGGAGTTGACGTCGTCTCGCTTGGCCCAGACCGTGGCACCTTCGAGGTATTCGGTCAGTCGATAGAGCCGATGGATGGGTGACGGGCCGAACATAAGCGGGTAACGGGGAAACGATTCCAACGACATGACGCCTCCATAGTTCATTCGCAACTTTGAAGTTACCCCAGCGGCGGCGATCACTTCTGGTGCGAAGCCGGGCGACGGGCGTGCCGCCACCGTACCCTTAGAATTTTGATTACGGCGATCGAGGTCAGTGACCAAGCGCGCGAGTACGTGGCGGCGCGCGGCGGCACCTTGTTCTTGCGCGTGCGACACAATCGATGCTGCTCGGGCGGACTCACCTTTCTCGACGCCGCCACGATCGCCCACCGAGATGGCGACCGGTATGAAACGTTGAGCGAGAAGAATCCCGAAGTGCGACTCTTTCACTTCGGTTCGGTCCTGCCGGCGAAGGTCAGCGTCGAGGTGCGCGGGAGGCTGCGACCTCGTTTCGTCGCCTACTGGGACGGCTGCGCGTACCGCGTGTAGCAGAAATTTCTCCCCCCGCTTCGCTGAGAGATCGCTCGGTTTTCTCTTGTCGGGGATGTCCGAATATTCACAAGTGAAGCACTACCGTAGAAATGCATTGGTCGCCGATTGCGTCGACCATTCGAGAAATTTGCCGCGGTTCTTCCGAACGAAGACCGTCAGGAGGTCGGGACATGGTAGACGACACCGAAGAAGACATTCGGCCGAGTCACTTTCGGTACGCGCGCCGAGACGACGCGACGCCGTCGAATACGGCGGTCGTTGCGCCGCAGCCTCACGTCGGTGAGGCGCCCGAGTTCTCATCACGAATTCAGGACCTCTCGCCCTACGCGTGGGCCTCGCTCTGCCTCCTCGGCCTCATGGTCGTCGGCTACGTCATTTCGCTGCTGCTGCGCAGTCCCAATGAGCACTGGACGTGGCTCGACGGCTGGGTCGTGTGCGCCATTGAGGGAGCCGCGTCGATCATTTGCATCGTGCGCGGACTCGACAAGAATCCCGGTCGAATCGCTCCTCTCGCCCTGGGGTTGGGCCTCTTGTCATGGACGCTCGGCGACGTCTTCTTGACGATCGAGTCACTCGGTGGGAAAATGCCCTCGGTGCCGTCACTCGCGGACGCCTTCTACATCGGGTTCTACCCATTGGCCTACGTCGCGACGGTGCAGCTCTTGCGAAGCGCGATGGGCCGGCTCTCGCGACCCAACTGGCTCGACGGCGTCGTCGCGGGATTCGGCGCGGCCGCCGTCTGCGCCGCCTTTGCGTTCCATAGCATCTTGCACGCCGCCGGCGGGAGCGTGGCCGCGGCGGCGACCAACCTGGCGTACCCAATCGGCGACCTCCTCTTACTGTCGTTGGTCATCGGCGGCACGGTGCTGCTGGCTGGGCGTTCAACATTGCCGTGGTTCTTGCTCGCGGCGGGAATCACGCTCAACGTCATCGGCGACACGGCGAATCTCTTTTCGTCATCGACGATCTTCGCGTCGAAACTCGGCTCTGATTTCAACGCGGTGGCCTGGCCGGCCTCGATTCTGCTCATGTCCATGTCCGTGTGGCTGAAGCCGCGAACGCTCGATCCGCTACAAGCCCAACGCGTGGCCGGTGTGGCGCTGCCGAGCGTGGCCGCGATTGGCGGTCTGGCCATCCTCTTAATCGGTTACGTGCACACCGTGCCGTGGGTCGCGTTATGGCTCGCGACGGCGACACTTTTGGCGGCCGGACTACGACTGACGCTGTCGGCCCGAGACCTGCGCATCTTGACCGAAGAACGCCATCGACAAGCCCAAACCGACGAACTGACGGGCCTCGGTAACCGCCGGTATCTCTTCCACGTGCTCGAGACGTTCTTCGCGGACTACGCCAATCCGTGGACGACGTCGCGAAATCTGGCCTTCCTCTTCATCGACCTGAATCGCTTCAAGGAGATCAACGACTCCTTTGGACACCCGGCGGGCGACGAATTACTTCGCCAACTCGGTCCGCGATTGAATCGGGTGGTTCCCGCGACGGGCTCGGTGTTTCGACTGGGTGGCGACGAACTCGCGGTGGTGTTGGTCGACGCCGACGAAACCGTCGCCGAAGCCGTCGCCGAGGACATCCTCAAGGCGATCTGCGATCCCTTCATCTTGCAGAAGCTGAAAGCCAGCGTCGGCGCCAGTATCGGGATTGCCCTCGCGCCGTCCGACGCCGCCGAAGCCGTCGGACTCACGTGGTGTGCGGACACCGCGATGTACCGCGCCAAACTGGGCAACATCCCGTACGTCTTCTACGACCAGGAGATCGACGGCGGCGAGCAAAAACTCAATCTGCTCGAGGAGTTACGCCTCGCGGTCGACGAGGGAAATTTCGTCCTTCACTATCAGCCACAACTGAACCTTCGCTCGGGAGAGATTCTCGCCGTCGAGGCCCTCATTCGCTGGCCCCACGCCACCCTCGGCCTGGTGCCGCCCATGAAGTTCTTGCCGTTGGCCGAAGACGCCGGTTTGATGCAAGAACTGACGCACTGGGTGCTCACCGAGGCGCTGTCCCAGTGCGCCGAATGGCGAGATTCCGGTCGCAACATGATCATGTCCGTCAACATCACGACCACGAACCTCTTAGAAGACGGGTTCACCGAACTCGTCACGCAACTCCTTACACAACACAACTTGCCCGGCAGCGCTCTCATCATCGAGATCACGGAGACGAGCATCATCACTGACTTCGCTCGCTCCAAGGCGGTCATCGAATCGTTGAAAGAAATCGGCATCGTCGTGTCGATTGACGACTTTGGTGCGGGCTTCACGTCACTGGCCTACCTCAGTTCACTGGCGGTCGGCGAGTTGAAGCTCGACCGCGAGTTCATCACAGGCCTCAGCGGTGACGGCAAGGAACGCGATCTCGAGTTGGTTCGCGCCACCATCCAATTGGGACACGATATGGATCTGCGGGTGGTGGCCGAAGGGATCGAAGACGTCGCCACGCTGGACCTCTTGAGCGAACTCGACTGTGACGTCGCGCAGGGTTACTTCATCAGTCGACCCATGCCCGCACACAAACTGTCCTTCCAACAAGAAAGTTTGCCCGCTCCCGTCGGCGTGGCACCCTAGGCGTTGTCACCGTCATCGCTCTTCGACGTCAGGTCCGACGTTCAAGGGGCGACTTCGAGTGGCGTGAAGGGCAAGAATGAACGTCGTGAAACTCCCCGCGCCCCTTGATCGGCGCTTTTTCGAGCGAGCGCCCGATGCCGTCGCCTACGACCTAGTGGGATCGTGGCTCGTCCTACACGACGATGATGTGGAACGTCGCGCCCTCATCGTCGAAACCGAGGCCTACGGCGGGAGCGACGATCCGGCGTCACACGCCTTTCGTGGTCCAACGAAGCGCAGCGCCATCATGTTCGGGCCGGCTGGTTTCCTCTACGTCTATCTGATCTACGGCGTGCATTGGTGCATGAATGTCGTGACCGGTCCCGAGGGCACGGCCACCGCGGTGCTACTTCGTGGTGCCGAACTCCTTGTTCCCAAGCCCGGTGGCGTCGGCGACGAATCGGTGGCGCTGCGCGGTCCGGGCAATCTGACGCGAGGACTCGGTATTACGGGGGCCGACAACGGACTGGATTGCTGTCGAGCAGAAGGACGACATCTCACGTTCCATCGGACTCGCCGACACAAGAGCGATCTGCCGACGGGCCAGTCGAAACGCATCGGCATCACCCGAGAAATCGATCGTCCCTCGAGATACTTCCTGGATGGTCACGGAGCGGTGTCGAAACTGCCGACGAACCTTTCGACGACCAATGGTTAAGGATGAACTCGAAGGTCGCTCGGTTAGCCCAGTTGGCGGATTTCGGCGTAACGAAAACATTTGGGACTGTGGTCGTTGACGAGTCCGGCGGCCTGCATGAGTGAGTAGCAGGTCGTGGGGCCGACGAAGCGAAAGCCGCGCCTTTTCAACTCTTTGCTCATGAGCGTGGCCTCGCGCGTCGAGGCGGGAACGTTTGGTTCGTGCGCCCAATCTCGTTGCAACGGTTTGTTGTCGACGAAGGACCACAGGAGTTCATCGAGACTCGAACCTTGTTTTTGAAGAGCGAGCACTGCGCCGGCGTTGTTGATGGTCGATTCGATCTTGCCGCGGTGGCGAATGATGTCGACATCGCCTAAGAGCCGCTCGACGTCGTCGGCGCTGAAGGCCGCCACGGCCCTCGGATTGAACTTCTTGAAGGCCTTCACGTAGCCGGGACGGCGCTTCAGTATCGTCAACCAACTCAGCCCCGCCTGCGCTCCTTCGAGGGTGAGCAGTTCGAAGAGTCTCGCGTCGTCGTGAAGCGGTACGCCCCACTCTTCGTCGTGGTAGGTGCGCATCTCTTCACCTTCGGCCCACGAACATCGCATGGGAGAACCGTACCAAGTGGCGAGCGATGCTCGAACCTCGCCGGATCACCGCGACGCCTCAGCTGACGTGACGCGACCATTTCTTGTCTCGGTTGTAGAGACTCGGAAACTGCTGACGCCGGAGACCGTAAAGCTCCGCGACGTCGCCGTTGGGCGTAAAGGTGCGACCACGAGGGCGTAGGCCCGCGACGTCGTCGAGACGATGTCGTCCCAGGTTGATGGCGGCCAAGAGCGCGGCACCGCGAAGTTGGGTGACCATCGGTTCAGGGACCTGTTCGACGTCGCGCCCGAGCGAATCGGCGTAGATCTGGCACCACTCGCTCGACTGAGCGCCGCCGCCGAGTAGTCGCAGGGGCGTCAGCTCACGCCCGACGAACTTCTCGACGTAACCGAGCAGCCACGCACTGTTCGCGGCCACCCCCTCGAGCACCGCGCGAACGAGATCGGCGGTCGTCGTTGTGAGCGTGAGGTTCGTGAAGCCGCCGCGCAGGTGTTTGTTGCCGATCGGCGATCGTTCACCGGCGAGCCACGGCGTGAAGAGCACGCCATTCGCGCCCGGCGCGGAGGTCCCGGCCAGTGCGGTCATCTCGTCGTATCGCATCGGCGTTGCGGCGCCCGCCAGCAGACCACGCAACCACTCGAGTGACTTCGCCCCCGTTTCTTGATTGTCGATGATGAGATACGAATCGTTCGTGAGTCCCGGAATCGAGGCGATCGAGTGGATGGCGTCGGTCTTCTTCTTGGGCATCGGACAGCTGATCCACGACGTCGTCGAAAGCGCGACGTGCGCTTCGAACATTGCCGTGCCACCCGAACCGATCGCCGCCGCGTGCAGGTCCGGAACACCCGTGATCACAACGGTGTCGGTGGCGAGCCCGAGGTTTTCGGCCACCGCGGGCGCGACCGTTGCGACGGCGCTGCCGATTGGCTGTAGCGGCGGAAGCGTTCGCGGGTCGATTCCGACGATTTTCAAGAGTTGCTCGTCGTACTCGTAGCGGGTGAGCACCCGATTGTCGGTCAACCAACTGGCCAGGCGCGAGGCGTGGGTCGCGGACGCGACGCCGGTGAATCGCATCGTGAGGTAGTCGACCGGTTCCATCATCCAGCGCGTCGCGCTCATGATCTGGGGCTCGCGGTTCATCAGATACAGGATCTGTCCAGTCGGGTCGGCGCCGGAGGGTGAGGGTCCGCCCCCGGACTTTCGCACGAAGGGCAGGATCTTTCGCGGGTTGTAGCCCTCGATCGGTCCTCCGATGGCCCGTCGCGCGAATTCTCGTCCGCGCGTGTCGAGCCACATCAGGCAGGGACCGGTCGGTACGCCGTTGGCGTCGACCGGTACGGTCGAGGCGAATTGACCCGTGACGGCGACGGCCTTGACACGCTCTTTGGTGACGCCCGTTCTTCCCAGGAGCCGGCGCGTCGATTCGCAGATGAGCGTCCACCACAGTTCCGGATCCTGCGTCGCGCCGCCGTCACTCGTGTACGTCGTCTCCACCGAGTGGAGTTCGTGGTCGAGAACCTCGCCGTCGAGGCTCACGAGTCCGACCTTCGGTCCGCCCGTTCCCAAGTCGATACTGAGACAGAGTTCGTCGCTCATGCAGGAGGAATCGAGGCCTGTTGGTCCATCATGTCGGCCATCACGGCTCGGATGAATTCGTCGGCCTCGGCGCTCATGCCTCCGGCGACGCCACCGTAGATGGCGCCGGACTTGGCCGGTTCGTCACGGTGTTCCTTCGCGTACGCCACGGCGTCGGCGAGGTCGAGCGTCCATCGCTCCACCACGCCCGGTTGTGTCTGGGGACGGGTGACGGCCATGTGGATCGCGTTGGGGTACTGCTGGCCGTTCATCCGCCACCCCCGGGATCGCAAGAAATCGTTGACCAGATAGATGTCGAACTCGTCGGAGGTGAAGGAGAACAGGAAACTCGGCGTGCCCATGATTCGAAGCGACGGGTGGCGGCGAATGGCGTCTTGCATCGCTGCCGACGTCTCGAAGATGGCCTTCGCGTAACGCAGGTAGCCCGCTCGACCGAGGCTGACCATCGCGGCCCACGTGGCGGCCAGGAGTCCGCCGGAGCGTGAACCGTCCATCCCCGGCGAGCAGTACTTCCCGCCGGACCAGTCGGTCAGGTAGAAGTACTGCGAGTTGCGAAGGGACTGGTCGGCGAAGGCGAGCACACTCGTGCCCTTCAATGCGTAGCCGTACTTATGCGTGTCCGCTGAGATGGTCGTGACGCCGGGCACCGAGAAATCGAACGCCGGAATGTCGTAGCCGAGCTCGCGGCCGAAGGGGAGGAGGAATCCGCCGAGGCACCCGTCGACGTGGAGTCCGATCCCGCGTTCCAGCGCGAGCGCGCCGAGCTCGGTGATCGGATCGACCGTGCCATAGCCGTAGTTGGGCGCCGAACCGATGAGCGCGACGGTATTCGCGTCGATGTTCGCGCGCACCCAGTCGAGGTCGACCTGGAGGGTCACCGGATCGACCGGCGCGATCTTCATGTCCACGCCGAAGAGATGACCGGCCTTGGCGAAGGCGGGGTGCGCGGTCTCGGGTTTGATCATGTTCGTGCGCGTGATGCTCGGATTCGCCTCGCGATAGGCGAGCACGGCATGGGCGATCGACCCCGAGCCGCCCGAGGTCACGAGACCGCCCGGATTCTTGTCCGTCAACGCACCGGCTCCGAGCATGTCGAGCGTCATGGCGATGATCTCGGCCTCGAACTTGGTGGCGCTCGGACACATGTCGCGCTGCAGGGTATTGACGTACGAGAAGTTCGAGAACGCCTCGTTCAAGAAGTCGTAGTGGTCGTGATCGCCGCAGTACATCGTGCCCGAACAGTGGCCGCCTTCCCACACGACGTTTTCGCGCGACGCCATGTCGTCCATCATGGCGAGGATCTCCTCACGCGGGGTGCCCTCGTCGGGCATGGTGCGATGAACTTCGTACTCGTCGTAGTAGGGGAATCGGCTCACGGCGTCTCCTGTCGGTGGGTTCAAAAGAGAGTAGATGGAATTGCGGCGGTGCCGAAGAACGCGATTAGCGCACGTGGCCTGCGTCGTCGAAGATACCTTCAAGACTCGGAGCCTGTTCGGTCGCTTCGAAGGCGGTGATCGCTGGTTCGCGCAGCAGCGTGAGACCGATGTCATCCCACCCGTTGATCAGGCGCTCACGTGTCATGGGATCGATCTCGAAATGTCGTTGGAATCCGGCTTCCGGCACTTCCACGCGTTGAGCATCGACGTCGACCACGACGAGTCGCGTCGGATCTTCCTTGATGAGAGCCGTCAACTCATCGACGTCGGCGAGGCCCAGTACGACGATGACCAGACCCTGTTTCGAGGAGTTGTTGACGAAGATGTCACCGAAGGAGGGCGCGATGATGGCCTCGAATCCGTAGTCCATCAGGGCCCAGACCGCGTGTTCGCGCGAGGATCCGATGCCGAAGCGCGGACCCGCGATCAAGACGCTCGCGCCCACGAAGTCCGGTCGATTGAGAACGAAACTGGGGTCGTCGCGCCACTCGCTGAACAGTCCTCGACCGAATCCGGTGCGCTCGACACGTTTCAGCCAATCAGAGGGAATGATTTGGTCGGTGTCGACGTCCGAGCGCTCGAGCGGAACGGCGCGGCCCTCGACGACGCGAACGGGCTTCACGACAGTTCTTCTGGTGAAGCGAATCGACCCATCACCGCGCTCGCCGCGGCGACCGCCGGAGAGACGAGGTGCGTGCGGCCCCCGCGGCCCTGGCGGCCCTCGAAGTTTCGATTCGAGGTTGACGCGCAGCGCATCTCGGCACCGAGTTGGTCCGGGTTCATGCCCAAACACATCGAGCAACCTGGTTCGCGCCATTCGAAACCGGCGTCGAGGAAGATCTCGTTAAGCCCCTCGTCTTCGGCCTGTCGTTTGACGCGGTGCGAGCCTGGAACGACGAGTGCTCGAACGCCCTCGGCGACGTGGCGTCCCCGCGCAAGCGAAGCCGCCACGCGCAGGTCCTCAATACGCGAATTCGTGCACGAACCAATGAAGACCACGTCGATCGGAATCGATCGCACGGGCGTACCCGGTGTGAGCCCCATATAGGCGAGGGAGCGCTCGGTCGTCGATTTCTCGTCGGGATCGTCCATCCCCTCGGGCGACGGGATGACGCCATCGAGGGAAACGACCTGGGCCGGGTTCGTGCCCCACGTGATCGAAGGAACGATGTCCTCGGCGTGCAGGACGATCTCGGAGTCGAACCTCGCGTCGTCGTCACTCACGAAGGTTCGCCAACGCTGTGCGGCCGTCTCGAACTCGTCGCCCTGGGGGACGCTCGGTCGCGTTCGCAGGTATTCGATCGTCGTGTCGTCAACTGCGACGAGGCCGGCGCGCGCACCGGCCTCGATGCTCATATTGCAGACCGTCATCCGACCTTCCATGGAGAGGTCACGTATCGCCTCACCCCGATACTCGATGACGTGGCCCGCGCCGCCGCCGGTGCCGAGGGTCCCGACGATGGCGAGCGCGATGTCCTTGGCCGAGACGCCCGGACGCACGTTGCCCTCGAGTGTGACGGCCATGGACTTAGCTTTTTGCTGGGGGAGTGTTTGCGTGGCGAGCACGTGCTCGACCTCGCTGGTGCCGATGCCGAAAGCTAGGGCACCGAAGGCGCCGTGGGTTGAGGTGTGCGAGTCACCACACACGATGGTCATGCCCGGCTGGGTCACGCCGAGTTCCGGACCGATGACGTGGACGATTCCCTGATTCTCGTGACCTCGCGGAAAGACGGTGATGCCGAACTCTTCGCAGTTCTCCTCGAGCGCCTCGAGCTGGCGGCGCGACACCGGGTCGCTTACCGGCGTCGAGATTGGATCGGTCGGCACGTTGTGATCGGCCGTCGCCAGTGTTCGTTCAGGTCGCCGCACGCCTCGACCGTTCAGTCGCAGACTTTCGAAGGCCTGGGGACTCGTCACTTCGTGCACGAGGTGCAGATCGATATAGAGCAGCGTCGGTTCACCGAACGCCTCGATGGCGTGTTCTTCCCAGATCTTCTCGAAGAGGGTCCGGCCGGTTGGCACTTAGCGAATTCCCACGATCTTGAGGCGAAGAACTCCGGAGGGCGCTTCGTATTCGACCTCATCGCCCACGGAGTGTCCGAGCAAGGCGCTGCCCAACGGTGACGTGGGGGAGGCGACGAGCACGCCGTCGGGCTTTTCTTCGATCGACCCGATGAAGAACTCCTGTCGATCGTCGTCGCCGTCGCCCTCGTAGACGATTTGGACGATGGTGGCGTGTTCGACCGTGTTGGAGTGCTCGTCGCGCTCAACGATCTCGTGATTACGGATCACGTTGTCGATCTGGCGAATGCGCGATTCCATCTTGCCTTGGGCGTCTTTGGCGGCGTGGTAGTCGCCATTCTCCGAGAGGTCGCCGAGGAGTCGAGCCGACTCGATCACCCGGGCGATCTCGGTGCGACCCACGGTCGTGAGTTCGTCATACTCGGCTTGCAACTTGTCGAGTGTCTCTTGGGTGATGCGGTGGATTTCTGCGGCCATAGCCTTCTCATTTAGTAAAGACCTGGCAATTCTAGTGAGGGGACCTACTTCGATCTCCGGCGGGTTTGCGATGCACACGGGCGGGCGAGCAAAATAGACCAAAGAAGGAGACAGTCCGTGAGCAACGAACGCACCCACCGCGTGGCGGTGATTGGTGGCGACGGCATCGGGCCCGAGGTCACCGCCGCGGCGCTCGACGTTGTTCGGGCCGCCGGCGTCGTCATCACGACTACTACGTATGAACTCGGCGCCGCCCGGTACCTGAAGGACGGCTTCGTTCTCGATGACGCCACCTTGGAGGAACTTCGGGGCTATGACGCCATCATGCTCGGTGCGGTCGGACCGGCCATCGGCGACACCCGGATTCCGGGGGGCGTACTCGAGCGCGGACTGCTGCTTCGAATGCGCTTCGGGTTGGACCTCTATATCAACTACCGCCCGTTTCGCGGTGTCGTCGGATCGATCGCACAAGGATGTGAGTTCGCCATCGTGCGCGAGAACACCGAGGGCCCGTACGCCGGCGAGGGTGGCATCCTCCGGCGCGGAACACCGCACGAGGTCGCGACCCAGGGTTCGGTCAACACTCGCTTCGGCGTCGAACGTTGCGTGCGCTACGCCTTCGAACGGGCTTCGTCGCTTCAAACGCCGCGCCTGACGCTCGTGCACAAGACGAACGTGCTCACTTTCGCCGGCGACCTCTGGTCGCGCGTCGTGAACGAGGTCGGCGCAGAGTTCCCTAGCGTCGCGGTCGACTACAACCACGTCGACGCGGCGTGCATCTACCTCGTCGAGAGCCCGCAGCGCTACGGCGTGATCGTGACGGACAATCTGTTCGGCGACATCCTTTCGGACTTAGCCGGCGCGGTCACCGGCGGTATCGGCTTCGCCGCGAGCGCCAATCTGAACCCCGCGCGCACCGGCGCCTCACTCTTCGAACCGGTCCACGGCGCGGCGCACGACATCGTCGGCACCGGTACGGCTAATCCCTTGGCCGCCGTGTCGTCGGCCGTTCTCATGCTCGAGCACCTGGAAGAAGTGGACGCCGCACGGCGTATTGCTCAAGCGGTGGCAGACTTTGATGGTGACGTCGCTGCGCTCGGCACGGACGGCGTCACGAAAAATCTAATTGGAAGGTTGTAAATGCCCATAACGCCCACGAAGAAGATCTGGATGGACGGTGCGCTGGTCGACTGGGAGAACGCGACGACGCACGTACTCAGTCACACGCTGCACTACGGCATGGGCGCGTTCGAGGGCATTCGCGCCTACAAGACGCCTCAGGGGGGCGTGGCGATTTTCCGCTTGCGCGAGCACATGGAACGGCTACTGCGCAGCTGCAAGATCTTGATGATCGACGTGCCCTACACCCTCGATCAACTATGTGACGCCGCCGTCGAAACCGTGCGCGTGAACGAGATGAACGACGGTTGCTACATTCGACCCCTCGTCTACCTCGGTTACGGCGAGATGGGCGTGAATCCGATGGGTGCACCGACCAACGTCGTCATCGGGGTGTGGCCGTGGGGCGCGTACCTCGGCGCCGAGAGCCTCGAAAAGGGCGTGCGGATGAAGATCTCGTCCTGGGCCCGCCACCACCCGAACTCGATGCCGACGGCGTCCAAGACCGTCGGCAGCTACGTCAACTCGTGCTTGGCGAAGCTCGAGGCGGTAAAGGCCGGTTACGACGAGGCGATCATGCTCGGCACCGACGGACTGGTCAGCGAGTGCACTGGCGAGAACCTGTTCATCGTGCGCGACGGGCTGATCATCAGCCCGCCACCGTCCGAGGCCGGAGCGCTTCGCGGCATCACCCAGTCGAGCATCGTGAAGATCGCGAAGGACCTCGGTCACGCCGTGAGCTTCGAGGCCATGCGTCGTGACGACCTCTACCTCGCCGACGAGGCCTTCCTCACTGGCACGGCCGCCGAAGTCGTGCCGATCGACTCGGTCGATGACCGCGTGGTCGGCGCCGGGAAGCCCGGTCCGATAACGATGGAGATCCAGTCGACGTACTTCCAGGCGGTGCGCGGTGCGCGACCGGCCTACGAGAGTTGGCTGACCAAGGTCTAAAGCGCCCCGGGGTAGGCTCGTGGGGTGACCCAACCTACGTTTTCCCCAGTTTCGGCCGCCGGCCAGGTGCGCCCGACGATGGAGACGGGCACGTCCGAATTCTCTCGAACCCCGAAGCCCGGACTGTTGCGCTCGGTACCCGCCGCCGGACAGGCCGGTCGCGGCACCCAGGCACCGGGTGAGGGATTCGCCTTGACGATCGCTGAACGCGAGTGCGCGAAACTGAACTTCGAACACGAGCACGACCGCCGCGACGTGATCCTCGGTGTGGGGCTCGTCGCCGCCAAGCGCGCCAGTTTGATCGGTCGCGGTCCGCAGTTGGGCGACGTCAAGGTCGCCATGGACCTCTTCGGTCTGCGCGGCGCGCCCTCGATCGATCACCAATTGAGTGCACCCTTTCGCGGTCTGGCCCACAGTTACGTCCTCCAACGTGAGTTCGTCGACGCGGTCGACGGCACCACGTTGGTCGCGACCGAAATCGCAACCCTGCTCTAAACCTCAGTGCACAAAGGAGTGACATGAGTTCCGTCCTCACCGAAGAACAACGGGCCTTTCGCGACGTCATGCGCAGTTTCGTCGACGAACAGGTCGCGCCCTACGCGGCCGGGCACGACCGCGATCAGACCTATCCCCAAGAGAGTTTCGACGCCTGCGTGAAGATGGACCTGCCCGCGATGCAGGTCCCCGCGGCCTACGGCGGCGTCGGGGCGGACATGGTCACCCAGGCGATCATGATCGAGCAGTTGGCGCGCGGATGCGCGGCGACGTCAGTCACGATCCTGATCTCCAAACTGGCCATGCTGCCAATCATGAACTTCGCCTCCGAAGAGATCAAGCAGGCCTATCTGCCGCGCATCGCGTCGGGCGAGATCCAGGGGAGCTACTGCCTCTCAGAAGCCGACGCCGGTTCCGATGTCGCGTCCATGCGCTGTCGGGCCGTGCGCGACGGCGACGACTACATCTTGAACGGCTCGAAGTACTGGATCACGAATGCCGGGGTCTCGGACACCTACACCGTGTTCGCAACGACCGACCCGACCGCGAGGACCCACGGCATCACCTGCTTCCTCGTCGAGAAGGGTCCCGGCGTCGAATTTCCGAAGTACGAGGACAAGATGGGACTGCGTGGCTCACCGACCGGCGAGGTGGTCTTCAATGACGTGCGCGTTCCCGCGACGCACCGCATCGGCAATGAGGGTGAAGGATTCCTCATCGCCATGCACACACTGGACCGCTCGCGACCGACGATCGGCGCCCAGGCGGTCGGCATCGCCCAGGCGGCGATTGACTTCGCCGGCAACTACATGAAGGGGCGCAAGGCCTTCGGTCGACCAATCGCCGACCTGCAGGGATTGCGCTTCATGCTGGCTGATATGGCGATTCACACCGAGGCCGCGCGCGCGTTGGTCTACGAGGCCTGCGCGACGATCGACGCGGGCGATCCCGATGGCAATCTCTCGTATCTGGGCGCGGCGGCCAAGTCCTTCGCTTCCGACACGGCGATGAGTGTCACCACCGACGCCGTCCAACTCCTCGGCGGCTACGGCTTCACGAAGGAGTTCCCCGTCGAGCGTTTCATGCGCGACGCCAAGATCACGCAGATCTACGAAGGCACGAACCAGATCCAACGCGTGGTCATCGCCAAACACTTACTCAAGTAACCCGGTCCACTCGACCCTGGAGCCGGTTCGTGCTTTGAAGCATGAGGCGTCGACTGGCAGTTTTCGTCTGCGCCCACAGCGGTGTGACCAACGCAACTACAGCGCCACACACCACACGACAACTTTGAGCGTGTGACCGGCCACAATCCTGAACGATTTGCCAGCGTTGCCACGGCAATTGGGGAACCATCCGGTCCCCCCTCCAAAGGCCGTATAGACGCCTTCGCGCAACGTGACGTTGAACTGTCCCGACGTGCCGACCCGCAGGACTTTCTCTCGACCATGTTCAGGCTTGAACACAACGCGGCCCGACATCGGTAGTCCTGCTCTCGCAACTGTGACTGTGACGGCCGTACCAGGTGACATTCTGAGTGAACCAATGACGTGACCATCACTGGTCGCGGCCTCCACGGACGGAGTGAATCCAGTTACGAGGAGCCCAACGATGGCGAGTGACGTGGTCCACCGTCTCATTGTGCGAAGGAAGTCGGTGCGCATTTGATCGTTCCAATACGACGCGTCGGTGACGTTCCACCCTTCGCCGTTCGAGCCCGCCACCGCCGATGCCCCTTGCGTGATCTCCGTCACGGTGCTAACACTAAATATTCGGTCGGCTCGACCGGATCGAAAACGGGGATTGGAAGATGGCTCATCGAAGTGCGTCAAAATTGACGTTTTCGTCGGCGTGGGACGCAATGAATGATGAAGAACGGACCGCGGAACAGGTGGCGGCAATAGCCATCGTCACCGCATGTGGGGGCGAGACAAAGGCGCAGTACGTCCTGGCGACCGACGCGTGCCTCTTCAGCGTGACCGAGTATCCGAATGAGGACGCCGCTCTCAAGTCCGCTCTCGCGATCGCACGCCGGGGAGCGTTCGTGCTGGAGACCCAGCGCGCCGTTACCTTGGAGGGCTACATGGGAATGGAAGAGGAAGTACGCAAAATCGCGGGCAAATAGCGATCCGCTCGGCCAGTGCCCACAGGTCCCTTGGGGCGACCGGACTCATCGTGTGGCGATTGCCACGTACTCCAATTCAGTCTTCAGCGGTTCTCACTAAGTGAAGCGCCCTTTTTCGCCGTCGCTCGGCGTGGCGGGAGCGTTCTTGAACGGACTGTCGTGACGTGGCGAAGACTGAAGCGAGGACGATGAGTGACGTCAACAGAATCGCGTTTCGAGCGACAAAATCGCGTACGGCGAGGTACGTCGAGGTCTCGAGCGAGTTGTGGATGAAGAGCCAAGGGACGCAGAAATTCGCGAGCGCGAGAACGCACGCCCGTCCGAGCCAATTGTGAAGACCGACCTCTCGGATGACGAGCACCAACAAAGGCGCGAAGACGAAGTAATGGTCCCAGGCAACTGGTGAGCCGAGGACGCTGGCGTAGAGGACGCAGACCATCGCTGAAATCTCGAAGTCCATTTTCCACAGCTTTTGGGAGGCGCAGAGACCGAGGGCGATAACCAGCGCTGAGAAAACGCTGTCCCAAGCCCAGTTGAGCAGTCCAATGTGGAACGGCGCACGCATGAAGAACGATGTAATACTCGAACTGGCGTACGTCGCCGCGCCACCGTTGGCGAAGCGGCCGAACTCCTTGTGACCAATGATGAGGACGCGCACGAAGGTGGCGAAGCTCGACGGCCACAGGATCCAGGCGGCGCACGTTATGACCGCCGTCGTGCTCAACGCGGTGATCGCATCACGGTACTGACGTCGCCATATCCACATGAGGATGAACACGACTGGGTAGATCTTGAAGGCCGTGGCGAGTCCCACCAAGATTCCGCGACCGTGACCCTTCACGACGAGTGAGTCGAGCACGACCAACAGCAACAGAATCGTCGCGGTCTGCCCCCAGATGAGACATTCGACTTCCGGCGGAAGGAGCATGATTGACGCCAATGCGAACCAACAACCCGCGCCGAAGTTCGTCGTCCAGTGTCGAGGTGTCAAGTAGTTGAGGCAGACCGCGAGCGTCACCGCGAGACAGAGGATGCTCAACCACGTCCACAGAAACGGGATGGTCGACGCCGGCAGCCAGACCAGGGGCCAGAATAAGAAGATGGCGCCTGGCGGATACGTGAACGCCTCCACCCCGAAGGGCACGTAGATGTCACCCGAGTGTCGAAGGGTCTCAAGGTTGGTCAAACGACCCGTGAGGTCTCGAAAGACGTAGGTGTAGCGCCCGGCGAAGGTCCACGGATGAAAGCCGTGCGTGTGAGCGACAAGAATCGACATGACGAGCGTGCCTAGAAGACCTAGGACCGCGACGCCGATCCCCAATGACGTCGCGCGTCGAGGTCGTTCGAGATGCATCAAGGTCGCCTCAGTCGCCTTCGACGATGCTTCGACACGGAACCTCGGCCAGCTCATTCGCTCCGGACCGCGACGCCATCGGACTCTCTTTCATCTGCCTACCGAATCGATTTCACGCAGTTGCAGCACCATGTTCGACCTATCTAAGTGTTCTCAGAAATCAAAGTGAGATTTCCGTAATCCTTGACGTGGCTTGGTCAACACCTGGTTCGTTCAAGTTCAACTGAGTTTGACCGCGATAGCGTGGACTATGTTCTCTTGTCATCGGGCCCCAACGGTCCTCCCGTCGTTCCTTCAATCTACGGCGTTCGACGAGGTGTCTTCAGCCCGGGAGCACTCGAGCCCTGGAGTGGGCACCCGACACTGTCATCTCCGAGAACAGGGCTAATCATGGCCCCGACCACGGGAAATGCCGCCGAGACGTCGCGGCGGGCATTGTTGAAAATCAGTGCGCCAACGGTTCTCACCGCCGTCGACGGACTTGACCTGCGCGGACGGGCCAAGATCAGTGCCGTCGTGGGGATACCGCTTCGAAACCTCCAGCAACGACGCGACGTCGCAACCTTCGCGGCCACCGCCCCGATCGCGGCGATAACTGCTCTGCTCGAATTGCTCGCCATGGCCCCTTTGGAGAAGGTCATCGCCGTTCTGGGTGAGCACGCGGACACACCGAACTTCGAACAACTCAGCGAGGCCATTGACGCCGTCAGTCGTGACGGAGTGTCAATTGACGACGTCGTTGCGGTCCTCGCCTTCGCGATCGCTGAAGAGTTCCCCGCGGCGCCGCACTGTCGCCGATTGCTTGACGAACGAGCTGACCTGAACCTGCCCGAACTGCCCGACGTCGTGGTCACTTCAACCCTCCTTGCTCCCAAGGAGACCGATCCAGAGATCAAAGAGCAGCGACGGCGCCGCCGCGAGGACGAGAAGAAACGCAAACGAGGACCGACCTCGCAGCGTCCCCTTCGTCCCTCCAAAGCCAAGCCGGCACCGAAAGCGCGCGCGACGTCGAATGAGCCGCGAGGCGCTGTTGAGGAATCGGGCGAGCGTCGACGACCAATGATCTTCACGCCAGCGGAGCTCGAACGCTTTGATCCCGAGCACGCGATGGTGGGCACCGTCGTCATTGTCGAGGTGCCGTTCGACGCCACCGATCCCTCGGCTCCCGAACAGAAATCCAAGGAACGCCCCGCGCTTGTCGTGGCCGCGAGTGCCGACTCGCTGCTGGTTCGTCCGATCTATTCCGCGAACGCCCCGACGAGGAACGTCTTTCAGGCGTGGCGTCGACTCGGGCTCGATCACGTCTGTTACGTCGATGACACCCGGGTGGCTCTTAGCGTCGCTCCGAGCGAGTCACTGGGGCGTGTGGGTCGACTGACGGATCAGGAGTGGAACAGCCAACTCTGAGTTGGCGAACGAGTAGGACCGCGCCGGCGAGTGCCAAGACGAGGCCCGCGATCTGAACGCCGATCGAACCGCTGTGCGACTCTTGACCGAGGAGCAGTCGTTCGTCGAGTGAACGCACGAGGCCCCAGACGATCATCGCGACCCCGGTGATGACGCCGACTCGACGGAGCGGACGAAGGTGTTCGAGGCCGAGCAGCGCGAGCCACAAGATGGAGTCCTCGATGCCTTGGATGAGCGGGACGGGCACTCGCTTGCCCACTTCACCCGCGTAATGGAGACCGAACCATTGGTGCGTCAGGTGGCCGCCACCGTTCACCATGAACTGGGGTCCGAGCACCCGTCCGAGCGCCCAACCGGCGATCAGGGCCGGCACGAGCGCGTCGGTGAATCCGGCCAGTGAACTCTCGGGCCACCATCGACGCTGGAAGTAGAGACCGACGGGTAGGGCCAGGGCGATGCCCCCGAAACTCGCGAGACCGCCCTGCCATACGGCGATCCACCGCGCGGGGTGACCGGAGTAGTAGCCCCAATTGGTTGCGATGTTGGCGAGTCGGGCGCCGAGAAGACCGGCCACGATCAGGGACAACGTGAACTTGCCGAAGGGTTCGACGCTGAAGTCAACCTTCGAGAGTCGTCGCCGAGCGTAGAGGTAGCAGACGTAGGCCGCGATCGCGAGACCGAAGCCGTAGGTGTGAAAGACCAGCGGACCGAGGTGAAACGAAGTAGGGACCCCGGACACGGCTAGCCCCGCGGGCGACCGAGACCAAAGAATCCGTAGCCGAGGCGAACTGGAACGACGTGCACGAGCGTACCGGTCATCTCGGCCTCAATCATCTTGCCGTCGCCGACGTACATCGCCACGTGCTCGTCGCCGTCGTAACCGTAGAAGAGGAGGTCACCGGGCTCGATGTCGACGAGGGGTACGCGCATGGTGTCTTGGTACTGCGCTCCGGAGTAATGCGGGAAGTCGATTCCCGCGGCCTCATAGGCGAGCATGATCAGTCCCGAACAGTCGACGCCGGAGTGACTGGCGCCGCCCCAGACGTACGGAGTGCCGAGGTACTTCATGGCCTCGTTGATCGCGATGTTCGCGCGCGAGTCTGGTGGGGGATTCGTGATGCCGTCGGCGAGACTTTGTGCGTTGAAGGACGTCACGTCCTTCGCCGACGCGGCCGCCTGGGCTTGGGCGATGAAGGTGGCGATATTGCCCTTCACCTGAGCCAGTGCGTGGTTGAGCGACGCCTGAAAGACGTCCGCGGAGTGGAATGACTTCGCCGCGGCCCGGGTGAGACTGGCCGCGCGACCGACCTCGCTGGCCAGGATGTTGCGTTCCTGGGTCAACTCGATCTTGTAGTTCTTGAGGTTCGAGAGGGTCGCGGCGACGTTGCCCTGGGCCAACTGGTTGTACACGTTGGTCGCGCCGATCTTCGAGGCGCTGTTCGAGAAGAGGGGGTTGTTGCTGGCGGCCGCCCCGTTGGTCACGTAGGCGAAGATGGCCTCGGCGCGCAATTGGCGGTCGCCCCGAGCGACGTTCGTCTTGATCACCGCGACGTCGGCCTTGGTGTTCGTGATCTCGCTGGCGATCCTGTCCAGCTTGATCTTGGCCAGGTCGTACTTTTGCCCGAGGTAGTCGACGTGCGCGCTGATCCGATTGATCTGCTTGAGGAGTTGGTTCGCCCTCGCGCGGTCGGTGCCGAGCGTCGAAGCCGACGCGAGACGCGAGGAGAAGGTCACAGTGCCAAGACACACTGCGACCACAGCCAAAATGGAAAACATCCACCGGAAGCGCCTGAGTTCCCTTGCTGGCCGTAGCGTCGGAGGCGCAATGCGCACGACGTCAGTCACGGGTTAAGGCTACTGGTTGTGCGCGTTCCCGTGCAGGCTCGAGTGATTGAGAAGTTCCGAAAGACCTGACCAACGGCCATGAACCGTCAAAATATTGGCCGTAATTCTGACGCGTGTTCGGACAGTTTGGCGTCCGAGAATAGGCTCGGCGCATGTCGAATCGTTCTCGCGCGCTGCCCCGTCGTTCCTGTCTCTCGACACCCGGCTCTTCCGAGCGCTTCCTCGCCAAGGCGCCGACCGCGACGACCGACTTCTCGTTCCTCGACCTCGAGGACTCCGTCGCGCCGAACGAGAAGGTCGCCTCGCGCGCCAAAGTCGCCCAGGCGATCCGCACGCTTGACTGGGATGAGCGCGTGCTGTGTGTTCGGGTGAACGCGTGGGACACACCGTGGACCTACGGCGACGTGATCGACGTCGTGACCGAATCTGGCCCTCGCCTCGACGAGGTGATGCTCCCCAAGGTGCAACAGGCCTCGGACATCGTGGCGCTCGACCTTCTCCTCACCCAGGTCGAACGCAACGCCGGCCTGGCGCCTGGCCATATCGGCATCGAGGCCCAGATTGAGACGGCCCGGGGTCTCATCAACGTTGAAGAGATATGCGCGGCGTCGCCTCGGCTGGAGTCGATCGTCTTCGGTCCGGCTGACTTCGCGGCTTCGATCGGCATGCCCGTGACGACGATTGACGAGACGATCCACGACACTCCGTCGAATCCCTTCATCTACGTCTTCGCCAAGATTTTGATGGCCGGGCGCGCCAACGGTCTCCACGTGATCGACGGGCCTTTCCTCAAGGTTCGCGACCTCGACGCGTTGCGCTTCGCGGCTGGGATCTCGGCTTCGTACGGTTTCGACGGCAAGTGGGCGCTCACCCCCGACCAGGCGATTGTGCTCAACGAGGTCTATTCGCCCAGTCAGACAATGTTTGACAAATCGTTGGACATTCTGGACGCCTATCGCGTCGCCACGGACAAAGACCACACCGGAGCGGTCATGTTTGGCGACGAGATGATTGACGAAGCTTCCGCCAAGATTGCCAATTCCTTCGTGGTTCGCGGCGAGCGATCAGGGATGAAGCGCACACCGAAATAACACGTCCGCGCCCTTGAGTTCACACAGATTTAAAGAATTCCGCACTATCTTTTGACGCTTCCCGGCGCTAGATTCCTTATTAGGAGAGATTCGCAACAAGGATATTTCGAACACCGGGCGAGTGATAAAGGAATTCCGAGCGCATGGCAATAATTGAATTGACGGCTCCTCGTGGTCGCTACCAAGCACTGAAGCGGTCGTTCAGTCCCCGCGAGTGGCGAAAGATCAACGCCATGATGGTCTCGATCGTGGCGTTGCACGTGCTCGGCTTCTTCATCCTCATCGCCTTCGTGGTGCCCGGGCACTACAAGAATTTCGGCATCGGACTCGGGGCGATCGCCTACACGCTAGGCATGCGACACGCGTTCGACGCTGACCACATCTCGGCGATCGACAACACCACCCGCAAGCTGCTCAACGAACGGCACGGCGTTGAAGGAACGAGCCGCCCGCTCACACTCGGCTACTACTTCTCACTAGGCCACTCGACCATCGTCGTAGCGATTGGTATTGGAATGGTCTTTGCCGAGCGGGCGGTCTTTCACGCCGTATCGCACAGTAACTCCGGGCTCGAGCAGTTCGGCGGCGTCTTCGGGACGCTGGTCTCGGCGTCGTTCCTTTTCTTGATCGGACTTATGAACATCGTGATCCTCGCCGGGATCTACAAGGTCTTTCGCTCGATGCGCGACGGCACCTACGACGAGGCCGAACTCGAAGCGCAGCTGCAGAACCGCGGTCTGATGTACCGCTACTTCGGTAAGTGGATGCGCTCTATCGACAAAGAGTGGAAGCTCTACCCGGTCGGCGTCGTTTTTGGTATGGGGTTTGACACCGCGACCGAAGTGGCGCTGCTCGCGTCGACGGCACTACTCGCCTCCGAACACTTGCCGTGGTACACGATCATGTGCCTCCCGATTCTCTTCACCGCGGGCATGGTTCTTATGGACACGATCGACTGTCTCTTCATGAACGTCGCCTACGGCTGGGCCTTCTACAATCCGGTGCGCAAGATCTTCTACAACCTCGCGATCACGGGACTATCGGTGGCGATCTGTTTCTTGATCGGTGCCATCGAAGTGCTCGGACTGTTGCCCCACGAGCTGCACTGGCACGGCGCGTTCTGGCATTACATGTCGGGTTTCGACCTCAACACGGCCGGCTTCATCATGGTGGGCATGTTCGTCGTGACATTTTTGGGCGCGGCCTTGATCTGGCGTTACGGCCATATCGAGGAGAAGTGGGGCTCGAGCCTTCGCCAAACCGAGGTCGCGATTCTGGAGGGCGCCGAACGGTGCCTGGGTGACGACGAGCCTCGCGACGACGCCGTCGGACCGGCCTTCGGTTTCGCTGCCGACTAACTCCTCAGGCCGGAAGGTCCTGCAAGAGGCGGCGGGCAATGACCTTGAGACAGAGGGTCTCGTCGGCCCCTTCAAAGATCGACAGGACGCGCGCGTCGACGAAGTAGCGGCTCACCGGGTACTCCTCGGCGTAACCCATCCCGCCGTGGATCTGCATCGCTTCGCGCGTGACCCATTCGGCCGCGCGACAGACGTAGGCCTTGGCCATCGACGCCTCGAGAGTGCCGCCGCCGCGCGCCATCTCTCGCGCGACCTCCAGTGAGAACTGGCGCGCACACTGGATGATCGCGGCCATGGTGCCGAGTTTCACTCGGGTTAATTCGAAGTCGATGATCGCCTCGCCGAACACGACGCGGTTCTGGGCGTAGGCGAGCGCCGCTTCGTAGGCGGCCTGCATGACCCCAACGGCGCGCGCCGTCGTCTGGAGTCGTCCGTTCTCGAAGCCGGCCATTTGGAAGTAGAAGCCGCGTCCGAGTCCCGCCTCGCCCCCGACGAGGTCGGCGTCGGGCACGAACCAGTGGTCGAAGGCCAGCTCGTAGGAGTGCATGCCGCGATAGCCGATCGTGTCGATGGGACGTCCCTCGAGGCGACCTTGACCGTGGCCCGGTCCCACGTGCGCCCCCTGGGTGAGCACGAAGCCCTCACTCTCGGCCTGTTGCTTTTCGACGAGGAATAGGGACAGTCCCCGGTGCGTGGTGCTGCGGTCGGTGTCGGTGCGCGCGAGCAGCATCAGGACGTCGGCGCGCGCCGCGAACGTGCACCACGTCTTGGTGCCGTTGATGAGCCAGCCGCCGTCGGTCTTCGTCGCGCTCGTCGTCACGCCCGCAACGTCACTACCGAAGTCCGGTTCGGTCACCGCCACCGCGGCGAGGACTTCGCCGGAGGCGAGTCGTGGCAGCCATCGTTGCTTCTGCTCCTCGGTTCCGCCTTTCACCAGCGCGCGAGTCAGTATCTCCGGACGAGTGATCAACGATCCACCGACGCCGAGGGCGCCCCACGACAGCTCCTCGGTCGCCACGACCATCCCGAGGTACTCCGATTCGCCACCGGACGCGAAGCCGCCGAACTCTTCGGGTACCGAGAGACCGAATCCGCCGAGCTCGGCGAGTCCGGAGATTACCGACTCGGGAATATCGGCGTTGGCCCGGTGCACGTGTTCGGCGTGCGGGCGAACCTGTTCGAGGGCGAATCGATGAAAGGTGTCAGCGACCATCTCGAAGTCTTCACCGAGGTGACGGGGACCGGCGTTCTCGGCGAGACCCGCGACGAATTGCGGATCGCGGTACGTGGTCACGAAGGCCGCGAACGGACGGTACCACTCGTCTTCGACGGCCCAGAGAGATTCGCGTCCGAGCACTCGCGCCGCGAGGTCACTCAGCGCAATCGCGAGGAACGCGGCGACGAGTCGCGATTCGACCTCGCCCTTCGCGGCGTAGGCGAGCGAGGCCCGCGCCGTGGCGAGCGCGCTCGCGGCGTGCGCGACGTCGTAGGCGAGGCTCTGATGGGCGTCGACGCCACCACCGCGCTCTAAGTTGGCCAGTGCTCCGTCGATCACCGACTGCGCACGCGCCACCAGTTCGGACGCGTTGACGAGATCGAGAGGGGGAGCAGTCATACGCAAAATTTAACGGGTGGGGGCGATACGACAGCGAGACCTAGGCTTTAAGCGTGAATGTGACAATGCTCCTCGCCGATTCGGCCCAAGTGGCCGACGGAAAGCTCTACATCCTGGGTGGAGGATGGTCGGTCACCGGACCGGATCCCACGCCGTCGGCCGTCGCGATAAAGGTAATGGTCGACTGGCACGAGTTCAACTCGAGTCATCACTGGGAACTGTTCCTCGAAGACGC
>Ga0182014_10000469_pt1 | contig 53185 bp, 40 predicted proteins | sample 612S2DmetaG_FD_120489 | JGI IMG/M metagenome (GOLD analysis project Ga0182014, IMG submission 120489) | Permafrost microbial communities from Stordalen Mire, Sweden - 612S2D metaG | ecosystem: Environmental > Terrestrial > Soil > Wetlands > Permafrost | place: Sweden: Stordalen | collected... | reverse complement strand
TCACCCAGCACGCCGCTGACGCCCGGAGCCTTGAGCTTCACTTCGTCTAGTGTATCGATGATTGCACCCAGTTCGGAGACCTCGGAGCCGCCTACCCGCACTTCCTTCAAACGCACCAACTGGTCCTTGCGCACATCTGAGACGGTGGTGAGTGAAGCCTCGCCGATGACCGACGCCTGCAATTGTCGCGCAAGGCCCGGGTCGATCACGGTATGCGTAGCGCCTGTATCCAGCAGAAAACTAAAGGGACCTTTACCGTTCACCATGGTCTGAACGACAATCAGGTATCCGTCGCGGAGTCGGAACTTGATTATCTCGTTTGATTGCTTCACTTGCGCCGCCATCGCTCCGGGCAGGGCGAGCACAGCCATGAGAAGAAGACAGCGAACACGAAGACAACATCGAAAGAGTCGACAACATCGAACGATCAGAAGGCGGGCCGTCAGCATAATGACCTTCCATCGGCAAAGCGCTCAAATTTCTTGAACGCTCACTGCCCCAAGAATGTACCCCTTATCATGGGACATTGTCTATAGGAGGAGATTGTGGTGCCATTCTGCTTCGCGTTCTGTGTTCCAGTTCACCCCTATCCTTTTCCGTAACCCCAATTCTGTGAGCATCGCCTCCTGTCGGTTTTACGCCCTCGGGCGCCAAAGGCGACTCGTCCCGATGCGTCCGGTCAGTATCTGGGAAGCGAGGGATCAACCCGGTCAGCCCAGGCCAGGATGCCACCTGTCAGGTTCGAGGCGCGCTTGAATCCCGATTTGCGCAGGAAATCGACCGCCTTGGCGCTGCGTGCGCCGCTCTTGCAATGCACTACGATCTCCTGGCTTGAATCGAGTTCATGAATGCGCGTCGGCAGATCGCCAAGCGGGATCAGATGTCCCTTGATGTTGACAATCTGATACTCATGCGGCTCGCGCACGTCGAGCACAAATATGTCTTCTCTTGCATCCAGTCTGCGCTTGAGTTCCTCGGGCTGAATTTCGGGGATCTTCGCGGTAGTTGAGGTTTCGGACTCCTCGCCGCGAATGCCGCAGAACTGGTTGTAATCGATCAGTTCTTTCACCATGGGATTCGCCCCGCAGACCGGGCACTCCGGATTTTTGCGCACACGCAACTCGCGGAAGCGCATGGCCAAAGCATCCACAAGCACCAGACGGCCGATCAGCGGCTCGCCCACGCCAAGAATCAGCTTGATGACTTCAGTTGCCTGAATGACTCCAAGCAATCCCGGAAGCACGCCCAAAACTCCGCCCTCGGCGCAGGATGGAACCAGGCCCGGCGGCGGTGGCTCGGGATAGAGGCAGCGATAGCAGGGACCGGCCTCAGTGGCAAAGATGCTGGCCTGGCCTTCGAAGCGGAAGATCGATGCGTAGACGTTAGGCTTGCCGCTCAGTACGCAGGCGTCGTTGACCAGGTAGCGCGTGGCGAAGTTATCGGTTCCGTCGGCGACGATATCGAAGCCGCTGAAGATCTCCAGCGCATTCTGGCTGTTCAGATAGGTATCGAAACGCTTGATCTCGACAAAGGGATTGATCGCGCCAAGTTTGTCGATCGCCGAGTCGAGCTTGAGGCGGCCCACGTCGCTGGTGTAATGCAATACCTGCCGCTGCAGATTGGTGTAATCGACAACGTCGAAATCGACCAGGCCTAGAGTGCCTACGCCCGCCGCGGCCAGATACAAAGCCAGCGGCGATCCGAGCCCGCCCGTTCCCACGCACAGCACGCGCGCGGCCTTCAACTTTTTCTGGCCTTCAAGCGTCACTTCCGGCATGATCAGGTGCCGCGAGTAACGCAGAATCTCTTCGTTGCTCAGTGTTGACTGCCTGCTATCGACTAATACCGCCACAATTCATCCCCCCATGATCGTTCATGACATTCATTTTCCAGATGAGAACAGAGCACTATCGTCCGCCGGCAACCGAAGGAACGATGGTGATCGTATCGGTCTCTTTGACGGAAGTCGCGTCCTTGCTCAGGTAGCGAATGTCCTCATCGTTCAAATAGACGTTGACGAAGGAGCGCAGCTTGCCATCTTCTGCGAAGAGATGCTTGCGCAGATCGGGATGCTTGGTAACGAGGTCGCTCAACACCTCGCCAACTGTTTGGGCGGTAACTTCAATAACAGACTGCTTTCCGGCATATGGTCGGAGCGGCGTGGGAATCAGGACTTTGATGGACATGGGTTTCCTTTCGTGAGTGTTGGTCTGTAAAAGTTCGCTTATCGATCGATTATCTCAATCTGTTCGTCTTCAAAGTGCTTGTTCTCTTCCTGACCAAGCAATTGAAACGAGTTGGTCAGCGCGGCGCGCCCGTTCTCGACGCTGGTGATCACATACGAACAGCCGGTCCAATGCGCCTCGGCAAGGTCGGTCGCGGACCACCTGGCTGGATGGTCGGGATGCGAGTGATAAAAGCCCACAATGTCAATGCCGGCCAGGAGAGCTTCACGCTGAATGCGCACCAGCTCCGCCGCGCCGATGTGATAGCGATTGGCGGGCGAGTCGGTGCGAGTGTTTCCGCATTGCACAATGGCCTGAACGGTTTTTTTGCCCTCTTCATCGATCCCGCCGGTGAGCACGCCGCAGCATTCATGCGGATAGGTCTCCTCGCCATGCTGCCGCAGTTGCTCGTGGAGTGCGTTCGGTATCGTCAGTGCCATGCTTCCGTCCTTGCCTTAGGCGGTCTCATCCCAGAAATGTTCGCTCAGATACTTGTCCCCCGAGTCGGGAAAGATCGTGACCACAACCGATCCCTTTGCCGCATCACGTGCGACTTGCAGCGCGCCAAACAATGCCGCAGACCCGGAAACACCAACGAGCAAACCCTCTTCGCGCGCCAGTCGCCTGGCCATCGTGTAGGCTGCTTCTGTTTCGATGCCCAATTCCGCGTCTGCGATGCTGGCATCGTAAATCCGGGGAACGATCGAAGTCTCCATATGCTTGGTTCCCTCGATACCGTGAAAGGGCGAGTCAGGCTGCAGGGAGATGCAACGAATCGCGGGATTCAGCTCCTTCAATCGGCGCGAAGTCCCTACGAATGTTCCGCTGGTTCCGAGAATGGCTACAAAGTGAGTTATGCGCCCCGCCGTCTGCATCCATATTTCATCGGCAGTTCCGTTGGCAAAGTGCGCGCGCCAGTTGGCATCGTTGGAATACTGATCGGCGTAAAAGTACTTCTCCGGTTCCGCGGCCGCAATCTCCTGTGCCTTGCGGATAGCGCCATCGGAGCCTTCGCCAGGATCGGTATAGATGACGTCTGCACCGTACGCGCGTAGAATCCGCTTGCGCTCCTTCGATACGTTCGACGGCATGCAGAGCGTTATCGGAATTCCATAAGCCGCGCCAAGCATTGCATAGGCAATTCCGGTGTTTCCGCTGGTGGAGTCCAGCAGCGTCTTCCCCGATCCCAGCCTTCCCGATCGCAATGCTTCGGCTATGATATTGGATGCCGCGCGGTCCTTCACCGAGCCCCCAGGATTGGTCCACTCGGCCTTGGCCAATACCTGTACACCCTTAAACTCGCCGGCTATTGCCTCAAGGCGCAACAGCGGCGTGTTGCCGATTCTCTGCTGGAGATTGACACCCAATAATGTTGACATACGATCTGATCGATCCACTAGGCTGTTGCCCTTGCTTCCGCGGGAAACCTGAGTGAGTTATCCATGCTGCGATAGAGAGCCTCCACAGCTTTGAGAAGCGCGAAGACTTCTTCTTCCAATTGGTTCAACTCCCAGGTGTTCTTTTGATGCGCATTTCGGATCACAGATTCAAAACGCCTGTCAATCAGTCCCGCCTGAATAAAATGTTTTTCGAAGTTCTCAAAGACTGCGGCATCTGTCGGCGCTTCAATGCCGCGCGTGATCAGCAATGCGCGAGCGCAGCGCAGGGTTATGCCATAGAGGGATTCTTCGCTTTGCGCATAGCCGGAGCGGAGCTCTTCACGCAACTGCCTTGCGCCATTCAGATCGACCTCGATCAAGTCAAAGAGTCCAGCCGAGCACTCTCCGATGCCCCTTCCAACCAGCGAAAAACACTCTTCCGCTCCCCAGTCCTGGTAGTAGCTCTTGTCTTCACTATAAGCCGGAATCTCGCGGTAGCGGCTGGCGATCGCACGAATATCTTGCGTACCTTCTCCATCCACGTATGCGCCAAAAGATGGATAGCTGTTCTTATTTGTAATCCAGAGCTTTAATACTTCATGCACAAAATCGGGAAGATCGCGCGCGCTGACGCGATCGATCGGCTTGGCCAGACGCGCGTTGCCATTGCCGATCTCCGCTCCGGCAACGACCATGTAGGCAGGGAACATATGCTGCCCGTTGCGGCCAACATTGCCGTAAAAGCCAAGATCGGCGAGCAAATGCTGCCCGCAGGTATTTGGACAACCGGATAAATTGAGCTTGAAATCGGCGATCTGATCGAGATCGAGAGTGGAATGCGTCAGCCTATCCACTGTAGCGGACAAAGCACCCTTGGAGAGACAGATGCCGAGTTTGCAAGTATCCGCTCCGGTACAGGCGACGGAGTTTCCTATGAAGCGTGGGCCAGAAGCGAGCTCAGTCAATCCGCTCACTAGGTGAAAGACATTCGGAAGATAACTCCTCGGGATATTGCGCAGTCTCAGATTCTGACCGAACGAAGCGCGTAGTACATAATCGCCGAAGGGCTCGAGGAACTCCGCAAGACGAATGGCATATTCGTTCTTAAAATTCCCGAGAAAGACTGGAACCTGTACCGAAACCAGTTCAGATTGTTTCTGGTTCTCGACATATCGATCCTTCCACTGATAAAACTCTGGCGATGTGTCCTTTTCGGGAGCGAACGGCAGGAGAATGCTGAATTGCGGCACCTCATCACCGAGCAAAGGCGCCGGTGTTTCACTGCGAAGAACTTGCAACTCATCTTCGTAGATTTGGCGGAAGCGCGTTTCGCCGAGCGTCTTCCACAAGAAACGCAGGCGCGCCGCGTGGCGATTCTTGCGGTTGCCATGTTTGTCAAAGAGGCGCTTAACAGCGCTGGCCACAAGATACACATCCTCGGCGAGAATGAAGTCATGCAAGAGATGACCTACCTCCGGCTTTGTGCCCAGGCCACCGCCAACATAAACGCTAAATCCATTTTGTCCATCGCTGATTTGAGCTATGAATCCTAGATCGTTGAACTCTGCATATGCGCTATCTGCGGGAGAGTTGGAGAAGGCAATCTTGAACTTGCGCGGGAGCAGCCATGAATCCGGCTCAGCGATCAATCTGCTGGTCAGCGCAAAGGCGTACGGGCTCGGGTCGAAGATCTCGTCAAGGCCGACACCCGCATCGGGAGAGACCAGAATATTGCGAACCGTGTTACCGCCGCCGCCGCGTGAAGCCAAACCAGCCTGTAACAATTCGCGCATGACAAGAAGGACATCCTCCAACGCAACGTCGTGAATCTGAAACTCCTGCCGCGTGGTGATGTGAATTGCAGCGGCACCGTAACGCGTGGAGATCTCCGCAATCGTACGTAATTGGAGCGGCGTGAGCGCGCCTCCGGTCGTCCGAATCCGCACCATATAGGTGCCGTCCTGGCGCTGTTCGTAGCAACCGAATGGAACGCGGCGCACCTTCAGAGTTGCAGCATCGATTTCACCACGTTGATAACGCGCGATATACGAATCCAACTCCTCAAGTTCGGCTGTAAGGTTTTCCGGAATTGTGTAAAACATGGCTTCGCCCTCTTTTGCAAATTCTCGTAAACAAATCAAGCAGTTCTGTCCGGCGGGTTTGTGCCGGACAGAACCTTGCTTGTGATCGGTTACGTCACAAGTGAGATTCTGACGATTTCGATCTCACCTGTGAAAGTGTTCGGAAGCTACTGGTTCTCACCAGCCTTGGTTACATTCTTGAACGCGTCGAGCAATGACTTGGAGTCCTTGGTGCGGTGAATTCGCCCCTTAAGCACATCGTCCCAGGTGATGTAGGGATAGAGATGATGAGACTTGGCCTGCTCTTCGAATTCAGCTTTGAGTTCAGCCAGCTTCTCCGGGTACTTTTTGGCCAGGTCGATTCGTTCTGTGGGATCTTCGTTCAGATTGTAAAGCTCCCAGGCATTTTCATCAAAGGGCTGCGTGTTTTGAAGATTTCCGGTGATAAAGCTGCTTGGGTAAGCCAGTTCCGCCTTCCAGCCGTGGTCATAAATCGACCGCGAACCGAAGATGTAGTAATACTGAAGCGTGTGTCGGTTGGGCGCATTGGCGTCGTCAATCGAGTAGGCCAGAGAGGTTCCCTCAATCGGCTGCTGCTTGATGCCGCGAATCTCTTCAGGCGCCTTGATGCCTACCAGATCAAGCGTTGTCGGAAGAAGGTCGATGACATGGCTGTACTGGGTGCGAATACCACCTTTGTCCTTGATACCCTTCGGCCAATAAACAATGAGCGGATTGTGCGTGCCTCCTTCGCTGTTTGCATCCTGCTTCCAGTACTTGAAGGGGGTGTCTGCGGCCTGCGCCCAGCCAAGCGGATAATTCCCCTCAGTGGCTGCGGGCGTGCCGATCTCGCCTATCTTGTTCAGGTTGTAATTGATATTCTCTTGCTCCGTTAATTGCTTGCTCCACAAAGAGCGATCGATATCCCCGTTCAACGTGCCCTCTTTGCTGGCGCCGTTGTCGCCTATGGAGATGAAGATCAGCGTGTTGTCGAGCTGTCCGGTCTCCTTCAGATGATTGACCAGGCGGCCGATCTCGAAGTCCGTGTAAGTAAGATAGCCGGCATACACCTCCATGAAGCGCGCGTAGAGCTTCTGCTCTTCCGGCGTCAGCTGGTCCCAGGCCTTGATGTTCGGGTTGCGATCGGGAAGTATAGCATTCGCAGGAATGACGCCGAGTTTCTTTTGCCGCTCAAAGACCTCTTCACGAAAAGCGTCCCATCCCTTGTCGAACTTGCCCTTGTATTGATCGCTCCAGTATCTATCGACCTGGTGAGGAGCATGAGTGGCGCCAGGCGCGTAATAGAGGAAGAAGGGCTTGTCAGGCGCGACCTTCTTCTGGCGGTCGATATAGAAGATCGCCTTGTCGGTGATCTGGTCGCTCAAGTGGCGGCCATCGGGACGGACGTGAGCCTGATCTTCCACCAAGTCCGGCCTATATTGGTCGGTTTGCGAGCCGAGGAATCCGAAGAAGTGGTCAAAGCCCTTGCCGGTTGGCCAGTGATCGAATGGACCGGCATCGGTCGCTTCTTCATCCGGCGTAATGCCGTACTTGCCCACCGCAAAGGTGTTGTAGCCGTTGTCGCGCAGAATCTCGGCGATGGTGCCGGCCGTGGCAGGCACGCGGCCATCCCAGCCGGGGAACCCAGCCGACATGACAGTGTGTGAGAATCCAGATTCATGCACGGAAGCGCTGTTGCGGCCAGTCAGCAGAGCTGAGCGGGTAGGCGCGCAGATTGCAGTCGTATGGAAGTTGGTGTAGCGCAGACCATTGTTGGCCAAAGTGTCGAAGGTGGGAGTCTGGATTAACCCGCCGAATGTGCCGGCGGCACCGTAGCCCACGTCATCTATCAGTATCCAAACTACGTTGGGAGCGCCGGCAGGCGCTTTCACAGGTTCCGGCCACCATTCTTTCGAATCGGCGAGAGTTCTGCCAACAACTCCCTGATACGGCTGTGCCGACTGCGCATGCAGTGGGAGACTCGCACCCGCCGCAAGGATTAACGTCGACGTCATTGCATTCAATACTCTTTTCTCGTTCATAAATCTCCTGTGTGATTCAGCGATTCAGTGATGACTTGGTGACCTGGTGCCTGGTGCATTCGGCAGTCAGTCCGCGGCTAGACGCGAACTGACTGTAATCAAAAACACTGGCGTAAATCCAAAAACATTTCGGTAACACTACTTGCTATTGCTGCTCTGCGCCTGCGCCTTTTGCCGGTCAAGATACCACTGGGGCAAGTAGGTGTGGTGAGTGCGCCCGGCAAAGAGATCATCAAAAGTGATGAATGGGGCGAGATGATGCTCTTTGGCCTGCTCTTCGAATTCGGCCTTCAACTGCGCCAGCTTCTCCGGATACTTCTGTGCCAGATCGATGCGCTCTGTGGGATCGTCGTTCAGGTTGTAAAGTTCCCACGCGTTTTCATCAAGGGGCGGATTACTGACTACATGTTTGGTGAGGACGTCGTTGGGATACGCCAACTCGGCCTTCCATCCGTTGTCGTAGATCGACCGCGCACCAAAGATGTAGTAGTACTGCAGCGTGTGACGGTTGGGCGCATTGGCGTCGTCGATCGAGTAGGCCAGAGACGTTCCTTCAATCGGCTGCTGCTTGATGCCGCGAATCTCTTCAGGAGCCTTGATGCCAACCAGATCAAGCGTGGTGGGAAGAAGATCGATCACATGGCTGTATTGGGTGCGAATGCCGCCCTTGTTCTTGACGCCCTTCGGCCAGTAGACAATGAGAGGATTGTGCGTGCCGCCTTCGCTGTTGGCATCCTGCTTCCACTGTTTGAACGGCGTGTCTGCGGCCTGCGCCCATCCCAGCGGATAGTTGCCATTCCTGGAATCGGGTGTGCCGATCTTGTCGATATTGGCCAGGTTATAGGCGACGTTTTCCTCCTCGGTTATCGGCTTTCGGCTAATGGAACGGTCGATAGTGCCTTCTTCCGATCCTTCCTTGCTTGCGCCGTTATCGCCGATAGAGATGAAGATCAGCGTATTGTCGAGCTGGCCGATCTCCTTCAGGTGGTTGACCAGGCGGCCGACCTCAAAGTCCGTGTAGGTCAGATAGCCTGCATACACTTCCATGAAGCGCGCATAGAGCTTTTGCTGATCCGGCGTCAACTTATCCCAGGCCTTGACATCCGGGTTACGATCGTGCAGCTGGGCATTGGCAGGAATCACGCCGAGTTTCTTCTGCCGCTCGAAGGTCTCTTCGCGATACGCATCCCAGCCCTTGTCGAACTTGCCCTTGTATTGATCGCTCCAGTATTTGTCGACCATGTGCGGGGCGTGTGTGGCTGCGGGCGCGTAGTAGAGGAAGAAGGGCTTGTCCGGCGCGGCCTTCTTCTGGCGGTCGATATAGAAGATCGCCTTGTCGGTGATCTGATCGCTTAGGTGACGGCCATCGGGAGTCGCGTGCGCTTGATCCTCCACCAGGTCCGGTTTGAATTGATCGGTTTGCGAGCCGAGAAATCCGAAGAAGTGGTCGAAGCCCTTTCCGGTCGGCCAACGATCGAATGGTCCCGCATCGGTCGCATCTTCATCCGGAGTGATGCCGTACTTGCCAACGGCAAAGGTGTTGTAGCCGTTATCGCGCAAGATTTCGGCGATCGTACCGGCCGTGGCAGGCACGCGACCGTCCCAACCAGGAAAGCCGGCCGACATCGCAATATGCGAGAAGCCCGACTCATGAACCGACGCACTATTGCGGCCGGTCAAAAGCGCTGAGCGGGTCGGGGCGCAGATGGCGCAGGTATGGAAGTTGGTATAGCGCAAACCATTGTTGGCCAGAGTGTCGAAGGTGGGAGTTTGGATCAGTCCGCCGAATGTGCCGGCAGCGCCATAGCCCACATCGTCGATCAGAATCCATATAACATTGGGGGCGCCGGCAGGCGCTTTCACAGGTTCCGGCCACCATTCTTTTGAATCGGCGAGAGTTCTGCCAACGACTCCCTGATACGGCTGTGCCGACTGCGCATGCAGCGGAAGACTCGCACCCGCCGCAAATATTAACGTCGATGTCATCGCATTCAATATGCTTTTCTCGTTCATAACTCTCCTTCTGGATTCAGTCATTCAGAGATGACTCGAATGTTCGTTTTCCTGTTTACCTGTGTAACCATGCGCTCTGGCGCAGCGAACGCCGCGCCAGAGCTCGAAGGAAATTTAGGTTGGCGACACGACTACTTCAACTCGACGGTGACAAGGTCGATTTTGCCGGTAAAGCGGTTGGGCGATTTGTACTCGCTTGAGACCGGCGAGCCGAGATCGCTTCCGATGTCGAAGGTCTCGTTGGCCGAAACATTGACGTTGGCGAAGTGAGCTTGGCCGGCGGTCTGACCGTTCACCTTGAGCACCGCGTCGCCTTCGGAGGCTTTCCGCGCAGTGAGAGGATTATCCGTGGCGCCGTTTGCCGCGCTCGGCGAAACGGCCAACTCGATATGCGATTTGCCGGGCCTGAGAGGCTGACTCGCCACAAGCTGTCCCGAACGGTTGGCGTAGGCGTTGATCTCGTAATAGACGACGTTGTCTTTGACGAAGAGCGAGACACCGCCCAACTCGCCGCCTTGCGCGAGAATGACGCCGTTCGTCTTTTCGCTTATTGGAATCTCCACGTCGGCGCTGATGGTGTAGGGGCGTCCGCTCAGCGTCGGTGCGGCATAAGAGTTGAGACGATCGACGCCGCTGCGGTAGGTGAAGACGGTTTGACTTGACGCAGGACTCACCGGATTCAACTGGCGGCCGGGCAGAATGGGATATGCGTGGTTGCGTATCGCCTCATCGTCAAAGACCGCGATCAGTTCTTTGAGCTTTTCGGGATACTTGTCGGCGAGGTTATGCGCCTGGCTGAAGTCCTCGTTGAGGTTGTAAAGCTCCCACGGACGAAGATCGAATTTGTCCGTGCCGTTGAGGCTATAAGTAGATTCCCAAGTCCATTGATAGCGGTCGCCGGCCCACCATCCGTCTTTGTAGATGGCGCGGTTGCCGCTGGTGGTGAAGTACTGCAAGGTGTGCTTGGTGGGAACATTGGGGTTGTCGAAGGTGTAGGCCAGGCTCTTGCCTTCGAGCGGAATCTGCTTGACGCCGTCGACCGTATCCGGGAACTTGGCGCCGGTCAATTCATAGATGGTGGCTGCAATGTCGTTGACGTGTGAAAACTGGCTGCGCACGCCGCCCGCGTCCTTGATGTGGCCCCGCCAGGCGATGATAAGCGGATCGGTGGTTCCTCCCAGATGCGAAGCGTCCTGCTTGGTGCCCACGAAGGGCGAGTTCAGCGCCCATGCCCAGGAGGCAGCGTAGTGGTTGTAGTAGAGTTCGCTGCCCAACAGATCGTAGACGTTCTCACGGTCTTCGATGGACTTTTTGTTGCCGTTTGTGTCGCGGGCGTCGGTTCCTTCCAGTCCGCCTTCGGCGCTGGCGCCATTGTCGCCGATGATCGTAAGCACGACGGTGTTGTCGGCCTTGCCCTCTTCCTGGATGGCGTCGAGCAGGCGGCCGATTTCATAATCTGTCTGCTCGAGGAATCCAGCGTAAACCTCGGCCTCGTGAGCCAGCAGCTTTTTCTGCCTTAGCGTGAGTGAATCCCACGAAGGCAGACTGTCGGGACGCGGTGTGAACTCGGCGTTGGCCGGAATAACGCCCAGCTTCTTCTGCCGCTCGAAGGCTTCCTTGCGGATCGCATCCCAGCCTTGATCGAACTTGCCCTTGTATTTCTCGATCCACTTCTTATCCACATGGTGCGGAGTATGCGTGGCGCCGGTGGCGAAGTAAATGAAGAAGGGCTTGTCCTTGGCGACGGCGTCATGCTGATGCAGCCACTTGATGGCATTATCTGTCATATCGGTAGTGAGGTGATAACCCTCTTGCGGCAACTTCGAGGGCTCGACTGGCGTTGTGTCGTTGAAGATGCGCGGATAGTACTGGCTGTCAGCAGCCTGATTGAAGCCATAGAAATGCTCGAAGCCAAGACCAGTGGGCCAGTGATTGAACGGACCCGCAGGACTGACCTCCCACATTGGCGTGTTGTGCCACTTGCCGTAGGCTGAAGTGCTGTAGCCGTTCTCTTTCAGGACTTCGGCGATAGTGGCGGCGCTCTTGGGAATGACGGTGCTGTAGCCGGGATAAGGCGCCGACCACTCGGCGATGGAACCGAAACCGACCTGATGGTTGTTGCGGCCGGTCAGCAGAGCCGCTCGCGTCGGCGAGCAGAGCGCATTCATGTGGAACGAGTTGTAAAGCAGGCCGCTCGCGGCAAGCCGGTCGAAGGTAGGCGTTTGGACCGGTCCGCCCAAGGCGCTGGTAGCGCCGAAGCCCACATCGTCGAGCAGAATCAGCACAACGTTGGGCGCGCCGGCCGGAGCTTTTGGCGATTCTGGCCATCCCTGCGCTTTAACATCATGCAACGGCGCGGTGGGCCAGGAGGTTTTAGGGGCGTCTTTGTCTTCAGCCCAGAGTTGTGACGAGGGACCGAGCGCAATCGTTCCGCTGAGCAGCAGTACGAGTTGTTGCGAGATTTTCATAACCTGTCTCCGTGTGATCGATATTCGGGTGGATGCGGAGAGCTGCCTGCCTGCGCAAAGATGAGCGCGCAGGTTGAATGCGGCAGTTCAATTCAAAGCAAGAAGCGAGGGGGTCAACAACGCCAGACAAGACTAAGCGCGAGAGAAAGCATGGACGCCCTCCCTCCGGGCTGCGGCCAGATGCAGCGCGCTACGTTTCCGCGCCCACTCCATCACGCGCGCCGGTGCTCGATTCTGCTTCAGCTCTTCCGCCATGAAGCGCATATACGGATCGATGTGATGGAAGAAATGCTTGTAGCCTGCGCAGAGATAGTTCAGCCCATACTCGCCCGATGCCGTTTGCACAAAGCGATGCTTGGGGCACTCGCCATTGCAGGCAAAGCGCACATCGCATTCACGGCAATCGGAGGGAAGTCCAATTTCCTTTGCATTGCCAAAACGCGTTTGCTGCGGGCTGTTCACCAGACTCGACAACGACTTCTGCATCAGATTTCCCAGCTTATTGTCCGGATAAACGAAGTGGTCGCAGGAATACACATCGCCGTTGTGCTCGACGGCCAAAGCCGAGCCGCACTTCGGCGCAAAGACGCATAGAGTTTGTGGCACGCCGTACCACGATTCCAGCGCAACGTCGAAGACCTGCACAAAGACGCGGCCCACATCCTGAATCACCCAGTCGTCGAAGACCTGCTGCAGGAATCGCCCGAACTGTAGCGGCTCAACCGACCACTCGGAGACGGTCGACTCTTGCCGCGAATACGGCTTCAACAGAACCAAGCCATTGGGGTCCGGCTGTTTGGCAACTTGCTCCACGATCGGAATGAACTGCAGGTACTTGCTGCCAATCTCTTTGAGAAAGCGATAGACCTCGTGCGGGCGATAGGAGTTCAAACGATTGATGACGGTGAGTGTGTTGAACTCGACGCCATGCTTCTTGAGAATGCCGAGGCCGCGCATCACGCGCGCGTGAGTTGGCTTGCCGCCCTTGTCCACGCGATACGCATCGTGAATCTCTTCCGGCCCATCGACGGAGAGTCCTATGAGAAACTTGTTGCGCGCCAGGAACTCGCCCCAAGCATCGTCAAGCAATGTGCCGTTGGTCTGGAATGCGTTGTCGATGATCTTCCCGTTCGCATATTGTTTCTGCAGCTCGACGACGCGCTCGAAGAATGGAATACCCAGCAGCGTCGGTTCACCGCCCTGCCACGCAAAGCTGACGTTCTGCGCAGGCTGCGATTGAATGTATTGGCGAATGTAGATTTCCAGCACATCGTCCGCCATGCGGAAATCGCGCCCGCTGCCTGCGTAGAGGTTCTCCTTCTCCAGGTAGTAGCAGTAGGTGCAATTGAGATTGCAGATTGCGCCATGCGGCTTGGCCATGATGTGAAATGGCTTCATTCGAGTGCAGCTCTCTTCCTGAATCGCAATGCGTGCGCATGCCCAATGAAAAAACCCACGAGACAGAGGCTCGTGGGCCGGGATTGCGAAGATTCAGGCGATGCGGATCAGTGAGATCGCATCCGCGCGGAATTCCCACGAGGCTGCTCGACTGTCGGAGAGGCGACAGGGCAACAACAACAGCGGGATGCGCGGCAATGAAGCATGAGAGTCTGATTCCTTGATGTACGACTTTTTTTAGTGCTTCGAGGACCGATCCTGAGACGGGCACTAATTTGATGATGCACAGGGATTCGAAAGCTGTCAAGAGAGCAGGAGAGAATTTTGCGTCTTTGCGACAGAAAAGTCCTCGGCAATGCTTGACATCATTTCGTCTTTATGGTTCAATCCGAATTAATGCAGGAGCCAATTCACAATCCGGCAGCCCCTATGGCCGCTTCCGAGCCGGCACCCCTCCGCTCGTGTTGTTGACGCCCGCACTCTCGCCCGCCCAACCCATCTTTTTTCTTGCGCGCTAGCCGCGCACGGAGCCAGTACTTTGTTGGGGCTTTTGCTCGCCAGGCAGCATTGGCTCGGAATTCGAACCCCGAAGAACATTTGAATTCTTTGACCGACACACGGTTTTTTGCGCGAATCGAAGCGCATTCATCCAAAGAATTCACGAAAAGGAAAAGAACATGAGCATTCAATCGCATTTTGCCCGCAAGACAGCGCGCTGTTGTTGTACGACTCAATTCCCCGAAGCGGATGCGCCTTGCGTCGTGGGCAAGTGCATCGTTCCCGTCTGACGGCAGTGTGCGCAAAGCGCGGATTGCCGTGGCCCACGAGCAGATCGTGGGCCATTTTTCTGTGCGGTCAAGATTGATCGCATCTTTGGAGGCAAGTATGTCTGCTGCATTTTTCTCGTTGCGAATTCCTGTAAAGCGAAGCCTATCGCTCTTGCTAGCGGCCCTGTTCGTCCTTGTGACGGCCTCGGCTCTGCACGCACAGATTGTTGAAACCGGAGTCATTACAGGCGTGGTGAAAGACCACACCGGCGCAGTGATTCCAAACGCCCACGTGTCCCTGCAAAACGCGGGCACTGGACTCACAACCAACTCGACTACAGACTCGCAGGGAATCTATGTCTCGCCGCCGCTGCATCCGGGCAACTACAACGTTGTCGTTGAGGCTCCCGGGTTCAGCAAGGTAGAAGAGCACGTAAGGCTGGAAGTGGGGCAGCGTGTGGCCGCTGATGCCACATTGGCCATTGGCACGGCGGCGGAGACAATTGAGGTCCAAACCAATAGCGAACTGCTGGAGACCGAAAGCTCCAGTGTCGGCAATCTACGCACAGAAGAAGCCGTCAGGGATCTGCCTTTGAACGGCCGCAACTTCAATGAGCTATTTAGCCTGGGAGCGGGCGTTATACCGACGACAACCCAAGCCGTCAGCATTCCCTATACGCAGCAGCGCGGCCCTTCGTACTTCGCCATCAACGGCTCTCGCCCTCAGGAAAATCGCACGCTTTTGGATGGCATTGGCGACCAGGAGAACCATAACAGCATGACGGCTCTCTTCCCGCCCATCGACGCCATTCAGGAGTTCTCGGAAGAGACCCAGGACGCCGACGCGCGCTACGGCCGCGGCAACGGCGGCACCATCAACGCGGTCATCAAGTCTGGCACCGACCACTATCACGGCGACGTCTTCGAGTTTTTGCGCAACACCGCTCTGGACGCCAGAAACGATTTCAATATTCCACAACCGGGACCGACAGGACAGAAAGCCCCTCTGCGGCAGAACGAGTTTGGCGCCACCTTCGGCGGACCGGTCTTTTGGAAGCAGGCCAATCCCAAGACCTTCTTCTTTGCCGACTATGCCGGAAAGCGCTTCGCTCAGGGCCAGACGAATGTGGAGAGCGTGCCAGTTGTCAATATCACACCGGCGGGCTATGACTTCTCAGCATATTCGGCTGCTATCAAGAACCCGCTAACTCATGTTGCCTACGCCAAGAATTTCGTTCCAAACACCGATCCGCTGATCGATCCAACCGGCGCGAAGATTCTAACGTTCTATCAGAAATATGCGCAGCCAAATTATGGGAGCGCGAATGCGACCGCCAACAATTTCTTCTACGGCCCGTTGTTGATCATCAACGAAGACGACTTCGATGTGAAGATCGACCGCAAGTTTACCGAGAAGGACAGCGCCTTCCTTCGCTATAGTCAAGGCCATGATATTTTCTCCCAGCCCGGCGTCCTTCCGACTCCTCTGGTGGGCGACGTCATCTGCGGGCCCGCAACGGACCCTGCGCATCAGGCTGTGCTCAGCGAGACGCACGTCTTCTCGCCGACCATTGTCAACACGGCGCGCTACGGCTGGACTCGCTTCTTTGTCTACGCCAAGAACTGGGACGCGGGCCTGCAACTTGCCTCCCCTTCCAACCTCAACATTCCCGGCGTATACAATCCCAACAATTCCCTGTCCGACGGTCTGCCGGTGATGACCTTCACGGGCTACGCGCCGATCGGCGACGCGGGCAACAGCCCGACCAACATCGGAACCAACAATTACCAGTGGGACGACGATCTCACCCTGGTTCGTGGCAAGCACTCCCTGGACCTCGGCTTCGATCTGATCCGCCTCGAATACAATATGTTCCAGACCAGCCTTGAACACGGCTCCGAAGGTTTCACCACGCGTTACACAGGGTTGCCCTGGAGCGATCTGCTCTTCGGTGCTCCAGCGAGCGGCAGCTTCTCCTTCCCCTCTGAGGTCGGCTTGCGACAGAGCGATCTGTCCTTCTATGCGCAGGACAATTACAAGGTCAACAACAGGCTGACATTGAACCTGGGCGTGCACTATGAGAACTTCCTTGGCTGGCCATGGACTGAAGTTCACAACAAGGAATACGCCTTCGTTCAGTCGATCTCGACGACGGCTCTCGAACAGGTGGGAACCAGCGGTGTTCCGAAGAGCGGATTGAGCGGCAACAACGCGAACTTTGCGCCGCGCGTGGGCCTGGCCTACAAGGTCACCAACAAGACGGTCTTCCACGCCGGCTATGGCATCTACTACGCGGCGCCCGACGTCAGCAATTCGGCCTCCTTGTCGGCCAATGTCCCCGTGGATGATTATTGGGCATTCAATAATCCGGCCAGTTATGTAGCCGGTGCAACGAAAAGCGCAGTGTTCAACTATGCGCAGAATGGATATGCTCACACCCCTGTCACGTCAGGCAGTGCCTTGCAACCCAACACACCTGCCTATGCCGTGGATCCGAATGCCAAAACTCCATACACCGAGCAGTGGCATGCGGCTATCGAGCAGCAGATACCCTTCTCGACCGTCCTCAAAATTTCCTATGTCGGAACCAAGGGCACCCACCTGGATAATTTCCGGGACATCAATACCAACCAGTTGGGAGCGAATGGAGCAACCACTGTTACAGCGAATCGTCCCTTCGGAAATCCTGGAACAAGCAACTATGTCTTCGCCCAGATCAATGAACTTGAGACCAGACAGGTCTCCAGCTACAACGCGGTGCAGGTTACGGCTGAGCGTCGCGCGCATGGACTCGGCTTCCTCGCCTCCTATACCTACAGTCACGCTCTGGACGAAGGTTCGGCTGAATCGGCCACCGTTACGAATCCCTATAACCTCCGTTACGACTACGGAAATGCGGACTACAACGTCCCGAATCGCTTTGTGGCCAGTTCGAATTACCAGTTGCCCTTCAAGGGCAGCGGGCTGCTGGGACCGCTTGAGCGGGGATGGCAGGTGAACGCGATTGCCCAGTTCTTCGACGGCTTGCCGTTTTCCGTGGCTTCGGGCACCGCATTGGGCGATGGACTGACGACCCGCGCACAACTGCTTCCAGGTTTCGGCAACGGATCTCTGCCAAAAGGGCAGCGCACACTCGGCCAGTGGTTCAATACCCAGGCCTTCGCGGTTCCCGCCGCGGGGACGTATGGAAACTCGGGCCGCAATAGTCTTCAGGGTCCAGGCACAAAGACCGTGGATTTCTCGCTCTTCAAGGATACTCATCTCACCGAATCGAAGGTTCTGCAGCTGCGCGCCGAAGCCTTCAACCTCGCTAACACGCCGCAGTTTAATAATCCGGCCGCAACTGTCGGAACCTACAACCCGACAACCGGAAAGTGGAGCAATGGCTTCGGATCCATCTCCTCGGCAGCTTCTGAATCGACCTTTCAACGGACCGAGCGTCAGATTCAGTTCGCGGCCAAGATCACCTTCTAACTCGCGTGGCGGCGCTCAAGACATCGAGCGCCGCCAGACACTCGCATTACGAACAGTGCGCTCCCCATGCACAGTCTGTTTCCGCACATCCCCAACGGAGGTCTACACCAATGGAAATTACTTCGCGCAGCCTTTGGACTTTGATCCATGGCATGGGTTTCGGCGCGCTTTATCTCCTAGCTGGTTCTGGAGCTATTGTCGCGCTCTATCGACAATATTCAACCAATGTCTCGTCACAGTCTGTACTGGGCGGAGACCGCTTCCTCGGCATCTATCTCACCGTTATGGCCGCGCTGGCCTGGCTCACCGTTCTCTCCGGAACCTACATCATCTATCCGTGGTATCGAGCCGCGCCTCCAGCCGGCATTGTCAACCTCGCGGCTTATCCGCGGTCTCTCCTTTTGTCGAATCCTGCAACAAGGCAATGGCATTCGATTGGAATGGAGTGGAAGGAGCATGTCGCGTGGCTGGTGCCCATCGTCATCACCGCGGCTGCGGTGGTCGCAATTCGTTATGCCCGCGATCTGAGAAATCAATCGCAGCTTCGCTCCGTGCTTTTGGGATTCGTTGCGGCTACACTCTTAGCGGCGGGCATCGCCGGATTCTTTGGTGCCATGCTTGACAAGAACGCGCCCGTCGAGGGCGGACAAACGATCCGTCTGGTTCAGGGAGAATAGCTATGAGCGAGCCAACAAACACTGTCTCGGAAAGCTCCGTTGTCGTTCCCAATGGTTCTGGAGCGGCAGCCATTTTATCGGCCGGAATCGGATCGCTCGCGATTGCATTCTTTGCGATTGCGGCGGATCAATTCGCGTTCGTTAAGAACCTTCTTGTCTTTTACAAGCCAACCGGAGCGCTCTCTGGAGAGACCACAGTGGCCATTCTTCTTTGGCTCGCCGCGTGGGTAATTCTCGATTGGCGCTGGCACAAGAAGACGGTTTCTCTTGGGCGTATCAATGTCATCGCGCTTGGGCTGCTTGGCCTCAGCCTGTTGCTGACGTTTCCGCCAATTGGCGATCTGTTCTGAACCGTAACGCGACTCGACTGCGGGAAACAGGCCGAATCGCGTTGTTCCTATCGCTATGTTGATACTTGCACGCTCATGAAAACATCTGAGGTCATGAAGGAATCAGACGATGCCGGCGAGGAAAAGATGTTACATTGCGGGAATGATTCTCCTCATGCTCATGGCTGCTCCACGACTGTCGGCGCAGGCGGGGCCTCTCTTTCAAATGGATGACCCAACGCCCGTCGACATTGGGCATTTTTCAATGGCAAATGACGGGTTGCCCTGACGGAAGAGAGCGCATCCAGATCTACGGGGGTATATTTGGGGGTATAGCGAATGCGGAATACATTATCTATATGATAATACGATACTTGCAAAGCGTTACGAATCTAGTAGTGTATAGACGCGGAAGGCAACCCTCGGACACTGAAGCAGCCGCATGTGGATCTCAATCGTTGCGTCGGCTGCGGGGCGTACGAGTTCTCCTGTCCGCTCCAGGACCAGCCTGAGGTATATGTGTCCAGCAGTAGAGAGAGCTGGTCGCACTCCCATTCTTAGGGTTGCTCGCTTGACTAGCTTATTCTGCAAGATTGTCCCCGGCGCAGCCAAAGAAAAACGCCTGCGGCTGCCAAGACAGCCGCGGCAATCCAACTGTTCGTGGCCGCGCGGTATTCGGACTCCCGCGCACTGGCCATCGGCGCGATCCCCACAAGCCCAGCTCCATAGAATCGCGCGGCCGCCTTTACGGTATTCGCGGTCTCCTCCGGCGATTCCGTGTAACGCTGAATGCCCAGTTCCTCTTGGCGTGTGCACAATGATGCGCGTCCATGACAGCAGGCCTGCGCCCGGCTTGGCGCTGTGCATCACAGTAAATCCGCCTTCGCTTAACTAGCGATCAGGCAAACTGAACCCAGGCTTCTTCTTGTTGGTCCATACAGTCAATCGCTTATTCTTGGAAACTTGCTCCGCTTCGAAGGAACCAGATCCATCGCGCTGCGTCTTCAACGGACGATAGAGCGCAAACATGTCGAATCCAGAAAAACGCCTGAAAACGGCGTTCGTCTCGCCCAATGTGGGTCGGCCCACGGCCTTGAACCGTCGGGCGCGTTTCCGTACGTTGCCCGAAGTACTGGCGCCCTCACCAGTTCCCGTCAATAGCGCCCAAACCGACCCGAGAGCGCCGCTTGCAGCGACGAATCCACCAGCCTTCAAGAGGCTGCGTCGTCCTATTGGCTTACGCAGTTCTTCCAAGTTATCAATCCCCTCAGTCGAAGACTAATCCGCAAGGCGAGGACCGTCGTCCGCCGAAAGAATGATGCATCGATCCATCTTTCGATGGCTCATTACTCATTCAAATTAAAGAGTCGCCCCATGCGCAGACTGTTAGAAGAAGTTGAAGGTCGGCTCCCGTCCAGCAGCTTCGGAGAATGGCTTTCTGGGATTCATCGGCGCGCGATGGTTGATTCTGGCGCGAATCGGGAAGATATTGGCTTGGAAGCTTTTTTGCCTTTGTGGAGATTCGGTGGGTGTACTTATGGGTGTATTTTATTAAAACGAATCTGTAACCAATCGCATATGAATAAGAGAGCTCTCGATATGAAACCCTCTCCCTAAGGATTTCCAGGCTGCTGTGCCTGCTGCTGTTGTTGCTGCTGCATCTGCTGCTGGCGAGCCTGCTGCTCCTGTATGGTCATCTGCTGGGGAGAGCGCATCGGGCCTCCGGGCGGAAAACCAGGGCGGAAGGGCGGCGCGGCGACCGGGGGAGCCGTAGCAGGTTGCGGTTCCTCGGCTTCGGTATCCTCTTCGTCGCTGGCGGGGGTGTTCGCTGTAGCCGTCTGTGCGCTGCCTGCCTGGCGGCTGCTCAGCACAATCTGGCGCGGCGCTCCCTGGCCCTGGTCGCCAATCATGATTACGTTGTAGCCGGTGCCTTGAAGAAGCTGCGAAATAACATCCCGTGCCTGGCCAGGGCCATAGGAGCCGAAGATCCTCTCATCGGTGGACAAGCCTTCCACCTGGGCTCCGCTGGCCGTCGAAAAATCCTTGAGAATCTGCATCAGGCTGGAGTTCTTGGCGTCGATGCGCAGGCCCTGGCTGTCCCAGACGACCGAGGCTGCGACTGCACTGTCGTTGACGGGCCAATCGGGGACTACAGACGCGGGAGGAGTTGCCGGCGTCGGGTTTGTCTGAGCCGACTTGGCCGGTGGATGAATGGCGCGGGCACGAGTGTGCGTTGGAAGTACATGATGCATCGCGGAGGGAGGGATTGCCGTCTGCGGCGTCTGCGCGACGAGCATCTGCAGCCCGCAAAGAAGAGCTGCGAGCGCCAGCGGGATCGCCAGACGGAGGCTGCCGAACCTCGAATTGAGCGGGATCGATCTGCGCATGGAAACCGGCTTCCCTGTCCGGCGGCGCTCCGGCTCTCGGCGGTCGCCGGGACGCGGCGATTCGCTGCCGCTCCACTGTACTAGACTATCAGTGGCCCGCGAACGCTCGGAACGAGAGTTTCGCAGGGCAGAGAGGATTCCCAAAAAGATGCGCCTCTGCTGGAAGATTTGGACCGTTGCGTCGATTGCGTCTGTCTTGCTGGCTTCCTCGGCGGCTGTACGGGCCGCAAGCCCGGTGAGCTGCGCCACGCAGGCTGAGATGCCGGCGACAGACCGCAGTATGCTGGCCGCGGCCGCCGGAAGGCTCTCGCAAGCCGCGTTGGACCAGGACTATGCCACGCTCCAGGCCGCGCTGCTGCCGGCCGAGGCGACCGAGTGGGAGGGGATTCGCGAAGCTGTGGAGCTGGGCTCGCCCCTGATGAAGGGCGGACGGGTGCAACTGCGAAACGTATATGTACTCGATGCGAGCGGCCTGAAGGAGCCTACCGACGCGCAGTTCTTTTGCTCCAATCAGAGTGGATCGATCACCGTGACCATGACCATGCGCTCATTGCCGCCAGGCCGCTACGCCGTGGCGCTGGCCGATGCAACCGGTGCGCCCCTGGGCGGGCAGTTGGGCCTGATCCTCGCCTGGGATGCCGCCGCTACGCAATGGCGGCTCGCCGGCCTCAGCGTGCGCCAGGGCATCTTCGACGGCCACGATGGCGTCTGGTACTGGGAACGCGCCCGCGAGCTGGTCAAGCAGGGCCTCCCATGGAGCGCATTTTACTGCTACGAGGTGGCGCGGTACATGTTGGTTCCGGTGGATTTCCTCTCCTCGCCAAACCTGGAGAAGCTGGCCACAGAGCAGGCACAGATCAAGGGCTCCCCGCTGGATGCATTCCCCTATTCGATTGCCGACGGCGATCGCACCTGGAAGATCGACGCCGTGCGGATGGACCCCTCGCTGCGCCAGGCCGATCTTGGCGTGAGCTACGAATCGACGGGGGTCACCGACCCGGCCGCCGTCCGCACCGAGGCGGTTGCCGTGCTGAGCGCGCTCCTCAAAGCGCAGCCGGGGCTGAGGGAGGGCTTCCACGGCCTGTGGGCCATTGCCGTGAAGGATGGCAAGCGCACGCCGGTGGTCGAGCTGCCGATGGGCCAGATACCGTAAAGGCAGGGATCAGGGGTCAGGGAAAAGCGCGGCTTTGCGGAGTTAGCGGAGTTTGCGGAGTAAGTGGAGTTAGCAGTTCGGCAAATTAATAAGTCATCGAGTTCGCAAATTAGGGAGTTAGCGGTCTGCGGTTAAAGTCTAGTTTTGAAAGGGCATGGCTTCAGACGTGCCGCAAATAGTTGATAAGAAACGATTGGCTTTAGCCACTGAGGGATGTTTCCGGTAGTTGTGACTTTCACCAGAGGTTGTCAGCGGATTCACGGGCAGTCCGGTCCTGTTTGCAGCCAGATGGATGAATTTGTCGATTTGAGGTTCAAGGCCTGAAGGGACCGACGAACAAGGAGGCCGAAGACATTGGCGGCAATCATCGATCTACGTTCCGATACTGTAACCCGCCCCACGCCCGAGATGCGCGCGGCGATGGCCTCGGCCGAGGTCGGCGACGACGTCTACGGCGAAGACCCGACCGTGAATCTTCTGGAGCGGCGCGCGGCTGAGGTCTTCGGCCGCGAGGCGGCGCTCTTTGTGCCTACGGGAACAATGGGCAACCAGATCGCCATCCGGCTACACACCCAGCCAGGTCAGGAGGTAATTGCCGAGTCTCGCGCCCACATCCTGGATTGGGAGATGGCGACAACCGCGGTCTTCTCCGGCTGCCTGGTCCGCGCCGTTTATGCCGAGCGCGGCATCCTCACCTGGAAGCACATCGAGCCTCAGATCCGGGGCCGCGGAACATTGCGCGCAGCAACCGGGCTGATCGAGATCGAGAACACGGCCAACCTGGCCGGTGGCACCTGCACGCCGCTTGCGGTTCTGGAGGAGATCTGGGCCGGGGCGAGGGAGAGGAAGCTCCCGACGCACCTGGACGGCGCGCGAATCTTCAATGCCGCCACGGCTTTGGGCGCGGATATGTGCGCGCTGACGCGCGGCTTCGACACGGTGATGTCCTGCTTGTCGAAAGGGCTGGGCGCGCCGGTAGGCTCCATGCTCACCGGCTCGGCAGAGTTGATGGAGCGGGCGCGCATCTATCGCAAGGCGCTGGGCGGCGGTATGCGCCAGGCGGGCATTCTGGCCGCCGCGGGCCTGATTGCCCTGGAGCGCGGGCCGGCCCGCCTGCATGAGGATCACGCCAACGCGCGCCTGCTCGCCGAGGCGCTCTCGAAGATGGACGGCGTAGCCATCGATGTGGATTCGGTTGAAACCAACATCGTGATCTTCCGGATGACGGGGCGGTTAGGGGCGGCCGAGCTCGTCAAGCGGCTGAAGGCCCGCGGAATCCTGACCAGCGCCTTCGGCGCCGATGCAATCCGCCTGGTAACGCACCTCGACGTCGACCGTGCGGCTTGCATGGCGGCTGCCGAGGCGCTGAAGGAGGAGATCGGGGCGGCTGCGTAAACCGCCAACAACTCGACAAGATCGTGCGTCACCTTACCCTTTTGCCGTGAAGCCTGAGTCGATACAAATTCACTCGCCAAACGCAATTTGCGGTCTCTCTCCATGAATTCCTCCACGAAAAAGAAAGATCAGTTCAGAAAAACATCGGAAAGTACTTTCACCTGTCCCAATCCCGCCAACCTTCGCCTTTTCTTCATGCGATGGCCTTGTAGGAAATGCCTGCAACGCCTACCCCGATTTCCCACATATTTTTCTCTTGGTGCGGGGGGCGGCGGTTGTTAGATTCACACTGATGCCCCTTGCTTTTCATCCCGCCCGGCACAAGATGCGCTTCCTGCCGCTGGTTGCCGCAACCTACTTCATGGTGGCCGGCGGTCCTTATGGAATTGAGGACATTCTGGGTGGGGCGGGGTTCCTGGTGGCCATCGGCATTCTGCTTCTGCTGCCCTTTCTCTGGTGCCTGCCCACGGCATTGATGATCGGAGAGCTTGCCGCCGCCATTCCCGCCGAGGGCGGCTTCTACATTTGGGTGCGCCGTGCGTTGGGGCCCTTCTGGGGCTATCAAGAGGGCTGGCTCTCGCTCTCGGCCAGCGTCTTCGATATGGCCATCTATCCTGCCATCTTTGTGCTTTATCTGGGCAAGTTCAGCCCGGCGCTCACGGCCGGCTGGCATGGATACCTTTGGTCGCTGGCCGTTGTGGTGCTGTGCTGCGCCTGGAACCTGCGCGGCGCGCCGGCCGTGGGCGAGGACTCGGTACGGCTCTTTGTTCTGCTGCTGGCGCCCTTCGCGGTCTTTGTCGTACTTGGCCTATGGCGGTGGTTTACGCTGCACCCCGCCGTGCAATGGACAATACCCGGCACGGCCATCTGGCCTGGCGCGAGGCACGGCGCGCCCTTTTGGGCCGGCCCGGGTTTTTCGACGGCGGTTCTGGTGGCCATGTGGAACTACATGGGCTGGGACAATGCTTCGACGGTCGCTCAGGAGGTCGAGGATCCACAGCGCAACTACCCCCGCGCCATGATTTTCTCCATCTTTCTGGTAGCGGTCACCTACATCCTCCCACTGGCGGCCATGGCTCTGGCCGGCCTCTCTTCCGGCAGCTTCTCCACCGGCGATTGGGCAGACGCGGCCCGGGCGGTGGGCGGGGCGGGCATCCTGGGCGTCGCGCTCGGGCTGGCCGTGGTTGCCGGCGGCGGCCTCACCGGCATTGGCATGTTCAACGCCCTCGTGATGAGCTACTCGCGCCTGCCCGTAGCCATGGCCGAGGACGGCATGTTGCCCCGCGCCGTGGCCCGGCGCAACAGCCGCGGCGCGCCCTGGGTGAGCGTCGTGCTCTGCGGGCTGGCCTGGGCCCTTGCTCTCATGCTGCCCTTCGAGCGGCTCATCTCCATCGATCTGATTCTTTACGGTTCCAGCCTGCTGCTGGAGTTTGTGGCCCTGTTTGTGCTGCGCATTCGCGAGCCGGGTCTCGATCGCCCCTTCAAGGCCGGTAATCTAGCCGTCGCAACCTTGCTCGGGACAGGCCCGGCGCTGCTGATCGGCTTTGCTCTTTGGGCCTCACGCGCCGAAAAGATCTTCGGAACCACCTCGGCGCTGCTCTTCTCCGTTGCGGTCGGCCTTCTCGGACCTCTTCTCTACTGGGCTACGACTGCTCTGGTGGCCAGGCGGCGCCTGGCTGTTGCCTGCGCTTCACAGGCGGACTGACGGACCCGCTACCGCCGGATTAGCCCCCGATTCTCGGCGATTCGCCGCAAGATTGCCGCCGCCGCTGTTTTCTCCGCTTCCCTGGCATTTACAATAACGTCTATGCCACAGGTGGAGAATTTTGGCCGCTTGGCGTGTCCTTACCTATGACTGAGAGACTTTTTCGCATTCCCGCGGCTTTTTTCTTCGGCACTCTGCTGCTCGCAACGTCCACTGTGGCGCAAACGCATCCGGCCGCGCCGGAGAGCCCCTACGGCGGCACCACGGTCGAGGAGATCGTGGCCCGGGTGAACGATCAGATCATCACCCGCTCCGATTACGACCGCGCCATGAAGGAGCTGGATGCCGAGGCGCGCGATCACGGAGCCTCGATGCAGGAGATCTCCGCTGCGCACAAGGATCTGCTGCGCAACCTCATCGATCAGCAGCTTTGGCTCTCGAAGGGCAAGGAACTCAGCATCAACGGCGAGACCGAGCTGATCCAGCGGTTGAACGAGCTTCGTAAGCAATACAACCTGGAGACACTTGAAGACCTGGAGAAGGCAGCCAAGCAGCAGGGTGTCTCCTATGAGGACTTCAAGGCCAGCATTCGCAACGGCATCATCACCCAGTTGGTGATGCGCCAGGAGGTTGGCCGCAGGGTTCAGATCACGCCAGGCGAAGTGCAGCGCTACTTTGAGGCGCACAAGCAGGAGTACGCGCAGCCCGAAAGCGTGCACCTGAGCGAGATTCTGGTTTCAGCCGCGCCAGCGGTCGCTCCCGCCATTCCGGGAGTCGCCCCGACTGTCGATCCCGCGGTTCTGGCGGCCGCCAAAGCCAAGGCCGACGACATCGAGGCCAGGCTTCACGCGGGCGGAGATTTCAGCCAGTTGGCCAAGAACTTCAGCGACGGACCAACTGCGGCCGAGGGCGGCGACCTGGGCCAGTTCCAGCGCGGCAGTCTGGCTAAGGTTCTTGAAGACGCCACCTTTGCCCTCAAGACCGGCCAGGTCACCGAGCCTATTCATACCCGCCAAGGTTACGTCATCCTCAAGGTGGTGCAACATGTCCCCGGCGGCGTGCCGGAGTTCAAGGACGTCGAGCAGCAGGTGGAAGACACCTACTTCACCAGCCGCATGGAGCCGGCGATGCGCGACTATCTGACAACCATGCGCGAAGAGGCTTACATCGATTACGATACCAAGCGATTTGTGGATACCGGGGCCAGCCCCAAGCAGATCAAGCCGGTTTTTAGCGCCTATACTCCGCCCTCCCCGAAGAAGAAGAAGAAAGTCGAGCGCACGCGCTTCCGCGAGTCCACGCGCACCTACCGGCAAAAGACGCCGCAGGCCGTAGCCGAGGCCGCCCCGCCGCCGCAGGAAAAGGGCAACAAGAAGAACGTCAAGGTGACCACACAGAAGCCCGGAAAGAGGGAGAGAGTCCGCTACGGTCAGGCGCCGTCCAAGACTCTTCCCAGCGCACCCCAGGCGGCGACCGAGGATGCAGGCGCAGTGCAGCAGGCATCGAACAATGCGCCGGAGCCGGTGAATCCTCTGGAGCAAAGCACCGCTCCCGATAAGAAGACGCGCTTCTCAGAGCGCACCAAACAGCCCAAGCAACCCAAGGCCAAGACCAAAGGACCGAAGATCGACAAGCAGGCTCCAGCTGCTCCTGACGCCGCCGAGGTTGCAGACCGGCAGACGCAGGCCGCTCCGCTCGGCCTCGCTGGCGATACTTCCGCCAAGAAGAAGACCAAGCAGGCCACCACCACCGGCGAAAAGACGCGCCTCACCGACAAGAAGAAGAAAGAGAAACAAGAGGCCCCCGCACCGCCGGCTGCTTCACCATCGGCGTCAGCGCCGCAGCCGGATTCAACTCCTTCGGCGCCTGCTCCGCAGACCTCAACGCCTGCGCCACAGCAGTAGTCGCGGAAAATCGAGAGGCAGAGGCGCGGCTGGGGATGCGCACATTGCAAGATACGCCGCTTCGGAGAAGACGCTATCGGACGGACCGGGAGCGTCTCTTTCGAAGCGGTTTCTTTTCTCCTCGATTTCCGCCCCATCGCCTGGGTTTACGAATTCGGCCCTGATCGGAAGAGATACTCCGATTGTTGGACAGTTTTTGCTTTTTCTGGAGTGGAAGCTCTTGTTTTGTTTTTTTGATTGCCAAAGAACAGAACCTCTACTTAACCCCATGTCCGAATTTGCGGGACCACCTCTGTTGGAACGAGATCGAAGACTACGGACGGACCAAGCGAGAGTGGCTAGCAAGCTTCCTGAGCCTACCCGGAGGTATTTCCTCGCACGACACACTCAATCGTGTTTTTCACTTCTGGACCCGGCGGAGTTGGAGACCTGTTTTCTCTGATGGGTCAGCTCGATCGCCAAGCTGACGGCGGGCGAAGTGGTGGCCATTGACTGCAAGTCCGGGGTCCCCAGCGAAAGGCCTTCGTCGCTGGGGTGGAAGGCGCTGCGCGGTGCGCGGGATGGCGACAAGAAGACTCTCGAACACATGGTCTCTGCCTGGGCCAACTCCAACAATCTGGTGCTCGGCCAGCTGACCGACGATATTTTGGCGGTCAAGGAAACCCAGCTTCACCTGCTGGAAGACATGCGCGATTCGTTCAAAATGCTGCCCCCGGAAACGGTCGTCGAAGAGGTGGATTGCGGCCATGGGCGCGTGGAGAACTTCTCCCGCATCACCCGCATCGCCCTCAACCTGCTCAAACAGAACAAAACCTCAAAGCTCGGCATCAAAGGCAAACGCATCAAAGCCGGATGGGACAATGACTACCTGCTCCACATACTCGGAATTTGATGCGTCGGCCCTGAAACCCTTCCGCCGCAATTGCCGGTTTGTCCAAGAGCCGGTCTACACTGAATGGACAGTCGATACAGGGCCGGTTTGAAGATGCTTAGCTTGATATTGCTGGTGGTCATCGTTGCCTTGGCTAGCTGGGCCTGGACCCTGAGGAACCAAGTGCGCCGGCAGGCTGGTCAACTGGCCGCAATGACCTATCTCGAACACCGCCGCAACCGCATTTTTGTGGACATCAACAGTTCAAAACCCTTGGCCGAACTCCTTGAAACGATTGCCGATTTGACCTCTTATATGCTCAATGGCACTCCCTGCTGGTGCGAGGTCACCGATGGAGCGCGGCTTGGTAAATACCCCAAAGATGAAGACCGGCTGCACGTCCTCCAAGAAGAGATTCCGGCCCGTTCCGGACCGCCGCTGGGAACGCTCTTTGCCGGCATCGATACAAAACATCTCCCCGGTATCCGTCGCACGTTCGTCCATGAGAAGGAGATACTTTCCGGTGGGGCGCAACTAGCCATGCTGGCCATGGAAACCCGCAGGCTTCACTCCGAACTGGTTCGCCGCTCGGAGGTCGACCAGCTCACCAATATCGGCAACCGCCGTTCGCTGGGGGAGCGCCTCGACTCCCTGATCGAAGAGGCGCGCCAGGATGCCAGTGTCTTCGGTCTGGTTTACATCGATCTCGACAGGTTCAAGCCGATCAACGACCGCTATGGCCACCACGTCGGTGACGTGTTCCTCCAGGAGGTGGCAATGCGCTTGAAGCAGCAGCTCCGCTCCCATGACCTGCTGGCGCGGATGGGCGGCGATGAGTTTGCCGTGCTATTGCCGATGGTGCGCAACCGCACACGTATCGAGGAGATCGTTCTGCGATTGGAACATTCCTTCGCAGAGCCGTTTTCTATCGAAGGGAAACTCCTGCAAGGCTCGGCCAGCTTCGGTTATGCCATCTACCCCGAAGATGGCGCCACAAAGGAGAGCCTGCTGGCTGCCGCCGACTCCGCCATGTATGTGACCAAGAACTTGCGGAAGCAACTCGCCGGCAATGCGTTTGGACGCGAGGGAGACGAGTTCGCCGACCAAAATTGCGAATAAAAAATGCCCGGCATTCCGTAGCTTCCTTCATGTCAATTTAATGATCCGGCCTCAAATGACTGCAACTTCTTAACACTGTCATCCTTGAGCGAACCCTGAGCGCAGTGAAGGGGAGTCGAAAGCCTGCCCCGAGCGAAGCCGAAGGGGATCTGCATTTGCTTTTAGGCTGCAGTATCGCAATCCAATCGAGCCAAATCAATAAGAGATTTGTCATCCAGAGTGGATCGGCTTGCCGGTCAAACTCTGGGCCAGAAATGCACTTCCGAGCAGTCGCGCAGCCGCTGGGCCGCGTCCTCGGGGGTAATGTCCCGCTGCGGCATCCCCAGCATCTCAAAGCCCACCATGAACTTGCGCACAGTCGCCGAGCGCAGCAGCGGTGGGTAGAAGTGCGCATGGAAGTGCCACTCCGCATGCTCATCGCCATCCGTAGGCGCCTGATGAAAGCCCATCGTGTACGGGAAGCTGGTCTCGAAGAGATTGTCGTAGCGGGTGGTCAGGCGCTTCAGGGCGTCGGCAAGTCCGTCTCGCTCATCGATGTAGAGCTCCGGCAGCGCCCGTACGTGCCGGCGGCTGACCAGCAGCACCTCGAAGGGCCATATGGCCCACCACGGCACGAATGCGAGGAATTGATCGTTCTCGAAGACAATGCGTTCACCGGCCAACTCCTCGGCCTCAATGTAATCGCAGAGCAGGCAGTGGCCAGTGCGGGCCAGGTGGTCGCGCTGGGCCAGGGTCTCGGCGGCCGGCTCGTCGGGCACAAAGCCGGTGGACCAGATCTGGCCGTGGGGATGCGGGTTGCTGGCGCCCATCATGGCCCCGCGGTTTTCGAAGATCTGCACGTACTCGATCCAGTCGATGCCGCCCAGTTCGAGATATTCGCGCGTCCATGCGTCCACCACGGGGCGAATCTCCTCGCGGGTCATGCGGGCCAGGGTCAGGCTGTGGTCGGGGTGGTAGCAGAGCACCTTGCACACGCCGAGCGCGGACTCGCCCTTCAGCAGCGGCGAGGACGGTGGCTCTGAGGCAGCGGCAGGCTCCGGCAGCAGCGCGGCGTAGTCGTTGACAAACGAGAAGACGCCGCTGTATTCGGGATTCACCGCTCCGCCCGCCCGTAGGTTGCCTGGGCAAAGATAACACTGCGGATCGTGCGAAACTCCCGCAGGTGCTGCCTTTTGGCCCACCTCGCCCTGCCAAGGCCGCTGCGTGCGGTGCGGTGAAACCAGGACCCACGACTGCCGCAGCGGATTCCAGCGCCGATGCGGATACTGCCACTTGTTTGCCATGCTTGCTCCCGCACCGATTGTAAAGTCTGCGGGGTCAAGCGGGAGTGATCACGGCCGCAGATCGAAGGCTGGGCGCAGGCTGCCGTCCATGTAAAATGGCACGGATGTGTGCTCGTGGACGATCTTCCAGACGCCGCCCAATCGCTCAAGGCAAAGCGTCTGCCTCATCCAGAAGCTGACACGCCCCTCGGAGCCCTTTTTGGTCCCGCTCAAGCGAAGAAAACTGTGGCAGAAGGCCACATCGCCGCCGATGGTTATCTTGAAATCGCGCGACTCAAGATCGACCGGCGTCGCCCACGAGTCGAACCAGGCCTGCTTCTCCTGAAGATCGATCCCATGACGGATGAGCGGCGGAGCAAGGTTGAAGACTGCCGCATCCGGCGTAAATGGGGCCGCAAACGCTGCGGCATCTTTGTCGTGGTTAGCCTTGAGGAGAGACTCTGCGAGGGCCAGGATATCGGCCTCGTCCTTTGAGACCGGGACGTTCAATGTTGCTGCGGACATGACGTAACCTCCTCTGTGATGAAAAATTGTGAGTTGCACACGGCTTGCATCGCGGAAAAGCCTGGAAGCTATCTCATAAACCGGTCTTGAAAGGGCACGGCTTTAGCTGTGCCGCAAAATGTTCAATAAAACTGGGGGCTTCGGCCCTTGAGGGACACCCTATATGGTTTGAACGGTGTCTTTGAGATGGCCTTAACTCCTCTTACGCAAGTTGGTAACTACGCCGTTGGAACGAGTATCTCGGTAACTAACTCATCCTCGGGCGTGATTCGCGGATCGTTTACGTAGTGCTCAATGGCGAAGTCGTCTCGCAGCGCGATGTTCGTTTCCACAGCAATCTGCCAGACACGGCCGGAAGCCTGGGGAAGATTGGAATAATGCCCGGTCAAGACGAAACGGCTATATTTGCCGCCACCGAACTTTGTGTACTCCAGGCCATCCGGCAGTTCGACAGGCGGTGCGGCCACTGAAACACCCGCACGATATATCTTCGGCCCCATCTTATAGAGGCTCATGTATCCGGTGATCTGGTTCTTCGCTTCAATCCCCGGAACCTGGCTGTGCAGATATTGCCAGGCCTGGGGTGCGGTTTGCATGAATGGCCCGATCCGCTCAAGAAAAACGTAATGTGTCTCGGGCCAGCTAACGACATCGGGGTTTTCAGTGAGATTCATAGGGTCTCCTTTGCGGGGTTCGATGTAGTTCAATGTTTGTGTGATGCCGAATCGTCGGCCGTGGCTGGTGTTCCATCCGACCAATGTCCGACCGTGACCATGAAGATTGTTTCCGGTTCCAGCTCATCTTGAAATTCATCATTCAGCAAGACGGGCGAGTCCAGCAGATTTGCTCCCCAACTCGCAGCATTTGCCGTCGGGATATGAAACATCAGATGCGGATGCCAATTCCCTGCTTCATCGCCGAAGTATGCTTCCTTCGACATCATGTACGACATCGCTCCAGTCTCCGGGTTCGGGAGTTGGTTCCTGACCAGCGCGGACTTGATGCTCTCCACCATCTGCGCCTTCGTGAGCCCGCTCAACGCTAGTTTTGTTCGATAAATGGTGTACGGAAGAATCGATCTTGTGGCCGCCGGGTTGTAACAGATTGGGCCGCGCAGCTTTGGATTCCAAAACTTCGGGCTGCCGGTCGGAGACATCCACGACCGTTCAACCAGGCATGTAAAACCATTCTTGCCTTCAATTGCGGTGTGGTAGCCGTCCTTGCCCATAACCAGGACTTCGGCCTCATTCGATATCGCTGTCGGCGCCGCGCTCTTCGCCATGGCGATCTCGGCATCACGATCCGCTATCAGATACTGGTCTACTGGGGCCATCGTTGGATAGGGAGCTATCGCGCCTTCAGTCTGCGCTGGGCTGAACGCGCTAGACGCCGCGAAGAGGAGCGAAGTTGCCAGGGCAAATGCCTTGAAAAGCTTCACGTTGATTTTCCTCCTATGAATCGGTTTCTTTGTCGCTGTTCCTGAGCACCGGACTCTGGGAACGGGGTCGATTGAAAAGCAGTTCCAAATACCGGCGCAGATGGTCGATACATGCGGCGGCGATCTCCGGTCCGTGTTTGGCTTTGGCCAGAATGAAGGCGCCCTGGATGCTGGCCTGCGTGTACAGAGCCAGGCTTTCCGCAGTCCAGGCCGCCCGGATGCCGCGCTGGCGCATAGCTTCTTCGATGTCGGGGACAAGAGTCGCGGCGTGGTCGCTGATGCTTTTATTGCACGCCTCGCGGAGGTCAGGGTGCGTGTCGTAGATCTCCTGGACCATGGTCCCGACGAGGCACGTGAAATCGGGCAGGTCACCCTGGAGGATCGCTTTGCGGAAGTCCACATACGCAAGCAGCCGCTCGACTGGATCGGACAACTGGCGATAGGGCGCGGAGGCGAAAAACGCGCCGGTCATCTCTCCCCAATACGCGGCCGCCGCGAGCGCAAGGTCTTCCTTGCTAGTGAAGTGATGGAAGAAGCTGCCCTTGGTTAGCCCAGCCGCTTCGCAGATGTCTTCAATGCGAGTCGCTGTGTAGCCTTTCGCGCGGATGACGTGCAAGGCCGCGTCAAGGAATTTTGTCTTCGATTCGTGTCTTTGATCGGTCGCGTTCATAAGATACCTACCAGTTGGTATTTAACATACCAACTGGTAGGTATCTTGTCAAGACCATTCTTGCCACTTTTTCCGGGATTTGTTCTATGAAGCTCGCAACAAGAACAAAATCCGGTGCGCCCGGCTCCGCCTTGTCGACGTTCGCTCGCTGCTTCAGTAATGATTCTCGGGGAATCTGACGTCCTTGTTGAGCGACTGCTCGACTCATTCCAGCGTGGACCACGGTGTAGATCGTTCTACCATAGACACTGTAAGCGGATTCAGAAGCCGCTTCGCCAAGGATGGATCGAGATGCTCTCGGCTGCCGAAATTGTCGACCTGCAGGATCAGCGGACCCGTACCTGGCACGTGCAGCTGGCTTTTCAGGATGATACCCCGCCAGAAGGGGCGAACGCCGACGCGAAGATTGATTGGCTCGCCACCGTCGCCCGCCAGCATCGCGCCAACTTCGACCTCTGGCATATTGAGGACGAGGCCCGCGCTCCGGGCGCGACCGACGCCGAAGTGGCCGGTGTGAAGCGGCGCGTGGACGTGACCAATCAGCGCCGCAACGATTTGACCGAGGAGCTGGACCGCACGCTGCTCGGCTGGCTGGGTGCACGGGGTCTGCCCAACCCTGAGGCGCCCCTGCACTCCGAGTCGCCCGGACTCATCGACGACCGGCTCTCCATTCTGGCGCTGAAGATCTACCACACGCGCCAGGAGGCCGAGCGCGCGGATGCGCCCGCGGGCCACGCGGAGCGCAATCGCGAGCGGCTGGCCATTCTGGAGGAACAACGGGCCGACCTGGCCGGCTGCCTGGATGCTTTGTGGATCGAGACCCTGGCCGGAGCGCGGCGCTTCAAGCTTTATCGCCAGTTGAAGATGTACAACGACCCCTCTCTCAACCCCGCCATCTACCGCAAAATTCGCGCCAAATCCGGCGGTTAGGCGGCGGCATTTGACCCGCCCATTGACGGATGGCGGGGTTGTAGGTATAAAGAGGGCCTAGCAGCACGATTCTCAAACGCAGGTTCCGAACCGGCGGTTCTCCGGCTCGGAAGTACGCCAGGGAAGGCGCGCTCCCGGGAAACTCATGACGCAAGAGGCACGATCCGCGGCGCCCAGCCGCAAGAAGACTCCTCCTCCTCCGGCTGCCAAGCCCGGCGGTCACGCCGCAGCGCCTACAGGCAGCGCCGGCGCGCACTACCAGGCTGCGGTGCAACTGGTTCAACAGGGAAGATTCGAGAAGGCGCTGGCCGCCTTTGAGAAGCTGCTCCTCACAGCGCCGCTCGATATCAGGGAACGCTGCCAGATGTACATCACAACCTGCCAGCGGCAATTGGAGAAGGCCAAGCTGACCTTCCCGACGCCCGAGGAGCACTACGACTACGCCGTCTCGCAGCTGAATACCGGCGACTACGAGGAGGCCCGCGAACAGTTCAGCAGCATCCTTGCCGATTACCCGGAGGCCGACTATGCCTGGTATGGACTCGCTGTGCTGGACGCGATCACCGGGCGTGCCCAAGATTGCCTCCGACACCTGGAACGGGCTATCGAATTGAATCTGAGGAACCGGCTTCAGGCCCGCGTCGACAACGACTTTCAGAGCATGATGGACGATCCGCGCTTTACCGAACTGCTCTACCCTGAAGTCTAGGGCATTCCTTTGCAACGGAAGGATTTGTATGGGCTCGCTTCGGTTTCCAGGAGGGAGCGTTCATGAAAAGAGAGCATTGCAACTTCGCGTTGCGGCCGATTGAGCTTCGGAGCCTGGCAGCGATGGCGCTGAGTCTTCTTCTTTGCCCGGCAGTGTGCCGGCTGGCCGCGCAGACTCCGCCTGCCGCTCCTCCGCCGGCCCCTGCCCAACCCCGCCTCGCGTCCTCACCAACGCCCGAGCAACTGGCGATGCGCGCCGCTGCGGAGAAGGACCATCAGCGGTTGATGGAGATGCTGGGCATCAAGGAATTGAGGCCGGGGGCCAGTCATGATCCCGCATCGCCCAACGCGGTCAACTACGATGAGTCAAAGGCCAACGTCTACCCGACTCTGCCCGACCCTCTGCTGCTGAAGAACGGCAAGCGCGTGAACTCAGCCAAGCTCTGGTGGACGAAGCGCCGGCCGGAAATCGTCGAGGCGTTCGACAGCGAGATTCTGGGCTGTGTGACCGCCAACCTGCCCAAGGTGACCTGGGAGGTGACCGGCACCAAGACGGAGACGATCGGCGGCATTCCAGCGGTGACCAAGAGGCTGACGGGCCGCGTCGACAACTCCGCCTGGCCGCAGATCACGGTTGCCATCGACATGACGCTGACCACTCCGGCCCATGCCGCCGGACCGGTCCCAGTAATCATGGAGCTAGCCTTCAGCGAGGAGTTCATGACGACCGTCGCCCAAACAAGCATTCCCGAGATGCTGCCCGGGGGGCCGGGAAACACCGGACCACCTTGGCAGCAGCAGGTTCTGGAGCGGGGATGGGGCTTTGCGATCTTGAGCCCAACCTGCTTCCAGGCGGATAACGGAGCCGGACTGACCGCGGGCATCATCGGCCTGGTGAACAAAGGGCAGCCCCGCAAGCTGGACGATTGGGGTACGCTGCGCGCCTGGGCCTGGGGGGCAAGCCGCGCGATGGATTACTTTGAGACCGACAAGGATGTGGATGCGAAGCAGGTGGGCCTTGAGGGCCACTCACGCTTTGGAAAGACGGCGCTGGTGACCATGGCCTACGACCCGCGCTTCGCCGTCGGCTATATCAGTTCTTCCGGTACCGGAGGGGCCAAGCTCTACCGGCATGTTTTCGGCGAGCAACTAGAGAACCTGGCGGCAACGGGCGAATACCACTGGTTGGACGGAAACTTTCTCAAGTATGCCGGGCCGCTCACCCCAGGAGACCTGCCTGTGGATAGCCATGAGTTGATCGCTTTGGTTGCGCCGCGTCCGGTCTTTATCGGCGTTGGGACAACGTCGGGAGACGGATGGGCCGATGCCCGGGGAATGTTCCTGGCGGAGATGGGCGCGGGGCCGGTGTACCGGCTGCTGGGCAAGAAAGATTTGGGAACCGCGGAGTTCCCACCCATCGAGACGGCGCTTACGGATGGCGATCTTGGCTTTCGGCAGCACACCTTCGGGCACACGCCGGCGCCGAACTGGCCTACATTCCTGGAGTTTGCCAGCCGGTATCTGCACGCGCCGGCGGCCAAGACGCCTTAAAGCTGTTTCGACATGACGATGCAGTGGCACTCGACGCCGGGTTTCAGCGGCCGGGATGAGTGAAACTCCTCGGTACCAGATTCGACGTAGCCGAATCTGCGGTAGATGGGCGGCAGTTCTGGGCGCAAGCTCAGGACTACGATGTCCACGGCCTCGCAACCCTGGCGGCGCAGATGATCTTCGGCCGCCTCGACCATCCTGCGGCCAAGGCTCCTGCCTTGCGAGGCGGGGTCGACTGCGAGCTGCCCTAGGTAACCGCGGGCGCCCCTGACCTCAGTGTAGACACAGGCGAGGGGACGGCCGGAATCGTCCTCCGCCACAAGGATCTTTCCCTTCAGCATCATTTCTGCCAGGCGCTCCTCATCGGTGCGCGTACCTTCAAAGAAGCTCTCAATGGCGTAAGCGGAGTTGATGAGCTGAATCAGCCGGGCTCTGTCCGCATCGGAGGCCAGGCGAAGATGGGTGGCAAAGCTGAAATCGGTTGCAACAACTGCTTGCTGGGTCATCGGTCTCTATCGGGCCTGGAGTGGCAATGCCCTGGGGCCGGCCCTGCCCCCATAGTGCAATTTTAGGTTCAAAGCCGGGGATGCGTACACATAGGTGGAGAGAATTCGATTTAACCTGATATTCTTGACCCGCACAGGAAATGAGGTAACGCATGGCAAGGGTAACATTGGTGTTTGCCGTTCTGCTGGCCGGTTTGGGTTTGGGCGGTTACCTGGGCACCGGCAGCTTGCACCCCACCGCGCTGATTCCGGCCGGGATCGGGATCGCGATGGGGGTCTTCGGATTCCTGGCGATCAGCCCCAACGAAGGGCGGCGGAAGCTGTTCATGCACATCAACGTGACCATCGCTGTGCTGAGTTTTGTGGGCACAATTGTTCAGATATTCCGCGACTTGGCCTCAGGCAAGGAGCTGGACGTGACGGCGATGACCGCATTGGCCGCGCAACTGGCGCTGGCCTGGCTGTTGCTCATTTATGTGATCTTGTGCGCGCGCTCGTTCATCGCCGCGCGGGAGTCGGTAGTTATCTCCATGCGCAAGGAGCAGAACTAACGCATGGGCGCCATGCGGGGCGGCGCGATGGGCATGAGTTCGCGCGCCGAGCGCTCGCCGCATGGACGCGGAGCGCATGGAAGCCAGGGGGACTTGCCCAAGCGGAAGCCGGAGTTGAAGAAGCTGTGGCCGCAGGTGTGGGGGCTGGTTGCGCCGCGCAAGGGCCTGCTGCTGGCTGGAATGTGCCTGATGGCCGTCAACCGTGTAGCTGGCCTGGTGCTGCCGTATACCTCGAAACCGCTGCTGGATAAGGTGCTCTCTTCACAGCATCCGCATCCCGAGATGCTGCCCCGCATCATCGCTGTGGTTTTTTCGGCCATGGTGGTGCAGGCCGTTACATCCTTCTCGCTCACGCAACTGCTCTCCAAGGCCGGCCAGCGGCTGATTGCCGAGATGCGCCGGAAGGTCCAGCGGCATGTGGGGCTGCTCCCCGTAGCCTACTACGACGAAAACCGCACCGGCACGCTGGTGGCGCGCATCATGACCGATGTGGAGGGCGTGCGCAACCTGGTAGGCACCGGGCTGGTGGAGTTTCTGGGTGGCCTGCTGACGGCGGCGCTCGCGTTCATCTATCTCCTGCATCTGAGCGTTGCGGTTACGCTTACGGTCTTTTCTGTCATGGGCGCCTTCGTCTTTGTGCTACAGTACGGCTTCAAAACGATTAGGCCCATCTTCCGAGAGCGGGGCAAGATCAACGCCGAGGTTACCGGGCGGCTGACCGAATCGCTGGGCGGTGTGCGCGTCATCAAGGGCTATCACGCCGAGGAGCGCGAGGCTGGAGTCTTCGCCGCCGGCGTGGAGCGGCTGCTGGCCAACGTGATGAAATCGCTGACCATGACCAGCGCGCTTGGTGCTGCATCAACCACGGTGCTGGGCCTGGTCTCTTCGCTGGTGATGTGGTTCGGAGGGCACCGCGTCCTGGGCAACACATGGACGGTCGGCGACTACTTCAGCTACAACATGTTCCTTGCCTTCATGATTGCGCCGGTCTTTCAGATGGTGAACATTGGCACGCAGTTGACCGAGGCCTTCGCCGGGTTGGATCGCACCAACGAGATCATGTCGGAGCTGGAAGAGAACAAAGTTCCGGGGCGCACGGTGGCGATGCTGCCCATCAAAGGCACGGTGTGCTTTGAGAATGTGGAGTTCGCCTACGATCCGGGCAATCCCGTGCTGCACGGGATCAGCTTTGTGGCCGAGCCGGGGACGGTGACCGCACTGGTCGGCTCGTCGGGGTCGGGCAAATCCACCATCATCAGCCTGCTGTGCGCCTTCCACACGCCCACCAAGGGTCGCGTGGTGGTGGACGATGTGGACCTGGCGCATGTGGACCTGAACACCTTCCGCTCGCAGTTGGGCGTGGTGCTGCAGGACTCCTTCCTCTTCGACGGCACGATTCGCGAGAACATTCTCTTTTCACGGCCCAATGCCTCAGAAGAGCAGTTTCTGTTCGCCTGCCGCACGGCGCGCGTGGACGAGTTTGCCGAGAAGTATCCTGAAGCCTACGACACGATCGTGGGCGAGCGCGGCGTGAAGCTGTCAGGCGGGCAGCGGCAGCGGCTTTCCATTGCGCGGGCGTTGCTGGCCGAGCCGCGCATCCTCATCCTGGACGAGGCCACCAGCTCGCTGGACTCGGAGTCGGAGGCGATGATCCAGGCAGGGCTGAGCCAACTAATGCAGGGACGGACGACCTTCGTGATCGCCCACCGGCTTTCGACGATCCGCCGCGCCGACCAGATTCTGGTTGTCGAGCAGGGACGCATCCTGGAGCGGGGCAACCATGCGGAGCTCTTCGCGCTGGGCGGGCGCTACTACGATCTCTATACGCGGCAGCATGGGCTGGAAGCGAATCTCTTCCTTGCGCCGGGCGAGGGAGACGTTGTTCCGGGCGAGGGAGACGTTGTGGAGACGTAGGCCGACGGCCTGAGAGTCGTGTCAATATAAGCGAAAGTCAACTTCGACAGTGACATGCACGGAAACCGGCGATCCATCCTTTGTGGCCGGTTTAAAGCGGTATTGCTCTACCGCCTTGACGGCCTGCCCATCCAGTCCATATCCGGCTGGCTTTTGCACACATACATTTTGCGGATTGCCCTGCGGGTCAACAACAAGTGTGACGAGGCTGATTGCATGGAAATTCTTGATATGTTTCTCCTGGGCCATCTGTCGCGCCTCGTCTGAGAACCTCGCGTTAACCATCTTGATCGGCTTCGGCGGTTTGACGCTTCCATCGACCTTGTGTGCGCTATCTTCCGCCGGTTGCGACTCCGCTTCCGCCGGGCATGCAAGAGATTGGTCCATTTCTGACAGATGCGGTGCATCGTCATGAATGACGGGACCGGTCTTTGTCTGATCTTGCGCCGGTTGCGTGGGAGGCGTTGCCTGCTGTGACCATGCGGAGGTCGCAATCGTTACAAGCAACATCAACCATTTCGCCTGCCGCACTCTCTGAACCTCACCGTTCTGCGCAAATACCTACACGCCACTATTATTGGTTGGGGGCATTTGTTCCGTCAAAGCCGGCCGCAATAGTCCCGAACGAAGAATCTGTAGGCCGTTCCAACTGCAAAGGCGATTCAAGAGGACTAAAGTGTAATTGGCGGAGTCGCTCAACTTAGGTCTCTGACCGGATGATTTCGTGCGTTGAGACAGTGCTCTCCCTGGTCTCAGAATCGAGACCTGGAGCACCCAACTTTGGTACAACTTCACACGGTCACAGACCTAGTCTTCGGATGCGCAATCCGGCCGCAGCTCTTCAATAGCTCAACAACTCCTGGAGATCTCAGGAAGAAACATGCAAGGTGGGGTAGAGAAGTGCCCGAATTCATCCATTTTCCACTCAAGACGCAACCGCCGCGGTCTCGCCGCCGCGGCTTGATTTTTGTTGTCGCAGCAGTTTTCTTGGTCTTCTTTGGAGGCCGCACCGCGCTCTCCTATTGGGTCGATCTGCTTTGGTTCCGCTCGCTCGGCTATGGTGAGGTCTTCTGGAAGACGCGAGGCATGGAGTGGGGAGTCTTCGCAGGCTTTGCAGCCGTCACATTCCTGATTCTCTTTGGTGCGTTTTCGGCTCTCAGGCGGGCGCACAATGACGATCTTCCCAGCGATCACATCATTTATATCGCCGGGAATGAGATAAAGCTTCCTGTTGCTTCCGCTCTGCGCCTTATCGCGGGCGGCATCTCGCTGGTAATTGCGCTGGCCACCGGGGCCGCGATGGAGGCGCAGTGGCCGACGCTGGCGCTGTACTGGTATGCGCCGCCTGCCACTGGAGGCGTTGCCGACCCGATCTTCGGCCTGCCGCTGAACTTCTATCTCTTCACGCTGCCCGCCTGGCATCTGCTCATCGGCTGGTTGCTGACGCTCTCCGTGCTCGGTTGCATCCTGGCTGTCGTATTCATCCTGATTACAGGCGGAAGCCGCGTCCTCACCGGGCGATTCGGCAGCGCCATCCGGCCGCCCTGGCGCGGGCTTTCCCTGGCGGTTGGCATACTCCTTATCATCCTGGCGATGCATGTGTACACCGGCCGCTTCGACCTCCTCTTCGAGCACCACACAATCTTCGATGGGGTCACCTACACGGACGCGCACGTCACGCTCACGGGCCTGCTCTTTGTCTCTTGGGCGCTTCTGCTGGGAGCGGCGATCGCGCTCGCCGGCGCCGCCTTCAAGCCGCGCGGCCGCTGGCTGGTTGCGGCCATCGTTCCGGCGGCGGTCTGTTATGTTGCGGTAGGCGTTGCCGGCTGGTACGTCACCAGCTTTCTGGTCAAGCCCAACGAACTGGATCGCGAGAAACCCTATATCGCCAACAACATTCAGATGACGCAGAAGGCCTACGGCCTGGAACGCTTTGCGCAGCGGGAGTTTCCCGCCGAGACGAGTGTGGGCGCAACCGACGCGGCCAACAACCAACCGACACTTCAGAACATCCGGCTGTGGGACGTGCAAGCGCTGCAGGATACGCTGCGCCAAATCCAGGAGATTCGCACCTATTATGACTTTCCCGACGTCGACATCGATCGCTACCAGATCGACGGCCAGTTGCGCGAGGTGATGCTCGCCACCCGCGAACTGAATGTGGAGAAGCTCCCCGAGAGCAGCCGGAACTGGATCAACGAGAAGCTCATCTACACCCACGGCTACGGAATTACGATGAACCCCGTGAACGGCTTCACGGCCGAGGGATTGCCGACGTTGCTGCTGAGCAACATGCCCGTTCAGAGCACAGTGCACGGCCTCAGCGTCACCCGCCCCGAGATCTACTTCGGCGAGATGACCAACACCGACGTCTATGTGAAGACGCGGCAGCAGGAGTTCAACTACCCCGAGGGCCAGAGCAACAACCTCGCCAGCTACGAGGGCAGCGGCGGCATCGTCGTGGGCGGCTTTCTGCGCCGCATCCTGCTGGCATTCGACCGCGGCGATGTAGCCAAGCTGCCCTTCAGCGACGATGTGAATGCGCAGAGCCGATTGCTGATGCGGCGCAACGTGCGCGATCGCGTGGCGGCCCTGGCGCCGTTCCTGACCTTCGATCAGGACCCCTACATTGTGGTGGGCGAGGACGGCCGCCTCTGCTGGGTCATGGATGCCTTCACCTCTTCCGACACCTACCCCTACTCGACGCATAACACGCTCGACAACGAGCCCATCAACTACATGCGCAACAGCGTCAAGGCGGTGGTGGATGCCTACGACGGCACCACGACCTTCTATGTCTTCGACAGCGAAGATCCGATTCTGGCCGCCTATCGCGGCATCTTTCCGGCTCTCTTCAAGGATGCCGCGGCGATGCCGGCGTGGCTTCGCAAGCACGTACGCTATCCGGAGATGCTGCTGAGCGTGCAGGCGGAGGTGTACGGCCTCTATCACATGACAAATCCGGAGGTCTTCTACAACCGCGAGGATCTGTGGACCGTGGCCACCGAGACCGGGATGGGCGAAGGCGGCGCGCAAGCCACGCAGGCGATGAAGCCGAACTTTGTGCTCATGAATCTGCCCGGTGAGGCGGGCCAGGAGTTCGTCGAGATTCTGCCCTTCACGCCCGCCAACCGCAACAACCTGATTGGCTGGATTGCCGGGCGGAGCGACGGCGCGAACTACGGCACCTCGGTCGTCTACGACTTCCCCAAATCTAAACTGGTTGACGGGCCCCAGCAGATCGAGTCGCGCATCGATCAAAATGCGCAGCTCTCGGGGCAGTTGACCCTTTGGAATCAGCAGGGTTCGCATGTGCGGCGCGGCAGCCTGCTGGTCATTCCATGCGGACGGGCGCTGTTGTACGCGGAGCCGATTTATTTGCAGGCCGAACGCAGCCCCATGCCCGAGCTGCGCCTGGTGGTGCTCGCGCTGCAAGACCGGCTGGCCTACGCGCCGACCTTCGAGGCCGCGCTGGCCTCGCTCTTTGGATCGGAGAGTTCATCGCTGAGTTCCTCTGAAGCGCCCCGGGCCGCGCCGGAGGCCGGTGGAGCGCCCAAGCCCGGCGAGGATTTGAACGGGCTCATCGCCGAGGCCGGCAAGGACTTCTCGGAATACCAGCGTCTGACTTCAGAGGGCAAGCTGGGCGAGGCCGGCCAAAAGCTGGACGATCTGAAGCGTGTGCTCGACAAGCTGAATGCCCATCCAAAGTAGCCGCGCTCTACGCTCCGGACAGTCTTTTCCGTAATCCGGCAGCCACGCCGGGAAGGAAAGCGCGCAGCGGATCGTGATCCCGCAGGCCACAGGATGAGCTGGTTGCTCAGCCTTACAAATGCGACGTGCCCCATCCATTTCGCGTTTTTTGCGAAATGGGGGAGAAGCCAGAGACAGTTGGGTTGCGTGTTTTCCCACCCTTGCGACAGAAAAAGCCGCAAGGATGGGGAACGGAGGATGTTGGCGACGCGAAAATCGCTTGTTCGCAGGGAGAGTTGCTCGGGCGGAACGAGAATCGGTCCAGTCCGGCCGGTGTCAAGCCGCCCAAGACCCTGCGCCAAACGATGCGGCAGGAACGAGACACCCTTTGAGCCTGCCCCGACGGGGTTCGCATCGCAGTCTCGTCCGGTGACGAAGGTTCAGACTGTGGAGATGCAATTATTACAAAAGTGTCCAACTTCTACCCACTTTGTGCGCAGAAGATTGCATATTCACATTGCGGAATGCAAGTTTCCCCAATGTTCTCGTGAAAACCGTTCGGCATGTGGATTGCAATAGTGTTTAAGTATCAAACAGCTGGCGCCGTCCCGGCAGGCATCGGAAGCGCTCTGGGACAGCGGTGGAAAATGCTGCCCGGAACTGGCGAATGTGGTGAATATGCCACACCCCCCATTCCGCTGCGGTTGTTGGTATCAGGAGTTGGGCCCATGCGAAGGGATTTGGCTAAAGCAGGAGATCGGCGGGGAAGGCAGCGCTTCCACCTCAATGCACCTCTCATCATGACGATCGGTAACCGTGAAATTCCGGCTTATACGCGGGATCTGACGAACAGAGGCGTCTACTTCTTCCTGAACTCCGAAGACACGGCTTTGGTGGATCACGATTTTGACTTTACCCTCGAACTGCCTCCGGAGATTACTCTTTCGACCTGTTGTCTGATTCAGTGCAGGGGCCGGACGGTGCGCAAAGAGACCTCTTCGAGGGAGTTGACGGGAATTGCCGCGGAGATTCTCGATTATTCGATCGTCAAGGAGCCTGCGGCCGTAGCTTAGAGCTTGCGCATCCCTAGCACCCGATGGTCGACCAGCCAGCTCTTGAGCACATAAACGAGCTTGTTGTTGCTGCAAGGGTCGGTTGGCATGAGGAAGAACCCCGGGTCGACAAGATAGCGAATGGAATTATAGACAATTCCCTCCATGACTTCGCCATCCAGAAACTGAACTCGCATCCAAATGCCATGAACGATGGGCGCTCGCGTGTGGAAGTTGAGATCCTTGTGATCCGAGTCTCCATTGAAACTGTTGACGTAAAAGACTGCCTTGATGTCCTTGAAGGACACCTCTTCGACAACATCTGAATCCAGAAGGCGAACACGGAGGTTTTCAGGCGATCCCTGGGGAGCGTTGCCCAGCAGTTCTTCGATCGTGTCGGAGGAGGGCGATTCCAGGTACCCCTTGAGCGTTCCGTTGCCGAATTGGATCACAACCTTTTCCGATTTTGTCGCAACAGTATCGATCATAGATGTGCGAACTCTTTCACTGTAATGCTGAAGGCGGCTGGACGGACCAGCGTTTAGGTTCAATCATGATGCTAGATGGGTTGCATTAAAGCCAATCCCAGTTTAGAGCCACATCGGTGGCTCGTAGGTAACTTGAACTACGGTACCGATGCGCGAATGGCTAAAACTAGTAGAGAAGTTGGCGAGCCGTGTGTTCTTCCCAAAACCGCCGCAATCGAACTTTTCAGTGCGTTTTGCAGGCATCGATGCCGGGTGTCTCTTGCGTTGCGGTGCAGGCCGGCCATTCCATTCAACTCTCGATCTTCCCTGCGCCGCGCGGCGCACAATCTTCTACGATCCTGACGAAAAAGGGCAATTCGCTAACCCGGTCATGCTTATTGTGCTCTGACCAGGCTGCGGCGTTTCTGAGGCGGAGCGAGATTGTACTGTTTTATTTTGTACAGCAGCGCCTTGTAGCTGATCTGCAGGTCGCTTGCTGCCGCCTTGCGGTTCCATCCTGTGCCCTCGAGGGTCTGTGCGATAGCGGCAGATTCGGCGCCGCCCTTCAAATTCCGCACCATGTGCTTCAAGCCCCCGTCGCCGCCGGTCTCTTCCCCGTCGGCGTCGCCCGATTCCGTGCTTAGCCTGGGTTTCAGCTCGTCGATGATCGCCTGCTCGTCGCCTAGGACCAGATAACGTTTGATCGTGTTCTCCAACTCACGCAGGTTGCCCGGCCACGAGTGGTTGGTGAGAGCCTGCAAGAGCGCGGGTGAAATGGGCAGCGGAGCGCAATCGTACCTTGCAGCCACCTTGCGCATGAAGTGCTGAGAAAGGATAGGAATCTCATCCACGCGCTCGCGAAGAGGGGGCATCTTCACGGTAAACCCATTCAGCCGGTAGTAAAGATCTTCACGAAATATCTTTTGCGCGATAGCCGTCTTGATGTCGATGTTGGTTGCGGCAATCACGCGGACATCCACCTTGATCGTGGAACGGCTTCCCAGCCGCGAAAAGCTGCCGTCCTGAAGAACCTGGAGCAGCTTGGCCTGTAAAGCGCTCGGCATCTCGCCAATCTCATCCAGCAAGATGGTGCCGTTATTGCAGATCTCGAATTTGCCGGGCTTGGACTTAACGGCGCCCGTAAAAGCTCCCTGCTCAAAGCCAAAGAGTTCGCTTTCAAGCAGATCCAGAGGCATGGCGGCGCAATTGACCTTCAAGAAGGGGCGCTGGCTGCGAGCTGACAACTTGTGGATCAGCATGGCGGCAACTTCCTTGCCGGTTCCGCTTTCTCCGAGGATCAAAATAGGAATGTCCGCCCGCGCGACCAGGACGCATTGAGACTCGAGCTCCCGCATCCGCTTGCTGCTTCTGACAAAGGATGTGTTCTCATCGAGCGGGATCTCCGTCACGTCGGCATTGTCCGCCGGCTTCTCCGCTTCTTTCAGGCACTGCTCGACGGCAAGATCTATATCGGCCTTTCTAAATGGCTTGAGGATTACGCCGGAGGCGCCCATGCGAATCGCCTCCATCATCTCCTGCAACTCGGCCGAGCACGACAACATGATGATGGGAAGCGTTGGCGACAGGGCGCGTATGGATTTCAGCAGGCCGAGAGCATTTTCCTCCGTCTCGTCCAGGGGAGTGTGCCAGTCCATCAGGAGCATGTCGGGCAGAGGACGTTCCTTCAAACTACCGATCAGCTTCCCGGCGTCGGTAAACGCGTTCACGCTGAAGCGGTCCACAAGAATGTCTTGAATGTACTTCAGGATTGCAGGTTCCGCGTCGAGCACGGCCACATAGTGGCGGCGTTTGCTTTCCTTTCTCGGCGCCCTGCGCAGCTTGTTCGCCATCCTCCGGCCTCTCTCTTTCGCCCCTTGCCCAAAGGACTAAAACGGGGTCTCGGAAAGCCTGATTCTACCCCACATGGGAAACAATCTTCCACTTCAAAATGGTAATTGATTTCGCCATTTGTGCAAATATTTACACATTTCTACATCTGCCCGCACCTTCCTGGTTAACCCGTTTGGGGATTCCAAAGCCAGGAACGAAGGCGATTCGTTCCGATTCAGCATTGTTGCGGTGAGCCGACCTCAAGCTGCGGGAAACTCCAGCATACTTCGCTCTTGGGCAGAAATCAAGCGTTTGAGCTACGATTCCCGGCCGAACGCCACACAAGCTGGCCAACTCCCACATTGTGCCGTGTTCACTTGACGCGAGTACTTAGCAAACTGCCGGCGACCAATTTTTTGTTTGGCCTCACAATTGCATAATTAAATAAGATAACTCGCTCTCAGCTGGAGAGAATATGGCTCGCGCGCGCTCAACCGAATTTGTCGATATTCGCAATCTGCCACCGATCGATGTGATCTTCGGACAATCGTCGATGATGGCTTTGGCCCGCCAGAAGTTGGAACGGACTGCCAATTCGACTGTTCCCATTCTCCTGCAGGGCGAGAGCGGGACGGGCAAAGATATCCTTGCCAAGTTGATGCATGCGCGGTCCACTCGGTCGAAGGCTCCCTGGGTCAAGGTTGCCTGCCCTGCCATCCCGCATTCGCTCATCGAGTCGGAACTCTTTGGCTATGAGAGGGGAGCCTTCACGGGCGCGTATACCACCAAGCGCGGCCGCCTGGAACTGGCTCATTTGGGAACCCTCTTTCTGGATGAAGTTGGCAGCCTGGACTTGTCAGTGCAGGCCAAGCTGCTGCAGGTGCTGCAGGATGGCTCCTTCATGCGCGTGGGTGCTCAAGATCCCAGGCGAGTGAACACGCGGATCATCTGCGCAGCCAATGGAAGCCTGCAACGGCAGACCGAGGATGGCAGCTTCCGGCTGGACTTCTTCTACCGCATCAATGCCGTTACCATCGACCTGCCGCCGTTACGCCAGCGAACCGCCGACATTCCCGCGCTGGCCGATTATTTTCTGGCGCTTCACTCGAAGGGGTATCGACTCAACCCGAAACCGCTTTCGCGCGAGATCGTACGCTTGATGAAGCGATACAACTGGCCGGGGAACATCCGTCAACTCGAGAACATGATCAGCAGCTACGTCCTTATTGGCAGCGAAGAAGCCCTGGCGGTGGAATTGAATGCATATACCCCGGCCTCATTGATTCCCGAGATCGATCTGTCCAAACCCATCTCGCTCAAGGAGATCACCAAGGCCTCCACCAGGGAACTGGAACGCGAGATCGTGTTGAAGGTGCTGGAAGCCAATGGTGGAAGCCGCATGAAGACGGCCAAGTGGCTCAATATCAGCTACAGATCGCTCCTCTACAAGCTGCAGGAATCGAGGTCCGGCGAACTGAAGGACGAGCAGCCGGGTGAGGGGACTTCACATACCGGAACCAACTGACTGGCCGGCAGTGGATGCCGATCATGGGCGGGACCGTTTGCGCAAGGCATAAAGTGGCATTGTCAACGGCATCGACTATATGAAGTTGCACCCCGGATGCGCGCGTTGACTGTGCGGCGCTCTCAGGTGGTAGTCTGTGCCTTTGAAAAGTCGGCCGCGAAGGTCGCCATGAGCCTCGCATAAAACCGTGAGCTGCCGAAAGAGATATGCAGAGGACAATCCTGCCTCAGGAAGAGAAGATGAAGAAGAATGAGCAGTTGACGCAACCTGCGGGATGGCGCCCGGCGGAGCTTGCGATCGTTGTCCCCACCCTGAACGAACGCCCGAACATTGTGCCGCTGCTGGAGCGCCTCGGAGAGACCCTTAGTGGCGTGGCGTTCGAGGTGATCTTCGTGGACGATGACTCCACGGACGGCACTCCGGAGGAGATCCGCGCGATCTGCCAGACGAAGCCGAATGTACGTCTTTTGCATAGGATCGGGCGGCGAGGACTGGCCTCAGCCTGCATTGAAGGAATGCTGGCCGCCAGCGCGCCGTACGTCGCGGTGATGGATGCCGACCTGCAGCACGATGAATCGGTCCTTCCGCAGATGTGGGAGAAGATTCGCTCAGGCGAGTTCGATCTGGTGATCGGCAGCCGCCATGCCAGCGGCGGAAGCATGGGCGAGTTCTCGAGCGGACGGGTTGCGCTCAGCAACCTGGGGCTGATGGTAAGCAGGCTGGTGAGCAAGCACGAACTGGGCGATCCCATGAGCGGCTTCTTCGTCGTCACGCGGGAGTTCATCGATCGCGTTGTGAGGAGGACGACCGGCGTGGGCTTCAAGATCCTGCTGGACTTGGTGGCCTCTTCACCCACGCCGGTGCGGTTTGCCGAGGTTCCTTTTACCTTCCGCACCCGCCAGTTGGGGCAGAGCAAGCTGGATATCAATGTCGGCCTCGAGTATCTTTTTCTGGTCGCCGACAAGCTGATCGGGCGATGGGTTCCCGTGCGGTTCATTCTCTTTTGCCTAGTTGGAACACTGGGCGTCGGCCTGCATCTCGGAGTGCTTTACCTCCTATATCGCGTTCTCGGCGCCAGCTTCGGCGCCGCGCTCCTGACCGCTATCGGAATCGCAATGGTAGTGAACTTCGCAGTCAATAACGCGATTACCTACCGGGACCAAAGGCGGCGCGGCTGGGGCTTTCTGGCAGGGCTCTTTCTCTTTGTTCTTGCCTGCTCGGCGGGCAGCTTCAGCAACTACGCAATCGCGCAGTCGCTGCTGGCCCGCGGAGTATGGTGGCCGCTGGCGGGGTTCTGCGGCCTGGCTGTGGGTTCGGTCTGGAACTTCGCCGTAAGCTCCGTTTTGACGTGGAGGGTAAGGAGGCGGCGGTGAACTCCGAAGCGATGAACAAGCCTGAACGAAGTACGCCCCAAGCCGGGGTCGCAAGTCGCGTCAGCTGGCCTTTGTGGCCACACGGCGGTTGGAGATAAGCGACTCGAAGACCTCCATAAGTTCTGCCGCTACGGTGCTCCAGCTTCGGCTTCCATGGGCGGAGATGGCGGCAGCGTCCCAGCTTCTGTCCAGCACCGATGCCAGAGCCAACGCCAGCGCCGCCGGATCGCGAGGGGGCACTATGCGTCCGCAGTCGCCATTCATGATCTCAGGGATGCCCCCTACATTTGTAGCTACAACGGGCCGCCCGCAAGCAAGCGCCTCCAGAACAACATTTGGGCATCCCTCCATGTAGCTCGGCAGGGTGATCAGATCGGCAGCCGCCATCCAGACGGCCACGTCGTCTGAGGCACAACCTGGCAGCGCGTGAATATAGCTACCGGCATTCCCGGTTTGAATTGCACCCTCGATTGCGGGTCTGTCCGGTCCTTCACCGACCATGTAGACGTGAAGGTTGGGCCGCTTGGAATGCAGCGAAACCGCCGCATCGACCAGTTCCAAGAGCCCTTTCTTCACGTCCATCCGCCCAATGTAACCCACGGCCTCTGAAGCCGGATCGATCTGCAACCTCCGCCTGGCCTCAAGACGGTCCTTGACGCGAAAGACAGAGAGGTCGCAGCCATTGAGGATGGCGCGGGTCTTTTCCGCCGGGGCGCCCATGGCCACGGCTTTCGCGCACAGGTCGCCGCTGACCGTGACCACAAAGTCGGCTTCGCGCAGAACAGTTCGCGTGTGCAGGGCTGAGACAGGATCGCCGATCCGGTTGATATCCGAGCCAATGCTCATGGCCACGACCGGAACGGAGAGGGCCCTGGCGATTTTGAGGGCGGCGTATCCGTCGGGATAAAGAAAGCAACTGAAGATGAGATCAGGCGCAAAGCTGCGTACGTGAGGCAGCAGAACGCGAGCCGCCATCAGCCCGTTGAAGGGCCGCGAGAGAAACGGCAGCGCAGGATAGTCGTAGTAGCCCGATTTCACATCCGGCGGGCTGAATGAGGCGTCGAGCTTCTCGTAGCTTCGGCTCCGTGGCTTCAGCCAGGTGGGATATGCAGAGTTCGGAAAAAAGACCCGCACATCGGCCTGGCGGGCAATTACGCGCAGAGTCTGATAAGCCGAGCGGCCCTGCCAGGGCTCGGCCGAACTGGGGAAATAGGTTGTGACTACTGCAATTCTCATTGAAAAACCTTCGCCACGGCTGAGTTGGAGACTATCCGATTGTTCGCGAGGATGGTTTCGAACTCGCGGCTGACAGCTTCCCATGAGAATTCTCTTCGTGCGCGTTCCATTGCATTGTGCGCCAACGTGCTCCGGGCCTCGTCATCTGAGAGCAAACGAACGCAGGCGGCGGCAAAGCCGGCAGCATCGTCGGCCAGAACAATCTCCTCCCCGTCCTTGTAGCGGAGCCCCTCCGCGCCCACTGTCGTCGAGACGACCGGAATCCCCGCCGCCATGCATTCATAAATCTTCAACCTGGTTCCTCCGCCGATGCGGATTGGCACGATTGAAATCTTCGCTCCCCAAAGATAAGGCCGCATATCCTCGACTTTGCCGGTCACTTGCACTCCCGTCAGCCCTTGAACCGCCTTGAGTACCTTGGCGTCGGGCGCGCGGCCGGCGATAGTGAAGGTTGCGGTGGGCAACTTCTCGCGGATCAAGGGAAGCACCTCCACGAGGAAATACAACACCGCGTCAATATTTGGCAGCCAATCCATCGATCCGCAGAAGACAATGTCCGAAATAGCGGCGGATGTCCCTCGCGGAGCGAAGTACTCCAAATCGACCCCGGTCGGTACACTGGTAACTGACTCAATTCCAAACATGCGCTTCATTCTCGAAGCATCTATCTCTGAAACCGCTATGACATGTTTTGCCGCTCTGCATATCTTCTTCTCATAAGCCTGCATCTTTCCAGCCTGCATCTGAAAGAAAAGCCGCTTCACGATTGAGCGGCACTGCTCGACGTGCCGCTGCCAGATAGTTGTCTCCACATTGTGCTGAAAAAGCACGCACTTTCCCAAATCGGTCACATTAGGAGCGGCTGCTAAAAAATCGCAGATGATCGCGTCGTAATGCTCGGCTCCAATCAAGTCATCGATCTTCCCCTTGAGTTTCTTGGAGTAATAGCGCGACACCGCCAAAGGCATGGCGTTCACAATGCTGCCCACGAGTTGGGGAATTATCCCAAGAGAGCGCCTAGCCGGTGCGGAGTGTTCCACGGAAAGGTGGCGGGTCGAGTATTCGGAGCTTCGTTGCGGACCTTCCAGATTATGAGGGTCGTTCAGCGCGGCAAAATGAATCTCATGCCGCTTGTGCAGCTCCTTCAGCGTACCGAGCGTGCGAATCTGGGCGCCGCGATCGGTCGGGTGCAAGAAAAATGGGCAAATCCAAAGTATCTTCATCGTTATACTCCGGCTCCTCGCCGGAGGGTTGGTGAAGCGGCTACCTACTTAAGCATCCGCCTTCCCATGATAAACTGCCATGGTAAGGGGCCAAGTCGAACGGCATGAACAGCAAGCAAAACGTGATTGTAATGGGCCTGGGTTATGTGGGCTGTGTGAGCGCCGCGTGCTTTGCCGAGGTTGGACACAACGTGTTCGGAGTTGACCGCGACCTCAATAAGGTGGAAGCAGTTCGTCAGGCGAAATCCCCGTTTTTCGAAGCCGGCTTGGACGGCCTGATCCAAAGAAATGTTGCCGAAGGGCGCCTGAGGGCCGGAGGGCTTGATGAAGAGGCTCTCGCTGCCACGGATGTGGTAATGCTCTGTGTCGGCACACCATCGCAGGCAAACGGAAACATCGACCTCAGCCATCTGCGCCGGGTCTGCGAAGAGATATCGGCCCTGCTTCGGCCCCGAACAAAGCAACTGATCGTCACCGTGCGCAGTACGGTATTTCCAGGAACCTGCGAGAGCCTCATGGAGACCGTCTTTGCCGACAGAGAGGATGTAGACATCGTTTCCAATCCGGAGTTCTTGAGGGAAGGCACTGCCGTGAAGGATTTCATGGAACCCTCTCTGCTGGTTGTGGGTGGAAGCACGGACCTGGCCGCGCAGTCCGTAGCTGACTTGTACGCCGGCCTTCCAGGCGAGGTCTCGATCGTCTCCTTGCGCACTGCGGAGATGATCAAGTACTCCTGCAATGCCTTTCACGCACTGAAGATCGGATTCGCAAACGAGATCGGCTCGCTTGCATTGAGCCTTGGCGTCAACCCCGACCAGGTGATGGCGACCATGTGCCGGGACACAAAGCTGAATATCTCTCCGGCCTATCTCAAGCCCGGCTTCGCCTTTGGCGGATCGTGCCTGCCCAAAGACTTGCGCGCCCTCACCTTCCGCGCCTCCAGGCTCGATCTGAAACTGCCTCTGCTGGAGTCCGTACTGCCCTCCAACGACGAGCATCTCAAGCGCAGCATCCGCCAGGTGCTTGCACTGCCTGGTAAGCGGATCGGCATCTTCGGCCTGGCCTTCAAGGAAGATACCGACGATCTTCGCGAAAGCCCAGTAGTTGCAATCATCGAACATCTGATCGGCAAAGGCAGGGCGGTGAGAATTTTCGACCCGCACATTCAGCTCGACGAGATATACGGCAGCAATCTCAGCTTTGTTGTTTCAGCGCTGCCACACATCGGCAGGCTTCTGACGCGGAACCTCGATAGCTTGATCGCGTCATCCGACACTTTGGTAATTGCGCAAAAGCCTACGCCCGCTGTTCAAGCTCAGATAGCAGCAAGCGAGTTGGCAACCCTC
>Ga0182014_10000466_pt1 | contig 53343 bp, 35 predicted proteins | sample 612S2DmetaG_FD_120489 | JGI IMG/M metagenome (GOLD analysis project Ga0182014, IMG submission 120489) | Permafrost microbial communities from Stordalen Mire, Sweden - 612S2D metaG | ecosystem: Environmental > Terrestrial > Soil > Wetlands > Permafrost | place: Sweden: Stordalen | collected... | reverse complement strand
TCAGGCTACCCCGAGGCTACCCTGAGGCTCCCGGGACGGTCGGGTGCAGGGCGGGAGGAACCGGGGGCTGGAGGGCCGCCTTCAAGTGATAATTCCACGAACCAATCCGCCAAAGCGCGGGCGATCACCACGAACTCAAACAGTAACCCCGTCCACGAAATAGGGCGTCACGTCACAAGACTGGAGTCTAAAGTCCAAAGTCTGAAGTCCAAGGTCCGAGCGGATGCGGGCGGTGAACATTGAATACCGGCTGAGAGGGTATCCCCCCGGTCAGCCGTGATTGGGAAAGACACGCGGGGAAAGCCAGGTTCAGTTTGGGCGGGTGGTGCCGATCGGGCGGGTCCGGGCGGCTTGTGCCGGCAGAATCGCTATTGGGTACCTATCTCATCCCTGGCGTACACCTAGCCACCCGCTATCCAACTCCTATCCGACATCTAGCCGACATCTATCCGACATCTAGCCAATACGGGTCGGATGCGTGAAAATCACGCATCCAGGCGAGCCGGGGGTTCGAGTCGAAGCCACCCTCACCCAGGGAATGCAGAATGCAGAATGGAGAATGAAGAATGCCAGGAGCTACCTTCAGGCTACCCTCAAGCCACCCTGAGGCTACCCTCAAATCAGAGCCGGGGCACCGTCTAGCGCGTGGGCCCTCAGAAGCAAGGAAAGGTCGCAGGAGTCTTCGTCCTTTAAGGCCCAATTCCCTTGGGTTCATTAAAGTCCGACCGGGCGGGTGCTTACTCTTGGCGGAGGAAGATCCGCTTCATGGTTTCGGTGGCCGAATCGAGGTCGGCTAACAGGGCCGTCCAGTTAACCTGCAGGCCTTGCGATTGGCTGGATTGGGCGCCTTCCAAGGCCGCCTCTTTTACCAATCGCTCGGCTACTCCGGGCCACTGGAGGAACTGAAACATCTGCTCTGCCTCGGCCGGGTGTGGAGCCCCCCGCACGACGGCCACGGTGTTGGGGATCAAAAGCATTTCGGGGGTCAGCGGCATGGCCGCAAGCGGCAGCCCTTCGTGGATGCCGCCCGCAATATCATCCGAGTCGGTCAGCCCGATCCACGCCTCACCTTGTCCGACCAGCTTGACCACAACAGAGTTACCGTCCACGAGGAACGGCTTGTTGGCCTGCAATGCTCGGCACCACGCCTGCCAGGGGGCGTCGCCCCACCGCTGCCGCAGTGCGAGGAAGTGGGTTGCCGTGGTGCCAAACATCGGGTAGGCCAGCGCCACTTTGCCACGCCAGGCCGCGTTGGTCAGCTCGGCGAGCGTGCGGGGAGCTTCGGCCAGCGAGACTTTGTTGGTATTGACCACGATCCGCCGGGTGCGAAAGCCAAACGCCACGAATCCGTTAGTCGCCCGAAAGACCCCGCGAGCCGCCAGTTGCCGCGCGCGCAGTTCCTCGTTGCCCCAGAATACGTCGCACTGCGAGTGGTCCTTCTCAGCCAACAGCCGATTGGCCAAGCCGACGGTTTTGACCGCCTCGCTGTCAAAGACCGCGCGGGCCTTGATGCCTGTCTGCCGGGCAAACTCGGCCAGCAGGGGTTCGGCGAAGACCTGGTCCTGGGCGCAGTAGATGATAACCGTCGGTTCCCCCTGGCCTCCGCACCCGCCCAGCAAGGCCGCCATGAATGCCAGGGCAGGGAGAAACAGCGCGAGGGCTTTCATGCGGGCTTTGAGACTGTGGCTGGCTGGCATTGTTGTTCCTGGGCGATTGTATTGACCGCACCGGTTCGCTCAAGAATATTGCCACCCGCATGCTCAGTCGGGTAAACGCAGCCGAGGCGCGGCCCGGCATGGGCGCGCCTGCTTGGTTATTGAGGATAGAGGTTCCCCGGCAGAGGATGGAATTGCTGCTGTTGACGACCCTTAAGTCACCTGGCTCCGGCTCGACAGCCGGATAGGGAGACGGCACAAATCAATTCCTGGAATTCCCCTTTACCAACCGGGCTTCATTGGTCTTGAGGTATTGCTCCATAGTCTCAATGCTGCTGGTCTGAGTTCTCCGCGCCTGCCCCAACTCCCGCATCATCCGGTAGTCAATCAGCCTTTTGCCCAACTCCACGATCTGGATGTAGGCATTCTCTGTCTTCCACAATTGCCCATTGGCCAATGCCGGCAGAGCCTTCTTCCTATTCGCTTTCATTTTCACCCTCATTAGACGCACGCAACGCCGGTTTTGTTCAGTATTTATGCTCAACCAGTCGAAATCCGGGTTGAAATCTTCTGCCAGGAGTCCAATTTGAGGCAGGATGAACGGGATAAACTCGCTCAAGCAGCCGGTGCCCGGAAGCCTCCAGGGCTGGCTCGGCTTGGTTCTGCTCGCAGTCTGCTGGCCGCTGAACTGGACGCTGCCGGGAATGCGCACGGCCTATCTGTTCTTTCCCCTCTGTCTGGGCTACATCCTCATGGTCGATGCCCTGGTTGCGCGTCGAACCGGCAGCTCCCTCTGGACGCGGTCAAGACGGGACTTCATCCTGCTCTTCGTGGCCTCAGCGCCGGTCTGGTGGCTCTTTGAAGCGATTAACCAGCGGACGGCCAATTGGGAATACCTGGGCAGCAACTCCTTTACCGTTTTCGAGTACTACCTGCTCTGCACGATTTCCTTTTCCACCGTAATGCCCACGGTGTTTGAGACGGCGGAGTTGGCCCGCAGCTTTCCGTGAATAGCACGCCTGGTTTCCGGCCCGCGGATTCGGTCAACGCCAGCAGTTAATCTCGGCATGTTCCTGTGTGGCGGCGTGATGCTGGCGCTGACGCTTACCTGGCCCAAATACTGTTACCCTTTCGTATGGACCTCGCTCGTCTTGATACTGGAGCCGCTGAACTGCTGGCTTGGCCGCCGCCACTTTCTGCAAGACTTGGTGCGCGGCGATTGGCGGCAGGTGGCCTCTCTCGCAGTCGGTGCGGTGATCTGCGGTTTCTTCTGGGAAATGTGGAACTACTACTCGTATCCCAAGTGGATTTACCATACACCGGGAGCCCAATTCCTGCACGTCTTTGAGATGCCGCTGCTCGGGTATGGCGGATACGTCCCCTTCGCATTGGAGCTGTGCGCGCTGAAGAATCTGCTTTGGCCCCGCTCGCCACGGCTGCGGCTGGGGGGAATGGAGGAATGGGAGAATGGAGTGGTGGAGTAGGGGCATGGTGGGGTGCCCTGGAGCAAGCTTTCTTATCGCTCCAATACTACATCACTCCATCCCTCCACTTCTCTGGATCCGCAATCACGATTCCCTTTGCTCCTTTCGTCTGGTAATGTCTGCGCATGGCGTTTGATTCATTCCGAGCTTTTCTGAACCGGCTGGACGCGGCTGGTGAGTTGAGGCGCATAAACCAGCCAGTAGCCACTGAATTGGAAATTACGGAGCTGGCCGACCGTGAAATGAAGAAGCCTGGCGGCGGCCAGGCGCTGCTGCTGGAGAAGCCAACGGTTAAAGGGCAGGTTTCCCCATTTCCGCTCGCCATCAACACGCTCGGCTCGCATCGGCGTATGGCGATGAGCCTGGGCGCCAGCTCGATCGAGGAGGCGGCCGCTGAGCTTGGCTCCCTGATGAATGCCAAGCCGCCGACCAGTTTCCGAGAAGCCCTTAGCCTGCTTGGCACGGCGCTGGATCTGCGGCACGCAAAGCCAAAGGTGGTGAAGGATGGGCCGTGCAAGGAGGTTAAACACATATTCGAGGCGCCGCCCACGCGCACTGAGCCCTGGCCTAAGGCGCCCGACATCCTTAAAGCAGGACAGGCGTCCCGCTTGTCCAGTGGTTCGGCACAGAGTGCGGACGGGCGGGACGCCTGTCCTACTTTGTTGAACCTGCCCATCCAACAGTGCTGGCCGCTGGACGGCGGACGCTTTATTACGCTGCCAGGCGTAGTGACCCGCGACCCGGATACCGGCCAACGCAACGTTGGCATGTATAGAATGCAGGTCTATGACGAGCGCACAACCGGGATTCATTGGCAGTTGCAAAAGGTCGGCGCCCGGCACGGTCGGCGTTACTATGAGACGGGCACGCGCATGCCGGTGGCGGTCTATCTCGGTGGCGATCCGGTGTTCACGTTCTGTGCCACCGCGCCGTTGCCCGACGGCCTCGACGAGTTCATGCTCGCGGGTTACCTCCGCAAGAAGGCAACCGAACTCGTCCGGTGCGAGACCAGCGAGCTGGAAGTGCCGGCGAACGCGGACTTCGTTCTCGAGGGCTACGTTGATCACAAAGAACCGTTGCGGGAGGAGGGGCCTTTTGGCGATCACACGGGCTATTACTCGCTGCCCGACCTATACCCCGTCTTTCACCTCACTGCGATTACGCATCGCAAGGACGCCGTCTATCCCGCAACTATTGTCGGCGTGCCGCCGATGGAAGACTTCTACATCGGCAGCGCCTCCGTGAAGTTGTTCCTCCCGATCCTGAAGATGACCTTCCCGGAACTCGTGGACCTTGCGCTGCCGGCTGAGGGTGTGTTCCACAACCTGGTCTTTGTGAGCATCAAGAAGACCTACCCCATGCAGGCCTTTAAGATCATGCATGGGCTTTGGGGCATGGGGCAGATGATGTTCACCAAATACATAGTCGTGGTAAATGACGATGTGGACGTGCACAACACCAGCGAAGTGCTCTTCCGCGTCTGCGCCAACACCGACCCGCAGCGCGACGCCATCTTCACCAAAGGCCCCGCCGACGTGCTCGACCATGCTACGAGTGAGCTGGCCATCGGCACGAAGATGGGAATTGACGCCACGCACAAGCTCCCGGGCGAAGGCCACAAGCGAGGCTGGCCGCCGCTCATCCGGATGGATGAAGGCATACGAAGAAAGATCGACGCCCTGCTGAAAGGGTGACACCCGCGCGGCTTCGCTCGCGCCGGAACAAGGGCGCGGTCGAGATCCACGAGTAGCCGCCTGCATGGGCGTCCATCGCCTAAAACGATACTGCGCTAAGGTTTATCAATTAACGCTCCCGCTGGCTGCCGAACTAAGGTGGCGGCATGAAAATAACTGAGCACGCGCGGAAGGTTTTGAAGCTTCGTCACTGGGCCGCTCTGTTTGCGGTCTTGCTGCTGGCCTCAGCCGAACTCGTGATGGTGTGCCGTCTCGGACATGGCTATGGACAGGTTTCCACTCAGCCGGCCATCCAGACTCCGCCCATCAGCGACTGGTTCGCTGCGAGGTAATGGAGAAACGCCAAAGGGAGACGCGAGAGGGGTCTAACAGCGAAGGCGCGAAGAAGACCCGCTGCACGAAGGAACAGGAGTAATCCGGGAGGAGATTAAGGAGCGGCGGTGAGGATGTATTCCAGCATGTCCGCCATGGCTTGCGGCGTGAGCCCCGCTTCCATTCCCGCAGGCATGAGGGACCATGGCCGGGCTTGCAGGTATTGGATATTGTCACGCGGAAATACGACTTTACGCCCGTTCAGTTGCATGAAGGTGAGGGTCGCGGCGTTCTCCCCGCGCAGGAGGCCGATCAAGTTCTCGCCTTCCACTGTCTCAACAACGAAGGTCAGGTAATCGCGCCGCACTTCGGCATTCGGCTCCAGGATAGCTGCGAGAGTCCTTTCTTTGCCAGCGATCCTCGCTCCTACCAAATCGGGACCGACTCCCTGGCTCGCGCTGCCCAACAGGTGGCAGACGGCGCAGCGGGCAACAAAGAGCTCCCGTCCACGCTCTGCGGCGCCCTTGAGGCTGAGCGCGGGCTTGAATTGCCGCACCGCTTCCGGACGTTGTCGGGGGACGGGGCCGAATAGTCGCAGGGCGCGCTGGCTAAGAGCCGGGTCTTGATGGGTCCGCAGGAAGTTCACCTGTGCGGATGAGAAGTCGGCGCCATTGATCCGCCCATTTTCCAGCGCGCTCATGACGGCCCCAAGGCGGTTGTTCCGAGCCAGAAGCACGTCCACGGCGTCGTTTCGGAGACGGGGCGTCAATACGTTCCAACGCTGAATCAAAGCCGGGGCGATCCGAGAATCGTCAAAGTGGCCCAAGGCGGAGATGGCGGCGGATTGAACAGCCTCGGACTGGCCGGAACCCAGCGAGAGCAGCAGTAGATCGCCGATGCTGCCAGCGGTGTAGGGACCGACGCCGATCAGCCGCATCGCTTCGACCAGGATTGTGTCAGAGCCGGTGTAATTCATGACGGTGTCCGAGGCGAGGGAGTAGAATTGCTGGCAGCGGTTTTGCGAGTCTATGAGGGCCAGTGAGCTGCGGGCCCGATGCAGGCCATCTCCTAAACTATAAAGCAAGGGGAACGCCTGCAGTTGGTCGAGCTGTGCCTGGTCGATGAAACTCAGCACCTGGGCGGCTTCCTCAGGCCGGGCACTGACCCCGATCATGGTCGCCAGCCGGCGCAGGAACTCCCACGCAACCGGGTCGCTCCGCACCCTGGGATTGCCGGCCAAGTTGACGAAGAGGACGCCCGCGCTTTCGCTCAGCGAACTCAGAATCGCCGCCTGCATCCAGGAATTGCCAGGAGTCAGCAAGAAGAGCCCCGCCAGGATCTGTGGCTTCTCCGGCCGGCCAATTTCCCCCATCGTCAAAGCAAACTGGTACCGAACACGAATGGAAGGGTCGGCTGCCATCGGCAGGAGCTGATTCCAGACGGCGTCCGGGAGCGCGCCGTCCTTGACCAGCCGCTCCGCCAGACGCACCGCGTGTTCCCGCACCTGCTGATCCTGATCCCGCAATCCTGCCCAGAGGTGCCCCGCGGTTAACGCGCCGAGCCCGTCGAGCACATGTAAGGCATGCAGGCGCGTGAGCGGCAGCCGCGAAACCCTGAGCGTTTCCGCCACGAGCGCAACTGCCGCCGGGTCCCGCCGTTCATACAGCAACCGCGCAGCCGTGTCGCGGTGCCATCCGTTCGGATGGGAGAGGGTCGCTACCAGGCTGTAGGTCGTGGCTTTGCCGAGCCGGGGAAGTTTGGGCCGCGTAAAGCTCACCGGAACAATGCGGTAAATGCGCCCGTGGTCGTGGCCGTCCCGCATATCCGCGACGTACAGCGCGCCGTCAGGCCCGTTGATGATTTGCGTCGGATGAAAGGCAGGGTCCGACGAAAGGATGAACTCGGCACTCTTCTCGTTCGGCGCCTGGGCGGCTGTTACGTCCAGCCCAGCGTCCCGCAGAACAGCGCGGTGTACCACGTGGGCGGAGGGGTCGGCGATGAAGGCGTTGCCGAGGTAGTCGGAGGGAAAGGCGTTGCCGCGATATATCACGCAGCCCTGCGCGTTCGTAAGCCAGGTTGCCGCCAGCACAGTTGTTACCTGCGGCACGACCCGGGCCAGTTCGTTAGTCGCCTGGGAGCGCTCGCCGGCTGCCGCAGGGCGTCCGACGGAGACGAGTCGGAAGATCGCGGTGGCCGGGCTGGCCACCTCGAGCATCTGCGGTAGCGGCGAAAAGAACGGGTTGCGCGCCAAATAACGGAGCTCATACCTTGGTGAGCGCAACGGACGCGTAGGATCGCAGGTGAACTCGCGCCCCCAATTGTCAAAGCTCAGGCCGGACTGCGAGGGGCCGGCTTCGGCGCAAATCGTGAGCGCACGCGGGTCAAAGGAAAAATCGGCCTCGGTCAGGGAAAGCAGTGCGGCGTTGGGAGAGTCTGATCCCGGCACGAAGGCAGCAACCCCTGCGGATGCGGCGTAGATGCGATTGTCTATGTCCCAGTTGAAGTTGTTCGGCAGCGCCTGTGCCCCGAACAGATTCGTCCCGTTGAACCCTGTGAAGATGGCTTTGCGCACGTCTGCGATGCCATTGGTCAAGGTATCCTTCAAGAAGAGGATGTCTGGCCTGGTCGCCACAAATACGCCGCCGCCGTAACAGGCTACTGCGGAGGCCGAGGGCAGGTTATCCGCATACACTTGGCTCGTATGGAACTCGCCATTCCCATCGGTATCTTCGAGCACACGGATGCGGCCGGAATGGCTGTTTGTGCCGGGCTGGCTGGGATCATCGCTGCTCTCGACGACGAACAAGCGGCTGTTTTCGTCAAACGCCATCGCGACCGGGGAAGCAACCAGGGGCTCTGCCGCGACCAGTTCAATGCGAAAACCTGGCTTGACGCGGAAGCCCGCAAGCGCATTCGTGTCTGGGACCGAAGTGCCGACGGACAGGGCATTCGACTTCAGCTTTGGCTCAGCCGACCAACCGGAGCACGCAAGGTAGAAACAGGCCGCGACCGCCATGACGGCAGAGCCGCGGAACCTCTCGGCTCCACCCTTCCTGCGCAGAATGCTCATCAGTAAAAAGTCGTCCAATTCAGGCGGCCGGGAAAGGGAAAACGCCTTGAACCAGTCCAGCTTCGTCATCAATCTGGCCTGCGATGAAGCGTGACGAACCGGAGTGCGCCAACCAAAGGAGCGCCGTCGCAGCTTGGCTTGCGCCTCAACATTCAACCCCCAGCGCTCAGCTTCCGAGGCTCACGCGCCGTGAGTTCCTGGCCGGCTCGGCCCTTCTCGCCTTGGCGGTGGGAGTGCCGGGATGCAAGACCACAGAGCAAGCTGCTGTATTGCCAAACGACTAGTACGATGAGAGGCTTACAGCAAATCAGTGGCGCGGTCTTGCCTGACCGCGCTGCATGAGTGGAGCGGGCGGAGTATCGAATGAAAATGTTCGTGGACATCAACATCGCCCCCGAGGCGCCGGCTATCGCCCGCAAGCCGGAGCATCATGAGTCACCCTGAAGTTATATTTGGGTATGCGCGAGGCCTTCTACTTCGGACGTCCATTTCATCGCTTACAGCTCTACCTGTGCCGGGACTTGCGCTAAGAATTGACTATGTGCCCTGAGATTTCAATCGTCGTGCCCCTCCATAACGAAGCCGGGAACGTGCAGCCGTTGGTGCGGCGGATTCTGGAGTCCTTGACTGGTTCGGTGCAGCGCATCGAGCTGATTCTGGTTGATGACGGCAGCACCGATGGCACTTGGGAGCTCGTCCTCAAGGCCCAGCAAGCCGACGCGCGGGTCCGCGGCATCCGGCACCCGGTGAATCTGGGGCAAAGCGCGGCCCTCTTCTCCGGTTTTAGAGCCAGCGAGGGGAACGTTATTGCGACGTTGGACGGAGACCTGCAAAACGATCCGGCGGACTTGCCCCGTATGCTTGTGGAACTCAAACGCTGTGACATGGTCTGCGGCGTCAGGATCGCGCGGGCGGATGGCGCGCTGCGTCGCATCTCTTCTCGCGTGGCGCGGTGGGCCAGGAAACTGGCCCTGCGCGCTGATTTTGCCGATTCCGGCTGCAGCCTTCGTGTCTTTAAGAGGCGCGTCCTCGAAGCCCTTCCTGCTTTTAAGGGTGTGCATCGCTTTATTCCGATCCTGGCGAGCAGTGCCGGGGCGGTCGTGAAAGAAATGCCTGTGTCTCATCATCATCGAGTCGCCGGACACTCCAACTATGGGGTTTGGAACCGTGTCGGCGCTGGAATCTTCGACTTGCTGATGGTGGCGATGCTCATCCGGCGGCAAATTAAACTCGATTTTCAGAAGCCAGGTGGAGATCGTCGGCAAAGCTAAAACCCCGCCGGGTTTACAGAAAAGCCGCCCCGGGTAAACGAGTAGGCGAGCGCCACCCGGAGTAACCTGTTCGAGATTGTGGTGCCCTCTTCGCTGCGGCGGAGAGCGGGAAGGGGGAGAGGAGCCTTGCCGCCAATCGAGCAAAGTGCGGCGGGGCTGGTGCTGGTGTGTGGCGAGTTGGTTTAGGCGCTGAATGAAAAGGGGAAAAGCCATGGCGGCGCTCTTCCACCTCCAGTGGGCGAATCTATGGTCTGACCCGTTCTCCGGATCGCGGACAGAGCAGGTGGCTTGGAGGTGGCTTTGGGGTGGCTTTAGGGTCGCAATGGGGTGCCTATGCGTTGGCTATCAACACGCTTTGGGGTGGCTTTGATGTCGCATTGATGTCGCATTGGGGTCGCATTAGCCGATTTCGCGCCCATCTTGGCCAAACGTCTCTGCTGGCCGGAAAAGCCTCCAAGTGTCCAAAAAGGAACAGGGATTGGAGGCGGAGGGGTTCCAGAGAGATGTCCCAGGGATGCATTAATCCGGAAACGCGTTCTCTCTGAATGTCCAAAACGCTTTCGCAATAGTCACCAATGATCGTGCCGTCCTCGTCATAAACTCTGAGTGGATATTGCTGCTTCACGTTCAGGCGCAGCTTCCGGAGCCGATGGGCCAGCGCGTTCTCATAGACGTTTTCCAGGTGGCCGTGCTTGTGGTAGCGGTGAATCGCGAACCCCGTTTCCCGGATCACATCGCACAGTTTCATAATATCTTCCATAGTTGATTCCATGCCTATCCAGTTGGCACACTTAACCCGCCTTCCAAGTAGAGGGGCAGCGTACGCGCCCTGGGCTGAGTGTGGCAACTTGAGAGGCATGGTTAGTTCTTTCTTTTGCGCCTCTTCGCGGCAGAGAGGCTCTCCGCACCTGTCCCGTCAGATGGCACATGTCCCCTCTAACCGACTGAGAACCATTGTATTCCAGGCCGGTTTGAAGGCGGCCTTCTGCCCGACGCTGACCTCCCCCGGCCCGGTTTGCCCCGGAATCGCGCTGCTTCTCGCGCATAGCCTGGCCGCTCGGCCGCTGCCGCCCGCCTTCGGTCTTGGCGATGGGGCAAAATCGCCAGAAAACCAGCAAAACTTGCCTGCTGACGCCATCCACCAGCTCTGGCAGGATGGGGCCGGAATGAATGAGAGCGAAAAGCAATTCTCCTTCACCCGCGCAGCGTCAAGTACACCCGCTGCAACGGCGCACGACCTTTCCTAGAGGCAGCGAGTGCAGGCCGTTTGCCGCACTCAACTCTCAACTTCCCGTCCGGCAGCGCCGCGACGTTGCGCTAAAGACGTGAGTCAATCGTAATGTTCAACCGGTTCAAATTCTATCCGCAAGGGCTGAATGCCCGAAATGATAGCCCGGAGCGAAGCGAAGTGAAAGGAGCGACACCCAGCCAATGCGGGCAACCATGGTGAACAAGTATCATAATATAGTTCTTGCCTTACTATCTGTTGTAAGTAGGATTAAGATATGAACGTAGCAATAAAAACAGAATCAGTTTACTTCTCGGTCAAAGGACAGGTAGTTATCCCTCGGCGTTTGCGGAAGGAATTTGAGATTGAAGAGGGCACGCGGGCTTACGTTGAGTCCACGCCTGAAGGCATTCTCATCAAGCCCGTCACCACCAAATTCATCCGCAGCCTGCGCGGCTCGCTCAAGGGCAAGGGCGTCATGAAGGCGATGATGGAAGACCGCAAAGCGGAACGGGAACTCTGATATGGCCACGAAAGTATTGGATAGCTGGGCGCTGATTGCGTTCTTCGAGGACGAGCCAGCGGCTGAACAGGTGGAAAAGCTGCTCGCGCAGGCGGAAGCGGAGAAACACAAGCTCCTGTTGAGCGTCGTGAACTGGGGCGAGATTTACTACAACACAATGCGCGAGATCTCACAGGAAGCTGCCGAACAAAAGGCCCGCGAGATTTCCACGCTGCCCATAGATATCGTTGGCGTGGGCGACGACCTCGCGCTCGCCCGCCAGGCCGCCATCTACAAAGCCACGCACAAAATGGCCTACGCCGACTGCTTCGCCGCCGCGCTGGCCAAAATCAAAAACGCCGAACTCCTCACCGGCGACCCGGAATTCAAGACGGTCGAGGGCGATGTGAAGGTTTTCTGGCTGGCCAGAAAATAAACGCAATAGGAGTCGAGATTATGAGCATTAAACGAGACGAACAAATACGTTTCCACGAACTTGGCACACTCATTTCCGTGACGAGATGGATCTGAACCTACGACGGAGGCGTGGCGGAATGGTTGAAAAACGCACGGCGAGCGTATCAACAGGACCGCGCCAACGTTGCTGAACAACACCGAACCGCCGTGCTCCTGTTGAAGAATGCCGATGCGAGAAGGCCGGCCCGGATTGGGCTCCTTGACGTTGGTGGCGCCACGTTGGACGACGTGACGAGTTGGAGCACGTGGCAAGATCCCGACGCGTCTAGTCATGGGTCTGGCGTCGATGAAGAAATAACCCAAGGGAACGGCGGTAAGGCGTACATGGTGCGCCTTTTTCGTGGACCTGCTTGCATAGTCGGCGTCAAAGACCGCAAGCTGAACTGCAAAGGATCCTAGGCAATCAACTCCGTCGTGGGGTGCTTAATTCCCCCGTCGAGAGTGCCGAGCTTGAACCCGTGCTTTGACGCCAAGCTCGCAAGCATGGGAATTCGTCCAAGGCGTCGCGGATCGCCTGTTCGCTGACCGGCTGATCAGAAATGCCAACGGTGTATCCGTTTCGCATCTCAAATCTGACTCGGCTGGGCTGCGGCTTGGCAGGTTCCAATCGGGTCAGGACGTACTTGCCCTCTGCCAGAATCTCCACACCAAAGCGGTCTCCGGATCTGGCTTGGCGCAGAGTCACCCGATGTTTGCTGTCAGCAATGGCTGTCATAAAGGGGGAACTTCCCACCAGAAACCTGCGAAAGCAGGGCTTTTTCGCCCGTTATCCACTTGATCGGCAGGGTCGTTTCGCTCCGCAGCCGGGCAGCGCTGGCCAGCGTGTCGGGACCGCTGTGCCGGCGAGCGGCCCACTCGGACTCCTGCCAGCAGGAAGACTAGACGAATCACCAACTGGACGCGTGATGTCTCGGCGCTGGCAGCGGTGAACCGGACGCCGCAGGACCGACAGACCGTGTAAAAAGTGAGAACTGGCTCGGTTTGCCCCCCTTTACCTTATGACATCCGCAAAATGGGCGCCCTTGTCGCCGCCCAAATGGCGACCTACCTCTGGGCCGCGGGAGCTGTTCCATTCGCATTGGAGCCCCATTCCCCAACCGACAGTTGGAAATCGGTCCCGCAGCGCGCGAACTGGAAACCTTGACCCGTGGAGCGAAAATGGCTATTCAGGCGGGGCGTATCTTAAGCAACATAGTCTATGAAAACAGGCCTGACGTTCTCTGCGGGCAGAGCTTGTCGGCTGGTATTTTTCCCGCCGGCGAGTCTGAAACCTACATGGCCTGGTAAGGTCGCGGCTGTCATGGCTGTGCTCCTCTGTGCCGGTTCTGGGTTCGCCGGCAACCTGGCGGTCACCATCACCTCGGAGGGACTGACGTGGCCCTTCGGCGATAGCGGTAATGGTCACACAGTTTTGAGCGGCGCGCTCCCCCATTGGTCCTTTCCCGCAGGCGTCGTATGCACTTCCCAGCCTTATGTAGGCACGGCTAACAGCAATTGCGTCAGTGTAAGGATTCCGTATTTCGAGAACCAAGGCAGCCTGGAGCCTTTGTATATCACGGTCACCGAGACCGGCTTCGGCCCAAACCCAACGGCAGATACTTTGATAATGACTTTCTCGGCTTCGGGGTTCAGTTGCATTCAGACGGGAATGATTAATGGCATAACGATGGGCTCGATCGGTCCTGCGCCGGGCACCGTGAGTTTGTCAGTCAGTGGCCCGGCCTCCGGGTTCAGCATGTCGGAGAGCGTGGCCGTGTTCAGCGACACGCCGTACGCCTCGGGCAGCTTCAGCGCCGAACTCTTCCTTTACCATAATCCCGTTCCTGAGCCGTCCACGTTAGGGTTGGCGGGTTTGGGGTTGGCGGGATTGTTGGCCGCTCAGAGGACTCGCAGTGGTCGCCAAAGCGGCAGGGAGATCTAATCTCTTCCCCGCTCCCCTATATATGGAGCGGCGCATTTATTTTCGCGGCCCGCTTCGAGGTTGGTAACTGGCAACCCCTCCTTACGGAAATGAGTCCATGAGAATGTCAAGTTTCCACCGGACGCTGTTTGCCCAAACGAATGCACTGGCTCCTCCTGTTTGGCCGGTCCGGGGGTGGTCCGCCCCGCAGCAGTGGACCTTGAGGCTGCGGCGAGCACGACCAGCGAGCTAAGACGCGGCGCTCAGTGTCCAGGGCTTGCGCATGGGGCGAGAGAGCATCTGGTTGGCCTCGGCGTCATTCTCGAAGCGCTCGGCTTTGGGGTCCCACTTCAGCTTGCGGCCCAGCCGGATGGAGATGTTCGCGATATGGCAGACGGTCGAAACGCGGTGGCCGACATCCACCGGGAAATACGGGTCCTTCCGGCTCTTCATGCATTTGAGGAAGTCGTCGTGCTCGCCCTCGGGGTTGGTGTAGAGATGGATTTCATTGGGGCCGATGACGGACTTCAGGATCTCCGGTGAACTGGCTTCCAGGTCGGCGCGCCAGCCGCGGTTGCCGACCCAGCCGTCGGTGCCAATGAACTTGATGCCCGGGTTGCCCGGCACGCAGGTCATGATCACACCATTGGCATACCGGTAGGTGACGTCGTAATCCTTTACCGTGTTGAAGAGCCCGCCTTCCCAGTGGGTGCCTTTGCCCTCGACTTCGACCGGCCCGGTGCGCTCGGTGTCATTCCCCCACTGCGCGGTGTCGAACAGATGCGCGCCCCAGTCGCAGATGATCCCGCCGGAGTAATCCCAGATCCAGCGGAAGTTGAAATGCACGCGGTCCTTGGTATAGGGCGCGTAAGGCGCGGGGCCGAGCCACATCTCCCAGTCGAGGTCGGAGGGCACGGGCTGCGGCGTCGCGTCACCAGGGAAGGTGGGCTGTTTGGGAAGGATCACCTCGATCTTCTGCAGCTTGCCGATGCGGCCATTGCGCACCAGCTCCGCCATGCGGTGGTACATGGGAAGCGAACGATCCTCCGTGCTGGTCTGGAAGACGCGGCCAAGCTTGCGCATGGTCTCGATCAGGATTTTGCCCTCGGCAATGGTGAGCGTGGGCTTCTCGCATTGCACATCCTTGCCCGCGCGGGCCGCCATCACGCTAATCAGCGTGTGCCAATGGTCCGGCGTGGAGATCATCACCGCATCAATGTCTGGCCGCGCCAAGACCTCGCGGAAGTCCTTGGTCATGGCGCAATCCTGGTTGTCGTAAGCCGCGTCCACCATGGCCTTGGCCTTGCGCATCCGCCACCCGTCAACGTCGCAGATCATCAGCACCCGGGCAGCGGGCAGCTTGAGGTACCTGTCCAGGTTCCAGCCCGTGCCATGATCGCCTACGCCAATGAAGCCAATGGTGATCTTGCGGCTGAGCGCGTCGGCTCCCAGCACCGAGGCTGGAATTAGATAAGGCAGCGCCACACCCGCCGTGGCGGTCCGAAGGAACTGCCGTCTTGAGATGTGTTTCATTCAAGAACTACTCCAGAAAGGCAGCATGCACCGCCTTCATCGCCTGCTCGCCTTTGGCGAGGTCAACTACCACCGAGATCTTGATCTCGCTGGTGGAGATCATATCAATGTTGACCCCCTCGCGGGCGAGCGTGTCGAACATCTTGCCGGCGACGCCGGTATGGCTCTTCATGCCCACGCCGACGATGGATAACTTGGCAATCTTGTCTGTCGAAAGGACCTGGCCGAAGCCAATCTCGGGTTTGAGCCCGTCGATAACTTTCTGCGCCTTGAGCAGGTCGGGTTTATCCACGGTGAACGAAAGGTCGGTGGCGGGCTTGCCGCTGCCGTGGCTGATGTTTTGCACGATCATATCCACGTTTACATTGGCATCCCCGATTGCTTTGAAGACTCGCGCCGCCACGCCGGGTTTGTCCGGCACGGCCACCAGCGTGACTTTCGCCTGGTTCTTGTCGAGCGAGACGCCGCGCACGACGATGTCTTCCATGTTCCTGGTTTCCTCTTTCACAATGGTTCCTGGGTTTTCGTTAAGGCTGGAGCGGACTTCAAAGATGACGCCAAACTTCTTGGCGAATTCGACGGAGCGGGATTGCATGACCTTGGCGCCGAGGCTGGCGAGTTCGAGCATCTCATCGTAGGAGATTTCGTCGAGCTTCTTCGCGGCGAGGACAATGCGGGGGTCGGCGGTATAGACGCCGTCCACGTCGGTGTAAATCTGGCACAGGTCGGCCTTGAGCGCCGCGGCCAGGGCGATGGCTGTCAAATCCGAGCCGCCGCGGCCCAGGGTGGTAACCTGACCCTCGATGGTCTGGCCCTGGAAGCCGGCGACGATGACAACGCTGCCCTGGTTTAGCAGGTCATGAATCTTCTTCGGTGTGATGTTCTGGATGCGGGCCTTGGTGTGCATGCCATCGGTCACGATACCCGCCTGCGCGCCTGTGAGTGAAACGGCTGGAATCCCCAGCGAGTGCAGCGCAATGGCCGTCAAGGCGATGGTGGTTTGCTCGCCGGTGGCCAGCAACACGTCCATCTCGCGTTCGTTGGGCAGGGCCATGATGTCCTTGGCCAGCTTGATCAAGTTGTCGGTCACCCCGCTCATGGCGGAGACGACGACCACAATCCGGTCGCCTTTGGCGCGGTATTTGGCCACGCGGGCCGCGACATTCTTGATACGGTCAGGGTTGCCGACCGAGGTGCCGCCATATTTCTGGACGATCAACATAAGTCTTCTACGCGAATCACTACCGGTGCGCTCTTGACGACCGGCAGTTTGCCGATCTTCTTCAACGCGGTGGTGACCGCCCCATTCGGCGCGTCATGGAGCATCAGGATGAGCGGCACACTCGCGCCTTCGTGGCCCTCGGGCTGAATCATGGAGGAGATGCCAATGCGGGCCTGGCCGAAAATAGCTGAGACTTGGGCCAGCACCCCGGGCCGGTCCACAACGTTGAGCCGGACAAAGTAGCGTAAGACCACCTCGTCAATCGGCGCGACCACGGCATTGTGCTCGTGAGGCACGAACGGCGGCACGCGTTGCTTGGTGCCGAACTTCAAATCCAAGGCGGCATCGGCCAGGTCGCTCAGAACGGCGCTCGCGGTGGCGTCTTTGCCGGCGCCCCGGCCATAGAACAGGGTGTCGCCCACGATGTCGCCGCGGACGAAGACGGCGTTGAAGACATGGTTCACGCTGGCCAAGACGTGCGCATTCGGTACCAGAGTCGGATACACCGACACCTGAATGCGGGCAGGCGACGAGCGCCGAGTGGCTGTCGCGCCCTTGCCTCCGGCCCCTGGGCTCTGGACCTTCTTGATGATCCCGAGCAGCTTGATCGTGTAACCAAGCTGGTGGGCAAATTGGATGTCCGTCCGCGTAATCGAGCGGATGCCTTCGACGTAGATGTCTTTGGGTTTCACCCAGAAGCCGTGGGCCAGCGATGCCAGGATTCCAATCTTGTGCAGCGCATCGTGACCGTCGATATCGAGGGAGGGCTCGGCCTCGGCGTAGCCTTGCGCTTGCGCATCCTTGAGCACGGTCGCAAAGTCAGCCCCCTCAAGCTTCATGCGGGTGAGGATGTAATTGCAGGTGCCGTTGACGATGCCGTAAAGGTGGGTGATGCGGTTGCCGACAAAGCCTTCGCGCAGGACTTTGATGATCGGAATGCCGCCGCAAACGCTGGCCTCGTAGTAGAGGTTCGTGCCGTGCTTCCGCGCGGCGCCAAACAGCTCCTCGCCATGCGCGGAGAGGAGGGCCTTGTTGGCGGTGACCACAGGCTTGCCGAGCTTCAGGGCGGTGAGGATCATCGTGCGGGCGATCGTGGTGCCGCCCGCCAGCTCGGCCACTATATCGACCTGGGGGTCGGCGACGACGCTCTGCCAGTCCGTGGTCATGAGGGGCTTCGGAATCTGGTATGGACGCGGCTCGTCAAAGGCTTTGACTGCGACTCTGCAGACGTTGATCTTCACGGCGATGCGCGAAGCCATGAGGTCGCCGTTGAGCTGGAGGGCGTGAAACACGCCGCTGCCCACGGTGCCGCCGCCGATCAGTCCGAGATTCACCTGTTGCATACGACTATTGGAGGCTCAGTTTGATGGGTTTTTGGGCAGGGGACAATGATTTTCAGTTTTGCCGTGGCTTCGCGCCATAGCGAACCTCGATCCTACGCGAGCGCGGCTGCGGCGGCAAAGTAAGCCGATTGGCCTGCCATTGACGTCGGGCACGCCTATAACATAGCTTCCGTGTTCATGCGAAAATCGCTGACCTTGGGGCTTATCCCTGTCTTTATTTTGCCATGGCTTGTCAGTCCGGCAGTGACGGCGGAGACAGGAGCCGGGCTCGAAGATTTTGAGGGGGGATACCAGCCTGCACGGTGGACGTTTTCCAACGGCGCCGAGTTCCCTGGCGCCAAAGGGAGCTTCGAGCGGGCGATGGAGGCGGCGCACGAAGGGCAGTTTGGGGGGAAGTTGACGTTCGATTTCACGGGTGGAGGGAATTACGTGGGGGCGATCTTGCAGATGCCGGAGGGGGGCGCCGGCGCAACGGGCGGATGGAATGGGCTGCGGCTTTGGTTGAAGCGGCCGGAGGGCAATGAATTCGTCTTTCGCTACAGCGATTCGGCCGGGCAGACGTTCCAGAAGCCGGTGGAATGCCCGGCGGGCCGCTGGGTACGCGTCACGATTCCGTTCAGCGGATGGACGGGTCATTGGGGCGGGGCGGATGACGGCAAGATGCGCGGAGGACCCAGGATGCTGGCCTTGAATGTTGACCACGGCTTGCAGACAACGGGGGCGCTACTGTTCGATGACCTCCGATTGGTGAGCGTCCAGGAGTCCGTCGCGCGAGTGTCGTATCCGGCTTACCGCTTCGGGCCCGAGGAGGGATGGAACACGCGCGCGGACGGCAACGGCGGAGCCAGCCGGTTGGAAGGCAGGACGTGGAGAGCCGACTTCTCCCAGGGCGCCCGCGGGGTTTCCCTCGGAGTGCCGGACCATGTGTTGTTGGGCAACGTGGACAAGATTCGGCTGCGAGTGCGCGGCAGTGCCAAGGGGCACCCGGTTCGTTTGGTGCTTCATACGCATTTCATGACTTTCCAGAAGACGATTGGAGAGTTTACCGGGGACGGTGAGCAGGAGTTGGTGACCGACGGGCCGCCGGGCCCGGGCTGGGAATGGCATGGGGGCGAGAACGACGGCAAGATTCACGGTCCTTTGCGGCTGGGGGAAATTGGACTGCAAGGGGGTAGCAGCGGCACGGCATGCACCCTGGAATTGCGCGAAGTAAGGGTGGATGCATCCTGTCCGGAGGAGAGCCGATGCGTGCTGCTGGCGGAGGGCCGCGGGACCGGCGACGATTCCTGCTTTGCGGGCCATGTGCGGGCGTTGAGCGATAGCCGGCTCGATGGGCAACTCCGCTGGGTGGTGCGCGACTGGGATGGCAACGAAGTTGGAGGCGGGAAGCAGGCGATCTCTGTGCCGGCGAAATCCGAGCCGGTGGAATTCAAACTGCCAATCAAGGAAGCAGAAAGGGTCCGGCGAAGGTTCCTGGAAGCCGAGATCAGTCTTGATATTGCCGGCCAGGAGGTGGCGCCGGTGCGAGCGGCCTGGGTGGCTGGATTGGAGGAGCAGGGCGACGCTGCGCTGGAGCCGGAGTCTCCTTTTGGGATGGGGGTTTATCTCAACCGATACGGAGGTGATGCCGGAGGGCTGGCGCTGATGGAGCGCGCAGCGCAAATGGCGCGCGATGCGGGTGTGAAATGGTCGCGCGAGGATTTCTCCTGGGGCCGCATCGAGCCGCAGCGCGGGCAGTTCGATTGGACCTATTACGACAACCTGTTGGCCTGCGCCCGGCGCAACGGCATTACCGTTTATGCCATAGTCGGCTACTGGACCGGCTGGACCAGGCCTTATACCTCGGAAGGGATCGAGGACTACGTTCGGTTTCTGAAGGTAATGGTCCAGAGATACCAGAAGCAGATCAGGCAGTGGGAGATCTGGAACGAGCCGAACATCTTCTTCTGGGATGGGCCGAAAGACCTGTACGCCCAACTGTTGACAAGGAGCTATGCGGCCATCAAAGAGACTGATCTGGCGGCTCAAGTGCTTGGGCTCTCGACTGCTGGCATCGACGAGAAGTTCATCAGCCGGATGCTCGAGCTGAAGGCGCCATTCGACATCCTCACGATCCATCCTTACCGCACGCACCTGGACGACCAGGCGTTCATAGCGGACCTGAAGAAGGTTTCCGACCAGGTTAAACTGCCCGATGGCAGGCGGCGACCGGTCTGGCTGACTGAAATGGGCTGGGCTACGCACACGCCCCACAACACGGTGCGACAGGATTTCGCCCCGAACACCTTGCGCGCCCAGGCTGAGCTCATCGCCCGCAGCTACTTGTGCGCGATCGTCTCCGGGGTCGAGCCTCGGACCTTTTGGTACGACTTCAGAAACGATGGCGATGACCCGATCTACTTCGAGCACCAGATGGGCATCGTGTATAACGACTTCAGCCCGAAACCGGCGTACCTCGCCTACGCAACGCTGACGCGCGTGCTCCGCGGCAAGCGATTGGTCGGGTCGGTGTCGGCGCCTCCAGGCGTCCTGGCCTTCAGTTTCAAACCTAGGGGCGGAGGCTCAGGCGAAACCATCACGATTTGGAGTCCACAGGCCGATGCCCAGGCGGAGCTTCCCGTCGCAGCGGGGCGGGTGATCCGGATCAACGGGGTTGGTGAGCGGAGCGAACTCCAAGTCCAAGCCGGCAAGGTGAAGGTCAACTTGAAGAAGGGCGCGCCCGTGTATTTAGGCGTTAGATAGGCAAGCGGCCAGGGCGCGGATGGATACGTTTGCGCGGCCGTGTACATTGCTTTGTTGTCGTTGGGCGTCGATGAGTCAAAGCCGATTCGTAGCGCCGTTCAACATGATCGGCCCCCAAAACTACTTGCATATAAGTATCATCCGGTATATCTAATCATCTCTGGAACATGACTCCGGCAGAGAAACAACGACGCGTCGAATTGTTTGAGACCGCCCACCGACAGAGTGGGTTGCCGGTCACTATGCAGCGGCGCGCCGTGTTCGAAGCTATTCTGGACCGCCTAGACCACCCGACCGCCGACCAGGTATTCCACGTCGTTCATCCGCGCCTGCCCCAACTCTCGCGCATGACCGTCTATCGGATCCTGGCAACCCTGGTTTCCCTTGGGCTCCTTTCCAAGACCTGCCACCCCGGCTCTTCGGCGCGTTTCGACCCCAAGCTGCACCAGCACCATCACCTCATCTGCCAGGATTGCGGCGACATCATCGACCTGGAGGACGCGCGCCTCAACAAACTCCCGTGGCCCGACGTCGACCGCCACGGTTTCCAGATCGAGGACTACCACATTAACTTTCGAGGCCGGTGTGTTCGCTGCAGGCAAAAGCTCCAAGCCCTTGAGGCCCAGCGTCAGCGCGCTCCCCGTCACCGAATCCCACGGAAACAAGCCAAACTTAGACTGAAAACAAGACAACAATTCACGCAACGAAAGGAGTCAGCATCATGAATGAAGCTAGCAAGTGCCCCGTAACGGGCAGCGCTCACAAACAAACTGCCGGTGACGGCACGACGAACCAAGACTGGTGGCCGAACCAGTTGAAGCTCGATATCCTGCACGAGCATGCCTCCAAGTCCAATCCGATGGGCGAGGGTTTCAACTACGCGAAAGAGTTCAAGAGTCTCGACTTGAAGGCCGTGAAGAAGGACCTCCGTGAACTGATGACGAGGTCGCAGGAGTGGTGGCCGGCGGACTTCGGCCACTACGGCCCTTTGTTCATCCGTATGGCGTGGCACAGCGCCGGCACCTACCGAACCGGCGACGGCCGCGGCGGCGGCGGCAGGGGCCAGCAGCGCTTCGCGCCGCTCAACAGTTGGCCGGACAACGTCAGCTTGGACAAGGCGCGCCGGCTGCTGTGGCCGATCAAGCAGAAGTATGGCCGCAAGATTTCCTGGGCCGACCTGATCATCCTAACCGGCAATGTGGCCCTGGAGACGATGGACTTCAAGACGTTCGGCTTCGGCGGCGGTCGCGAGGACGTCTGGGAGCCGGATCACGACGTTTATTGGGGTGCCGAGAAGACCTGGCTGGGTGACAAACGTTACGCCGGCGAGCGGGACCTCGAGAACCCGCTCGCGGCCGTGCAGATGGGGCTGATTTACGTCAACCCGGAAGGCCCGAACGGCAATCCCGATCCGATCGCTGCGGCGCGGGACATCCGCGAGACTTTTGCCCGCATGGCGATGAACGACGAGGAGACGGTGGCCCTCATCGCCGGCGGCCATACCTTCGGCAAGACCCACGGCGCCGGCCCTGCATCCCATGTGGGGCCTGAACCGGAAGCTGCCGGCCTCGAGGAGCAAGGCCTCGGCTGGAAGAGCACTTTCGGCACGGGTAAAGGTGGCGACACGATCACCAGCGGTCTGGAAGTCACCTGGTCCACGACTCCCACGAAGTGGAGCAACAACTTCTTCGAGAACCTCTTCGGCTACGAATGGGAACTGACGAAGAGCCCGGCCGGTGCGCATCAGTGGATCGCGAAGGGTGGCGCGGGCGCCGGTACCGTGCCGGATGCCCACGACCCGTCCAAGCGTCACGCGCCGACCATGTTGACCACAGACCTCTCCCTGAGGTTCGACCCAGTTTATGAGAAGATTTCGAGGCGCTTCTACGGGCATCCGGATCAGCTCGCAGACGTGTTCGCCCGGGCGTGGTTCAAGCTGACTCACCGCGACATGGGCCCGCGCGCGCGCTATCTCGGCCCGGAGGTTCCAGCAGAAGAGCTCATCTGGCAAGACCCCATCCCTGCCGTCAATCACAAACTGGTTGATGCACAGGACATCGCTTCCCTTAAGAGCAAGATCCTGGCTTCCGGGCTGTCTGTCTCGGAGCTGGTTTCGACCGCTTGGGCCTCGGCGTCCACCTTCCGTGGCTCAGACAAGCGCGGCGGTGCTAACGGCGCCCGCGTGCGTCTGGCTCGGCAGAAGGACTGGGAAGTCAACCAGCCTGCCCAACTGGCGAAGGTGCTCAAAACCCTGGAGGGCGTTCAGAGCGCGTTCAACAGCGCGCAGTCCGGCGGCAAGAAGGTCTCGCTGGCCGACGTGATCGTTCTCGCCGGTTGCGCGGGCGTCGAGCAGGCTGCGAAGAATGCCGGTCACAAGGCGACGGTGCCCTTCAGTCCGGGACGCATGGACGCCTCGCAGGAGCAAACCGATGTGGAGTCCTTCGCCGTGCTCGAGCCGATCGCGGACGGCTTCCGCAATTACCAGAAGGCCCGCTATACCGTGTCGGCAGAGGAGCTGCTGGTTGACAAGGCACAATTGCTGACCTTGACCGCACCCGAAATGACGGTCCTCGTAGGCGGCATGCGCGTCCTGAAGACCAACTTCGGAGGGTCCCAGCACGGCGTCTTCACCAAGCGGCCAGAGGTGCTCACCAATGACTTCTTCGTGAATCTGCTCGACATGAGCACGACGTGGAAGCCAACCACGGAAGACGCTGACGTATTCGAGGGTCGCGATCGCGCCACGGGCGCACCCAAGTGGACCGGCACCCGTGTCGACCTAATCTTCGGTTCGAACTCCCAACTCCGGGCCTTGGCGGAAGTCTATGGATGCGAGGACTCCCAGGAGAAGTTCCTGCACGACTTCATAGCGGTGTGGAACAAAGTCATGAACCTCGACCGTTTCGACCTCACCTGATCGTAGCATAAACGTCTTCGAGGGCTACTGACAGGGCGGCGAAACAACGGTCAACAACCGGTTCCAGCCGTCTGCTTATGATCGCCGGGCAAATGGTTGGGCGAGCTTAAGTCTTTTCGCTGGCAATCAAACGATAGACCACTGCTCCCAAAACGCCGCCCACAGTCGGAGCGAGCCAGAACAGCCAAAGCTGAGCGACGGCCCAGTCGCCCACGAAGAGCGCTACGCCCGTGTGGGCGCCATACCCGTTGGAGGCGAAGCCGGCGGACACGGCAAAGCCCGGTTTGTCGGTGGCAATCAGGTATAAAACGCCGGCGCCCACAATGCCTCCCAGCACCTGGGCCAGGATGTAGGGGCCGAGCTAGGACGCGGGGAAATGACCGCCGGCCCATAACCCAACCGAGATGGCGGGATTGATTTTGAGGAAATCTCCCCTTCACGCTGGCCGGATGGATCTTTCGCTGCCGAACGATCACTCCTGGGGATAAACCAGGATGCGGTCATGGACGAGGATGATGAGGTCGTTCTTGCCGTCGCCGGTCACGTCAGCCACGGCGGCTTCGCGCGGCTCGGGGAAATCGCTGCGGCGACCGCGGAACGTGCGCTCCTCGAAGACCTGCCAGCGGTTTGCCGGAACCAGCTTGCGGTTGGCGTCGAAGATCACCAAGTCGAGGTAGTTCCTGGCGGTTTCCATGAACACCAGGTCCTTACGGCCATCGTTGTCCAAATCGCCGGTGACCAGGTCGTTGAGGTGGCCGTCCTTGATGGGGGTTTCGTAGCTGTCGAGCTCGGTCAGATCCCAGACCTGTCCGCCCAAAGGCAGGCAGGCAACGGCGTTCAAACCGAGGAAGGCGATGCCATTGGGCTTGCCGGCGCCAAGGGCGATGGGTTGCAAGCTGGTGAAATCGGAGATGGGCAACGGGACGTTGCGCACCACCTGCCAGACGCCAGCACTATCGCGCTCGCACAGGGTCATCACTTTGCGTTCGACATCGAGGAGGAAGAGCGAGGGGATGGCGTTGGTCCCGTTCGGCAAAGCGGCTGCGCCAGCCAGCCGCGAGTTGCTTCCCGCGCCGTTGATCTGTTCTTTCACAGCGAAAGTCCACGCGCCCAGGTTGGTTGAGTTTTGCAGCGGCGCCTCCCTTTGCAGCACGACTCCGCGGAGAAAGTTCTTCTGGGTCAGCAGCAGTTCCGGTTTGCCGTCACCATCAATGTCCGCTATGCCAAGCCACGGCTGAGACAGCTCGCGCGCGCCGCCGGGGGGATCAACGTCCAGTTCTTCGAAGTCCTTGCCTGGGACCTGGCGCAGGATTTTGACCTTCTCGTAGGGCATCAGGATCACCAGGTCGGTGAACCCATCCTGGTCGGCATCGTGAAAGGCCAGGGTGGTTGGGTTGGCTTTGAAATTCTTGCTTAGCTTCTGCGTTTTGGTCTTGCCGTCGGCGGTGCGCACGACCAGAAAACGGCCACCCTCCTGATCGCCTTTGCTCTCCTGCTCAACAATCACGGCGAGCACGGGCCTTTCGTCTGCCTGGAGTTTGCCGGTCGCCAAGGCGAGCGGTTTGCCGTCGAGCGGAATCAAGGTGGGAAAGGGCAGCCTCTGTTTCTCATCCAACCGGGCGACGCCCACTTGCCGCTCATCGGCGCTGAGTATGAAGATCTCCGGCTTGCCGTCGCCATTCCAGTCCGCAACTGCCAGGTCGCTAATGCCCGCCAGCGTGGGGAAAGTCATTGGGGCGGCAAGGGAGCCGTCCGGCTGCTGGAAGTAGATGGAAATCTGGCCGCTATCGGGCTCGGCGACCAGCAGATCGGGCAAGCCATCGCCATTGACATCGGCCCACAACAGGCCGCGGCGGGCCCGCTCGCTCTTGTTGAGCGGCCAGACCTGGAACTGGCCCTGGCGAAAAGTGCCGGAGAGCGCCTCCGCCGGCTTGCGGGTGAACTCGGAAATCTGCGCCCGGCCCGAGTTCTGTGCGATGGTGATCACCTGTACCTTCTTGTTCTGCTCCAGGTTGTCCGCCCAATAGGAACGAATTGGCGCGGTTGAGAAATACATCTCCGGCCCCAGCGCGCCATCCGGCTTCTGAAACCGGACGCGGAACGGATTGCGGTCTTCCCAGTTCACGAGCAGCAAATCGCTGCGCCCGTCGCCGTCAACGTCAACTACCTGGACGGATTTGACCGATCCAGAGAAGGCAATCTTCTGCGGTTCGCCAAGGGTGTGGTCCTCCTTCTGGGGCAGGAAATAGACGCAGTTTTCTCCCAGCAACACCAGGTCGGTGCGGCCATCGCCGTTCAAGTCGCCGGCGCAAAGGCCGTTGACCGAGAGCTGGCCGTCCTCTATGGGCCAGCGTTTGGGGGCGCTCCAACCGTTGGTGCCCTGGTTGTAAAGCACGATCAGCTCCCGGGGGTCGCCGTAGTAGGCAAGGTCGGGCCGGCCGTCACCATTTAAGTCGGCGACCACCAGGCAGGAGATGCGCTTTTCGGAGGCGATGGATTCCAAGCGGAACCGGGCATCGGGCGGCAGCTCATTCAACTCGCGCTTGCCTTCGGGTCTGGGCTTTTGGGTCAGGTTGGTTTTGCCAGTCTGGTTATATAGCAGGTTGATCCTGGAATGGGAATTATTCACGACAATGATGTCGTTCAACCCGTCGCCATCGAGGTCCGCCACATGCAGTTGGCTGATCTGGCTATCAATGGGAAATTCCTCGGGCCCGCTGAAGCCGAAGCGGCTAGTGTTGGTGTTCTCCGCCAGACCGGTCGCCATCAAACTCGCGCCCGCCGCCCAGATAACGATCCAGCCCACCCTTTGTCGGAACCAAGTAATAGTCTTCAAGCGTCGAGTAAAATGCCAATGGACAAGGCCATTGAAAAGCGCAAAGCGGATCGTGATGGCGGGCGCGGATGCTTACTCGCCGACAAAATGGGCAGTAACGGCGCGGGAGTGCGGGGAGCGGCGGTGTTCCCAAAGGTAAATCCCTTGCCAGGTGCCCAGCGCCATTCGGCTCTGGCTAACGGGGATGGAGAGATTGACAGCCGTCAGCGCGGTCCGCACGTGAGCCGGCATAACGTCGTCCCCCTCAACCGTGTGCGCGAACAAGGGATCGCCGTCCGGCACCAGGCGGGCGAAGAAATGCTCCAGGTCACGTCGCACGTCCGGGTCGGCATTTTCCTGGATGAGCAGGGAGGCGGAAGTATGGCGGAGGTGCAGAGTCACCAGGCCGCTGGTGAACTCGTTCTGCAAAATCCAGTCCGCCACAGTGCCGGTGAATTCATAAAGGCCGCAGCCGCGAGTGGAAATCGTTATCTCATGCAGAGCCTGGCGCAACATCTGACTGGAAGTCTGGAGTCTCGAGTCTAAAGTCCGAAGGCCAAAGTCCGGTCGCCGAAGAGCAAGGCCCGCTCACTGGCCGCTGCTGGGGGCCTTCGCGGCGTTGAGCATCCTTTCCAGCTCCGGGTTGTTTGGGTGTCCGGCAGCGAGGGCTTTCTGGTAATGCCAGCGGGCCAGTTCGACCAGGGGCGGTTGCTGGGTGATGTAGGCGACGGCGAGGTTATTGTGCGCGTCCGCGCAGCCCGGATCGATCTGGACAGCCCGGCGCAGGGCGGCTTCGGCCGGACCACGCAGGCCCTTCTCACTAAGCGCGAGGCCGAGGGAGTTCTGGATTTGAGCATCCTGGGGATCGAGCTTCGCTGCGCGGTTGAAAGCGTCGATTGCCTCGTCGTATTTCTTCTGGCCGAACTTCAAGCGGCCCAGGACGAAGAAGCTGTAGGCGTCATCGGGCGCCAAAGCAATGGCTTGCTTGATATTAATCTCGGCGGCCTCGAAATGGCCGAGATCGAGTTCAATCGCGGCGAGGCTGGCAAGCGTGGGAACGTTTGTTTTGTCCTGCTGCAGCACTTGCAGGTATTTTTCCTCGGCCTTGTCGAACTGCCTGTTCGCGTAGTAACGGTGCGCATCCGCCACGAGCGCCACGGTGCCGGGAGGCAGCTCTTTGACCGATCTCTTGCCGCCTTTGTGATCGGCCGGAGGGGGAGCGGCTTCCGGCTGCTTGAACAAGGCCAATTCCTCGGCGGTATAGGGCACTTGCCGCGCCTCGAACACTTCCAGCCGGGCGCGCAGCATGGCCAATTGATTCTCCAGGTCCGCCACCTTGGCTGCCGCCGCCTTGCTCTTGCGGCTGTAAAGTTCCTTGTTGGCAGCGTCGAGCAGTTTCTGCAGCTCGCTGCGTTCCCGTTCCAATTGTTTGATCCGGGTCGCGTCGGCGGCTTTGGCCTGCGCCGGGGTGGGGGCCGCGGTCGCGGCGGAAGTGGACAACTGTTTGACGCGGTTCTCCAGGGTGGTCTTCTCCAGGCTGAGCATTTCCTTGTCCGACTGCAACGCGGCCACTTGCGCCTGGGCCTGGGCCAATTGGCTGCTGGCCGCGTTCGTATCGGCGGCCGACGGCGGAGCGGCCTTCAAATCCGCCACTTGCTTCTTTAAGATGTCATTCTCGGCTCGCAGCGCGGCGGCGGCTTCGGCATCCGCGCTCAAGCTCTTCAAGCGGTTCTGCAGGGCCTCCTTCTCGCTGGCCAGGTCGGACGCGAGTTTGGATTGATCCGCGAGTTTACGGTTGGTGTCGTCGAGGGCCTTTTTCGTCGCTTCGAGGTCAGCCGCGTTAGAGGAGCTGGGAGCCGGGTTATTCAGCTTGGCTTGCAAGGCAGCCTTTTCGAGTGCCAGGGCATTTGCGGTCTTGGTTTGCTCCGCCACCTTCAAATTGGCCTCCGCCAGGCCCTGCCGTGCCTCTTCTAAGGCCTTCGCATCGGTCGCCGGCAGGGGTTGTCCTTTTTGTCGGTCCAGGGTGGCTTTGAGCAAGTCATTCTCCTTCATTAGCCCTTTGATCTTTTCCTCCGCCCGGGCCAGCTCGCGCGGGTCGAGGGCGGCCGGCTGGACCGCAAGCGCCTCTTTGAGCTTGGCTTCAAGGATGGCCTTGTCCGCCTGCAACTGGCGCGCCTGTTCTTTTAAGGCGGCGAGTTGAGCCTCCCAGTCACTCGGGGCCGCCGGCTGGGCGGGCTGGGTTGGACCGGCCTTGGGCGGCGCCGCGTGCATTGCTCCGGTGCTCGCAGGAGCCGGCGCTGGAACGCGGGCGGACATGGCGGCAATCTTTCCGGCGACATAGCTCACCCTGAACTTGATTACTCTGACGTTCCAATCCGGGTAGCCTGCTTGAAAGCGCTGCAAAGCGGTCTGGGCTTCGAGATACTTCGGGAGCGCCTCGCTGGGCTGGCCGCTGCTGTTAAGCTTATCGGCCTCCTGAATGAGAGTGTAAATGCGGATATATTGATCATCCGGCCCCTCCGCCCGCGCGCCCGACAAGGCCAAGAGCACCGCGACGATGACTGAGAACCATTTCATTGGCCACAGCGTAGCGCACGCGAGGCATGTTTGGCAATGATTCGGTGGCCGGTTCTCGGTGGCCGGAGACCGGAAGCGCGCTGGGTCTTGAAATCCGGCCCGGGAATCGGCAGAATGGCGGCAGCTTTGATCCGACGAACGGCGAAAACGTCCATTTGCACTGTGCTGACCGATGCTACGAACGAGCGACAAACCGAACGAGCCTCCGGAGATTAAAGTGTTCATCCGCACCGTGCGGGGCAAATACCTGGCGGAGGACGCGAATGGCTTGTTCTTTACCGAAAACCGCTCGGCGGCGCTGATATTGAATTACCGGGCTGACCGTGTGGTTGAACAACTCGAGATGATTGGCAGGACGCACGGCATTGCCCTGGCGGCGGACCCAGTGCCGCCGGAGGAGATTTACGAGACCTGCGATCGGTGCAAAGAGCTGTTCATGCCGTTCATGACTTTCTTTGACGGAAAGCAATTCCTTTGCGCTGATTGCCGGAGTCGTGCCTCACGGCGCTCCGCCCGCACCTGATTCCTCGCCCGCCTGCCGGACGAATCCGGCGTTCCGGTTCGTCTGCTCGGCCGCAGTGGCGCTGGGGTCCCGATGCGCCCCGCCAGGCTCTGCGCCTCGGAATACCGCTGCCACGAACTAATGCACCGCCGGAGCCGCCAGCCAGCCGGTCAACCGGCCGACCCAACCCGCACGCCTCGCCCTGCCAACACCGTAGCGCCACTAGATCACCCCGCTAGTTGCAAGCATGTTGCTAGCATGTTCCTAGGATGTTCCTTGGTTGTTTCTAGCTTTTTGGTCCCTCTCTTGGTGCCCTACTGCCCCCGATCGCGGCACCCCCGACACGCCAAAACCCGCGCTCTGCAGCCCTCTCTCCCGCCTTCAGCCCGGGCGCCGATCCGATCCAGCCGCCCGACCTCACGCCAGCCCACAGTCGCCACTCCCAATATAGAGACGGCAGCGGCCTTGCTAAGGTTACAATGACCGGCGCAAACAGTTCACGCGTATCTGGATAGTACCACCCGCCGCCAGCCGCCCAAATCCGAATTCCGAACGCCGAAACCCGAAAGAAGGCTCAATACCGGAGATTGAAGCCAAGCTTGGGAATTTCGGGTTTCGGGTTTCAGCCTTCTTTCGGCCCTCGGATTTCGGGCTTCGGGTTTGCACCTTTGCGCTCACGGGTTGGTGGTGCTGTGAAGATACGCCCCCATGCTGGCCCGCGGCGAAAAACCATTTGACCCCGCCTGAGGGGGTGGCTACATTGGCGCTGTGAATGGCGATCTGAACCTGCTGCTATCGAGCGCGCTGCTGCTGAGCCGCGCGGCAGTAGGGTTGTAGCCTTCTACCTGAGTTTACTAAACCCCACTGCCGCGACCGGCGGTGGGGTTTTTTGTTTGCCTCACCGTCCGGCGGTGTTAACAAGAAAGCCAAACGACCATGCTTAAAGATCCTTCTGCGAAATATCGCCCGTTCCCGCCGGTCCACTTGCCCGACCGCCAGTGGCCGAACCGCACCCTGACTCAGGCGCCCGCCTGGTGCAGCGTGGACCTGCGGGATGGCAACCAGGCGCTGGCCATCCCGATGAACGTCGGCCAGAAGCTTGAACTCTTCCAGACGCTGGTGAAGTGCGGCTTCAAGGAAATCGAGGTTGGGTTCCCGTCCGCCTCGAACACCGAGTTCACGTTCAATCGCCGGCTGATCGAAGAACACCGCGCCCCGGATGACGTGTGGCTGCAGGTGCTGGTGCAGGCGCGCGAAGAGTTGATCGAGCGCACCTTCGAGTCGCTGGTCGGCGCGAAGAAGGCCATCATCCACCTTTACAACTCAACTTCCCCCGCGCAACGCCGGGTGGTGTTCGGCATGTCGAAGGAGGAAATCCTTCGCGTGGCCGCGCGCGGCGCTGAGTGGATTCAGGAGCGCTTGCCCCGGCTCAGAGGCACCGAGATCCGGCTCCAGTATTCGCCTGAAAGCTTCAGCGCCACGGAAGTGGAGTTTGCCAAAGATGCCGCAGAAGCTGTCATGGCCGTCTGGAAGCCCACGCCCCAGCACAAGATGATTCTGAACCTGCCCGACACCGTGGAGGTGGCTACGCCGAACGTCTATGCGGACCAGGTGGAGTGGATCTGCCAGAACATCAGGAACCGCGACTCGCTCATTATCAGTTTGCACGCCCACAACGACCGCTGCACCGGAGTGGCGGCAACGGAGTTGGGGCTGCTCGCTGGCGGGGATCGCGTCGAAGGCACCCTCTTCGGCAACGGCGAGCGCACTGGCAACCTCGACATCGTGACCGTCGCGCTAAACCTCTACATGCACGGCATTGATCCCAAGCTCGACTTCACTGATCTCAACACTATCTGCGAGGTCTATGAGCGGTGCACCGGCATGACGGTGCCTCCGCGCCACCCCTACGCCGGCGAGCTGGTCTTCACCGCATTCAGCGGCTCGCACCAGGATGCGATCAAGAAGGGCCTGGCTGAGTGGGCCACCGGCCGCCAGCAACACTGGGACGTGCCATACCTGACAATTGATCCGGCCGACATCGGCCGCCAATACCGCGAGGTCATCCGCGTCAACAGCCAGTCGGGCAAGGGCGGCGTCGCCTACCTGCTGGAGAACGAATACGGCATCGAGCTGCCCAAAGAGATGCAACGCGAGTTCGGTCCTATCGCCAATGAGGAAGTGGACCGCCTTGGCCGCGAAGTCAGCGGCGCCGAGTTGAAGGAGATGTTCTGGCGCGAATACATTGAGCGCATCGCGCCGTGGCAGCTCAAGGGATTCCAAACCGAGAGCCGCGACGGCATGGTCCGCTGCCGCGCGTGGTTGCTCCGCGATGGCAAGCCGGTCGAGTTCTCCGGCGACGGCAACGGCCCGCTGGCCGCGCTGGTCCACGGGTTCAGCACCATCGGCGTGCCGCGCTTTGAAATCGCGAATTACAGCGAGCATGCCTTGAGCGCCGGGGAAGGGGCGGCGGCCATCGCCTACATCCAGATCAAGCCCGGCGACGGCCACGCCCGCTGGGGCGCCGGCGTGGACACCAACATCGAACTCGCCTCCGTGCGAGCCGTGCTCAGCGCCCTGAACCGGTCCTGAATCCTGGGTAGGTCTCGTCTGAGGAATGAACTGTCTATGAAAACGACGAGACTGGCGGTTTTGTCGGTGTTCTCACTGTTGTTTTCGCTGCCGATCCAAGCCGCGGAATACCATGTCGCACCAGGCATTCCGGGCGCGGCGGATGACAATCCCGGGACGCTCGCCAAGCCCTGGAAGACCATCGTAATAGCGGCCGCCACCGCGGGGGCGGGCGACACCGTGCTCATTCACGCGGGCACGTATCCAGAGTTTGTGATGATCAAGAACGCTGGCGACGCCGACAAGCCCATCACCTTTCAGGCCATCGCCGACGACGAGGTGATCCTGGAAGGCGCTGACTCGTTCGGCGCCGATAAGTGGCAGCTTGCGACCAATGCCAAGAACATCTACGCCACCGCCCTGGACCGCGAGCCCGGCCAGTTGTTTGTCGATGGCAAGGCGGTGTATCCCAAGGTTGACCAGACCAGGAAAGTGTATCCGCGCGCCTACAAGCTTGGCGTGCTCACCGACGCGGACAAGAGGTTGTACCAATATGACCCCAAGACCAAGCAACTGCTGCTCAACCTGGGTGGCGACACCCCAGCCAGGCACGTCATCCGCGTGCCAGTCCGGATGACCGCGTTCAAACTGAGCGCCCATTGCCGGCTCGCGGGAATCCGCGCCAGGAACTATATGGGCACGGCCATCGAAGTCGGCGGTGACGATTCCATCGTGGAAGATTGTCTCGTGACCGATTCGGGCGGCGGCGTCTGGGTGAACGGCTGGGATCGCAGCGGGGTGATCGTCCGCCGGAACACGGTTATCGGCGCACTGGGCAACGGCATTTACCTCCAGGACCGTCCAACGCACTGTTTCGTAGAAGACAACCTTGTTGTCCGCTGCACTCTCAACCCCGCGCACGACGATGGATGGATCGGCAGCATCAAGATGAACGCCGCCAGCGACTCGATCTTCGCGCACAACGTAGTGCTGGAGGGGGGCAATCCCGAAACCGACGGCGGGCACGACGGGTGGGCGATGTGGGGCGACATCGACATCGTCCGCATATGGTACCTAGGCAACTCCTGCGCGAACAACAAAGCGGCCGGTCTCTACGTCGAGTATACCATGGGCGACACGCGGGCCTACTTCAACACCTCGTACCGCGACGGGGGCGGGATCACGTGCCGGCAGTCGCAGCGTGGAGTGTTCATGCGCAACCTCCTCCTCGAAAGCCGCGGCAGCGGGTTTGCCGTCTGGGAAGGAGCGGCCCCCTACTCCACCACCGATCACGTCTTCGCGCACAACCTGGTGCGCGACTGCAATCCGGCGATCTGGCTCGCCATCGAGCATCCGAATTTTGCCGACTACAACACATACTGGCCGCGCAAGGACGCGCCGATCGCATGGGGTGAGACGCCAAAGGGCGCGAGACCACCGCAATACAAGGAGCTTGCCGATTGGGTCAAGGCCACCGGGCACGACCTCCACAGCCAAGTCAAGGATGCCCAACCGGCTGACGTCGGCCTGGACACCGTGACCTTCCGCGTTGCCGACGCGAAGGACCCAAAGCAAGTGCTGATGATGGTGGGCAACGGCGGGTGCGAATATGAAGACCCCGCGGGACAGAATATCCTGCCGTACTTCTGGCGGCCGGGATCGGGCGACGGCGTGGAACACAAGTTTCCCTACGCCGCATATTGCAGCCTGAAGGGAGGAACCGAAGCAATGGCCTATCGCGGGGCGGGCGGAACTGTGGCCTTCCCGCTGGATTCACCGTCCGACCCCAACCAGCCCAAATTTGCGCACGGCGGGCTGCGATACTTGAAGTTCGACGGCCAGAAGCCGGCGGACATGTGCAAGCAGGGCCTGGGATTCTGGAGTCCCAGCCTGCCCGCACGGGTTGCCGACACCTACGACATCAGCTTCTTCGTGCGAGGCCTGGACCTGAAGCCAGCCGGTGCCGCAGCCATCGCCGCGTTCGTGGAATTTGCCGACGCCACCGGCCAGCACCGGCAACGATTGGCGTTACCCACCGGCATCGCCGCCGGCAAGCCGCTGGCTGGCACATTCGACTGGACCCAGCTCGCCGCCGAGGTGAAGGTCCCCGACAGCGCCAAACGAATGCGCGTCTTCATCGGCCTGCTCCCCGCCACTGGGCAACTGCTGCTGGACGACGTATCCATCAAAGTCAGATGAGATGTTGTCGGGGCGCCACGAGCCGGCAGGCAGGTTGTGCCAGGCGCTGAGATAACGTCGATATGTGAAAGCCGTCGAATCGTTGTAACCGTGGCAGCCCTTTGGCGGTCTATATCTCTAACTTGGGCGCTTTTGCGCCCCAGTTTTCAGGCCCTTAGCCCAACAAGCCGAGTCACCTCATCGTAAGTGGTCGAGGAATGGGAACTTATACGATTACCGGAGATTATGATGGAGTTGACGAAGTGCAGGCAGGCTCTTATGCCGCGATGGACTGTCGGCTCGCCCCACGCAACTTAGACGGTTGTCAAAGACCAGGTAAGCCCAAAATTTCGTCTTAAACGAGGCGGGGCATTCAGGCCAAATGATCTGCGCGAGGATGGTGCATCACGTGCCCCCTCTGGGCCAGAAGCGGATCCAGAACCGCTGGGGGGACTGAACGAGGATTTCACGCAGGAGGTCCTCCATGCTGGCCGCTTCGGGTTCGTGGAGCCGCCGCGCAAAGGCGAGTGTGATCGCGAAGGAGAGAGCCGCGGCGGCGAAGAATACTGTGTAGCGGTTCCAGGCGAGCCCAAGCCAAGTGGTGGAGTGATGGCCGATCGCATCAATCATCAAGCCCCAGGCAATCGGCGCGAGGCCCAGGGTGACGTTTCCTAGAGTAGAGTAGATGGCAAAGAAGTGGTTGCGGCCCATAGCGGGTATGATGGCCATAGCGAGGCGCGTGTTAGCCATCTGGATCAGCGCGGCCAGCAGGCCCATCATAAACTGTAGCAGTAGAACGATGGACAGCCGCACTGGGAAAACACCGCCGGATAGCGCTATCCACCCGGCCAGAACTGCCACCCAGGCCGAAAAGCAAAACGTCAGCACCGGTTTGCTGCCCAAGTGGTCCAGGCGTGAGCCAAGAAACCAAAGACTGCCCAAGCCGCCCAGGAAGGAAACGGAGTTAACCAGCAGGATTTCGCCTTCGGACATGCCCGTCTCCGTCTTAAGAAAGGCAACGGTGAACGCCGTCATGCCGCCATAGGCGACGGAGTAACCGATCAGGGCGCGCAGCAGCTTCCGAAACGGCGGGAAGCGCAGCATTTCCAGCCAGGGCACCCGGCCCTTGGAGGCGCGGGCTTCCTCCGGCATCTCGGCGTCGGGGATGCGTTTGAGGAACGCGAGGCTCACCGCGCCCATGACCGCGCTAAAGGCAAAGAGAACGGCGAACTGCCAGGAACGCGGATCGCCAGCCAGGCAGCCGGCGGCGATGAGGAACGTGATGAAACTGGCGAGGTTCTGGACGGCGGCGTCGCGGACGAGATACTTACCCCGCAATGCGGCCGGAACGAGCGCCGTGATCCACGGCAGCCACGCGCAACTGGAAATCCCGCGAGAGAGATTAAAGCCGAACAGCAGCATCAACATCAGGGCGAGCCGGGTTTCGCCCTTGAGGAAAAAGCCGCTCAGCGGCACCAGCGCCATGGCGAAGATGAACATCACGCGCGTGCCCCAGCCCGCATATACAAACTGCTTGAAGCCGAGGCGCGGGATGTAACTCGCCGCCGGGATCTGAAAGATGACCAGCAGCGGCATCATGCCGGCGATGATGCCTAGCACCGTGGCGCTGGCGCCCAGGGTCTTGGCGTAAAGCACCATCGGGCTGCTCAGGACGATCTGGTAGGAAAAGGCATTGAAGACCGAAAACAGGTACGCGTTGTGCAAACCTGGGGGAAAGGAGGCCCTTCCGCCCGGCTGGTTCAAAATGTCTGTCTGGTTCTCAACCATGCTGTTCACTTCCAACGCATCCATTCAACCACGGCCGGAGGCGGGAGGACACGTACATTCTTCCAAAGAACAAAGACCTACGCGGCAGGAAAGGGCCAGCAATTCTCATTATGGGCTGGAAAGGGGTGCCGGGCGAGGGCACCCGGCCTACAACAGCACGGTTTTGTGGAGGGTGTAGGCCGGGTGCCCTCACCCGGCCGGCATTGACGGGGCCATAATGAGAATTGCTGGGAAAGGGCCTCTCGCCCTTGACAGGGACTCTGAAGGGAAGCAGTGTAAAATCTGATAACCAGCGTCACCATGGCCTGTCCGCTCCAAGTCTTGTTTTCGCTTGCCCTGCGGCAATACGTCATTCGACGTTCCCCGCCCCAGAACTTTAATTCTCGGGGCCAAAGTTCTGCTCCGCTCAAGGCGGACCGAGCCTCCTGTTGTGATTGAGGACCTGCCTATGCACGTGTGCTTGAAGAGACATTGGTGGCGGCTGACGAGTCTCGCCGCGCTGTTGGTCGTCCTGACGGCGCCCGGGCGCGCGCACGCCCAGAAAATCGACCTCAACGGCAATGGAATGAGCGACATCTGGGAGTTGATCTATGGCGCCAGTGGCCTCGCCTGGAGCGGCGACGCGGATGGGGATGGCGTGTCCAACGGCCTGGAAAGCATTGCGGGAACGAATCCCTTCGACTCGAACTCCGTCCCAAGAATCTCAGCCATAACTCAATCGGGCACGAACTTCACCGTCATCATGGCTTGCGCATTAGGCAAGCAGTATGAATTGCAGAGCGCGCTGGCTCTCAGCAACGACATTGCCGCCATCTGGACAAACGAAATGGCCCTGGTGGCCCGGACGGGAGCCGTCGTTAACCTCACCGCTCCCGCGGGCGTGGCGCAAAAGTTCTTCAGAATCTCCATTTCGGATGTGGACACCGACGGGGACGGGGTGAACGACTGGGAAGAATACAAGCTTGGCCTGGATCCAACGAGGCCTTCGAGCAACAACCAACTCGACGCGAACGGCCAGCCAATGAATGATTATGCCTACGCGGTAAGCAAGCTTGCTTCTCAAAACGTTGTGACGATTACCGCCACCGACCCAGCCGCCTACCAGCCCGACCCGGGACAGAACGCAGTCAACCCTGGCCTCTTCACGGTCACGAGGGGCGGCTTCCCGCTAAACACGGTAACGGTCAATCTGGGACTGGGCGGTCCGGGCGCCGGGTTTGCCACGGAAGGCGTGGACCATTTCATGCTGCCGCGGTCCGTGATCCTGCCGGTCGGCGTCAGTTCGAAGGCGATAACCCTCATGCCGCTCGCAAACCCCAACCGCCTGACCCCCGTGGTGGCGCAGCTCAATGTCCTGCCGGGCGCCGGCTACACGGTCGGCGCGTACAATACCGCCAGCATCACCATTTATCCTTCCCAGACGCCCGCCGGCACGGGGCTCACCGGTAATTACTACACCAACTCAAGCGCAACCTATGCCAGCGGCGCCAACTTCAACCCGGCCAACTTCCGGTTCAGCCGCCTGGATACCAACATCGATTTCACCTTCAATACTACCACCCCCTTTGCCAATAACGGCTACTTCTGCGCCCGCTGGATTGGCCAGGTGCAGCCCCAATACTCGGAAACCTACTACTTTGTGGCGAATACCGATGATGGGGTCAGACTCTGGGTGAACGACCAGCTCATTATTGATTCGTGGATCAGCAAGGTCGCCTCTGACCTGACCGGCACAATCGCCTTGCAGGGCGGCGTTCGCTACAACATCAAGATGGAGTATTTCCAGCTCACCGGTTCAGGTGTGGCGCACCTGTCATGGTATAGCCCGAGCCAAGCCAAGCAAGTGATCCCGAGCAGCCTGCTATACCCGACCAATGTCACCCAAGCCTCCACGGCGCTCATCAGTCCGCTGACGGCGGTGGGGTTCATCGGCCAGCCCTTCAGCTTCACCGTGGTCGGCGCTAATTCTGCAACGAGCTACTCCGCCGCTCCGCTGCCACCAGGGCTGACTTTTGACCCAAACGCCGGCCTGCTCAGCGGCACACCAACCCTGGCGGGCAACTTCGCAATCATGCTTACGGCCAGCAACAATGTCGGCGTGGCGGCGTCAGCACTCACGGTCAGCATCTTCGACACGGGCAGCTCAGTGGTCAGAGAAGTTTGGACCAATACTCCCGGGGTCAACGTCTCCGATATCCCAACCGGCACCAGCGCCACCAGCAGTGCGGCCCTGGGCTCGCTGGAGGGCATCACGGATTACGGCGACAACTACGGTGAGCGCATTCGCGGTTACCTGACCGCGCCCGCGACGGGAAACTACTACTTCTGGATTGCCGGCAGCGACTCGGCTGAACTCTGGATTTCCAACGATAGCGAGCCGGCCAACAAAGTCCGCCGCGCTTACGTCTCGCCGGCTCCCAACCCCGCTCCCCCGCCGGCGAATGGCTCCGCCTCACGCCAATGGAATCTGCAGGCGAACCAAAGATCCGGCTGGCTATCGTTGGTGGCCGGCCAACGGTACTATCTGGAAATCCTGCACAAAGCCGGCGCTGGCGCAGGTGACAATTGGGCGGTGGGCTGGCTCCAGGACCCCGCGGGCACCAACAACACTCCGGGCGGCGGCGTTCCCGGCTACGTTCTCTCTCCCTACTATCCGCCCCCGCCGTCAGTGGCGCCAGGCACGCTTTACGTCGCCGACATGCTGCCCGCCACTGGTGTGACCAACATGTCCTTCGGCTCCGCGACCCTGAGGCTCAGCGCTGATAATTCAAAAGCCGTCCTTAACTTCTCATTCGGCGACCTGTCCTCCCCCGCCACGGGCGAACATATCGACAACGACCCTTATCTCAGCAGCCCGAACCTGATCCTCTACGATATTTCCGCCGCGTTTCCACAGCCGGACGGCAGCTACCTCTGGAATATCGGCCCTGTGGGCAGCCTTTTGGCCTCCGACGTGATCGAGATTCTCAATGAGGGCAAAGCCTATATCACCATCCTCAGCGCCAATTATCCCAATGGCGAACTGATCGGCCACTTCGAGCAGGCGGTCGGCTCGACCTCGTTCACACCGCCCACGCCTCCACCGGCCTGGACCGACGACCACGCCGACGCCAGCGCGGCTTCTCGTTTCCTTATTCAGGCAACGTTTGGGCCCAGTCTAAGCGACGTGGCAGCCGTGCAGTCCGAGGGCTACGCGGCCTGGATCGCCAATCAGTTCACTCTCCCGGCCTCGCATCATCTTTCTCTCCTTCTTTCCAACGTGAGCACCGACCCGACTCTTCCGTATTCAGGGAACACGGTCTTTAACGATTGGTGGCGGCTGTCGGTAACGGCTCCCGATCAGTTGCGGCAGCGCATGGCTTTCGCATTGAGTGAAATCATGGTTGTCTCCGACCAAGGCGTGCTCCAGGACAACGGAACTGCCCTGGCGTCTTACTACGATACGTTGCTGGATAATGCCTTTGGCAACTTCCGCGCGCTGCTGAAGGCGGTCACCCTGACGCCGGCGATGGGTCTATACCTCAACATGCAAGGCAACGACAAAGGCAGCCTCATCAACGGCACGCATGCCAACGAGAATTATGCCCGGGAGATCCAGCAACTCTTCTCCATCGGCCTTAACCGTTTGTGGCCCGACGGCACGCTGATTATGGATTCGACCGGCAATCTTGTGCCAACCTACGACCAGGATGTTGTCATGGGGTTTGCCGCCGCTTTCACTGGTTGGAACTACTACCAACCAAACCAGGCCAATGGCCGCCTGCCAACCAGCTTCAGTCCCAGCGCGAACTATACCAACCCCATGGTGCTGGTGCCAACCCACCATGACCTGAACCCCAAGCTGCTGCTGGACAATACCGTCCTGCCGCCGGCCTGGGGCAGCCAGGCCGACTCTTCAAACACCAACTTCGACACCTATTGCTCGCAAGACCTGGAACTTGCCCTCGATTCCATCTTCAACAACCAGAACGTCGGGCCGATCGTATGCCGCGAGCTGATCCAGCGGCTGGTGACCAGCAGTCCCAGCCCAGCTTACGTTTACCGGGTCGTGCAGAAGTTCAACAACAACGGCTCAGGGGTGAGGGGCGATATGCAGGCGGTGATTGAAGCGATCCTGCTCGACTATGAGGCCCGCAGCGCCGTCGCTCTTGCCGCCACCAACTTTGGCAAGCAGCGCGAACCCTTGCTGCGTGTGACGGCAGCGGCCCGTGCGTTCCCGGCGCCGGCAACTTTGAGCGGCACCTACAGCCAAACAACCAACCAGACGATAACCGTCACCACCACCAGCCCTCATCGCCTCGGCAGTTCTGGAGACATCGTGTTTCTGTCGTTCACGGACACGTCCGGAAACCCGGCACCGCCGTCCCAGAGTTACAACGTGGCGGCCCCCACGCCGGCCACCTTCACTTTCAACGCGCCGAATCTCGCCAGCGGGACCTACACCCAGCTAGTAAACGCCACCATTTCCAATGCGCTCACCGCGAGTTTCGTCACCACGAATGTCATCTTTGTAACCATCAGCGGTCATGCAGTCACCATCGGGCAGCCGGTTTATCTCCAATTCCCGACAGGCCAGGCAATACCGGGTACCTACCAGGTCGTCTCCAGCACCAACGCCAACAACTTCGCTGTCCTCACCGCCGATTCGGTCTCGCATACCGGTGTCTGCGTGATGCCCAAGCTGACCGGCGGTGGCTATGTGGTTTCCAGCAAGACCAACCTGACCTACAGCACTTCCATGCCGCATGGCCTGAATCCCGGCGACTATGTCTATATCAATTTCACCTCGGCAGGCAGTCCGGCCGACGGCCAGTACCAGGTGTTGGCTGTTCCCGATGCGACTCACTTCACCACGCGCGTGCCGACGGCTGGCAATGGGACTCAAAACAGCGCGACGGTCTTTCCGCTCGTGGCGGCGCCGCTGCTTCGCTCGGGCGATGTCCTGGTCAGGTGGGGCACCTGGATCTTGAATGCAACCGATACCGGCTCCAGCTCCAGCTTGGGCCAGACTCCCTTGAACTCGCCCACGGTCTTCAATTTCTTCTTCCCGAACTATAAGTTTCCAGGCCCGCTGACTACCGCCGGCTTGACGACGCCCGAATTCCAACTGACCTCCGACACGACCGTTGCCTGGCAGATGAACTTCCTCGAAGGCGGTCTGCTCAATAATGGCAACAACACCAACGGCATCGGCAGCTTCAATAATGGCGGCGGCGCCGTCGCCCTTGATCTAGGTCCCTGGATGACACCGGCCAACACCTCTAACGCGGGAATCCCCGGGCTCGTGGACTCGCTGAACTCCCTGCTCTGCGGCGGCCAACTGAACGCCTCGGCCAAGACCCAGATCGTCAACTACGCCACCACCCTGGCTTACACCACACCGACCAATACCCAGATGCGAGATCGCGTTCGCGCCGTTGTTCATCTCATCCTTACCTCCCCCGATTTCACTATTCAGAAATAGCCTTATGGAAAAGAAATCCGCTTCCGTGCTCGACCGCCGCGAGTTCATTCGACAGGCCGCTTGTGCCGCCGTCGGCACCGCTGCCATGAGTTGCGCCATTCGCGACCTGCGGTTCATGAATGCCGCGGTCGCCCAGAGCAACATCACGGATTACAAGGCCCTGGTTTGCATCTTCCTGGCGGGCGGCAACGACTCGAACAATCTGGTAATCCCCACGACCACCTCCGAGTATAACAACTACGCCGCCGTCCGCACTCCTGTTCTCGCCATCCCACAGAGCTCGCTCCTGCCAATCACGCCGCTTGTCAGCGATGGTCATGGCTACGGTTTGCACCCGTGCTGCAGCCAACTTCAAAGCCTGTTTGGCCAGGGCCGGCTCGCTGTTCTTTTCAACACCGGGACCCTCATTTACCCCCTCACCAAGGCGCTATACAACGCCACTCCTTCCAAAAGGCCGCCCCAGCTCTTTTCCCACGCCGATCAGGTCACTCAATGGCAAACCTCCGTCCCAGATCAACCCGCACTCACCGGCTGGGGCGGCCGCTGTGCCGATCTACTCAACGCGGTCCAACCCGGTGCGCCCGTTTCCCTCTCCGTCACCTTGGCGGGCGCTAACACCTTCGAGGTCGGCAACAGGGTGTCTCAATACTCCGTCTCCACCGCCGGCGCCGTCAGCCTCCAGGGTGTCTCGGGCGCGCGCCTCCAGGCTCTCACTAACATCCTTGGCCTCCCCTACCCCAACCTGCAAGCCTCAGCCTACGCGGGCGTCGCTAACCACTCCATTAATAGCGGTGCCCTGTTGAATACTGCGATCCTGGCTACCGCCGATCCCACGACCACGCCACCGACACAATTTTGGACCACGCCTTTCCCGGGATCGGGGACCTTTCAGGTAGTCACCCCGACCAGCGGCGCCAAATTCAATTCGTCCCTCGGGCCGCAGCTCAAGATGATCGCCCGACTTATCGAAGCCGGGCACCGGGCGGCGCCCGTCGGCTTCGGCATGCGGCGCCAGATATTCTTCTGCCAGGTCGGCGGCTACGATCTTCACAGCGGACAAACCGACGCACCAGTTGGCGGTTCCGTCCTTAATGGCGCCCATTCCAACCTGTTCGCCGAGCTGAGCCAGTGTATGAACGCCTTCCAAAGCGCCATGGATCAGATCGGAACCCTTCATGGCGATCCCAATTTCGCCCAGCGCGTTACCGCCTTTACCTGCAGTGACTTCGGACGGACTTTCCCTGCCAACGGCCAGGGCAGCGACCACGGCTGGGGCAGCCACCACCTTATCATGGGCGGCGCGGTTCACGGCCAGCAAACCTACGGCACTTTCCCCACGCTTACGGTGGGCGGCCCTGACGACACCAGCACCGGCCGCTGGATTCCGACCACCGCCTGTGATCAATACTTCTCCACGCTGGCCACCTGGTTCGGGGTGGACAACAGTAACCTCACCACCGTCTTCCCCAACATTGGCCGCTTCTCCAGCCCAAACCTCGGGTTCATATGAGCGGATGGCCTGCCAGGCTCGCTATGCCTGTCCATGTCTCCCAGGCTCTGCCCCGGGGTAACTCAGGTTGAATTGGAAGGATTGAAATGAAGCGATGGCTTCCCGCGATACTGGTCGTTTGCGCCTTGGCGGGCCTGGTGTGGTATTTCTTCATCGCTCGGCCAGGAGAATCCCAGAATGCGGCTAGCCCTAGCCAGAGCGAAAACCCCGGACCAGCCCCGGAGACGCCTGGGTCCGGCCCGCGGACCGGCGCCCCAGCCCTAACCTCGCCTTCACCCGGCGCCGAAGCAAACGCGACCCCCGGTGCGGGCAGCGCCGCCGACAATTCCACTAGCTCTCAGGCGCCGCCATTCATTCTTGGTTCGGCGGACTCCCCTCCGAGCATGGATGCCGCGACTGTCCTGAGTAACATGCGCGTCACCGTCAATCAGTATCGTTCCATGTTCGGCGAGAACCCTGTTGGCACTAACCCGGAGATCACCAGGGCCTTGAATGGTGACAACCCCAAGCAGGCAAGATTCATCAAGGAGGAATTGGGCCTGCGCATCAACGGCGGCGGCGAACTGGTGGATTACTGGGGAACTCCGTTCTTCTTCCATCAGCTCTCAGGCACCGAGATGGAGATTCACTCCGCTGGTCCCGATAAGGTCATGTGGACGGCGGATGACCTGGTCACCAAGTAACTGCGATAGAAAGCCGTGGTCCTTCAGCCGGCGCGCGGCGGGAGCTTCTTCTCGGCTTTGGTCTTTTCGAGCACTACGTATTTGGGCAGGCCGCCTTCGACCGGGGGTTTGACTTCCCCTAGGATCAATGGCTGGGCGTAGGCGACGAACTTCTCGTTCGGCAGGTAGCCGTCTTCGCTGATCCAGTCGCGCGGGACGAAGTGTTCGACGTTGGCAATGTCCGCCAGCGGTTGCAGGGCGGTGCTCCATTTGACCGAGCCATCGGGCTGCGCATCCCGGACGATCTTCACCATGTGCCCGCTCTCACCCGAGATCGCTGCCCTGACCGCAGCCTCGCCGCAAGCAAAGGCGTTGGTAGCGTCAGTGAGGCTCGCGCAATGCGCCGCGGCACGCTGCGCGTAGCCCAGCAGCACGGTGCGGGTCTTGGTGTTGAGTTTGCCCTGCACCATTTCTTTAAGCACTTCCGCCGCCCCCGCCAGCACCGGGTGGCCAAACGAATCCAGCCGGCTCTTGTCCGCGCCGACTTCCTTGCCCGAGGTGTCCTTGATGCCTTCGCCCACAACCACAATGCAGTACTTATAGGCTTCAACAGTCTCTTTCACCTTCGCTAGGAACTTCTCCTCTTCGAACGGGAGTTCAGGCAGCAGGATGATATGAGGAGGATTCGCCGGGTTGCCGCGCTTGGCCAGGACCGTGCCAGCCGCAATCCAGCCCGCCGAGCGGCCCATCACTTCAATAATACAGCAGGACCCGTCGTCGGTGGCCATCGCCCCCACGTCCAGGCCGACTTCGGTGACCGTCGTGGCGTTGTACTTGATGACCGAGCCGTAGCCGGGGCAGTTGTCCGTGTGCGGCAGGTCGTTGTCGATAGTCTTGGGCACGCCGATGACGCGCATCGCGTAATTGCGCTTGACTGCCTCCTCGTGGATCTTATGCGAGGTATCCTGCGAGTCGTTGCCACCGATGTAAGCGAAGTAACGGATGTTATGGGCCTCAAATACCTGGAATAGCCGGTCCATGTCTTTGGCCGCCTTCTCGGCCTTCTTCTTGAAATCAATCTTATACCGGCAGGTGCCCAGCGCGGCGGCGGGCGTGTATTTCAGGCCGTCGATGGTCCGGGCCCTCTCGTCGTTGATGTCAATGATCTCCTCGTTCAGGATCCCCAGGATGCCGTTGGCGCCGCCGTAGATTTCTTCAATGCAATCGTGCCGGCCCGCTTCCTGAATTACACCAGCCAAGCTGGCGTTGATGACGGACGTAGGACCGCCCGACTGCGCCACCAAGAGATTTCCAACAAGTTCTTCCATAATATTCCTATTGCTTCTGCGTCGAGTTAAAGCCTATCAGCTCTCCATGTTTGGGAGCCCATCCAAATCGGAGCGCAACCATGCCAATGAAACGCACCCCTGTCAAAGGGGAAATCACACAGAATTCGCCTGCCCCAACATTGCGGCAATCTGGGCGGGCTGCCCGAACGGGATTGACAGATTGGCGCAGAACCCGACCATGGGCTCCAGACCTGAGACATCTTATGAACTCTAATTCACCTGATCGGTCGGAAAACTGCCTGTGGCGGCGGCGCCTGCGGACGGTGGCATCCGCGCTCTTCGCTCTCACGCTGTTCGCCGGACCACTCGCGTTCGGCTCGGAGCAACCCTTGCTCAAGCTGCGGCCCGTGCCGTTCACGGACGTCACCATCCGGGATTCCTTCTGGGCGCCGCGGCGCGAGACCAACCGCGTGGCCAGCATCCCCTTCAGCCTCCAGAAGCTCGAGGAGGCGGGCAACCTCGAGGACATGCGCTTAGCCGCCCGTGGCGCGACCAACGGCTTCCAAGGGCCGGTGTTCATGGACTCCGACCTCTACAAGGCGCTCGAAGCCGCATCGTACTCCCTCGCCACCCACCCCGATCCAGTGCTGGAGAAGCAACTGGACGATATCATCAGCCTGCTGGCCGCGGCGCAACAACCCGATGGCTACCTCAACAGCTACTTCACCGTCAAGGAACCCGGCAAGCGCTGGACCAACCTGCGCGATTGCCACGAGCTTTACTGCGCCGGCCACATGTTCGAGGCGGCTGTCGCGCACTACCAGGCCACCGGCAAGAAGACCTTCCTGACCATCGCCACCCGGTATGCGGACTACATTGATTCGGTGTTTGGCCCGGCGCCCAAGCGGCTTGGCTATCCAGGGCATCCGGAAATCGAGCTGGCCCTGGTCAAGCTGTGGCGCGCCACTGGCAACCAGCGCTACTTCGACCTCGCGCGCTTCTTCGTCGAGAACCGCGGCCGGAAGTTCTTTGCCACCGAACACCAGACGCCGCTGGACAAATATGACGGCTCCTACTTCCAGGACGATGTGCCCATCTACGACCACCAGAACATCAAGGGCCACGCCGTCCGGGCGGCTTACCTGATGTCCGGTGTCACCGACGTGGCTTCGCAGACGGGAGACGAGCGTCTGCTCGGGATGCTTGGCCGCGTCTGGCGCAACACCACGGAGCGCAACGAGTATGTCACCGGCGGCATCGGACCCAGCGCCAGTAACGAAGGCTTCACTGTGGACTACGACCTGCCGAACCTCACCGCCTACCAGGAAACGTGCGCCACCGTCGCGCTGGTCCAATGGGCGCATCGCCTGGCGCTGCTCTATGGTGACTCGAGCTACGCCGATGTCCTCGAGCGCGGGCTCTACAACGGCATCCTTTCGGGAGTGTCCCAGGACGGCACCAAGTTCTTCTACGTGAACCCCTTGGAAAGCGCCGGCAGCCACCACCGCGCGCCGTGGTTTGGTTGCGCTTGCTGCCCGCCGAATGTCACGCGCACCCTCGCCGCGCTGGGCGGCTATGCTTACGCCACCAGCGCCAATTCGCTATATGTCAACCTCTACATCCAGGGTTCCGCCCAGGCGAAGGCCGGTGACACCGCCGTCGCGCTCAAGGTGACCACCGAGTACCCCTGGGACGGCAAAGTCGCGTTGCAGCTTACGCCGGCATCGAGCGCCAAGTTCGCCCTGCGACTCCGCGTGCCCGGCTGGTGCCCGCAAGCCAGCGTCGCCGTTAACCGTGGTGCCGTAAAGGCGCCGGTCATCGAGCGCGGTTACCTGGTCCTCGACCGCGACTGGAAACGAGGCGACCGCGTGGAGCTGGACCTGCCGATGCCAGTCCAGCGCGTCGCCGCCAATCCGCAGGTGAAAGCCGACCAGGGGCTGTTGGCCATTCAGCGCGGTCCAATCGTCTATTGCCTGGAGCAATGCGATCAGGCCGAGCCGCTGGCGTCGTTTTGGCTGCCGGCCGAAGCCCAGCTCAAGGCCGCGCGTGAACCGGGTCTGCTCGGCGGCGTGGTCACCATAACTGGCGAGGCCCGTGCCGCCTCCGAGCCTCAATGGCGCCGCAAGCTCTACCAGACGGCGGCTGCCGCGGACCGCGTCGCGCTCAAGGCGATCCCCTATTACGCCTGGGACAACCGCCAGCCGGGTGCCATGAGAGTCTGGCTGCCCATTTCGCCACCCGTGCGGCCGGCCCGCGGGCTTGAGGCGCAAGCCAAGGTCACCGTCAGCTTCGCCAACGACAACTGCCAGCCAGAGGGCATTAACGACGGCCTGGTGCCAAACCGCAGCGACGAGCAGCCGGCCTCGTGCTGCCACTGGTGGCCGCACAAAGGCACCGGCGAATGGGCTCAATACGCCTGGAAGACGCCCGTTCAGGTTAACGGCGCGAAGGTCTATTGGTTCGACGATACCGGCCGCGGCGAGTGCCGCCTGCCAGCCTCCTGGCGGATCGAATACCGGGACGGTGACAACTGGAAACCAGTCGCAGCCACTGAGCCTTATCCAGTAACCAAAGACAAGTGGTGCGCCGTGCGCTTCGCTCCGGTGAAGACAACCGCCCTCCGTTTAGATGTGCAACTCCCTCCCAACTTCGCCGCCGGCGTCCACGAGTGGAAAGTGGATGAAGCGGATGAAGGCCGATAAGCAAGGCCAGTCCTGGAGATTCGCTCCGCGTATCTCTGCCCGGCGATTCTGCACACTTCATTCTATATTCTGCATTCCCCTCCGTGTGGCTTTGAGGTGGCTTTGGAGTGGCTTTGGAGTGGCTTTGGGGTCGCATTGGGGTCGCATTGGGGTCGCATTGGGGTGGCTTTTGGGTGCCTATCAGTTGGCTATCAACAGGCTTTGGGGTGGCTCTGATGTGGCTCTGATGTGGCTTTGGGGTGGCTTCGCCCGGCCGTTCGATGGTGGAAGTTGGATGTCGGATGTTGGATGATCCGGTCATCCGCCAACAGATGCGGTCCTTCAACCTGCCAGAACGCGTGGGGGATTGGTAGCCCCTGGCAGCGCGTGGCAGCAGCCGTGCCCTGCCCCCCAGGCGGAACGATGTTTCTTGCTCTTTTTATGGGAAGGGGTAGACTGTTCCAGTTCAGGCCGGCGGTTTCCGCAGATGTAAAAGATGGACTATCGGCCGCCGTAACCCGTTTACCAGGAACTAACAATGATTAGTCTGAATCAGCCCAGCAAACGGTTTCGTCCAAAATGCGAGTGTATAAAACCGCAGGTAATCCATTGGGTATCCACGGTCAATGGCTGAGTTTTGCCAGTGAAAGAGAGCAAATTGAATAACAGAGCAGAGAAGCACGGCGGCGGTAGGAAACGAACGGCCTCTGGCAAGCCGCAGCGGCCCCGCCACCCTTTCGTCTTTGGAGCCAAGGCCGCTGACTGCGAGGAATCGCGACAGAAGAAAGCCCGCAATAGCGGCATTGAAACCGGCTGTGCTGCGCAAGGCAAAGTCCTCCACACCGGCAATGGAGGCAACCGCCCTGCTGGCGCGCATTCCGAGGCGGGGGACCTGACCGAAACCATCAAAGCCTTGCTCCAGGTGGCCCGCGAGCAGAGCCATCTTACCTACGATGATATTAATGAGCTTCTTCCGGATGGCTTGTCGCCGAATGACTTGGACGCACTCTATACCAAGCTCAATAACCTTGGCATCGAGGTTGTAGCCCACGCTGAGATCGAGAAGGCCAAACCCGAGGATCCCGAGCCGGAGGAAGAACGCCAATTCGATGGCCTGGACGATCCCCTTCGGATGTATATGAACCAGATGAGTAGAGTCCCCCTGCTCACGCGCCAGCAGGAGGTGGAGGGCTTCCGGCGGATCGAGGAGGCCGAACTCGAAATGAAGCGTTTGGTTTATAGCCTGGGCTTCGCTGCCAAGGAGCACTGTGCGATCGCCGAGAAGCTGTTGGCCGAGCCCCCTAAGGAACGGTTCGACCGCATCGTGGTGGACAAAAAAATCGCCACGCGCGGAGGGCACCTCAAGGACCTCCGCGGGCTGGTGAAAAAGATTCGGGCGTTGGATGCGCAGGTGGACGCGCTATACACCCGGTTGCAGAAGGCCGTGTCCCCTGACCAACGCGGAAGGCTCCTGCGCGAGTGCCAAAAGCTCGACAGAAATCTCCAGGCCACCTTTCCGAAGTTCTTTTACAAGCAAAAGGTGCTTGAGGACATGATCACCGTAGCTGGTAACGTCCACGAGAGATTCCGAGCCGGCTCGCGACGGATCCAGGAGTTGGGAGACCATCGAAAGAGCAGCGACCAACAAGCCGCCCTCCGGGAGGAACGAGCCAAGCTCCTCGCCCTCGAACAATTCGTTCGCCGGCCGCAGGCGGAGTTTTACGGGACCTTCAGTCAGTTGCACCACGCTGCCGACAATGCCCATCAGGCCAGAAACCGCATGACCGAAGCCAATCTGCGACTCGTGGTTTCCATTGCGAAGAAATATGCCAACCGGGGGCAGTCTCTGCTCGATCTGATTCAGGAAGGCAATCTCGGCCTGCTTAAGGGCGTTGAGAAATTCGAGTATCGGCGCGGCTATAAGTTCTCCACCTATGCGGTGTGGTGGATTCGCCAGGCATTGACCCGCTCCATTGCCGACCAGGCGCGCACCATTCGCATTCCGGTCCACATGATCGAGATCATGACCCGACTCTGGCGCGCGCAGAAACAGCTCGGCCAGGAACTGGGGCGCGAGCCCACGGCGGAGGACCTCGCCGATGAAATGCGTCTGCCGGTTTCGCGCATCAATGGGTTACTCAAGATGGCCCGCCAACCCGTGTCGCTCGACGCGCCGGTGGGCGATGATGGGGACGTGAGCGTGGGGGACTTCGTCGAAGACAAGGGCGCCGAGAACCCGTCCGAAGGAACCAGCAAGAGCATGCTCAAAGAGAAGCTTGAGGATGTTTTGGCCATGCTCAGTGCACGGGAACGGAACATCCTCGAAATGCGCTTTGGGCTGGTCGATGGCTGCGGCCACACCCTCGAGGAAATTGGTAATCTGTACAGCGTGACCCGCGAGCGCATCCGCCAGATCGAAGCCAAGGCCTTGCGCAAACTGCGGCACCCCACCCGGGCTCACCACCTTCACGGCTTCCTCGATACCCAACTGGAAGCCGTCTCGAGCAGCACTTCGAGTGTCCCCCACTGACTCGAAGCAAATGGTGTCGGCCTTCCCCCGCGATACAACGCTTTCCCGTTAGCGGTGACCTTGTGATGTGATGGCGGGATGATTGCCTTCCCGTCTCCCACACTATCCGCATCGGCTGAAGCTATGGCGGGACGGGCGAGCTCGCGGGACCGCACCTACTGCCGGAGTGGTTGATTGACGATGGTTGAGAGCTGATAGAACAGATGGCCTGTCGGAATGCACTGGCCAGCGCGCGCCACGAAATTGGAGCCGGCAGGCCACGCATCAGTCGCCTGGTTTGACAAGCCGCCGAAGAGGTGCATATTCGGGCGCCTTGTTACAACTAAACACTTTGATGTTGCGAAGGGGGTATGCAGTTACCAGACCGGGAGGGAGAATCCGGCCTTGGCTGATTCCTTCAGCCATGCGCCAGGGTTACCTCTGGATCGATCTCCGACTTCTGCAATTGGTGAGAGCTGCTTCACTTGGCTTCGTCTTCTTGCTGTCGGCGGCCTCCGGTCCGGCTAGTCTTGGTGCGCCGAGCGACTTGACGGCCACAGCGGTCGCTACCACCCGGGTCAATCTTGTTTGGACCGACAGCGCCACCAACAACACCGGCTACCGAATCGAACGATCCCCGATTTCCGGCACCGCTTACTCGATGATCGGCAGCACCAGCTCGGGGGTAACCTGCTTCAGCGACGCCGGCCTGGCGGTGAACACGACCTATTACTACCGCGTCGCGGCGACGACCGGTGCCGCCGATTCGCCCTACAGCAACGAAGCCTATGACACCACGTTGCCGGGGCCGGCCACGCCGGTGACGCCGAAGTTTGAATTCCAAAAACACAAATACGGTTTGCGCGTGATTTACGTTTATGGCGGTGATTGGGGGAAGATGACTGCCTTGAGTTATCAGGGTGGATACCCGACGAACATTGACCAATTGGTAGAGAGCTTCAACACCACGAACTTCGCCAGCCAGGTCGCCGCAATGGGCGTCGAGTATGTCATGTTCACGGCGTTCCACGCCGACATGAACGTGCTCTATCCCAGCCCGAAGATGGTTTCGTGGCGCGGCGCGGGACATTCAACCACGTCGCGCGACTTGCTCGACGAGGTGATCACTTCCCTCGCCGCCAAGGGCATCAAGACGGTATTCTACGTGAACCTCATCGAAGGGAGGGATTTCCATCCCGACGACACGAATGCTTATTACCCCCAGCCGGGTGGCATCATCACCCGGGATCAGATCAATACCGGTTACTACCCGGCCGGTACGACCACCAACAACACCGTCTGGAACAACTTTATGAACGACATCTGCGGCGAGCTTGCACAACGCTATGGCCCGCGCCTCGATGGCTTCTACTGCGATGGTGCATATAATGGCATCACCGATCAACCCCGGCTGGAGAAAACCATGCGCAGCTACAACGCGAACCTGATCTTCGTCGGCAACGTCAGGATTTCGTATGGCGACTTCGACATCGGCTCGCGCGAGACTGCCTGGGTGGACTCCACGGACATGTTTGGCATGAACTCCGACGCCCCCGCCGCCTATCCGGTGGTAAGAACGAACGTGAACACCTGGCTCAGTTATCCCTTGGAGGTGGCGATTATCGCCGCAGGCAGTACGTGGTGGACCTTCGCTTCGGATACCAACACCGCGCGTTACAGCTCGGACGACTATTTCAAGTACACAGTCCTCCAGGCCGGTGCCAACATTTACGGCGGAGGCGTTGGCTGGTCGGCGGGCTGCTTTGGTAACGGTTCGTTTGATCCGGATTTCGTAAACAAGATGTCAGCGGCGTGGAACTTGATGAAACCCATCGCCGGCTCCATCACGAACACGATTCCCAGCACGTCGTTCGTGACGCCGCGGCGCGCCAGCATCAACCGACTGAGCGGCGGTTTCACGGCGACGAAATCCGTGGACGACCGCTACGACTACATCCATGTTCTGCGCCCGCCGAAGGGCAACACGTTGCAACTCCCGAACTCCGCGGACGGCAAGACCTTCAATGCCGCCCAACTCGTGGCCACCAATCTGGTGGTCCCCTTCACCACCAACGCCTATGGTTATCTCCTGACGCTGCCCGATGGCGTCATGTGGGACCCGCGCGACACGGTCATCCGCCTGACCGCCGACCTGCCGTTGCCCACGTCGCTCGTGCTCGGTCCGGTAGCGGATACCCGTATCATGAATAACAGCAATGCCACCTGGTATGCCGGCTCGTGGGACACGACAGGCGTTTACATAGGACGCGACCGCACGCTTATGCAGTTCGACCTCTCGGGGATTCCCGCTGGCAGCCTGATCAGTTCGGCGACTCTGGTCCTTTACGCCGATACGGATTTCGGCTCGAACCCCAGCTCGAATCCCCTCGAAGTCTATCGCGCAACGAAGACCTGGGCCGAGAACGCGTCGAGTTGGTACTACTGGAACGGCGTCGGAAACAGTTGGGACAATCCGGGTGGCGACGCCGTCGGCACGAACGGCGTTCAGTTTGCCGCCCCATACTCCGTCAACACCGGCAATCCGTCCTCGGCCGCGCCCATGACCTGGGACATCAAGAATCTCGTCAACGACTGGGTCAACAACGGCGTCACCAACCAGGGTCTGATGATCCGCCAAGGGGGCCTCGCCGACGGTGGCCTGTGCTTCTGGTCTCGAGAGCAGGTATTTGCCGGCCTGCGGCCAACGCTTGTTGTCCTTCACATAGCCCCGTCCGTCGGACCCGCCAGCAACCCCAATCCGGCAAATGGCGCCGGCAATGTGGCCGTGAATCCGGTGCTCAGTTGGACGAAGGGGACGAACGCCATCTCACACGAAATCTATTTGGGCGCAAATTCCAATGCTGTGGCCATAGCGACGACCCATTCGGCGGAATTCAAAGGCACATTGAGCGTGACCAACTACTTTCCCGGAGTGCTGGCTTCCAGCGGCAGGTTCTTCTGGCGGGTGAGTGAACTTGGCACCGCCGCGGCTGCAAACGGCGTGGTTTGGACTTTTGCCACACTCGTCAATCAAAACAACGACTTGCTCATTGGCGCTGGCCTTGGCAATCAATTCACTGTCCCTTTTCGGAGCCAGATTGGCCAAGCATATCGGGTCGAGTATAGCGACAGCCTCAACCCTGCCAATTGGCAAATCCTGAGCAACAACATCCCCGGTACCGGCAACGTCATCTCCATTCCCGATCCCGCTGGGAATCGCGCGTCGCAAGCGTTCTATCGCGTCATCATCCTGCCACCTTGACCCACCTCATCCTCCCAAAGCCCAAATTCGAGTTTCCTCCGGCTAGGTAGAACACCATCCTAAAAATGCCTCTTCAGGAATGTTCCGGCAGTTTTTCATTGAGCGGGATAAAGGTCCAACCCACCCAGATGGAAGAAGATGTCGGACTTGAAACGCTCTTTGTTCCGATACCCAAAGGCCTTTTT